>Ga0209810_1000203_pt1 | contig 170656 bp, 135 predicted proteins | sample Coa_R1_7_FD_187159 | JGI IMG/M metagenome (GOLD analysis project Ga0209810, IMG submission 187159) | Surface soil microbial communities from Centralia Pennsylvania, which are recovering from an underground coalmine fire - Coalmine... | ecosystem: Environmental > Terrestrial > Soil >... | reverse complement strand
GCCTGCTTGCTTCCCTCTTCGCCGCCTGGTTGTTCCCAACGGGCGTCAGAAGTGCCTGCAAAGAGACGATGTACTTTGGGGAGCGGGAGACGGGGCTCGAACCCGCGACAGCCTGCTTGGAAGGCAGACTGTCGCACTTTCACCGCTCGTTTGGTTTACATCGGCTTTACAGCCGGTTTTACACGATTCGATCACAATGTGAGCGTGCCTGGAAAAAGATGTTGCGTGCGTTTTTTTCGCCTTTCGGCAAAATATGTCACGCGTTTTTACCCCTCTTTGAGGAAAAAACCGTCGCCAACATCTCAAGGCAGAACGTCACACTGCTGCATACACTATATCTTCTCTCTCCATCTTTGGCAAGGGTTGATAGGAAATACGTTCTAATCAGAGGCATTGACGATATCAAACTACCGGAATCACCCATGAGGAAGAAGAATGGATAGATGCAAAGCACATCGGCATCATAGCTAGAGCAAAAGAGGAGGTGTCAGGGATGAGAGATCAACATCAACAGGCAACCAGCAATACACCGAAGATAGTGAGCCTCAAAGACCTCAAAGAACGAGGCTGGACAGAAGCCCTCATCAAGCAATTTCTCGGCGAACCTGATGTCCTCAAGCCCAATCCGTACTATCGCAAAGCTGCTCCCATGCAACTGTACTCGCCTGCCCGTATTGAGCAAGCGGAAAGTCAGGAGGCATGGCAGCAGGCCAAAGCGCGTGCCTCTGTTCGCTCCCAGGCCAGCAAAATGATGGCTGCACGCAAAGCAACGGAGTTGGTGGAACGTGCTGAACAGATGCGGATCACCGTTCAACGCCTGCCACGAGAGACGGTGATGGAGGAGGCCATTGCCTCTTACAATGCCTTTCACTGGGAAATCGCCTGGCGGCATGGAGACATCTGGGAACCAGCGACCGAGCAAAGCGATCCCGCCTTTCTGGAGCGGATCACCGTCAATTACATTCGCCATCATCTCACCTCTTACGACACGCATCTCGAGCAGGTCGCCGGGCAGAGCGGGGTTCGCCAGGCGGGAAAGCTCATTCGTCGCCGTATGTACGATGAGATTGCCAGAGCGTACCCGGGATACGCTGGGGAATGCCAACGGCAGATGCAGGCTCGCTATGGAGAGGCAGCAGAAAAGCAAGAGGAAGCGTAAACGGTGAACGCGCAGCGCGAACAGAAGAAGGGTCGCGACGAGCGTTCAACCAAAGAGCCTCCTATGGTATAATGAAACTGACAAAAAGGCAGGTCTCTGTATCACTATGGCAGACCGGAAAGCATGACCGATGGCAGTTCAACACAACGCACGCTACGAACGTATGAGTCTTGAAGAATACCTTTCCCTGGTTGAGCGGGATCCAGAACATGCCTATGAGTATCTGGATGGGCGCGTCTACATGATGACGGGTGGGAGTCCAGATCATGCCATCATCGGCTCCAACCTGAATGCTTTGCTGCAAATGCTACTGCGCGGTCGCCGCTGCATCGTCTATACTTCCGATGTGTATGTGGAACTCTCTGAGCTGTACCGCGTCTGTCCTGACGTGACGGTGAGTTGCGATCCGCGAGATCGCGGCGCTCAAGAAGTCATACGCTATCCCTCTCTCGTAGCTGAAGTACTCTCGCCTTCCACCGAAGCACGTGACCGAGGCCAGAAGTCCGTCCAGTACCGCTCGTGTCCCAGCATCCAGGAATACCTGCTGGTCAGCTCTGAATTTCCCCTCGTTGAGGTCTTCCGTCGTGAGAAACAGGGGTTCTGGTCGCTCTACACTCTTAAACTTGGCGATACCATCGAACTGAGCAGTTTCGGCCTGCGCTTCCCGGTCGCCGAGCTCTACCTGAACACTTCGCTGCTGGAAGAGGGGAACGAGTGACGATGATGCCAAAGTACTTGCGGTATCGGTGATGAGGTTCAAACGGGGCTTTTGTTATCATTATCATTCCCCAACGCCTGATATATCTGCTCAAGAGCATATACGTGGCTGATACGCTCCTGTTCTAGACGAATGTTTTCCCCGGATAAGCGCAAAAACAGAGCATGTTCTTCAGGAGTCAGATAGGGTAATTGCCGGGCAGAACATGCCATTCCTGCCACACAAAAGTCGGCGAACGTCTGCAATGTCACTTCATTCATCATCAGCGAGGCCACATGCGGAAAAATAGCTCGCAGCTGTGAAAGGATCTGAAAGCCCTGTGCATCCAGGTCGCCCCAGTAGATAAGAGGACATTCTTTTAGCCAGGGTATCGCAGCCAGACCACTAACCTTAAATCCTCCTCCATGGAGAGCAAAGGTGCCAGGCAATGCTGGAAGGGTGAGAAAGGTCATTTTGTTCTCGGTAATGATGCAGCGCTGTGTCCGCAAGTCCAGACGAGCGAACTGTGACCGTGGCGTACACAATTCGTTGAGTGGAATACCATATCTTTTCTCCAGCTGGTCATCCAGAAAGCGTGCATGGATAAGCGGCTCTTCCTCACGCAAACCAAAACGCTGCTGAAAGGTCAAAGCATTGGATACAACCGCCTCTGCAGGAAGTAGTTGCTCCAGCAGTTCGCGCAGGATACCTGTATGTTCTTCCACGTACTTTGTATGCACGCTGATGGGCAGTTCTCGAATATAGAGACCTGGCCCGGGGTGTTCTAAAAAATAGCGGCATACGGCGAGCAGATCCGACCAGTCGCTGTGATACTCGATAACCTTCTTAGGAAAGTGAAGCATCCAGGCTTCTAATTGTGGAACCTGTTCGCGAATCAACGCTACGTCCTGTTGGAAACGGAGAAATTCGCTTTCTTTGTCGATCAGTCGGAGAAAATCCGTGGCTGTTTCCAGAATAATGCGCGTCGGCAGCGTCTGTGTCCTCAACGAGCGTTTCTGCTGCTGTTGCCATTCAATAACATAGCCATAACCAAGCACGGCCTTAGATTGCGCTTGTAGTTGTTGCACCGCAGCCCGCAGGGGGACAAAATCAGTGGGGAGTTTCCCGACGGGAAAGGTGAGAGGAATGTAGGATTCCCCTTGTATCCAGGATTGTAAAAAAGCAACATAGCTACGCTGCGCCTTTTGTTTGATTTCCTCCAACGTAATCATTGGCCCTCCTGCGCCCGCCATTCACGTTTGTACTTCTCGTACTGAGTGGACGTAAGATTGTAGACTTTCGAATCGTTCTCCTCCTCGTTGTTGGTCACAAAATGACAGGCCGAGATATATGGTTCGGCAACATGAATCTTGTCGAGTGGGGTCACTACCAGCACTTGCAGGTCAAGCTGTCGAAACAACTCCATTGCATAACGAGCATTGCGCTCATCTGATTTACTGAAGGCTTCATCCACCACGACAAAACGGAAGGTGCGCTCGCGCCCCCTCTCCTGATCCAATCCGTATTGGTAGGCGATAGCCGAGGCGAGAATAGTATACGCCAGCTTGGCTTTTTGTCCCCCAGATTTGCCCGAAGAATCCGAATAATAGTTCTTCTGTGCGCCATTCTCACGGTACAGCTCGGAGGCCGAGAAATCGAGCCAGTTGCGGACATTGGTCACTTTGTTGGTCCAGTTGGCCTGTTCCTCAAAACGCTGAAGCAGCACCCGAATACGTTGGAAACTGTTTTCATTGTCCTCCGGTGTACGGGCCTGTCCAACATCGGGTAAGCAGTCTTTCAGCAGGTTGCGGAACTCTCTGACATCGGCATCATGGGTCCGTTCACAATTTAACTGGATATAGGTGGAGTCGGTATAGTCAATCGTACGCAGTGACCCGTTGAGATTGGCGATACTCTCTCTGATCTTTTCTTCCTGCTGCTCCAGTACAGCTTTGAAGCTGCCAATATCTGTCACCACTTTCTCATTGAGCAAGGCTTTAAATTGATTGCGATACCTGGGCAAATCATCGTGCTGGATACGTTCATAGTGTCGCCGATATTCGTCAAGCGCCCCAATTGAGGCATCCATCTCCTGGGCCAACGTCGGCTTCGTCTGGAGAAAATTACGCATAGCATTTACAATACCCGTCTCTTGCTGGCGTAACTGCCCCTGGAAGGTATTGACGCGGTTTGTATAGAGCTGCCTGAGTCGATCACGTAGATCATCAATAGTTTCGAGAGATACAGCCGACAATTTCTCGCGGTCCTGGATATCTTTGAGATCCTTTTGGATGCGCTCCAACGTGGAAATTTCGCGGGCGAGAATTTCATCGTTAAGCAAGCCTCGACAGGTTCTCTCCAGTCTTTGATACGACTCCACATCTTTTTTCAAGTTGGCGATTTTGCCTACAATCTGGTCGTGTTCCTCTTGTTTTTCCTTTTGCTGAGTTTCTGCTTCCTTGAGTTGTCGCCTCAGTGTTGCTAGATGGGTGCTGCTTGCCTCTAATTCCTGAACCTGCCTGCGGAGGTCTTGTAACAACCGCGCCACAGCCCGCCAATCGATTAGTTCAAAGCTATCAAAGGCCAGGAGTAGTTGTAAGGCGCTTTGCTTCTCTCGCTCTCTGTCTTGCTGCTTCTCAACCTGAGTAATCAGCCCGGATATGTGATCGAGTTCTGCTTTGCAATCGGTAAGCTCCTTTGCAATAAGAGCCAATTTCTCCCGATTATCCCACCCTAAGACGTAGTTTCTACGGTCTCCCAGCGGCCTGCGATCATCCTTCTCGTGGCGTGCCAGCCCGTGTTTGATCTGCCCATTCAGCGTGAGAGCGCGATAGCTGGCGCGTTGGAAATCTACCAACGATTCGCAACAGCGATAGTTGAAGCCATCGATGATCTCTGCTCGCAACCACTGAGTAAAGGCAGTATCGGGTTTTACTTCCAACTTATGGTAAAGAGAATCCGGCTCTAAACGTTCAGCAGGTCGCGGTGTGCGCGTTCCATTGATGCGATGATAGACCAGCCGCCCGCGTAAGTCTGTCCTGTCTACATAGTGGCTAACCTGCTGATAGTACTTTTCCGCGACCAGCATTTGACGACCAAAACCGTGCAAGAGACGTTCAATGGCTGGTTCCCACTGCTGCTCGCTGCTGCGCACACGCAAGAGTTCCCCCACGAATGGGAGGTCAGCTTCATTGAGCCTCAGTTTCGCGACCAACTGCTGGCGAATCTCGATGTCGTCGCCGGGAATCTGGCTACTGCGCCTCATGAGAGAATTTACCTCTTTTTCATATTCCTGGCATGCTTCGAAGAGTTTATTTAGATTTTGTACATGTTTATCTCGTTCGGCAGTGAGGTCAGCCAGGCGCTGATTGATCTGATCTTGAAACGAAAATGCCTGCCTTCTCGCTGCAAGAAAGGTTTTCTCATCGTCATAACAGGGCAGACCAAGAGTTTTCGCCAACCGATCGTATTTTTCGGTTTGATCTTTTCGTTCTTGCTGCCGCTCTTCATGCCGTTGGATATCACGTTTCAGGTTTTCTATACGCTGGCCTATCTTATCATTCCTGATTGCAACCTCCAGATCGCGAATGTGCCGTGAAAGATTATTCAGGGTCTGTTGAAGTCCCTGCTTGTTTGACTCGTATATTCTCAGTTCGTTTTCTGTAATCGTAATGGCTTGCGACAGCAGCGCCAGTTTGCCTTGTGCCATCGCCATTGTGAGCAATTCGGCGCAATGGTTGGTCTCTGATATGCGTGCCTGTATCTCCATATATTTTCGCGCATCTTCCATCAGCGGCTTCAGAATGGCAAGCTGACGATCTGCCAGTTGAATGGCGTCATGAGCGCCAGTCAGATTGGAAAAATTGTCCTGCAATTGCTTAATGCGCGCCTGGGCATCCATTTTCTCCAGCATATGTTCCCGCACAAAAGCGTTGAGGCTGCCAATTTCTTTGATAGAAACGATCTGATTAAACAGGTCAAGGGCTTTTTCTGAACGGAAGGAGAGCAATTGACGGAAACGCTGGCTATATTTGGCAAATTCCTCGTAGACCTCAATGCCCTGCGCTCGATAGTGCTTGCGCACGTCTTTTGGAGAGCCATGTAAACGAAAGTGATCGTCGATACTGAGAGCGCGGGTAGCAACAAAATAGAGCTTATGAACCTTTTCCTCCAACCACAGAACTTGCGCCAGTGTCACTACTTGCTCAAGAGCATCATTGGCAAACACAGCCAGCAGGATGGAATGAGTATCGTTCTGGCGCAGATATTGTGCTTTCGAGCGATTGCTTTCGAGTTCTTTCTGCTTGCCCCAGGCTCCCAGGATATAGGAACGCTCATCGCGCTCGCGCTGTTTCTCCGAACCGGAAGCGAGGTTATAGGTGCGCCGGTGATAAGGAACTAGCAGAGTGAGCAGGGCGTCGACTAATGTTGATTTGCCGGAACCGTTCGCGCCGGTGAGCAGGGCGCTTCCCCCTGAGGGAGTAATGGGCCAGATATGCTGATTGAAGGTACCCCAGTTATAGACCTCCAGGCGTTGCAGGCGGAAGCCATCAATCTTGATCCGGCTCTCCCTGTGTTCTAAACCACTGCTCAGTTGTACCATACATCTTCAGCCTTTCTTTGAGTTGTTGCAATTTCTCCGCATCTAGCTTCGCTTTAAGAATGCGTCGCACTTCGAAGTAATCTTGTCCCAGGTGGGGACGCTTTTTGAGAAAGCCCATGTCCACCACCTGTTCGATGAGCGCATCGGCTCTGCGTCGCACCTGCACTTCATTTGTGCGCTCAGGCAAGGCAGGGAGCAGCATTTCATAGATTTGATCTCGCGTAAGAAGGCAGGCTGCACTCTCCAGATTGGTAGCTTCAAACTGCAATAACTGCTCGCGCAGCAGAACACAGAGGAGCGTGACATGATAACTGAGCGGGATGCGTCGTGTCAGGCGAGGCAAATCCAGGGGGTTGCCTTCTTCATCCTCTATCTCTGGTTGACGCACATAGGCAAAACCATCCTCTTCATGAAATTGCAACTCCAGGCCCATCTGCGCGCAAAACACCCGCACCTGCTCCGTATATTGAAGCAGCAAATTCCAGGTAGCCGTGTCGTCATGATAGAGCGGCCCTTGCAGAAGCTTGATCACTACTGCCGCATAAGGCGCAACCAGATTAGCTCGCATGTGCTTTCCTTCGATAGCAAATCTGAGGCACTCGCAAGACCGTTTCCCGCGTGGCCCCGGTGAGAGAGGCGAAGGCAATCTCTTCGGTTACATCCGGATCAATAGAATGACGCGGGTCCCTGGCTGCCAGAACACAATAGGCTAGAATCTCGGCCAGCCCTTTCTTCACCGGATAATGTTCCAAAACCTCAGATAACCGTATCTGTGGATAGCTCTCCAACAACGTCTCTATATGCCTCTCTAATTCTTCTTCATCGATAGAAAACTGGTCATAGAGGCTCGCCAGGTCAAGATCATCCAGGTCTTCTTCGCTAATGCTATCTGGTTGGTTGTCAAATGTCAGGGTCTTTGGTAATTCCCAGAAATTGCGTTCCATGACCAATTGAATCTCCGGCGCGCTTTCGAGTTCGAGAAACGCCACATTGTCAGGAATGCCCAGGTTCATGCTATATGCTGCATGTTTAATCTCCTGTATCAACTCCTGCACTCTACGATTCTCAGCCTGGGTCTGTTCATCGAGCAACCTGCGCAGTTGTTCAGCTAAACGCGCGTTGGAATGGACCACTTTCTCGCCCGCAGCGACAAGATAGCCTGGCAGGCGCGTTAAAAGATAATCCTCGCCAAGTGCCGAACGCAGATCTGGCAGGGCGGCTACCTGCGCGAGCAGGTTTTTCAGTTCGTCACTTTGCGAAGGAGAGATCAGGAACTCCCAGAAGGAATAGAAGCTACGCCCTTGATCTGAGTCTTTGAGTTGAGCATCGGCGTCAAGTACGTACTCTACAAGCGCGCCTTTGCGCGCTCCAGGCAGCAACTGCGCTTTCTGGAGGTCGCGTGCTATATTACGAAATCGTTCCTCGACCAGGCGAAAATCCCGCAATAACTGGCGTGCCATGGATGATGCTTCAAAGAAGCGCTCACGCAATTGAACGGGAGTATAGAGCGTATCGACCTGTGCTGTCTCGTAAAGCTGATTTATCTGGCGATCCAGTTCGGCTCGCTGCTGTTCCAGTTGCTTCAAACGTTCTTCAGGATCATCGATACTGTTTTGGACAATATCGCGCAGCATTTGCACAATCAGCAGAAAGCGTGACTCGGTGCCGACAAAATGCCGCATCTGCATATCTTCCAGCCATCCAATCGCTCGTTCCGTATCCGCTGTCAACTCAACCACTGGTACATCGCTATCGCTATACACAGCGATACGAATGAACTGATGCTGCTGGTCTGCCCATTCGGTGAGATAAGCCTGCGCAGTACGAGCATAGCGATTCGCATCGTGCTCATTCAGATTTTCCAGATAACCATCAAGCTGCTCTACCAGTTCAGCGAGTGGCACAGCGACACGTTGTGTATATTTAAACTGGGTATAGAGGAATCCGATGATGAGCGCTGCATGGTCTGCTTTCAGCAGCTTGATACTCGGCGCGTGTTGGAGGTCCCATGCTAATCGATCCTCATCCATTCGGAAAGGCATGGCTCGTTTCCTTTATCGATTTTTTCACCAGTAAGTCACTGCGGTTATTTTACAGGAGAAGTTAGAATTTGTACATCTGTTATTTTGTTCTGCATGATGCAGCTTTGATACTGGTTTTGCTTGCCTCTCCTCCAGGTTTTACCTGACGTTTACCTTTAGCGTTCCTTCCGACGTTTGGTCTTGCCACGCCTGTTATGCCTCTAGAACACTGGCTCCTCTGAACAAGCCCGGGCCTCTCGCTCCTGATTCTGCTGTTCGCAGAAATGCTGATACCGTTTTACTGAGACAAGATCAGCGACCCCGAGTTGCTCCTGTAAAGCCGCCAGTTCGCCTCCTGCCTGTAAAAAGCGGATGGCATAGGTATCGCGCAACATGGATGGGCAGATGGGCGTCCTGCTGAACCCCGCTCGCTGGCTCAGCCATTGAAAGCGGAGAAAAAAAGAGGGAAAATCCGACCCGTGAGTACGTTTTCTCATGAAGGAATGCGCTACTACTCTGACTTTCTTTCCTGGCGGGCTTAACAGGTGAGCGCTCAGTTCACTACTGGCTTCACCCGCAAAGGGCGCGAGGGCAGTGGTCAGCCGCTCCGTTCGTTGCGCATAACTGGCAAGGATCTCTGGTCGTCGTTCAGCAAAGGTGCGTTGTGGATACAACGGATTCTGACAGCGGAAACAGCGCACGCGCAACACCAGGCGCACTGTTTTGCCACTCACAGGCAAATCCTGGGGCGAACGCTGATATTCTTAGCACGAAAGTTGCAGATGAATCAAATTCTTAGGGCCCTTATAAAAGCTCCTTGAGCGCGCAATCAGCTTGATCTTTCTATCCTCAACGCCCTGATCGTATGTACAACCCATAGGAGCCAGGAGCTGATCACAATTTCAGGAGGCGTTCCGCGTTACCGTGCGCGATCAGTTCTCTATCAGCAGGGCTTACTGGAAGTTGATCCAGGAAGGAACGTGCCTGGGTCATGGAAGCGTAGGGATAATCGGCTGAGAACAGCATGCGGTTGGCTCCTACCTCAAACAACAGGTTCAAAAAGGGCGGCAGGAAATTAAAGCCGCTAAAGCTATAGTGGACATTCTCACGGAGATAGGCTCCAATTGGACGTTCCAGAGATGTTAGCTGTTGAGGCAAGGTGAGTTCAAGCCTGGGCATCATAAACGGAAGCCCTTCGCCCAGGTGGCCAACGATCAATTGCAGGTCTGGATAGCGATCAAAAGCGCCGCTGAGGACAAGGCGCAGCACGTGAAGAGCCGTTTCGATGTGCCAGCCCCAGGATGAGTTTGCCAGCGCGGACGCTATTTCAGGGGCGAAATTGCCGCTATAGGAGGCTGCAACCACCGCCTGTGGAGGTTGTGCCGGGTGAAGGTAGAGCGGCACCTGAAGGGCTGCGGCGCGTTCCAGAATCGGCCAGAAAAAGGGATCGTCCAGGTAACGCCCCCGGACGTGACCATTGATGAGCGCACCTTTGAAGCCATAGGTTTGTACAGTGCGCTCTAGCTCAGCGGCAGCAGCTTCAGGGGCTGGAGTTGGGAGCGTCGCAAACCCGGCAAGGCGGTCTGGATGGCGGCTTACAGCTTGCGCGAGGAAATCATTGATCTCGCGGGCGAGAGTGATGGCCTCGGCAGCATCAAGCTGTTCTGTTCCGGGAACGGTAAGCGAGAGGACCTGGACATCGATTCCGGCTGCATCCATATTGGTGATGCGGCGTTCGTCAAGATCGCAAAGAAGTTCAGGCACGCCTCGCATTCGTATCTCAGGTCCTCTGGCTCGCGCTTTCAGAAAACGCCCAGGGCCATCCAGAAAGGACGGAGTCGCGAAATGCTCTTCTACGGTAATGGTGCGCATCGTCTTGGCCTGTGCTTGTTGAGACATAGATATTTTCCTGCTTTCTTCACTGGTAGAGAGGCGATCAGCATATTCAGACCCGAACAGGAGCCACGCCGGATCAGATACGCGGACTCCTGTCTTCGTCGATAGCCTTGATGCAGCAGGTGGTTCACCGCACCATAGGCTGCTGGCACTCAGGCCCCACGGACCCGGTCGATGATCGCATCTGCTCCTGGCCGAGCAAGTGCTTCGCCGCGCCAGGCGATATGCTGGTCGGGTCGCACCAGCAGCAGCGAGGCCTGGTAGCGCTTTTCGAGCGCCTGAGCGCGTAGCTCGACGATGGTCAACGGCACGCGATGTACTTCAGCAGCCTCGATAAATGGAGCCACCTCGGCATCATCGCGCAGCCGCAGGAGCGAGAAGCCGTTCCCCAGGCGATCATAGAGGGATGAGCCATCTGGCAGCCACAGGTGCGGCAGCCGCGCTCCTGGGCGGGCTGTTGGTTGATAGTACTGGCCTTCGGGTACAAGAGGCGTGCCATCATCCACGATGACTGGCGAGGACTCGTACTGGTAGCCCAGCACGAGTCCCAGGCTGTGGAACTCACGATCTTTGGTCGCCTGGATCACTTGAGCGGCGGCGTGCCGCGCTTGTTCCCCGGTCATGCCTGGCGCATCCAGGTCGGGGTTGCTCAGTTCAGGGGCAAGGACGCTCATATTCGCCACCGCCTCCCGAATGGTGCGCTCCGCGATAGGACGCCGCTCCGCCTCATAGCTCGCAAGCAGACCCTCGCCACCCCAGCCCTCAAGCGCTGCAGCCAGCTTCCAGCCGATGTTCACTGCATCGCCGATGCCCGTGTTAAAGCCATGTCCTCCCCAGGGTGGATTGAGATGTGCGGCGTCTCCAACCAGAAACACCCGGCCCTTACGATAGCGCTCGGCCAGCAGCATCCGGGCTGTCCAGGGATCGGTTCCCAGCACCTCAGCCTCAATCTCGGCTCCGACGAGACCATAAATGAGGCTATATGGATCGGCCTGGCCAATTTCAGCAGGGACACCATTGACGATAGCCCACCATTGATCCTCCATGTCCATGCGACCCATGACGCCGGGGCGGGCCGGATTGAGAACCCAGTAGTGAACTGCGGGACCGTGAGGCTGCCGTTCCGCCAGTCCTGGTGCGCGGAAGACGAGGCCGAAGTTTGGACGCGAGTCCGATGTTCCCTCATAGTGGACACCGATGGCCGCCCTCACGACGCTACGCGCTCCGTCACAGCCCAGAGCATAGGACGCCCTGATCTGCCGCTGCTCGCCCTGCTCGTTGACGACGGTTGCTAGTACCCCGTCCTCGTCCTGCTGAAGCGAGCGCAGCGACCAGCCCAGGCAGAGGTGACACGGCTCCAAATCGCTCACAGCCTCTCGCAACACCTCTTCGACCAGGGGCTGGGCGATCTGCTGCCCCGGCTCAGCGAACTCCTCGGTTCGCTGCGGGGAAAGCCCCAGGCAGTTGGTAAAGCGCGTGACCTCACGCCCAAGCAGCGTGGTGCAAAAGACCACATCCTGTGACCACTCTACCTTGAGTGGGGCCACCTCGCGAATGCGCTGAGCTAGCCCCCAGCGACGAAAATGTTCCATCGTTCGAACGCTGGTCGTCTTAGCGCGGGGTCGAAGCCGGGAGACAACGCGCCTCGGCTCCACGATCAGGCACTGCACACCTCGCTGCCCCAATTCAACGGCTGCACTGAGTCCAACCGGGCCTCCTCCGACGATGAGAACAAACGTCTCCTGAGGAATATCTTGACTGCTAGCTCTGGTTTCTCTCGCCGTCATGGTACAACCCCCTCACATCACACAGGCGCAAGTTTGAGGACCTTTTCAGCGTTCCCATGCGCGATTTTTTCTCTCTTATTTGCCCTTTTCCGTGAGAACCATCAGCAGCCCGCCCATCATACTCAGATTTTTCAGAAACTGGGTCTCTTGATTCTGGCGCTGCGGTCCTGGCTCTTCCTTCCAAAAGGGATGTCCCACAATTGTCGTCGGGATCATGCTGCCGAGCAGAAGGGCCGCCGCGAACCTGGGCGCGATGCCCAGGCTGAGCAGGAGACCAGCAACTATCATGACAGCGGCGTTGAGTACCACGGCCCGCTCTGGTTGTGGGATACCTGCGGCAGCAACCAACTTGGGACGTCCACCGGGCTTACTAAAGGCCCCCCATCCGTTAATAACGTAGATACCTGAGAGAAGCAGGTGTGTGACGGTTCGTATCATAGCGATGTTCCTTTCAGAGGGATGCCATCCATCCCTTGCCAGATCAAATTAATGGTCTCATTCAGGTGTATGTGAACTTCTTGTCTCCTGTACAGGTGGAGGTTCACGCAACGGCCTGGAAGCAAAGGCGTCAAACGCACTACTGCGCTTGGGAAAATCAGTGGCCTCGAAGGCAAAGATCTCGTACTCAGCCAATCCCTGCTGTTGGTAGGGATCAGTAGCCAGAACCTCACGCAGTTCCTGTTCACTGGATGCACGTGCCACAATGATGCCTCCGATGAGGGGTTTGCGCCGTCCAGAGACAAGAAATCGCCCGGATTCGTAGTTCCGTTGTACCCACGCGCTGTGCGATGCGAAGGAGCGGTTCACCTCCTCAAACGGTTTTTGGAAACGAGAGATGAGAACAAACATGTACATGCTGCCTCCATTCGAATTGCAGAGCAGGTCATTTGCTTCGAGACCGTATGGATCAAAATAACAGACACGCGCCTCGTGTTCACTTCCACGGCAAATGCAGCCCCAGGTCGTGTGTCAGGTTGGCAACATCCTCCGACGAGTAGACATGACGGGGAGGCGACTCAAAGGTGGCATAGGGACGCACACGCAGTTGGACTCGTCGCTCAGTAATTGCCATGTGTCTCGTCTGCTCACGCACTGACTCCGGCATAGGCTTTCCAGCATCTTTCCTTTTTAGAGCTTCCCTGGAGGTGTTTTCCTCCAACATGCTTGCCCGCATACGCGTCCCGTGATTTGCTCCTTTAAAAGGGGTGAGCTTTGCAGGGAGCCTTCCGCTGACTACCACACCTAAATCGGAGAACCTGGCTCACCCAGCGGTACCCGCAAATCCTGTGGACGATCAGGCTGAAACTCGCCAGCGTAGGCGCGTTCATGCAGTTCAGCGTAGGAGGCACCAGCGGCACGAGCGGCCACCATCTGATCGGGATCGATGGGCATGCCAATGGGGTTGGCGGCAAATTGCGGCGAGGTGCGCATCCACTCGCTGGACTCCTGCCAGTTCCCGAAGTTGTCGGCTTGCAGTTCCACGCTGTTGCCGTCGGGGTCCGCATAGTAGAAGGAGGTAGTCAGGCCATGATCGAGGCAGGCATGTGGCTCGATACCCAGGGACTTCAGGCGCGAGTAGGTGTCGAGCAGATCGCCCATAGAGGGGTACTCAAAGGCGCTATGATGGAAACCGTTGTGCAACAGCTTGTCAGGATCGTCGGTCAATACCGGCGAGACCAGCAACGCAAGGCGATGATTGGCCTCGTCATTGGTGAGCCAGGCCCCACCGGGAAACGTGTAGTTTGACTTCATGCCCACCACGCTGCCATACCACTCAATCATCTCTTGCAGGCGTGACGTTTTCAGGTTGAAATGGTGTAACGTGGGCCGAATAATGGTCGTGTCTTCAGATGCGTGTGACATTCCTTTTCTCCTCTCATGGTGTTCAGATGAGAGACACTCCTTCCATAAGGCGTGTCTCTCTCGAGAGATTTCCCTCTTTTTTGTGCTACTTCTCTCGCGCTGATCCCGCTTCCGTCTGAGTACCTACCACAGGATTACGTAACTGACCAATGCCTTCGATCTCGACTTCCACCACATCTCCCTCCTGTAAAAAGAGAGGGGGAGTACGCTTGAAGCCCACTCCTGATGGCGTCCCTGTCGCGATGATATCTCCAGGCTCCAGCGTCATGAGGGAACTGAGAAACGAGATGATAGCCGCCACGGAAAAGATCATGCTGGCTGTGCTGGCATGTTGTACCTCCTGTCCGTTGACCCTGGTGGTCAACAGAAGCGACTGAGGATCGGAAATAGCAGATGCTGGCACCATCCCAGGCCCCATCGGCGCGAAGGTATCCAGGGCTTTACCAGCGATGTACTGGCTGGTCTGCATTTGCAGGTCACGCGCGCTCACGTCGTTCATGATGGTATAGCCTGCCACATAGTGGAGCGCCTCCTGCTCAGTCACGTCTTTACAGCGCCTGCCAATAATAACCGCTAATTCCCCTTCATAGTCGATCTGACTGCTCACACGGGGTAAGAGAATCGGGCTGGTCGGACCCGTTAAGCTGTTGCGGAACTTGGCGAAGAAGAGGGGAACCGCTGTCTGTGCCAAGCCAGCTTCGCTGGCATGATCGGCATAATTGATACCAATACAGATGATCTTATCGGGGTCGGGTACCGGAGGACCAAGTTCAACGGATGCGGTCTGGAACACGCCAGGAGTATCGAGATCAGCCGCAAGCGCCTCGCGGGCCTGCTTGAAAACCTTATCTATCGTCGCTGGTCCGGCAGCGAGCAGATGCCTGGTGGTGGTGGTCTCCTGTACACCATCATTCCACAGGATTGCGACATCCACCACGCGGCCCTCGTGTTCCATCCCGGCGCGCCAGCTTTCATCTGTTTGGCCGTGTCTGCGGTAACTCACCAGTTGCATGGCTTCATTCCTCTTTTCATATGAAGATCAAGTCTCACTCAATAATAGTCTTCCCACTGCAAGATGTCTTGCCAGCATGAAGAACTTCCCTTGCTTGCGTGGAAATGACATGCTTTAGAGGCTTGATTGATGTTGACGATACAAGATGCACTCCTCAACAAAGGCGAGAATTTTCATGTAGAACGCACGCGCCAGCCAGTGTAACTCTGCCGAATGCCCGGCCATGCGCTGTATCCCCACATCGACAAAGGGCGCGGCTGTGAACATCGCCCCCACGTGGCTCAGCGCCTCCTGATCCCCACGCCAAATGCCATCATATTCAGGAACAATGAACTGGACGGGAACTTGCACAGATGCCGCAACCTGTGGAAGACGCGCACCCCATTTTTGCGCTTCTTTGAACTCTGGCATGGGACAAGGAACGTCCCGTTCTGGGTCCAGCTTCCCCAGTTCCTCTGGATAGGACCAGGACGGCCCGTACATGACAGCAACTTTAATCGATTGCTCCATCATCACTGCCGGTGCGTCATTCATCAACGACGCAAATGCCGCACTTGTCTGAGTTTGATAGATAGCTCCGGAGCCGGTCATATTCAGGCCGAGCAGACGTTCATGCGGGTTTTCTGCCGCGAGTAGTAAGGCAATCATGCCCCCGATGGAATGACCAATCAAAAACATTCCTGCGGATTGTTGGCCATAATCATCCCAGACCTTCGCAAGCGCCTGCCGCAGGATGGGAACCTGACCATCGAACGAAAGTTGGTCCTGCGGAACGGAAGTAGCAGTTCCATACCCAGGACGGTCAAGCGCCAGGATCGAGTAGCCAAGTGAAGCACAGAAGTCGAGTAAGCTTGATGGAGCAGTATCGAAATATTTACTCGAATAGGTTCCGCCATGCAGTGCAACAAGAAGCGCCCTTGTTTGTCCATTGATCGCAGGAACGAAGCGTCCTGAAAGCTTCACGTCACCAGCATCTACGCTGACAGAGCAACTTGCCATAGTTGTTCCTTTCTTCATATTCCGCACAACAAGTGGCCTATCTCAGCCAGAACCGGAGATACACCCAGGCTTCGTCATCTAGACGAAGCTTACGAAATATGATATATTATGCATAATATATCATATATTTGTCAAGGAAAAAGAATAAAGCATATGGATGAGACACTACATAGAGGGAAAGGCAATCAACGGACTATTCTTCTAAAAATCACGATTCCAGAGCAGATTGCGGCGGCTCTACGGGATGAAATCGTCACTGGACAACTTGCTCCAGGCACCCGGTTGCGTCAGAATGAGATTGCGCAACGCTTTGGGGTCAGTACAACCCCCGTCCGCGAGGCGTTTGGCCTGCTGCAAAGTGACGGCCTGGTGCAAATCGACCCCCACCGGGGAGTCACCGTGTTCCTGCCAACCATTCAGGATCTCATCGAACACTACGAAATTCGCTTAGCATTGGAGATGCTGGCTGCCGAGAAAGCAGCCGAACACTTCCAGGAGCAGGATGCGCCCCCACTTATTGGTCTCCTGGACGAGATGCTGGCTACCACCAATGCTGTCCGCTATGTCGAGCTGAATCACCAGTTTCACTTGCGATTGTATCGACTTGGGAAACGTTCGAGGCTGGTCAACATGATTGAAGAACTGCGCACTGCCTCGCTCGCCTACAATCATCTCTATGCAGCAGCCGATGTGCCTCGAGATGTAGAGCGACTCGATAGGGAACATCGGGAGATTCTTGCCGCATGCCAGGCGAACGACCCGGTTCGCGCGGCTAAGGCGGTACGCCACCATATGCAACAGACCATCGCCCATGTCACAAAATTGCTCGAACAGGGAGGGAAAGCATAAGCACACGTTGGTTCCGACGGCGATGATGATGGAAACCCTCGTTTCCGATGGGAAGACAATTATCGCTGCACATTGAGGAAAATAAAAAGGAAAGAAGTGGACGTATGTCTGAAACAATCGCCATAACGAATGTCAAGGTATTTGATGGCAAGGTCCTGACCGGAGAACGCTCAGTGGTCATCGACCAGGGAGTCATCTCTGAGGCCACAACGGCGGAAAGAACGATAGATGGGCGGCATGGAACGCTGCTGCCCGGCTTGATCGACTCCCATGTCCATCTGAGAAATGTGGCAGAACTTGAGCAAGGGACGCAGTGGGGCTGTACAACCATGCTCGACATGGCTTCGCAATCGATGGCAGTGACCGATTCGCTGCGCCACCGACCAGGGCTTGCGGATATTCGCGGCGCTGGAAATCCAGCAAGCGCGCCAGGAGGGATACAGATCACGAGAATGGGCTATCCAGCTTCAAGTGCAGTGACTGGCCCCTCCGATGCGAGCCGCTTTGTGGCTGATCGCGTTGCGGAAGGTGCCGATTACATCAAAGTGATCGTGGAGGATCCTCAACGTATGGGCGATGCTGCGCTTGACGTTGCCACCATCGCAGCAATTGTTGAGGCCGCTCATCAGGCAGGTCTCAAAGTGATTGCCCATGTCACGACCTTAGCCGCACTCACCGCTGCCGCTGATGCAGGTGTAGATATTCTTACACACGCTCCCATCGACGCAGGCGTTGACGACACTCTGGCGTCCTCAATTGCGAAGCGAGGCATGGTATCAGTGCCAACCTTAATCATGATGCGTACCGTAGCAGGTATTGCAGCACGTCTCCCAACCCATGCTGGTTCCAGAGCCGATTACGCCCATGCGAGATCGACAGTGACAGCGTTCCACCGGGCAGGTGTTCCCATCCTGGCAGGGACAGACGCGAATCAAGGAACTGCTTCGCCCGCACAGATTCCACATGGAAAAGCGCTGCATGAGGAATTAGAATTGCTGGTTGAGGCAGGGCTGACGCCAATCGAAGCATTGCGTTCCGCAACGGTAGTACCTGCTGCATATTTCGGTTTTACTGATCGTGGCGTCATTGAACCTGGGCGTCGAGCCGACCTGTTGCTCGTCGAGGGAGATCCGACTCAAGATATAGCTGCTACACGTGCTATTCGCGGTGTATGGGTGGCAGGCGTGCAAGTTCAATAAGCATGCAACTGCAAGGGTGCTAACACGTGGGGCCTCATATCTAATGTCATCTTGATGGATTTTGCTAAATCCATAGGGGATTCATCTGTGGGGATACGATTGAGCGCGTCCACCCCGATCACGGTGCATCAGGGGCCAGGTGGGCGAACTTGATCGCGTCGCCACAATCATATTCCCTTTTTATTTGTAAAAATCCATGAAGTTCGCATCACGAAGATATATTCATCTAATACCTTAGTTACCTATTTCTCTAGAAAATTCGCAGGCCCGCCTGTTGGAGTGTTGCCAGCACTCTTTCCTGACTGCGGAGTAGAAGGGGAAGACATTCCGTCCAACCAGTGGCGACACCGGTGAGCGTGAGCATGTACAAGTAGCCTCCCTCAACGTCGGTGCCATAATGAGCCACCAGGTCTGCTTCCAGAAAGCCGGTCAGGTCTCCTGCCACTCCTCGAAGATACGTATCGGAATCTGTTGCTTCAAGAGCATTCCCGCTCGCGTGGTGGAGACGCCGCGCTGACTCTGTTTGCGCTGAGAGGCCAATAGGCGATCGTCCAGCAGCCTGCGAGTACTCTGCTCAACGCTCACTAATTTCTTTGCAGAGCGGGCATGGGCATCTTTCCCTGAAAGGCAGGCGCGTGATAGACTGGGGAAACACATGCGGAGGCAAGGAACAAGTATGAGTGCAACCGAGCAGGTATCTACGAACGCGCCGACACCGCATGAAGTCGGGACGAGCTGACTGGAAACGCTCACCGACGGCATTTTTGCCATCGCCATGACCATCCTGGTCTTCGGCTTATCGATCCCGGCAGTCGTTGCCATTTTGGGCGGGATAGAGACTATCTTTGCGCTCCCCTGGTTAGCTCTGTTGATAGCAGCTATTACCATTTTTGGCATAAGTTTGCAGGGCGTTGAAACTGTCCTCACGGAAAGAAAGATAGACCAGAACAGAAAGGATGCAGCGACACAGCACTTTGAGGCAATGCAGGAAATAGCACAAGCCAGAGATGAAGCAGCAACACAGTATACCAAAGCATTGCAGGAGATAGAACAGGCCAGGGCAGAAGCAGCCAGGCAAAACGCTGGCGCGCTGGTGGAAATTCAAAAGGCCAGAAACGAGGCGCGAGCGGAGAACATTCTTCTGAGTGCCACGAAATTTGCGACGAGCCTTCTGGATAAAGATGCGCAGGTGAATGAAGCCATAGCACTCAATCCCGACATCAAGCAAAGAGAACTGAGACAAATGGGTATGGAGATGAGCATTGCAGTAATTGATGGCTATGATCCAGTGATGCAAAGGGGGAGAATGGTGGCGGGATTAGGGAGAGGAATGGTCGGGTATTGGAAGCTGGAACGCAATGATCTTGCAAAGTTGGCGACTACTGCCATCCACTACCTACGAGAGAACATTCTCGAAACAACCATGCCAGATGCAGAGGGCTTGCTTTACCTTGCGTGTATGTATGGCTACCAGGAGCAATTTGAAGAGATGATATGTGTCATAGAGCGAACGGTCAACATTGATGAGAGGATAAAAGGGCAATTTCAGCAGCGAAAAATACTCCAAACGCTCTTGCGTGCCTGTAATTCGGATGAGATAAAAATGGAAGTATTGAAAAAGAGCCTGAATTTACCGCTTGTCTCTAAAAAGACCTTCTGTGAATATCTGCAAAATTTTGACCTCACGGACTTCAACGGATTTATCGAATGGCTTGCCATCAAAAGGCCGGACGCCCCCGGCGTAAAAGGCACATTTCTTATTAAGATCACCCCTCCCTGTCCGCCAAATGAGGGGAAAGTAAGCGCATCCGGTCAGAGTATCACATCCTGGGACATCGAGACACTTGTCCCAAATACTGAGCCAGTCACTATCGAGGAGCTTTACGAGGCGCTTCGTTCTCAATATAAATTGTTTTGTCCCGTTGTGTGAGAACCAAACTCGTGCTGACTTGCTTCTGCAAGAGGCCGCGATATTTTAGGCTACCGCTAATCACGTGGTTAGGATCAAAGGATGAATGTAGAGGATTTGGCAGCCGCATAAGATATAAAAACGATGAATCATGTATGGCACGTTCATTACAGTGTGAATTGTTATTGCCCAGGTTGAGGTTTGATTTTTGCAACCCTCATCGTATTGAAGCTCTTTTCAAAGAAGACAAGAGAGCAATCAAATAGTAGTATTGCAGAAGGAGAGTAACCGATGAATTGGAATAGTTATCTCAATATCGTTTATATTCTTGTAGGCATTGTTGGCGGTATTATACTTATCGCTGGCACAACCTGGGCTATTGTGAAATACATAGGACATGGGCAATCTACGAGGAAGGAGATTGTCGGTGTAGGAGCTATCGTCTCGGTGATAATAATTGTCGTTGGTGTTATTGCATTTATTTTGTATCCGAAAGCTATCGAGCTTGCACCGGGTAAACCCCCGAATCCTACTCCAACAGCAACGACCATCTCTTCCGCTACTCCGACCGATAGCCCTCCCACGTCTCCGACCACCACTGTATCATCGCCTCCTCCTACGACGGAGCCGTCACCTGTACCCACTGAGCCAACACCGCAATTAGAATCGGCAAAAACGCTTTCTGAAAACTTTATCTTGCCATGCGACTGCTCTGACCCGATAGTGGTGACTGTTACAAAAATCGAGATACAGCCTCAACAAAATAGAATGATCTGGTTCCTTACCTTCTATAATAATAGTCAAAATAGTGCTGATGCTACATTTCGCCAATTCTATCTTGAAAAAGGAGACCAGGTTACTTATCCAACGTCGGGAGACCAAACTATTTACTATGCAACAGGGGAAGCAGTAAGTACGGGTCTAACCTTACAAGCTGGTGAGACTCAGCAAACAACGCTCACGTTCTCGTTCGTGCCGTATAAAGCTATGCCCTATACGCTAACAAGCGATCTCGGTGGCCTCTTCAATGGCGTCCTTGCCTATAACGTTCCTTTTAAGCAAAAGGTCATCCCGTTGTAGGTGAGGCTGGATAACCTTGCACAAACAAGGCGAAAAAACCACGAAAAACCGGAAAACTATAAGCCTACTCTATGGCTCCTGAAAATTTCGGGATCAAAACTGCTGGTTATAGGATAGTTGGGCAGGTGGTCGAGCCTCAACGTGGCGGGTGATTGGCTCTTCCCGCGAGTCTGTCAAACCAATTTACACAGTTGATTTGACAGACTTCTAAATAACGCGATGTGCAAGTTTTGCTAAGCGACCAGCCGATCAAATTGCAGGTAAGGAGCCGCGTCTTGCTGATTGAAGCAAAAACAGATCGTCTGCATCAACAGGCAGCGAAGCAAGCGATTACGCAGATGCCACAGATCGCGTGCCCAGACCCGCTTCATGCGACAGCGATCGGTCAGTTGTCCAAAGACGGTGTCGATCAGATAGCGCACTCGTCCCAACACCGCGCTCTGAAATGCGGCCGCGTGGGAGGCATGCGCATGGCGAAAGGGGGCCTGCAAAAGAATGCCTTTGGTGCGCAAGAAGGCTTGCAAGTCAGGCAGCCAATAGTTGCGATCCCCCAACACGACTCCCTGGGTACCTTCCAGCAACACGGGTACCATTTCGCCATCGGCTTCATGAGCAGGAGCCAGAAAGACGCGGGTGAGCAAGCCAGGCCAACTCAATTGCGCATGCAGCCGAAAGCCATAAAACGTCTGCCGGTCGGGATGATCTTTGCCGTAGCTGGCCTGGCCGCGGAAGCGCACACACCAGGGCGCACGCGCAAAGCGGCAGACGGGCAGGGGGACACTATCGACAATAGACAGCGTCGCATCATAGCGGATCACCTCATCGCGCAACCAACACCACAGGCGTTCTTTGATCGCCCACAAGTTGGCGGCCTGCCGCACAAAGGTTGTCCGGTCTACCTGCGCCATCATGGGGAAAAAGTGCGCATAGTGGCGACGAAAATAATCAAACACTTCTTGATCTTGACTCAGCCCCAGATACGTGCCGACCACTTCCATCGTAATGACCTCGCTATCAGCCAGTTTGGGCAGGGGGCCGCGTTGCCGCACGCGCTTTCCTTTCACTGCCTCTGGCAGCATCTCGTCAATCAGACAGAAACATGTGATAATAAAGTCGTCCAGGTTCATGGTCTTCCTCCTCAGTAGATTGGTAAATCGTTTGAGGATAGTAGACTTCAGGAGCCTTTTCTTTGGCAAGTAAAACTTGCACATCGCGTTAATTAATTAAGAGGGATACCGCTAGAAATAGCTATATCCCTTATGTTTAAGCGTTTCAGCAAGAGAGAGTCTGTCAATCCTTTTGTGTAGGTAGCTTTTTGTTCATTTGGGGAACCGCTCCGCAAATTCCACGGCAAAGCGGTTGAGGGCCGGTTTCCAGTCGCGGATGGGCATCGTCCATTTCTTCGAGATGTTGCGCATCGCCAGGTACATCACCTTGAAGACCGCCTCATCGGACGGGAAAATCCGGTGGTTGGTGGTGACCTTGCGCAGCGTCCTGTTGAGCGACTCGATGGCGTTGGTCGTGTAGATGACGCGGCGAATGTCAGTCGGAAAGGCAAACAGCGGGATCACCCGTGTCCACTGGGTGCGCCACGACTTGCTGATGCTGGGATACAGGCCATCCCATTTCTCAGCAAACAACTCCAAATGCAGTTCCGCCTCTTCCTCAGTTGCCCAGGAGTAGATGGCCTTCATATCCGTGGCCACCTCTTGCATATGCTTGTGCGAGACGTAGCACAGCGAATTCCTCAGCCTATGCACCATACAGATCTGCACCCTCGTCTGCGGAGAGACACTTTCAATGGCTTCTGGGAAGCCGGTCAGCCCATCCCGACATCCAATGAAGATGTCCTTGACGCCGTGGTTTTGCAACTCCGTGAGCACGGCTAGCCAGAACCTGGCCCCCTCATTCTGCGAGAGCCACATGCCGAGCAGTTCCTTGTTCCCGCTCAGCCTCACGCCCAGCGCTAAATAGATGGCTTTGAGGCTTCCGCGCTGGTTCTCCTTGACTTTGACGACCAGGCAGTCCAGGTAGACCATCGGATAGACCGCTTCCAGGGGACGAGTCTGCCACTGGCGCACCTCTTCCATCACGGCTTCCGTTCCATTCGAGATCAGCACCGGCGAGACCTCCACCCCATAGAGTTCTTGGAGCTGCGCCTGGATGTCGCGCGACGTCATGCCGGGCGCATCCATCGTCAAGATGTTCTCGTCGAAGCCTTCCAGCGGCGTCTGGCCTTTTTGACCAACTGCGGTTCAAACGTACCCTGCCGGTCACGCGGCACGTCGATCTCGATCTGGCTATCCTAACGGAGGGAAAGGCGAACAGACAACGATCTGTCCCCTGGCTAGGACCATCAGCATAGTTGTCCGTAAAACGAGCGTTTGCTGTACTGAGCCATTCAAGTCCTCCAAATCCTCGGTGAAAGGCCAAATTCCTGTTTATATTGCCGTCTATAAATCAAGGTACAAAAACTTGCCATTTCTGATGAGTTCTTGTACTATTCCCTCATCCAAGAGAGAAAGTAGGCCTTTCCGTGCCACACCCCCTCTTGGATGGAGTGAGTTTCCTCGGTGAAGTTTGCAGAAGACGTTTCATGTCCAGCGTGTCCAGTTTCTTGCTCTGTCGCGTTCCTGGTCAGTTCGTTCTTCGGAACACTCGCCTTTGGCTCCCCATCCTGTCTCCGAGACGGCAGCTTCTTGTTGTACAACCTGTTCCTCGGCTTCCAGATGGCTGGTCACCATGTGAACCATAGTGACCAGGTCATGAGGCATCTCACGTACTCCCTTGACATAGGCGTTTACTTCGGCACCAAGGAAGAGAATCACAGCAAAGTAGTAAAAGAAGATGAGGAGAATAAGCAGACCTAACGTCCCGGCAAAGATGCCGAGAAAATGCGCCACAAAGAGGGGAAAGAGGGCGAGATACAGTTCCAGGAGCATGGCTCCCGCTACAGCCCCAAGCCAACTCTCACGGAAACTGATCTTCTGGTTCGGCACCACCAGATAGATGACCTGAAACAACATATACCAGGCGCTCAAACCACCGAGCATACCACCCAGACCGAAGACGAGGTTGCTCCCGGGAACTTGGCCCAATGAGGTCTGTTGCAGAAGCGAGAAGACAAAAGCCGGGGCAGCCGAGGCCACTACGGCAATCGGGAAGATCACCACGAACAGCAGCAGCATGACGATGGACAGCAGGTTCTGAGCGAGAAAGCCCCTGGGACGCACATGATAGATGATATCGAAACAGCCTTCCATGAAGATGAAGAGACGTGAACCGTTAAAGAGCGCGAGCACGACCGCGACAGCACCGAGAAGACCAGCGTCCTTTCTCACTTGTTGGAAAGCAGCTGCCACTATCGGTTTGGCTTCTCTTAAAGCAGAAAAGCTGCTGGTCATTCTATCGAGAACACTTTGGTAGACCCCGGGATCAAGGGTATTGAGGAAGAAACCAAGCATGGAGAGAAGCGTAACCACGATGGGGAAGACAGCCAGGATCAGATTATAAGCCAGTCCTGCTGCATTGTTCCAGGACCAGTCATTATTGAATTTGGTCCAGAAGGTAGCCAGGGGCTGAACGCCCTTTTCAAGGGTAGAGAGAGCCGCTGAAACAGTATGCTTCTTCCTGCTGGTAGGTGGCTCGTGTGATGTGCTTGTCATATTTCACCCGTCTTGATGTTGTATGTGAGCGGTTTGCCCAATCGATGCTCCATTATCCGTCATCCTCATGTCTGTCGCCCAGCAGAACCATCTCAACTCCTTGGACTCGTTCACGCTTAAAAAAGGATGGGCATTTCCTCAGTCGTGCGCCTTCACCCTACGAGAGCAGCTTCGATGGTGGTTCTGGATCACCTGGCGTCTCCGCGATGACTTCCTCCACCTTCTCAGCGAGGTCGTCTTTCGTTCGCTGGAACTCTTTGGGGTGGCTTTCGCGCCATTCCACCCAGATAGTAACCAGCAGGGCCTGGAGTACCCCTGCGACAGGCGAAGCGAAGAGCGCTCCCGTGATCCCAAAGAGTTCGGCCCCGGCGATCAAGGCGGCGAGCGAGACCACGGGGTGCAGGCCAATGGCCTTCCCGACGATGCGCGGCCCCACCACATCGCCCTCGATCACATGCACAACGACGAAGTAAACCAGCACGATGAGGGCGATGACCCACCCCCTGGTGAGGGCGAGCAGCACACAGATCGCACCAGAGACGAGCGTTCCCAGCACGGGAATGAACTCTAAGATGAACGCCAGCACCCCCAGTAAGAGCGCATACGGCACGCCGATGACTTGCATCCCGACCCCAACGAGCAGGCCAATGAGCCCGCACAGCAGTAACTGGCCGCGAATGTAGCCGCCCACGACCCGTTGCAGGGTATCGAGCAACAACTTCATGTTCCCTTGCTGCTGATCTGGCATGTTCCGGCGTAACCAATTGGACACCCGTGCGCCATCTGCAAGGAGGTAGATACTGAGCACCGCCACCAGGATCACATCCAGGATAGCGCCGACCAGGCCTGTGAGCAGAGGGACGACGCTGCCCGCGAAGCCTTCGATGCTTGCGACAACCTGATCGCGGGCCGACGCAATCTGACTCTGCGAGAGGCCAAGTGACCGCAAGGTCTGTTCCAGGGGCGTGAGCTGACCGCTCTTGCCCGGCGTCAGCAGAAACCGCACATAGTCGGAGAGCGAGATCACCTGCACGATCGCCGTGCGCACAATCAGGTAGAGCAGCGCACTGAGGGCACCCAGGACGACGAGGTAGACCAGCAGGATGGCGAGGAAACGCGGCATCACACGCTCCAAGAGCTTCACGGCAGGTGCCAGAGCATACGCGAGCAGCGCGGCAAACGTGAGCAAGAGCAAGGTTTGGATCACGTGCCCTGCCAGCCACAGGAGGAGCAGCGCAACGCCCGTCCAGGCGAGAATGGCCAACGGGAGGCCGACTCGCCGCATCCATGTGGCGATCACTGCCACGGAGTCAACGTCTCGGGTCGTGCGTGGACGAGGGTTTGAGGACATACACGTGTTCCTCTCTCATCGATACTCCTGCCCATGTGTTCGATAATCCGCCTGTGAGCCATTCGCCAGGCTGTCTCAGAAGTCACTTGCTTCATCCGCCAGGTGGAGCTGTGTCATGAGTGATGCAAGCGACTTGTGTCCAGCGATAGCAAGTGGCTCAATCTTCCGGTAGCGATCACAGCGCATTGCATGATCTCTCCCTTTAACACGTTGGCACACACAAAAATGTGTCGAGGATGTCTTGGACAAGTATGGACCTGGGTGTATCGAGAGCATTTACTCCCTTGCCGCTTCCCCTCTCGTACCAGCTTCGCTCTCTGGTGCGCATGGGACGGTAAAAAAGAAGGTGGAGCCGACGCCTTCCCGACTTTCGACCCACATCCGCCCTCCATGCCCTTTGACGATCTCGGCGCAAATATAGAGGCCCAGCCCCAGTCCAGGAAACATCGCGTGCGAGAGGTCATTCACCCGAAAAAAGCGTTCAAAGAGTCGCTGTTGTTTTGAGGCGGCGATGCCAATCCCAAAATCTTGCACGCCGACGGTGGCGGCATCCGCGTCTGCTGCAAGCGAAACCAGGACCTCCTCGGCCTGGGGAGAATATTTGATGGCATTAGAGAGCAGGTTGGTGAGCACCTGACCAATACGCTCCGGGTCCCCGCAAACCTGGGCACCGATGGCTCCCTCGATGCGGATCTGATGCTGCTCGCTCGTATGCGCCATCTCCTGCACGATGTCAGCCACGAGGGCACCCAGATCAAACGAGATGTTCTCCCAGTGCAGTTGCCCCGCTTCTAATTTGGTCACATCCGATTGACCACGCGGACTACGCGCTCGGCCCAGGCTCGTTGGAGCTGTGCATCCATACGATCTTTGAGTACGGCCTGGACCAGGCGATGGATGGTGAGCGTTCTCGCCTCAGCGTTGCGTCGGATGAGGGAATAGGTGCGCAGGATGGCCAGCGCCTCGTCGAAGGCGAGCGGGTCGGTGGCAAGAGGCTCAAGTGCCGGACCAAGTTCGCTCGCTCGCTCCTGTCGCCAGGAGGTCCTCGGGGATGGCATCGGGATCCAGGAAAGCAAACAAGTGCAGCAGGTCGGCGGCAGCCGGATGGGTCTGTTCGACCTTCTCAAAGGAGAGCGAGAGGGTCGTACTGACCGAGGCGGGATGATCCGTTCCCAGGCGGCCACGTCGCTGAAGAAGGGCGACTCGTTGCCGCTGATAGCGCTCGATGTAGCCGCAGAGACTGCATGCCGTTTCTTCGATATACGCTCCTGCTTGATCAAGGGCCAGGGGAAGCCCATCGAGCAGCTGGGAAAGCGCTTTCGCTCTGTCTTGATCCGCCTGGCAGGCGGCCGCAAGCGGAGCGTCTGGCGCAATGCACTTGGCCCGGCGCAGCAGGAAGAGCGCACCCTCCTCTGGCGTCATCTTCTCCAGATCAAGACAACGGGCAAATGGCCCCACCACCTGGGAGCGAGTGGTCAGGAGTACATATCCTGCCTCGGTCGAAGGAAGCCCGCTGAGCAGGCCTACATCTTCAACATTGTCCAGGATCAATAACCAGCCTGCATGCGTCTTGAGCCAGCGCTTGACCGCTGCGAGAGTACGCTGCTGATCCTGGTCATGCTGCTCTGATAAACCCAGTGTGCTGGCCAGGGCAGCGAAGTCAGAGGTCAGGACTTCGGGGGTATCTGCCTTGACCCACAAGACGGCGGAGTAGTCATTCCGGTGGCGATAGGCATATTCGATGGCCGTCTGGGTTTTGCCAATCCCTCCCAGACCACTGATTGCCTGGGCTTGCACCAGGGCCGCCGCCTTCCCCGTGTGCAAAAGGGTATGCAGGCGTGCGAGCACTTCCTCGCGCCCCCTGAACAAGGGATTGCGACGATAAGGAAGGTTCCACAGTGAGGAAGCATGGTCGCTCACCTCTGATCCTGCCTCAACAGAGGTGACGAAGCCGAGGGCTTCGGGTGTAGTGCCAAAGAGCTCGCGCAGCTTCTCTCGAAAGTAGAGAGAAGAAAAAATCACGCCTGGAGGTTTCTGGAAGACTGGTTCGCAAAGACGCTTCAAGATCACTCACACGTTCCTTGTCACCATTCGCCTCTGGAAAACGTACCGGAATGAGGAGGAAGAGGGAAGAGAGACAGAAGGTTGAAACACATGATACTGCTCTTTCATACCTGAAGAGAGGAATTCTGTTGCGTCATTGCCCACCTCATTGGCTTGATGCTCCTGGTCAGTCCACCCTTTGTACTCAAACCGGAGCATGATCAAGACCAGGTGCGTGTGGAAGGGCTGGTGTTCGCAACGGGTGCCAGATCATTGCGAGCCTTTCTCAGCAGGGCGCAGATCCGTCCGTTCCTTCTTTCATGTATGCACCTGTCAACGACACAATGCATGGTACTCACCAGGAGAAACCACGATGACAAATAGATTGGCTGATGTGTATGCACTTGGGCAAAGTCCCTGGTGTGATAACGTCGCACGCGACCAGATTCAGGCTGGTACCTATGAGCGGATGATCGAGCAGGATGCCATTGTTGGAGTCACCTCCAATCCGTCCATCTTCCAAAAAGCAATGACGGCTGGCAATGTGTATGATGAGCAGTTTCGCGACCTGGCAGCCCAGGGACTCGATGCCATAAGCATTTACCAGCTCATGGCAAATCAGGATATCCGTGACGTACTCGCCCTCTTCCGTCCCATCTATGACCGCACCCACGGACGGGACGGCTACGTCAGCCTTGAAGTCTCGCCGTTGCTGGCCCATGAGACTGAAAAGACCATTGCCGAGGCAAAAGAGCTGTGGACGCACCTCGACCAGCCGAATCTCTTCGTAAAAATTCCCGCAGTGGCGGAGGGTCTTCCAGCCATTGAAGCCTGCATTGCCGAGGGCATCAACGTCAACGTCACACTGATCTTCTCCCTTGAGGCATATGAGCGGGTGATCCTGGCATACCTCGGTGGGCTGGAGAAGCTCGCGGCCCGTAGCACGAAGCCACTGAGTAAGGTCGCCTCAGTTGCCAGCTTCTTTGTCAGCCGGGTTGATACATTGGTAGATCGTCTTCTGGATGAAAAGAGTGTAGCCACGGTGGATGTCAGCCAGAAGCAGCACGTGCAATCGTTGAAAGGTAAGGCCGCCATCGCCAATGCGAAACTGGCATATCAGTTGTACCGATCCTACTTTGTGCAGGGACCCAACGCCGAGCGCTTTAAAGCGTTAGAAGCACAGGGAGCACAGGTCCAACGCCCGTTGTGGGCGAGCACGGGGACCAAGAACCCGGCCTACCGCGATGTCATGTACGTCGAAGAGTTGATTGGTCCCAACACTGTCAATACGATGCCCCCTGCCACCATTGCGGCCTTTCAGGATCATGGCACTGTTTCGTCAACGGTGGAGCAGGATGTGGCTGCGGCACACCAGGTGATGCAGGACTTAGACGCCGTGGGCATCCAAATTACACAGGTGACGGACACATTGGAACGCGAGGGGGTCGCAACCTTCAAGACAGCATTTGAAGATCTGCTGCACACGCTCGATGACAAACGGCGAACCCTCGCGCGGGAGCAAGCAGAGCAGGGGGATGTGTTAGCTGCACGTGCTGCCACGAGCGAGGGGCATTCGGGAGGAGTTGCCGGTGCCAACAGGACACGGACCGGCGAGGAGTCTGCACAGCGATGAAGCCGTGGAGAGAAAGGAACAGGGAAGCGACTGCTGCAAGGGCAGAGAAGGCCCTCACGAGAAGAAACGAAAGGCTCTAAAACTCCCTGCCGAGAAGGGTGTTCGACACGAACTTCTGCAGGCGGCACCGGCAGATTACGAGAAAAAAGGAGAGATGACTGATGTACAGACCCCTACGAGGAGTGCTTTTTGATGTTGACGGGACCCTTGTTGATAGTAATGATGCGAACGCCCATGCCTGGGTAGATGCAATGGAGATGGAGGGACATCAGATTGCTTTCGACACGATCCGTCCGCTCATTGGCATGGGGGCAGATAAAGTCCTCCCCCAGGTTCTTGGTATTGCCAAAGAGACGGAGGAAGGTAAACGCATCAGCCAGCACCGCAAGGACATCTACCTGCGGCACTATCTTCCCCAACTCCAAGCCTTTCCCAAAGCGCTAGAACTGCTGGAACGCATGCGGGAGCAGGGACTGACACTGGTCATCGCGACGACGGCGGAGCCAGAAGAACTGCAAGGAGTACTTCCCCTGCTTGGTCCACATGCATCCACCTTGTTTGCAGACGCCGCCACGGCGAAAGAGGCGGGCCAGTCGAAGCCAGATGGGGATGTGGTACACGTGGCTGTCGAACGGAGTGGCTACCGTCCAGAGGAGCTGGTGATGATTGGTGACACCCCCTACGATAGTGAGGCTGCGTCGAAGGTGGGGGTCCAGACGATTGCGTTTCGCAGTGGCGGATGGAGCGATGAAGATTTGAGGAAGGCCATCGCGGTGTATGATGGTCCTGCGGATCTGCTTGCCCACTATGAGACGTCCGTGTTCGTCACAGGAAAAGAGACCAGGAACGACAGTCCGCAAAACTTCGCACAAGGAGGACAGGATGATACCGACCAAGAACACCATAAAGGTGGGTATCAACAGGGGTAAAGGTGTGTTCCTCTTCCCCTAAACGGGAGAATCATCGAGGTGACGGAAAGGTTCTTGTCAAAGAGCCGATACAATAGCTCTTCTACACAGTAAAGGTCGTATAAGAAAGGAACACTTCATGCAACGAGGACCAATGTTCAAGGACGCACCTCTCAAACAGTATGGTCTCTTCTTCGGAGAAGGGTCACTTGCGGGAGTGATAGCCACGGTACCCATGACGCTCTTCATGTTTGCCGGGCAATCCCTCCTACCTCTATGGTAACGCTACGCGTTTTGCGGATGAACGTGAAAATTGGGTGATTTGCCAATCAAAATGGATCATACACAACTTTGGCAAATCACACCCCTATTTCGTCTTGCATAGATCGTTCATCACGATCTTATGCGTTCGTTTTTCTCGTCGTCTTGTTTTCCTTGAAAGAATATAGAGAGTACTCAGATTCCCCTCGATTGAGGTGGAGGCTGAGCTGTGGAGGTTTTCTTGAACTATAACCCTTGGTACAAGGTCGCGGTCCTTGTCGTTGTTATTGGTCCTTTAGTGGCAACTGGGTACGCCATCACGTTGCTGTGGCAACGAGCCGTTCACCCAGGTGATCTCGCCCTGCTGCTGAGCATGTATGCTCTCACGGCGATGGGCGTGACGATAGGCTTTCACCGCATGCTGACGCATCGCAGTTTCCGTCCCCATCCCATCGTCAAGTTTCTGCTGCTGGTGCTTGGTTCCATGTCCTTAGAAGGCCCTGCTGTACAGTGGGCCGCAACACATACCAAACATCATGCCCAAGCAGACCGTGAAGGCGATCCCCATAGCCCGGTGGAAGGGTTCTTCCACGCCCATATTGGGTGGATGTTCAAAGACCGGGAAGCCGACCCTACGGTCTACGCTCGTCACTTGCTCTCCGATCCCATCGTGATGTTCGTCAGCCGCACGTTCTTCGTGTGGGTAGGGCTTTCGCTTCTCATCCCCTTTTTGTTAGGGGGATGGCCTGGCCTCCTCTGGGGAGGATTGGTACGTCTTTGCCTTACCCATCATGTCACATGGAGTGTCAACTCGGTGTGTCACACCTTTGGGAAACGGGAATTTGAGACCGCAGACCGCAGTCGCAACGAATGGCTCGTTGGCCTGCTCGCTTTCGGGGAAGGCTGGCATAACAATCATCATGCCTTCCCACGTTCTGCCTTTCACGGAATGCACTGGTGGCAGTTTGACCTTTCCAGCTATATCATCTGGACGCTGGAACGCGTTGGGCTGGTCAAAGAGGTCTATCGCGTCACTCCTGCCATGCTCGCCCGTCGTTCGACGGCGCGCGGCGGCAAACGATCAGGAAGCAACGCTCATTCGTCTTAAGAAGGATGGCATGAAGCGCTTAGCATAGGTGGTGTCTGAAACGGAGCCAACGGGACCAATTCTTTCGTTGGCCCCATCTCCCATGAGCGAATGTGTCCCGAACAGCCGATCCAGTTCCTTCAAGCGCCACTGGACAACCAGAATTTCAAAGGAAGGAAAGAGACCATGCTAAACAATCAGGAAACCAGCCAGCTTGGACGTTTCCAGACAGCAGTCCATGTGGGAAGCCTTTATAACAGGGCAAGCGCTCCATGTCAATGGCGCAATGATCGTGAATAGCTAAGAGGCAAAAATCCCTTCACAATGCCGTCCCTCTGCTTCCCTCGCGTTTGTCTGTCTGTTTACTGGCGGCTGTCTTCGCGGGCAGACCTTTGCTGGTAGTTTGGGTACCCGGGTCCCACAGGATGCGCAACGAGATTTTAACTGAGCAGGAGAGGGGAAACTGGTGAGAGAGCAAAGAAAGGTGTCTCCTGAAGATGGAAGATATCACATCGTTGATTTCCAAATAAGGGCGAATAGTTCACCTCCGTCGGGCATCTGGCAGAGGAGCATGTTTCATCCTACGTCACACGAGCAATCCTGTCACCTGAAGCCTTCCTCAACCGTACACTTCTTAACGAGAGGCGACAGCACCTGGCCGTTGGAAAATAGAAGAACAAGGAGCGTTACCTATGACCGAGACACTGGAGCAGCCACCCGGCTTGCAACGATTTCCCAGCGGTATTGCCGGGCTTGATCGCATTCTGGGCGGTGGCCTGTTCATTGGGGGCAACTATCTAGTGATGGGTCCGCCCGGGGCAGGCAAGACCATCCTGGGCAATCAACTCTGCTTTCACCATATCGCGACCGGCGGACGCGCCATCTATTTCTCACTGCTGGCCGAGACGAGTAGTCGGCTGCTGACCGCGCTCGAACCGTTCACCTTTTATACCCCCGACCCCGTCGGAGATGCCCTGACCTATTTCAGCGGTTACGGCGTGCTGGAACGAGAAGGACTGGAGGGGCTGCTCAAGCTGATACGCAGCGAAACGAGGCGTCTGCGTGCGACGCTGCTGGTTCTGGATGGGACCACCGTGCTCGAAGGCGTCTCGTCTCCACAGGACTGGATGCACTTCTTGCACGGCCTGTATGTCTCCGCCGAAATCACCCGCTGCACAACCGTCTTGCTGATGCAGACGCCACCAAGCACTGAGCTTTTGCGAGAACAGGCCATTGTAGAGGGGCTGATCGAACTGGTCATGCCCATGTACGGCATGCGGGCAGCTCGTGAACTGCAGGTACGCAAGTTCCGTGGCAGCGCCTTTCTGGAAGGACGACACCCCTATGCGATCACCCAGGCTGGAATCGTCGTTCACCCACGCACGGAGGAGGTGCTTGCAGCCGCTCCGGTCGCGTCCCCTGTCATGGTGGCGACAGCGCAGCAAGAGAGCAAGAAGAGTATCGGTATCCCTCGCCTGGATGAAATGATGCGGGGTGGGTTGCCTGCTGGCTCAATCACTCTTCTCTTAGGCCCCTCGGGAACGGGCAAGACACTACTAGGCAGTCACTTCCTCCTCGCGGGCTCGACACAGGGAGAACCCGGACTCTACTTCGGCTTTTCTGAGACAGCCTCCTTACTGGAGCGCAAGCTGGCGCGCTTCGGCCTCGACATTCCACGCGCTCGGGCCGAGGGGCACCTGGAGATTCTCTGGCAATCACCGCTGCAGCCTATCCTGGATGTGGCGGCTGAGCGGCTGCTGGAGGCCACACGGCAAAGGCGCGTGCAACGGCTCTTCATCGATGGGCTCGGGGGATGGCAGCACGCGCTAGGCGCGGCTTCGCGGCTCGATCTCTTCCTGACCGCCCTCGTGAGTGAGTTGCAAGGGCAGGGAGTGACGACGATGTGCTCGGCAGAACTCCCTGCCCTGTTCAGCCCGACGGTCGAACTGCCGATGGCCATCCGCGGGATAGCGAGCCAGGCAGATAATCTGCTTTTTTTGCGCTATGTGGAGTTGGAGTCGCAGCTCTACCGGTTGCTGTCGATCCTCAAGATGCGCGAAAGCGACTATGACCCGGCCATCCGCGAGTTTCGCATCACCGCTCAAGGCATCGATGTGGCCCCCACCTTTGCCAGTGCCCAAGCGATTCTGACAGGGGTGGCTCTGCCCAGCAGCCGCAAGGAGCAGATCCAGCCGTTTCCAGCAGGGGCCGAAGATGTGCAAGGCAGGCAGCCATGACAGCGATCCTGATCATTGATGACGAGATCTCCATCGTCGAGATGTTGTGCGCGTTCTTCGAGGAGGAGGGCTGGCAGGTCATGACGGCGTCCAATGGGCAGGAGGGACTGGAGCGCCTGGCGAGCGTCCGGCCAGCCGTGGTCGTGAGTGATGTGATGATGCCGGTGCTCGATGGGTGGGAGCTGTGCCGCAGAATGCAAGCCGACCCGCGCTACCAGTCCATTCCGCTGGTGTTGATGAGTGCTGTGCGTACCATGCCTGACCTGCTGGGGTGTCGCTATGCAGCCCTGCTCAGCAAACCGTTCGGGCTCGATGAGCTGCTGCAGACCATCACCCGCCTCCTGCCGCCCAATACATCATCCTGAGCAGGACGCCTCAAGTGGTGGGGGCGGGCTCCCCACTGCTTCTTTCTCCGCTCGCCTCATCTGGATCTCTTCATGAGGGGTCTACCCAGAACTTGTCGCCGAAGGAGGGGTATGATTGAGCCCATCAGAGCATGGGCCTCGTGCCACCTCTTCCTCTCGTCATCAAAAGCTCGGGGGAGATAACATTAGTGGTCCAGCCGCCCCGATCATTGTTGGCACTATACTCAGGATTGCCCCACTAATGTCGGGAACGGAGGGAATAGCAGCATAGATCGTACTACTACAATGGCGGTGAAAAGAAACAGAACGCCGCAGGAAGGGAGGAAGAAGTGCTGGAGATGCACCTGAGCGTCTCCTCTCTCGTCCCATTGCTCTGGTTGGCATGGCTAGGCGAAATTTCGGAGGGAACAGCGTTGAGGCCCTGATACGCCCCTTTGTCAGAGAACAGGAAACCTCTTGAGTCCGTGAGTCAGATGGCAGGTCTGTTGCTTTGAACAAATCTGCGCATGATGTTTCCTAGAGACGATATACCTTTTCCTGGAAGGACAGACCGAGGCAGGTGATATGCGGAGAACACCAGCCCGTTCGAGGCTCACGACGGCTGATGTTCTCCGGTGAGGGACACGAGGCTCCAGACGCCGTACTCCCCAACGCATTGCCCTGTCGCGTCGATGGCGCAGTAATTGCCGACCAGATTGCCATCAAAGCGGACAACACCCTCAAAAAAGAGCGCGGGCTGCGTTGCAACGGTAAAAAAGATATGCCTGGAACTATCAAGCACGCCCATCAGTGGCTTATCAAGGCGTTGCCTGTTGAAGAGACCACTCATCTGCTCCTGGGTTTGATGCAGGTGGGTGAGACGGAACGCGGTCTTGACATTGGCTGACACGTTCAGCATGGTTCCCTGATAACTCGTCGCCAGCACCGGGTAGAGACCCTCTGTTACGCGAACGGTTGGGATGACGATGGCTGCCTGCTGTGTTGGAGCAACACGCGGCGTTCCTGCCTCTGCCTGTGCCACAAAGCGTAGGCCAACCAGTCCACCGCCGATCAGGAGGAGGACGAGGACCCAGGGTACAGGTCTCAGCCGCAGAAGTCGTGACTTGCTGGTCAGCCGCAAAGGAAGCGACAGCGGGTCTGGGTTCCGTGTGAACCATACCTTGCGTCTGGAAGCTGCTTGCTGGGCTGCATATGCCTGCGTCTGCTGGCGGCTAGCTTCCTGTAAGGCCAGCCAGAACTCTTCCACGCTCATAAACCGCTTCTCCATGCCGATGGACATGGCACGCGCTATCGTGCGGGCCACCGGAACAGGAATGTCTGGGTTCAGTTGCTGAACCGGAACCAGCGGGTCTTTCTGCTTGCTCGCCAGTTGCGTTGCCCTGTGCAGGGCATCCACAGGGACTGTCCCGGTCAGCAACACGTAGAGTGTGGCTGCCAGGCTGTAGATATCCGTCCGCTGGTCCGTGCCGATACTGCTATATTGCTCTGGCGCACCATAACCGGGCGTACAATGGCGCATGGCCTCGGTGGTGGCATCCTGCTCATACTCTTTGGCAATACCGAAATCGACGAGGACCGTCCCTTTCCCATTGCTTTGTACAATCAGGTTGGTTGGTTTAATATCACGATGAATGATGGGCAAGGGCTGGGCGTGCAGGTAGGACAGCACCGCAACAACTGGTGCCAGCGCCTCCAACGCTTCCGAGAGCGAGAGACGGCCTGTTGCCTGTTGCTTACGCAGGAGGTCCAGATTGGTTCCCTCCACATAGTCCATCACGATCCCAGCGCGGTGAGCGTCTTCTTCCTCGAACACGTGATGGACGCGAGGCAAGGCAGGATGGTCCAGGCGCGCGAGCAGGTGGCCCTCCGCCAGGAAACGCGCGCAGGCCTGTTTCTCCTGGGTGGTGAGTACCTTCAGGGCAAAGCGAGGCTGAGGTGTCCCTGGCTCCTGCGCTTCGGGTGCGCCTTGATCGCGCACGAGATAGACCACACTAAAGCCTCCTCGCCCCAGGATGCCTTCGATCTGGTACCGTCCTCCGAGGACGGCTCCTACCTGATAGGTGTCATGTTGCATCGCTTCCTCACGTGTGGTCTGGACTAATAGATCACGATCAGCGTCTTCCAGTCAGTGTGGTGATATACCCAGGCGGCATCGCTTTCCGCCAGATTCACGCAGCCGTGACTGCCATCGAAATTGTAAGCGGTCATGCCACCCGCATCCAGGTGCGGGAATTGCGTTCCAGGACCAAAGCTGGCACGCCACCAGGCATCATGCACAAAGTAGCCTCCCCAATGGTACAGGATGGCGTAGCTGATCGGGGTATCCGGGAACCAATAGGGCGATCCTTTAGGATCAGCCGACTGAAAGATAACCGGTGATTTGCGATCCAGCACCGCCCAGACGCCAGGGAGGGAGGGTAACGCCGCTCTACCAGTCGTGACCAGGAAGGAGCGTACGAGCGTGCCGCGTTGGTACACCCGCATCGCCTGCTCCACCAGCGAAACCAGCACCACTGTGCGATCATGCAGCCCATAATGTGTGAGCATGGCCAGATCGGTTGGATGGACCTGATCAAAGGGACGATGATCCTGGTAATCAGCCTGCAACAGGTGGAAGTTGAACAGGGCATTTTGTGCCTCGCTCACCATCGCCTCGAAATCGGCAGTCGTCGTCGCACTCGCGAGGTCCATATCGATAGCCCTACCTATGCCCTGGGACAGATACCCGCTATCGAGCGCATAGCTGTGTCCATCATAGCGATCAACATAGGGGTACTGCCTGGCCCAGGTCTCGACTTCCTGATGAAATTGCCTGACCAGGTAGCGTGCCTGGCCCTGCACCAAGACATCATGCATCGCTGCTACATCCGTGTCGATTTGCTTGAGCAAGGCCAACTCATCCAGCAACGTCCGGGCCTGTTGCCTCTGAAGCAGGTCCGCGTTCAGCCGTTGCTCGTAGTCATGAGCATCCACCCCATAGAGCTTGAGCTGGCGCACACGCATTTCCAGTTCATTCAGTTCGGTCAAACTAATATAGGGAAAAGCCTGGACGGAGCTGACCACACTTTGCTGGTACTGGGCATCCAGCAGCGCGCTCAGATTAGAAAAATCTTGCGCGTGCTGAGCCGAGGTAAAGAGCTGGAGATCGTTCTGGTATGCTCCTGTGAGTGCCGTCACATCGATGTGCGCCCCTTCTAAACGCATGATGGTGCGCTGAAAGTCTGCCAGTTGGCTTTGCACCTCCTCTCGCATGCCAAGGGCCAGGATGCTCTCACGCGCCTGGCGGCTGACGATCTCATAGTCCTTTGGCGTCCTGGCGTTGGCCAACGCCCACTGGTCCTGGACGAATTGCAGTGAGAAGCTCCCGCCTGTATCCGTTCCCGCTCGCACGGTCAGGGCCGTCTGGAAATTCTGGACGTCCTGCTGCGCGCGGAGCTGCGCCTGTTGGGTCGCAAAGGCCACTATTGCAGGCAGGCGCGCGCTGAGGCGTTGGTAGGCTGCCGCGAGGTGTGGTGCTGCCTGGGCATCACCAAAGTACAGCGAAAAGAGGGAGTACTGGCGACTATCGAGCTGCCGTTCGTCCTGGGAAACGGGGCGCAACAACGAGAGCGGAACGCCGATCGAACGGGCTTCGACAAGGAGCTGATCGAGGTGCGCCTTGTTTTGAACGACTTGAGGGGCATGATGCGGATCTCCCATTGCCGTGAGTACCTGTAACGCCAGCAACGCGAGGAGCAAGAAGACCCCAGCGGCACAGGCAAGTCGTCCCTTGCTGTGGATCAGCGTGAGGGCATGTCCCTTTTTCACTAATCTCAGGCGCGGGTCAGTGTGTGAGGGACCTCCCTCAGTTGCTGGAGCCTCAGGGAACTCCTGCCCGGAGGCATGTGAGTAGTCGCGCGAGGACAGGCGTATCGCGGCACGGACGGTCTTCTCCTCGTCTACCTCCGCGGATGGTGGCTCCCGCACGGCCTTTTGCAGGACTAAACTCCTGGCAACCTGTGTCGTCCTCTCGCTGCCTGTACCGCTCTCCTGGAGGTCGCCTGCATGGCTTGCGCTGCGACAAGATGCGCAGGTGCGGGTCTCTCCGACCACGAGGGTACCACACTGGACGCAAAAATGCCGGAAGGGAACTTCCTGTGTCATGGTTTTCGTTCTTTCCCCAGGGAGGTTCCACCAGCCATGCAGAAAGCAGGTGGAACCTTCCTGCACTTCACGTTGCCCTGCTGTGACGCCTAGCCATTGCCAACGGTGGTATTTCCAGCGGTGAAGGGCTTGGTGTACTGCAATCCACTCAGAGAAGTGCTTACCTCATGGTAGGTATAGCTGTTGCCACTGGTTGGGCTGAGGTATCCAGCTTTCTGCACCAGCGCAGGGGCATCACCAACCGTCGCCAGCAGCGCCGGGGCAAACACCTCATTTTCGGAAGGCGCAAGGTTGCCCAGACGCCGGCCAAGCACCCGATGTCCCTCCTCAATCATCGCGATCTGGGCCGCGATCTGGGCCAGGTCTGGCCGTCCCATCTGTGCGAATTCCAGTACGGCGGCGAGAAAGGCGGAGTCAAAGACGCCCTCTAACTGTTGCTGGGTCGCGATGAAGGTGTTCAGATCGGTAAAGGTTTGCGCTCCATGAGGGAAACTGAAGGTTTCCGTCAGAGAGGCTCCTCCGTTGGCCGCAAAAAACTGCTGGTGAATTTGCTCCTCGACCATAATCGCTTTGAGGTCTTGCAGATCGTTGCCGCTGATGCCCAACTGCGAGGCATTGGCGATGCCGTTGCTGTAGAATGTCACCGCCAACTGCTCGGCAGTGCGGGCGACTGTGAGGATCGTGGCAGGCGTATCAACAGCAGGCTTGTGGAAGGTGAACGGACGCGCGGCCGTGGTTCCAGTGGTGGTCTGGTTGGCCTCCTGGGCATCCCACGGTCCGATCCGCCTGGCCGAAGCGGGCAAGACCGAGAGCGCACCAACACCCGCGACCGCGCCAGTGGCGGCAATGGCTCCTTTGAGGAGCGAACGGCGAGACCGGGCGGACGCAAAGGAAGCGAACAATTGCTCCGTAGCAGCCTCCTTTGAGATGTGTCGCATGAAACTGACCCTTTCTTTTCTCTCATCATGACTGGTAATCATCTTGTCCTAACTTCATCAATACAAGATGATTCGACTTCTAGAAAAAAGCGCAAAGTATCCCTACGAGTGACTTCCAGAGCCGCATGCTGAGGAAAGAAGCCAGGTCCATGTGGAGGACGCGGTATGATCCACGGTGGGCGCATGAAAGACTTGGACTGCACTTCTGATAGGATACTACGTCTCTCATTTGAGACCAGATTACCCAAGAGCGCACCGCATTGAATGGTAGCCTAAGCGACGTAAGCAGGAGAATGGCAAGGCTGGACGTTTTTAGGCGCATCGAGCGTTCGCCACCAGCTCTAGCTTCGTAGGAGAAGAACAGAAAATGGCTTGCTGGAGTAGAGTCCTGCCGTCATGGTGCTGCTGATAGGGGAAGAGCGGTGTATGCGCGAAGCGAGACCACTTGCTTGGGGCAAGCAAAAGATCAGCAACGGGATGAAGAGTACGAGGTGGAGAAAGAACGCTTAGATTCATCTGTAAACTTGGTCACTGCTAAGGCAGGCGTTGACACCGTTTGCTGGACTGCTTCGTGTTGTAGAGGAGAGGCAGGTGAACGCCGGAGATGCTTCATACCAGAAGAGGGGCGCATGCAGCGAGTACGAAGCAGCTTTCCAGAACCGATCTATATTCCTGTTCCACACGTCGAACGGCTCACTGCTGAGGATCAGGTGAGACGGATAGCCGTTGCAACGGTGGATGCTCCCACGTGTATCTGTGGAGTGGCCATTCGGGTGGGAACGGTCGGCTTCGCTCCTACTGACCTCGCTCTATACCGCCTCAAAATTCGTGAACGCCCTCACCGCTATTGTACCCTTTCCCCCTGGTATGTGGTCGAAGGCGGACGTTTCCTCGATGCGGAGGACTGGAAACAGCAACCGTTCTCCACGCTCCTCCTTCGTCAACACGTCAAGCCCTCTATGGACTGATCGGCGGCAGCTTCGTACTGACTGGGCCATTGCCACGCAACGCGAAGCTGCTTGAGGTGCGTCAGCCTCCTGTCCACCGCACAGGAGTGCTGTACGCTACCCCCCTTGCGCAAGCACTTGCTCTGTCTGCTACCAGCGAGTGAGCCGCGTCCGCTGCTGTTGGAGGAGTGCCATTTGCACACGGAGTTCTTCGCGCATGCTCGTGTACTGCTGTCTGCGGTCCTCCAGCACCAGGCGCAGTTCGTGTAACCAGGCCCGTTGCTCTGCCAGATAGCGCGTTCGCTCCTCTGGTGAGAGCCATATGTATTGGGCGAGGGAAAAATGTGGTGGCCTCATGTGCGTCCCCGAAAAACAAACGGGTCTTGCCAGTGCTGTCCCATTTCTTACACGAAAGACACGAGGCATAGGGAACAGCAGATCTGGCTCTAGCAGGACGAGCCGTCATCTGACCCCAGGAAGGAAAGGCGATCGTGGAGCCAGCGGAGTTGCTCCAGCACCTGTTGCAAGGAGGCTCGCGTCTGCTGCAAGGCGATGAGGTGTGCTGCGCTTCCGCCTGCAAGCGCCTGCTTTCCTCACGCAGGCGTACCGCTTGCGCGATCTGGTCTTCGCTGGACAAGCCGTCATGTGTTGGCCCTGGCTGCTGGTGATTCATCGCACGCATGCACCTCCACAAAAACCTGCTTTTCTTCCTACTACGGGTAAAAGGGGCCCGCAGGAACAGCAAATCTTCCAGCCCACAAGAGCAAGGCCCATATTACATCCAGTGTTCTCGGAGACAGGGGAGCAGTTCCACGAAGTGCAACCTACAAGCGGTAGAAGGGAGTTGCTTGAAACAGCTTCTCATTGCTGCCCATGTTGCTCTGCCCGCTCCTGGGCGGCTAGTGCCAACCAGCGTCGTGATGGGCCAGGTAGACGTGGTGAAGAGATAGAACGAGAAGCAATCACGAGCGAACGGTCCCTCGGTGCCTGATAAGGTCTTAGGGCTGCTGGAGCAAGTGCCGGACGGCCGTCACCACTTCCTGCAGATCAAAGGGTTTGCCGATGATTTCGAGCGCATCGGTGGGGCCAATCAACCCTTCCAGGGCGGCCTTGTTGGTGGTGGTCAGCAGAAAGCGACAGCCCTATGCTTCCCCTGCCTGGCGCACAAGCTGGAAAAACTGCCAGTTCTCCTCATAGGGCGGTGCAAGGTCGTAGACGATCATCTGGGGCCGATAGGTGGTCAGGAACGCCACGAAGTCCTGCCGTCCCCGTTGGAGTCGAGGACGTGCCACTGATCGAGGCGTTCCCTTCACCCGCGAAAAACAGGCGCAGGATCTCGATGATGTCTTCATTCGAGTTGAGAAGCGCCACTGGAGTGGCTTTGCTCGTTGCTTTCATCGACATGGTCCAGGTGTCCTCCTTCCAGCTGGTTTTGCTATGATACAACACACGCGGACGATGGGGAAGGCGTTTCGGGCTGGCAGGGCGACAGCATGGGTTCCTTGTCACCGTCTACCATGCGCGTGTGTTCAAAGCAAACGGTTCATGGACAACGAGACCCAACGCATGGACATCTCGCTCACAGCCGCCAGTAGCGGCGCTGGAAGAGATCTTCGCCGGGCTGATCGGCAGTGCTGGCCACCAGCCCCGCATGTTGCAGATGCCACAACGCTTCTTGCAAGACCCTGGGGCAGAGCAGGTGCCGATGGGACACGCGCTGGCGTAAGTTCGCTTGCACCTCCGACAGTGTCATGCCTTCTTGCTGGGGCAGCGTCGCCAGCACCAGCTCGGCCACGTGCCGCCGTTGCTGCTGCTGCTTGCTGAGCGGCTGGGGTATTACGGCGGGGGCCGAGAAGTGTGCTTGCAGGCGACAGACGGGCGCACCCTGCTTCATGCAGCTGGCTTCGCGCAGCAGGACGCGCTGTCTATAGCGTTCGGCTGCGCCTTCCACCGCGCCCCACAGCACGTCACAGAGCTGGCGGGGACTGTCATACAGGATCGTCAAGGCGTCTGGTTCATCCTCCTGCACTTCCTAACCATGCAGGTGATGCCTCCTCGCACCGTGGCAACAACCGCGTGTTCAGCTCTCGGTGTTCCACTTCCTGGTTTCATCCACTCCTGAGGGGGAATCCTCGTCACTCAGCGAGAGCTGAACGCTGGCACCAGTCTAGCATGACGCTTCGTTCAAGAAAAGAGAGAGTCACACGATTAGGACTTTTCGGTCATATATGGAAGACAAACGAGTGGTTCTATGAGAGGTATTGCTCACATCCCTCAAGAAATGATATACTTCCCAGTGATCAGGTTCCCCCAGATCACGGAACGGAAAGGTGCAAATGCTGACCTGCTCCGTTCGCCTAAGCGGCTTCGTCCGCCCCAACAGGACGAAGCCCATTTTTTGGAGGAATTCCTAGAGCCAATGTGGATCAGGGAGGAAGATATGCCGCAATCATCGGAACGGCTGCTTTTAGAGTGCCAGATGGTGGTTCTTGAATACGAATGTGACGCGACCCACGAGCAGCTCCGGCAACTCTACGCGCACCACCTGCACCTGCGCCAGTACTTCCAGGAAAAGGTGCCACCAGGCGCAATGACGTCCCCCCATCCCTGTGATGGTTTCCGGCTCGATCTGCTGGTGCAATTTCTGGCGGTGTTGGAGGAACACCTGGTGCTGGTGGAGAAGGTAGCACAGCTCAAGCAGCAGCTTCATCGCATGGCGTAATGCGGTGTTTGCCCCGCGCAGGCAACGTCCGGTGGACCACTTCCACCCGTTCCCCACCTGGACATACTGGCATCCAGGCGGGAGGGCCAGCGCTTATGGGAGCAGCGATGTGCATTGCGGCCCGCACCCGCGCAACCTTCCTCTGTGCGTGGTCCCTCACTCTTGGCAAGCTGGAACTCGATCCGCAGGGAGAGCGCCTCCTCCAGGCAGGCGAGCAAGGCGGGGGGACGCATAGTCGCCAGATCCGTCAGCAGACAGACATGCCATTCCTGGGTGTGGTGGGTAGCATGGACATGGCCGAAGCGACAGACCAGGCCGTATCCTCGTGCGTGCAACAGCTCCTCTACCATCGCCAGGGTCAGCGGCGTCCGACCAGGAACGGGAGGCTTCCCAGTTCCTGGCACGTGGTGTTCCTGATGGAAAGCGTGTGCAGTGGCGTCAATGGAAGCTGGACTACTCGGTTGCTTTAGCGACATGGGGGCGTGCCTCCCGTGTGTCACCTGCCTCTTGCGGCTCCACGCGGCCCCACACGCGCAGCACGAGTGCCGAACCACAAAAGTCCTCGCGCTGCACTTCCGTTTCCATGCGGGTGATCAGCTTCAGATAGTCAGCAGAGGAAATGACGCCTGTGCGTATGACGAATGGGCGCAGTTGTTCGGCTCCCTGCACGACCTCGCGTACAAAGGCTGGATGGAGCGGGGTTCCCGCCGACAGATCAAGGACCGCGCCCTGCTGACTGACGACCCGTGGGTGCGGTAATCGCCAAATCTCCCACGCCTCCGCTCGTCTGCCACAGCCTGCCTGCCGCAGCCAGGCTCCGAGGAGTGGCGTGATGCCTGGTACTCTGCCAATCAGAGATTGACGGGTAAAGATGTTTGAGTTTGATGGACGCATCCTCAGCGGTAAAGCGCCAGGTGATGGTCACGTGTTGCTGGTTGCGCCAAGCGGTCCAGGCAACGACCTGCAGCGTAGCGATCGCCAAGGAGGCTAACCGTTGCAACAAGCATTGCCGATCCAGCGCCGAGAGTTCGGTCTCGGCCATGTTGAGCCAACTGGCATGTTTGGGGGTGTAATGGACCTCAAAGCGCTGGAAGAGGCGACGCACCTCGGCAACCGGAAAGACCTCGTAGAGCGCGGCGAGTATGTGCGTATTGAGGTTATTCATCATCAGCACGATCTTGTCGGCCTCAGGATAGTGTTCATCGGCCAGTTGGCGGATGAACTCGGCCCATTCCTGCTTGCCCCGATGGGCAGCTGCCAGAGTAAAGCGTTGACCCATGAGCGGCTCACAGGCCAGTAAGATGTTACACACCCCTTGCCGTTCGTACTCCTTATCCTCGCGCTTCGGCTGGCCAACTTCCATAGACAGCGGCTCACGGCTATCGGCCAACAGTTGGATGTTGACTTCATCCATGCAGACTGGTGGGCGCTTTGGGTGACACGGGCGGGTGTAGACTGCCAGCACATCTTCCATGTGGTACACAAACTCGGCATCCGTCTGGGTCGGAATGCACCATTGCTTCTTGATCCAGGGCTTGAGTTCGTTGGCCACCAAGCCCTGGTACACGGTTTTGTGACTGATGGTCTCGATGCAGCCCAATTCCACCAACTTCTCGGCCAGCACACACAGCCGTCTGGAGGCGCACTACAGGGCCAGGGCGATCAAGCAGGCATCCTCCCAGCTAACGTCCAGACGACGGCGGCGCATCTCACTGGCTTTTTGGGCAAGTGCCTTTCTGTACACTTCGCTCAGCGCAATGTTTGCGCACGCGGACTAGAGTAGAGGCGCTGATGTCCAGCGATCACTGGATCTGGGCATCGCTCCAACCTGGCCCCTCTGAGCCTTGATCGGCTTTGAGCAGAATACGGGCGTGGGTCAGTTCACGCGCCGACGGTTTGCCCGTCGAGATTATATGCAACAACTCCTCCCGTTGTGGTGCGGTCAGCTCCACGATATACTTTTTCACAGGGGTCTCCTTGAGTCGTTTTTTGGTAATCTCAAGAATACCTCCATGTTTTTTTACTCAACAATCTTGTTTGACAAAGTACTAGAAGAAATAAGATGTAACGCCACGTTAGCAGAGGACCAAACGGCTAAAAGCGCCTCTCAAACAAATATGGACAAGTTTTATGGTACAAAAGCATCAGAAATTATGATAAGCAACATTTCCTGAGGTTGTTCCTGCTCCTGGACACGATACATGACCTCCTCGACAGCTATTTCACTGGGGAAGGCATCATCTAGGTAAGCAATGGGTTGCCAGTATGGCAACAGCGGCAGCCCGCTCTTCCTTCACCTACTAGAGGTGAAGGAGAGGTGAAGGACAAAGATCGATCACCCAGGCTTTTTCCACACATACGTGCAACGAACTTTCCAGAGTTCTATGCTGCAGGGGGAATCCTCACTTGCCAAGCATTACTTCATTCCACTGCTGCCGAAGAGTTGCTCCTGGTTGAACTGGCGAGCTGCCCCTCGGGACCTCCTGCAACCAGATGGGGGCGAGCGGTCCGCGTTCCTTCAACAGCACCTCCGTAGTCGTCCAGATTCCCAGGCCAGAGTGAGCAACACAACTGGCCTGCGCAGCCCGGTGCATTCGCCGCTCCTGCGCGATATCAGGCGCGACACACACGAATCTCGGCACCATTGAGCGCTCCCGCGCCCACTCACGCGAGGCGAGATAGTGCGCATACGAGGCGAACTTGATAGCCAGATCGCGGGCGTTCATGGTGCCGCGATCCCACTCCAGCCAGAAGTGGAACTGATGCGGCCCAACGCGATATGCTGCCAGCGCATCGGGCCGCAGATTGTGCCAGTGTTCCCCCACCTGGTAGCGCCGTTCACACGCAGCCCCCGTCTCCCACCAGAGGAGTTCCCGTTCAGATTCTTGCCTGGCGGCCTGCGCCAGATCTGTGAAGAAGGTATAGATCCCGGCGGTGTGCTGCATATGCGAGAGCAGCCAGGCTTCGCCCCGCTGGCGCAGGTCTGACGGTTCGCCCCCTGCTTCGTCAACAGACATGACGGCAAGATTGCGGATATGCAGGTGGCTGGACGCGGCGAGGAGGCGCAGCCCGCGCTCACGGAGGTGCCAGCGCTTGCCGACCTCCGTCGAGAGCGACTCAATGCAAGCAAGCTGGTACAGTTCAGACAGCGCACTGCGCACAGAGTTCGGCTGGCAGTCCAGAGCTGCCGCCACTTCATGCAGAGACAGGAGCGGGTGCGCCAACAGCAAGCGCAGGATGTTCCAGTGGCAAGTGCTCAGGCGCAGTCCCAGCAGGGCGATCACCTCCTGTTCTCCCTGCTCAGCCTGTGTGGTGAGATGCAAAGCGCGCTTTGCCAGATTCCCTCGAATGAGGCGGCGGGGACGAGCTGGCCTCTCGGACGAGACGATGTGCGAGGTCATTGAAACGGTCGCTGAAGGCTGGGCCACACGCTCCTCCGCCTCATCCTCACCCACTTCAGACCACAGTGGTGGGGGAAAGGCCGTACATGGTAGAGGCCTCAGAAGTTGTTGCAAACGGCAGGACGCATCACTGGAGAGGGTGCGCCAGGAGAGCTGCCAGGGATTCATCCGGGCGCAGTCTGAAGAGGGAAGGCTGACCACTGCGCCTGCGAGCGGGTCAAGGCGCAGTTTCAGCGCGGCGGCCTCGGCTGCACGCTGCCAGTGGTCGCGCTGACGAGTCGATCTGGCGAGGATCAACACAGGCGGCATGTGCTGATAGATCGGCCAGCGTTCGGGCGACTCGCGCCAGCATAGCAGGCGTTCCAGGCGCAGGCGCATCAAGCGCACGTCGTCCAGTTCAGTGCAGAGCAGGAACAGCCCGTACCACCAATCCGCCGGGCTGCCGTCTCCTTGTAGCGTCCGAATGCACAGGGCCATCGCCCCATCCACAAACATGCGTACGGCGTGTTCACGATACTGGAAGCGGTGAACGACATCGCGCTGCCAGGTCCAGCGCACGAGCTGTGGGCGTCGTCCCTGGTTGCTCATGGCTTCTGCCGCCCCTGTGATCAGGCCATTCACCACGTCCTGAAGGACCAGCAAGACAGGAAGACGCGGCAGCAATCTCATGAAACCCTTTTCATCCGCCTGCCACTCAGCGGCAAGTTCGCCCGCTGGTTTTTCCAGGTGCCTTGCCAGCACATGCAGTCCGAAATTGCTCAGATGGTAGAGCCGCTTCCCTGTTCCAGGCGTTGCAGCCACCACGCTTTCGACCAACCCGCTCACTTCTAATCCTTGCAGGTGACGATACACAGTCGCGCGGCTCGCCCATCTGGCCACACCGACCATCAGGTCATCTGCGCGCTGCAAGGGATAGCGCAGCAGCCACTGGAGCAGCCGCCAATCGATCTCGGTAAGGGCAGCGCACTGTGCTGATATTGCCTGCGTCATGGTCGCTCTTTTTCGCTGTCCGGTCGCTGATTCAGGCATCGGCCATCCTTTCCTCCTCTTCGCTTTCTTGTGCGAAAAAGGCGGCGTTTTCCTCGTCTTGCTCATACATCAGATGAATCTGAGACGGAGCAGAAGTGTCCTGCGGCTTGCGGCTGGCACTGCCACCACGCTTTTTGTGACGGCGTGTACTTGCAGGTTCATCATTGCTGTTGCCATCCAGTTCTCCCTCCCGCATGGTCGGGGTTCGTCGCTTCGTGGGTGCGGCAATGCGCTGGCGGGTCTGGCTCTGCCGAATCAGGTCATCCACCGTCCCTGATGGCCGTGCGTCCCGCCCGCGGCTGCGCAGGCGCACAAACTGGGCCACTTGCTCATCAGGCTGCGGCGGTGCGTCCAGGTTGAGTGAGAAAACGGGCAGGCGGTGGCCGCCCAGCGAGAGCTTGACGTAGCACTGGAAATCGTCCAGGCTGGTGATATCCTCTTCGGTGATGCCGTCCAGTTCATGCAGGAGCCGCGCATCCTCCCCGGCCATATGGAAGGCGAAGAGGTGGTCGATATTGGCCAGCACGGTGGCGCGCAGCGTCCGGTCCAGCCGGTCGAGGTAGGCCAGCGATTGGGTGGCGAGCGCAAAGCTGCCGCCGTACTTGCGCAGTTCGGCCAGCATGCCCTGGTAGTTGGCGTTGCGATACACCTGGAACTCGTCGATCAGCACCAGGTAGCGCCGCCGCTCGTCAGGTGGCACCGCCGCCTGCTCGGCCAGCGCCGCCTCAAAGAGTCCCAGCAGCACGATGCCGATGAGTTCCGAGAGGTCCGCACCCACCACGCCGCTCGCGGTACTCACCAGCAGCAGCCTGCCAGAGCGCACGACCTCGCGCAGGTCCACCGTCGAGCGCGGCTGGCCCAGGATGCGGCGTGCCACACGCGAACTGGCGAACTTGGAGAGCTTGGTGATGACCGAGGAGGTGATTTCACGCTGCTGGTGGGCGTCCATCGGCTCGTAGTAGTGCTGCCACCAGTCCAGCAGCAGCCCGTCGCGCACCTGCTCCAGCACCGCGTGCCGGAAGCTGGGCAGGCGCAAGAGCGGCACCACGTCCAGCAGCGTATACTGCCGCTCCGGCCCCTGGTACGGGTCGCGCTCTAGCAGCCATTCGTTGGCGTCGGCCAGGGTCTTGAGGGAGTATTCGAGGACATTTTCGGTGCGCGAGCCGTAGCTGGCCGCCCAAAGGTGTTCGGAGAGCGTGATCAGGGTATCGACCGCCTTATCGCGATCTCGCCCGACCATATCGAGCGGGTTGATGCCCACCGGGTAGTCGCCATCGGCCAGATCGACCAGCACCACATGATCCCGCTCGTGGGGAGGTAGCAAACCACACAGCGCATGAACGACATCACCGTGCGGCTCAATGAAGGCCAGGCCGGGACGCACTGCCTCGTCCATGCCAGCGCGTGCCAGGCAGAGCGCCTGGGCCAGGTGTTGGAAGAGCGTACTCTTCCCCTTGCCGGTACTGGCCACCGCCAGCAGGTTGTGGCGCAGGCACTCGGACGGCAGAAAGACCGGAACGGTATGTCCGGCATGGCTCGATGTGCCAATGCGCCAGCCCTGGCCCGATGTGAGAACGCGGGGCGCGAGAGCCGTGCGAGCGCGAGCGCGTTCCAGATACGGAAGGTCAACGAGGTCGTGGGCCTGCGGCAGGTGCCAGAGCGCCGCCAGATCGGCCACACTCAGCCGGTGGGACGAGCGGGCCAGGTCTTTCGCCCAACCGGGCAGACGTGCGCGTCGCATATGCAGTATGCGATTGCTCTTACGCCGCGACAGGCGGCGCGGGACGAAGTAGCCACCGGAGGCCGTATGGTACTGCCGGTAGGCTGCCGCCAACTGCTCCAGCACCTCTATGCGCACCTCCCGCTCCCGCCTCCGCTGCTGTCTAGCTGTGCGCCAGTAGTGGTAGGCACTTTTTACGGTTGCAGTATCGGGCGGCCACTGGAACACCTGCCGCGCGAACTCCCACCAGGAAGGGCGATTGTCTGTTGCCACGCCGTCAGAACATGCCGAAAAGACGAAGAGGCGCAGGCGCACGCGATAGGCTGGACGGGCCGTCTTCTCCTCCACCAGTCTCCTGTCGTAGATCGATGAACCGCCCAGGCGGCTGCGCAACCAGAAGAGAAGGAAGGCCACACAGAAGAGCGCGACGAAGGTCACGATGCCTGCCATGACGAGCAGCGAGACCTGACCCGGTGAGAGCCGGGGGACCTTGCCATGCAGCAGCGACAACACAGCCTGCCCCACCCAGGCAGGAAGGTGCGCGTTGATCTGCTTCTGCAAGCGCCACCAGACGAGCAGCAGCGCGACGAGGGTACCCAGGCCAAGCAGTTGCAGTGTACCAGGCGCGCTCGTCCCTCTTCCACTTCCCTCGAGCCGGGTGCGCTGGTATTCCTGTTCGAGGGGATGTTCGACCGCCTTGCGCAGGTAGGGATGCGACCAGGTCGGGGAAGCGGGCAGCAGCGCCAGCTGGCTGACCACGCGCATGTGGGGTGGAAGATGGTTGAACACCCCCAGGATACCCAGCAGCGGGTCCGCTCCCTCCTGCTGCCACTCTCGTTCGCGAAAGGCCCGCAGGGGCAGGTAGGCTGCCGCTCCTGCGCACAGTTCCATCACGGAGACCTCCTCGCCGTCCTGCAGAACAAGCGGATCGTGCGCCTCTGCCACCGGCCGGATGATCGCCTGCGGATAGCGCGCCTGCACCTGACTGCAGAGATGGTGGAGCGATAGCAGGGAGGTCGCCCGCAGCAAAAAGCTACGTGAGGAGGGCGTGGCAGCCAGTTCGAGCGCCACCGGATGCTGGTCGTCCTGGGCCAGACCCTGCATGGCGGTTTCCAGCGCGGTGATGTCTCTCGTGCTGGCGGCACGTGGCACGAGTATCGAAGCCAGGAAGCACTCCTGCCTTCCTGGTTGAGGCTTCACCTGCTGAAGGCTCATGCTGTTCTGAGTAGCTTGCATCTTTACCCCTCCCGTCCTGTCGGCAACGCGCTGTGTTGTTCACCCGGTTGGTGGTGATTGGTTCCCGATGCTGCGGCTGCTTCGATCTCCACCTCTTGACCTACGCCGCGTTCTCGCGGCTCGTCTCGTAGCGGGACGAGCGGCCCGGTCTTCTGACGACTCAGCGCCAGTCGATGCGCATCGAGCGAGCCGCCACTCGCACTCCCATAGGCGCTGCTTAGGGTATGCTCCCCGGCGCGTTCAACTGGGTTCGTGGTGATGAGGACGTGTTCACGCAGGCTGGCTGGAATCGTGATGATGACGCGCTTGCCCCCGGCCAGCACCAGCGCCTCGTGGCTTCCAAAAGTGAGCAGGCGCTGCTGTTCGCTTCTGGTCAGATGGAACCGCTCGGCGACGGCTGCGGCACTGGTCGCGTCCTGGGTCTTGAGGACTTTGATGGCGGCGTTGGCGGCCACGACGCTGCCCCAGGGGTCCTGCACGAACTGCTCGGGGTTCTGCGTCATGGTCACCAGGCGCAGGTAGCGTTTGCGCGCCCGGCGCGAGAGCGTCGCCAGGAACTGCCCACCTGCCGGATGCTCGATGAGGGAAGCGGCCTCGTCGATGTAGAGGACACGTGGCGTGCGGCTGTCGTAAAGCGCCTGCGTCCACACGCGATCGGCAATGAGGGCAATGGCCATCGGGCGCAGTTCGCCGCGCATCTCGCGGATGTCCCACACCACGAGACTGCTGCCGAGATCGACCGAGGTGAAGTCCGAGAACAGGCTGGAGAGGCTGCCCGACACATAGCGCGACAGTCGTCCGGCCAGGTCAGTCTCATCCGGCCCACAGCGCCCGCTCTTCACGATGTCGTACAGGTCGCACAAGAGCGGTGGAGGTCTGTAATGGGTGCGTGGGTTGCTCGTGATGCCCTCCTGCAGGTATGCTTCGTAGAGCGCCCGATCTAAGAGGCCCTTCTCCCGCTTGGAGAGCATCCCACTGCCCGGCAGCGCAGGTGAGGCGTCCTCGGCCAGCAGAATGTCCAGCATGGCATGCAGGTCCAACACCTTCTCGGCCAGCCGGTCGCCCCTGGCGGCCTGCGCCAGGTAGGTGTGAAAATCGCAGCGCGGAGGCAGCAGGTCGAACGGGTTGAGACGGTGCAGCGATCCCGGAGCCAGACGCACGACTGTCCCTCCCAGCGCCTCGCACAGCTGGGCGTATTCGAGATCAGGATCAATCACGAAGCTCTGCAGACCCCGGCGCTGCCCGTGCTGCAAAAGATCGCGCTCCACTAGGAGCTTGCCCAGATAGCTCTTGCCCGAACCGGTCACGCCGCCGATGAAGAGATGCGGGTTCTCCAGCGAGCCGTCCCAGGGGTTGAGCAGCACCGGCTCGCGCGTCTCGCTGATCCCCATGAGGATGCCATCCGGCATGATCAGCGAGTTGGACAGGAAGGGAAACATCGTCGCCAGGGTGGTCGAATCGAGCGTCATCGTGCGCAGCAGGGCATCACGTGCCTGCGGCAAACAGGACTGCAGGGCCTCGACCTGTTCAAAGGTGGCCGGATGGGCCGCCGCGTCCAGCGAGAGCAGGCCGAGGACGGAATAGAGCCGTTCCACCCGCTCAGCAAGGGCATCGCGGCTGCTTGCATGCACCAGCAGATAGAAACCCAGGTCGAAGACCCGTTCACGCGACCGCGCCAGGTCGTCCAGCAGGCGGGAAAGATCCTCTTCAGCCACCAGCGCATCGGGGTCGTCGGCTCGCCCTTCACGCCGGTTGAAGCGGCGACCAGAGGCGTGACCGGCCCGATTGCGCGCCAACTGCCGCTTCATGGAAGCCGTATCCTGCGGGTGGTAGTGGAAGGTCAGGTCGAACACGTCGTCGTGCAGCAAAAGCGGTGCCAGCCAGCCGTCGAAGGAGACTTCGCGCGGGCAGGCCGTCACCGCGAGACCACAGGCGTATTCCTGTCCGATGCGCAGGGCATCCGGCAGCACCTCAACGCACTCCGGGGCCAGTAGATCGACCAGATGCAGCAGATCCGGCATTGGAAGCGCGTGTTGCGCCTGGTCCAATGGACGAGAGAATGCTTCCCCCCGGTACTCACTCCCAGCCGCTGGCAGCGGTACCTGCTGCGCGGCCTTGCTCGATCGGTGCTGCGGTCGTGATGGCCTTCCCACAGCAGAGAGTAGCCCGGCAGGCAGGGGGTGAGCAATGGCACGCTCAGGTGTCAGGCAGCCGTAATACAGACGCGCCAGTTCGTCGCTCAGCAGACGGCGACAGGTGAGGCCGCAGGAGGCCAACTGCTGGCTGAGCGATTCCGTTCGCAGCGCCAGTTCCTGCCGCGCCAGCTCCCGCAGCTCAAGCAGACGCTGGGTGCGATGCTTGCCGAAAAGTGGGACACTCCCCCGGTGTCTGGAACGGGGGGCGTGAAGGTCCGCCGGAATGATGAGATAGACGTGCCGCTCAATCAACGTGCGCTCGGCAGCCATGCGCCGCAGCAGATCCGCCAGACTGGACGCCAGGGCCAACCAGGTGGGCGTGGAGGACTGCCCTGCAGTCGGTGGAGCGAGCAGGCGCTCAATGTAGGGCGACAGGTCGAGGCGCTGGTTGCGCACCAGCACTTGCAAGGGATACGAGAGCGAGCGGATAAGCGCCCCAAAACGTTCAATGATGGCCTCCTGCTCACCCTCAGCTTTCAGCGCGAGATTGATGGGCGCGACCTCCAGCACCGCGCGGTAGCTGCGCCGGGTGGGGGAGTGCGGCTCGTAGAGGCAGAGCATGTCCCCGCTCGTTTCACGCACCAGCAGCAGATCGCGCTGCACGCTCAACATGCTGTGCGCCTGCTTCATCGCTGCCTCCTCTCGGTGAGCAGGAGGGGGTTCTTTCCACTCCCACCTCGCTCATCTCTCTTGAGAACATCTCTCTCAAGAACCCGTGGATACAGGTGCGGCTCACAATACCGGATGCTGCGCCACAGGTAGCGTTCGGGACGCAGGGCGTAGTGCAGCAGGACGAGGAGCCAGACCTCCAGATAGCGACCAGCGTACTGGCAGCAGGCGAGGAGGGTGAGCAGCAGGAAGGGCAGCAGTGCAAGGAGCAGGCGCAGCGCCTGACCTACAAGCCCATGCTGCCCCAAAAAGGCCAGGTGCTGCCAGACCGTTCCGCCGATGCCTGCGCCGACCAGCAGCAGTAAGAGTTGGCGCGCCGAGAGACTGAACGACCAGAGCGTGAGGACCTGATCCGGCAGATTCAAGTGGGTCGGCACGATATGCTTTCTCGGCGTGTAGATGGTGGTGTGACTATCCAGAGACGGTGACATCGCTTGCGCTCCCTTTCTGGCGGTGATTTCCTGGGTTATTTCTCGCATCAAACACGATGAAAAAATCCTCCGCTTCCCTCTATTGCCCCTGCGCCGCGCCACTCACCAGTCCCGAGATGGTCTGAGCAAGCAGCGCCAGCGCCAGGCCGCCCAGGGCGATATACAGGTTGGAGCGCGCCTGCACGCGGTGATTCTCGTTCTGGTTGGCGGTCATGTATAAGAGCGCCGCCCAGGCAAAGAAGAAGGTCGCCATGGCAAGCGCAAAAGCCGTCAGGTCGTTGTACAGGTTGGTGAAAAAGCCCGCAATGCTGCCCAGCACGAGAGCCGTCTTCCAGGCGGTTTGTATCAAGGTCGCGAACTGCGCCGGGTGGAGCAGCGCGGCGGTGACGAGCGTCTTCAGCTGCATGTTTCTGTCTCCCTTCTTCCAGGCAATTGGCCCTTCCGCTGAGAACGGCCTGGATACTCCTGCCGCCGATGCTGAAGCCGAGCCAGCAGGACGAATATAGCCCCACACGACATAGCCGGGCCAGTTTGAGGTGTCAACCGAGAGATCGGGCAGCAGCGGCATGGTCGTGTAGGGACTCACGCTGTTGGCGTTGCTAAAGGTGATGGCCCCTTCCGTCGTGGAGGTGGGCAGGCGCACGCTCATCACAATGGCGGCGTGGCCGATGCTGGTGTCCCGAAAGATCATCACGTCGCCCGGCATGGGCAGCCCGCGCTGCCCCGGTGGCGCGGCCGCCGAGGGAATCTCCTGCCAGCCAGGCTGTCCCGCGTAGGTCGCCCACAGGTCAAAGGCGTTCGCCGTGAGCCGCATGGGGTAGACCTGCGAGTAGGCCCCGCGCACAAAGCTGACGCACTGGTAGGTGCCGTTGGCCCAGGCTGAACAGCCGGGACAGACCCGCTCTCCATAGTCGATCACCGCCTGCGGGAAGGTGGGCAAGCCCGGTGGATACGTGCTGCCCGGTGCCTTGTACCAGGTGTAGTAGCAGTCGGGGTAACGAATATGCCCGCCACAGGCCGGGTTGACGTAGAGCGCGTCGGCCATCGCCTTTGCCAGCGCCACCACCTGCGCGCCGATCTTGCTCGCGGGAACGCAGTCAGAGGCCGTTCCGGTTGGCGAGGGCGTTGCTGTTACAGACGAGCCGGGAGTGGGAGAAGCCGTCGCTGCTGTGGCCGTCGCAGTTGGACAGATGCCCGGACCACCCCCATACCCGCCGCTCTGCGACCAGGCCAGTGAGGCGGAAAGCCCCGTGAGCGTTACAAACCCAAGCAGCAGCACAACCACCATGCCGCTGACTACGGCGGTCACACCCATGCGCGAAGTACTCATCTGCTTCCCTCTTTCCTCATGCTTCTCCGACTACAACAGCGCCAGCAGGCGCGGGGCAACATCTGCGGCAAAGCCCACCGCTCCGCCAGCCGCCGCCGAGCCGTCCATCATGGGACGCAGGGCATAGCGATGCACCATGCCGGGAATGCGCAGCACCAGGTAGAGCATAGCCGCACTCACCAGCAGCGTCGCCAGCGTCCCGTTCTGTCCCGAAAGATGAGAGGCTCCCAGCGAGGTGAGCAGCGTACCGCCCAGCCCCAGCGCGACGACCTGGAAGAACTGCACCAGCACCGTACTGGCGGTGAGCGAGAGCCACAGGCGGGCGTACCCCAGCGTCTGCGGCAGCCCGAAGCAGGCCAGACCCGGCCCGGAGAGGGCCAGCAGCACCCACAGCAGCGCCACACGCACCACCATCTGCCCACCCAGCAGCAGCGACATCACTCCCAGCACGATGGCCAGCACCACCACCAGGAACCCTTCTCCCAGGAGGTTGCCCTGCAGGACGCCCGCAATGATGTTGGTGAGCATGGTGTGGCTCGCCAGGTCCAGCGTCATGCCACAGAGCGCGTTTTCCAGATCGATGAACAGGCCCAGGAAAAACAGGCTGAAGTGCGCTGCCCCGAAGGCCAGCACGATCCGGGGCAGAAACTCGGCAAGCTGGGAGTGGGGCAGACCGAGGCCGCGCCCCACCATGACGTTGTAGCCGCCGATCACGATCAGGCTGGCCAGCGCGAAATCGACCACCGTCTGGAAGGCCAGCGACCAGAGGATCACGGTGCTGTTCTGGTAGGTGTCAGCGGGCGGCGTCTGGGTGATGATGTCGAGCGGCCCGCGCAGCATGCCGTTGATCACTCCCTGCAGGGCATCCAGAATCTGCTGCCCAATCCACTCACCTGCGCTAGTCAGCCAGCAGATCACATCAAAGGGATTGCACGAAGCTACCGGGAGTACAGTGCCAGTTCTCGCGCTGGAGGAAATACCGACTCCCATTCCAACAGACACAGGCATCTTCGGATCACCGTTGTGGGCCATCGGCATCGATGTGCGAGCAGATATAGCCTGCTGTGCCACCAAAGCATGGCCGTTACCCGCCCCTGGCGCAGCTGCGAACAGGAACAGACCGAAAAGCGCCAGCACCAGCAGGAGGCAGACCCGATACCCGCGCAGGCGATGGTATCGAGAGAGGCGAGGCTTTCGCCCTGCTGCATGGTCCTTGTCGGCAACATCCTCAGCGTCTACGAGCTGATCGCTCAACATGGCTGGCTCCACTCCTTCTCTCTTATTTGCCCGGTGTCCGTCCAACGCATTGAGTGTAGCGAAATACAGGACGAGAAGGAGAGACAGGTGTGGTGTTTTTTTAAAGAGAAGTATTGCCGAAGGAAAGGGACAACTCTACTAAACTATGTTAAGTATTAAACCATCAGGTACTTGACATTCTTCGAACATTATTACATCCATTTTTGCTGAGGCAGCTTCCTCGCCCCTATCCGCATCGTGTACTGTTTTATCGATGCGGCAGGATTATCAAGGAAGAAAGTACGAAAAAATTCGCGCAGAGCTGCGAAAGATGTACGAGATGCAGCCCTCGTCGTGGCAGATACGACGCGACGAGATCATTCTCTCGGTTCCACTGATGGATATAGCTGGCCTATGTAAAGATATCTCTGACTCACTTAGTAAATAAGGTGACAAGAGAGCAGTTAGCGTGAAGAGTGGGCAGCACAGCCATTCGTTGTTTGAGAAACCGCTCCCCATCTGGTATACTTCTCCCGAATATGGTACATTACGTTCCTTGTTGGGAGACGCACATCCCGTTGGAAAGCTCCAGAGTACTCTTGCAGGAGGGATGTGGATGGTCGCACCGGTTTCCATCTCATGACAAACGTAAAGTCCGTGCCTCCAATACCGATGAGTACAGGGTGAGTTTGCCTGGGAAGCCGTTGGAGCAGCGAAAAAGTGAGGAAATGAAATGCTCGCATCGTATTGTGGTATCTGCGGAAAACCATTTCAGTCAACGGATACGTTCTGCGCAGGATGTGGTACGCCAAGAGATGAGACAAATGTGTCAAATACAACACTCGTATCCGCGCCGAATGCACCAACTGTTCTAAACAGAACTGCTCTTGCCTCACTTGGGCGCATGCCGCACGCGGCTGAATCTGCGACTAATGCGAAAGCAACGGGGGCAGGGTGTGAGATAGAGCTACCAGATGGTCGGCTCTGCGGTGTTACCTCACTTGGTCGTTGCGCCACCTGTGGGCGTGCTTTTTGCCGTTCACACCTGGCACGGTGGGAACAAGCGTATGATATTAATCAGTGTGCTCCTTGCCTCGCTAAAGCACAGGCTAATGAGGAGAAAGCAGAGGCCAAAAGGAAGGCCGACGAGGCCGAGGCTCGTAAGTACATTCAATCAGGTTCAGCGCGAATTGCACTCCTTACCAGTGGTGTGCAGCCCGTCAATATCTATCAGACCCGGATGAAAATGATGAAAGGGTTCTTCAGTCGAAACAACCAATGGGTTGAAGAGATCGCCTCAGTTCGGCGGGGCTGGATTCTTGGCGCTGTCCTCGGAGGATTAACAGCCCTGCTAGATGTGGATCACCCTCAGGTCGTACTGATCCCCGTAGAACCTTATGCAGAAAGTTACAAGGAAGTGGATCAGAGGGAACCCGGTCTTGGACCTGGATGGACATCTGAATGGATAGAGGCAGCACAAGCCGTCAGGCAATTGATCATGTTGCGTCATTTGGGGATTCACAGTATTTTTACCCGTAGAATCTTCGCGAGGCAGGGTGAGGATTCATCCGAACGGATGCAAACGCTAAGGGGCAGATCAGCCTTCATTCGGATTGAGGAGGGAAAAGAGCCAGGGCGGATGTATGCTATCCAGAAGGAAGAATTCAGCATTGGACGGAGCCAGGAAAGTGATATTTTTCTTGAGGATTCTGCTAGGGACGAGTTGTCTGCGGACGAGTTGCTTGCCATTAAGGACGAGTTGCTTGCTACAATCATTCATCAGGGAAATGGCAATTATGTACTAAGCGTTCATACAGGACATTACGATACCAGGGTTAATGGGCAGCTACTACCGCTAAACAGGGATCAGACCTATCCATTGCAGCATGGGGATCACATCCAGCTGAGTGTAAGAGTCACGGTGTTCGATAGAATGGAGCATGGCGCTCTCTGGCAGCCTGACAAAACAGTGTTCGTCTTCGAGATGAAATAAGATGCATTCCAATGTACCAGATAGTGATAGATGAAGCCAGGTATGGCCGGGCTTCTCAAACATGAACAGGTGTGCTGCTCACTCGCCGCGCTGATTGCTTACTCATCGTCCTAAAACCTGACCACCTTTCGCACTTACTACCATCACTTCTCAAAGAGGGAAGTAGAGGGCCGCACGCACCTGTTTTTCTTGTTGCTCGTTCCAGCGATAATCGGGGTGACGCACGAAGACCGCGTTGACCTCGGCGGCCTGCTGCGGCGTGACCGTTTCGCCCACGAGCTTAAGTGCAGTATACATCGCGAAGGTGTTCATGTCCAGCCCTAAGTGCTGCCGTTCGCTCTCGGCATCCAGGTAGCGCTGGGCTAAATCCTCAAAGGCGGCCAGCACCTGCTGGGTCGTCAGGTGCCGGTCTTCGTACTGCTGGACCCGGGCCTCGGCACGCTCCCCGATGGACACGAGGTAGGGATAGGAACAGGTGTTTCCCGCCAGCCCCGTTTCTGGCCGTTTTTCGGCGCTGCCCATTTTTCCTCTTTTCTCTGGAATGGCTTCCCCGTTGGATCGAATCAGGTTGATATGCGCGGATGTGCGCGATTGGTCGTTGGAAAGCGCGGGCGTTGCTGTCACTTTGCTGTCAGGTTCAAGGTATTGCCATTTCTTCCCGGATTTGGCGTGCCTCCTGTTCTTTACTAGCCACACTCAGGTGTGGAGGAGCGGCGAAAGACAAAGCGTAGCCCGCCGGTCGCGCCCACTTCACCACCGGTACCAAGAATAGCCACTGTTCCCTTGCCGGTAATTTCGGCATAGACCTCAAATTCCTCAAAGCGAAATTTGCCCACCATCTCAGGCGTTTTCTCAAGCATACCTCCCAGTTGTTCCACAAAGAGGTTGATATTCATCGTCAATTCCTCCACCTTCACCTGCTTGAGCTGTCTGGACCCGCCTCGCGTTGTCATCGGCTCGCTGGTCACCACCCACATATCATCTTTGTCTGTATTATTCGCTTTGTTCGTTGCCATAGTTAGACCTCCTACTGTACATGAGCTATTCTAATTTCCGGTGAGGAATAGAGCGCGTAGGCCAGCCCGAGCGGATTTCTGTATCGTTCCCAGAAGTAGTGGCGGGTTGCGACAAGCGCCTCTCCAATCGGCTCACCTGCTAAAAGATGCTTGTAGAGTTCTTCAACGAATGTCGCTCCGAACAAATCCGGCACATGGAACTCTGTTGCCAGTACGCCTCTTGCCCCGCGCTTCCAGAACTCGGCTGCCCAACTGGATGTATGAAGTGGATTGATTGTCCCCGTCAGACAAGCGTTCAGAATCACGAAAGGGTGGTATTTGATGTCGAATTCACGCACGAAAAAGTCTTGCATGGTGATCGAAAAATCATCCGAAACCAGTAGATAGGACTGGCTGAGGGGCTTCTGCTCATAGGCATGACAGGCGAGATGCACAATCTGCACATTCTTGCGCAGAAACTGACCAAATCCTGTTAACCCTTTTTCGCGCTGCTCTCGACTCATGGCATGCAGGAAAGAAAGCTGGATCTGTTTGTTTTTATGTAGCTGCTGGAGCAAGGGAATTTCTTTTTTCGCAACGTGTTCCAGATTGCGGTACGCGATCAATCCCACATGTGGCCGTGAAGTTTGGATGACAGGTGGAATGAAATCACCTGGGCGATCATCCTGAATGATCGAACGTGAAATGATCGCGCGCATGCCCCAGAAGCGCGAAATATGGAGTGTATGCTCGAGAGAGCCATCATAGAGCAGTTCCCAGGGAACGAAAAAACCATCCGATACGATCTGCACAACCGCATCGCTTCTGAGGATGTCGCTGAGAAAGTTTCTGAGCCTATTGTCGGCAAAAATCCACTTAAAGGCGAAATTGCCCTTTTCTACTAGCGTCAGAAAGGCGTCATGGTGCGACCCTTCCTCCATGAAATCGTTCGCCACACGCTCTATCGTCTCCTGTAATTCGGCATTCAGTTCCGCGACATCAGCCGGCTTGAGACCGATGTGAAAGCGGTGGAATATTCCCCTATCGGCGCTGAAGTACACATCAAACCCGCTACCGCTGCTGTTTGAGAGGATACTCATCTGTATCTGCACTGGGAAGGTGTTGGTAAAGGGCAGGCGAAGCTTTTGCTCAACAACCATCTTAACCTCCAGTGCTTACCGTGCTAGAAGCCGATATTTGAACACCATCAAACTCCAATCGGACCGTCTGCAGCCAGCGTCGCTCATGGTAGAAGGTGATAGCAAACGAACAGTGGCCCGGTGCGCGCAGTCGGAAGAAAAACTCCACCAATTGGGGGTCGGGATTGCGTAGATCGTAGCCCAAGCGTTTATGCCACTCCGTCGTAAGTTCAATATTTTCGCTGGGGTGAATGATGATATCGAACCAGACAGGTTCACTGGTATCATGCACAGACAGATCGAAAGTTACTCCTTGAAAGCGCTCCGGCACGCTTTGAGCTATACCAACCTGAATGAGATAGGTTTCGCCAACGACTGCGTGGTCGTCATCCCCAAGCATAGCGCGAGCGATGGCGTAGAGAGAGACCTGGGTTTCCTGTGTTCTTTGTTGACCATGGGAGGAAAAAAAACGCTCCAGCAGACTCCCGGTCTGCGAAAAGATTGATGGCAGAGATCTACGGGAGGATTTTATCGGGCGAGTGCCCGTTGCTTGCGAAGGTGGAGGTGGTGATGTCGTTGGATATGTTGATTGCGCTGGCGACGTTGTGACTTGTTGCTGCCCTTTTCCCGGCGGTGTCAAGCCCCTTCCTGACTCGGTATCTATCCTTGTAGGAATGTTGGCAGCTAGGATAGGAGCGCGTTGACCATCAGGAGGAGGCAGATTCATGATGGCGCGCTCCATCTCGGGCGCGCTACTCCAGCGCTGCTCCAGATTGGGGGCCAGGGCTTTCATGATGATTTGATCGAAACCAGGCGTAATATCCGGGCGCAGCGTGCGGGGCGGCGGGAAGGAGAAGATGCTTGGTTTGTTATTGGCCGCATCATGCCGTGTCAACAGGCGATGGATGATAGCGCCAAGCGCGTAGATGTCACTGCGCGGCTCCGGCATACCATGCAACTGCTCCGGCGGTGCGTAGCCAATGGTCATGATGATTGTAGATTGGCGCTGCGACTGGAAGGTACGGGCAATGCCAAAGTCAATCAATTTGATCTCATCGTTATCTGTCACCATGATATTGGAGGGTTTGAGATCGCGGAAGATAATCGGCGGATTCTGGCGATGCAGGTAAGCCAGCACATTGCAGAGTTGAATGGCCCAGCTACGGGCCTGCGCCTCTGAAACGCCTCGCGCTCCATTCACACCGGGAATCGTGCCTTCTTTCTCCAGCACCTCAGCTAGCGTGCGGCCCTCGATAAAATCCATCACGAGGTAATGTTTGCCGCCCTCAACAAAGAAATCACGCACGCGAGGAATACAGGGATGGTTGAGGTCAAGCAAGAGCGTCGCTTCACGTGTAAACCACTCAACGGCTTGGCTGCGCTCAGTATCATTCTGGAAGTCATCCAGCATCTCTTTGACCGCGCAGGACCGGTTGAGACGAGTATCCAGCGCCCGGTAGACAGCTCCCATCCCGCCTGCTGCCAGCAACTGCTCAATTTTATAGCGACCTTGAAGTTGAGCGCCGACAACCAGCCCTCGATGATTTGCGTTTAGAGGGCCAGAAACTCTTACCCCTGGAGTGTAGCGGTCCCCTTGCAGGGCTGACGTCTGCGGGTTATCTCGAACATCATGTGAAGTATCGAGGCTAGTATGGACACTGGATGGTTGCTGGTTGATAGTAACCCGTGACGAGGGAGGGTTAATTGGAGACAGTTTGTTGCCGCATCGTCCACAATAGCGCGCATCGTCAGTGTTTTCGAACGAACAGTGCGGACATATATAAGGCATATGGCTCTCCAAGTTCAGACAAGTAGATCAAATGAAATATGTTCCTCTTATACGAGACCAAGCCAGAGATCTATTTCCTGACAAAAATCGCTCTATTTACGCTTTCTAATGCAGGCGTTTTCAACAATCGCTAATAAACATATCTCTTGCCCGTCTATCTAAATGATGCTTATAGGACAATTATATCTTCACAAACACAGCATTGCAATAGGTCTCATGCGAAAGTCGCGTCCCCAGCTTTGACGGGATGAGATAAACCGTATATACTTGGTTCAGGATAGTCTAGTTGTGGTCTTCATCCATATGGAGAGAGGATTGCTGGAAAGGAGGATCATAGGTGTTCGAAAGGGGAGAGCTTATGCAACACACCTTTGAAACCTCATAAGAGCAGTACGCGAAACTGGCGGCTTATGCTGCACAGCGGGGACAAACCCCCGAAACGCTTTTTGAAGAGCGGGTGAGCATGATTACACGTGAAACAGATAAACTTCCTTCCGTCAACCGCGTTCCTTCATCTGACCACGAGCAACAACCTGGGCATCGGGAAGAGGGTTCGGAAAGCCCTTTGCTCCAGGTCGCCGGAATGTTTTCTATTGGAGAACCGGGCTGGGCCGACCGACATGATGAGTACCTGGCACAGCCCCCATTTTAGCCTATAGATCGCTAAGCAGAAGGCGCAATGTCTGAGATGGTAGGGAGTGCCAGGATGGTCCGCAGTCTGCGACGAATGAGTTCCTCACGTGCAGCAATAAACTCCTCAAACTTATCCAGGTGTAAAAGCGTATTGTCTAGCGGTATGAGGTGACGCGCTCTGAAGCCGACATCGCGCGTTGCCAGCCATTGTTCCACATCTTTATTCGATTTCTCCAGGTTTTCAGGCGGGAGAAGTAGCTCGAGATTCCCAATCCGGTTCATCAACTCCAGGTATCGCTTCTGGCGTTCATCGTTAAAGCCCATGCCAGTCATAAACCTTTGCGTAAAAAGCGTCTGGGGGAAGATATGATCCTGGTGATAATTGACCTTGCCCCAGTTGTTGTCGTCGTACAGCAACGAGAGCGCCAGAAACGTGAGCGGCTTTCCATAGGAAAAATGCAGCATGTCCTCGATAACTTCAGCGTCAACAGAAGCTTTTCGGCCAGCCCTCCTCAGTTCGGCATTAATTGCTTCATCCGGGAAATCCTGGTGTTGGACGTTTTCCGCAATTGCACGCCGTGTATTCGTCAGGGCTGTATCGGACTGCCCGCTGAAAGCATTATTCAACAGTGCGGTGAGCAACCAGCGCCGAATGCGGGTAGCATTGCTCACCTCGAAAGGCGTGCTACCCAGCAATGTTACCTCTGGATGTTGATACAGGTAGTAAATGACAGGGACGAGCGCATTGGCGCTTGTTAAGGTATCGCGGTCGATGCCGAACGAGTTGATTAAGTTGACCGCCCTTTCTATCGCTGATTTTATTCTCTGCCACTTGCTGTAGATTGATTCCAGATTCCGATTATTAAAGTTCTCGACCTTATACTGAACAGGTAAGTCGGAGAGAACCAGGCATGTCTTCATGATGAAATCTTTATCGAAGTTGTTTTTATGTGACAGGTCATTGTTGAGATAATCAACAAAATTGTAAATTTCCTCGCGTGCATTCAGTTCACCCCACTTCGCTGTCACCATCGACAGGAGCAAGTCAGATTTGCTGAGTTTGGTGCCACCCTGGTTCGCTCGAACAAAGATCGTCAGGACGCGATCATAGTTTTGTTCTTTTTCAGTATAGTAAGCGATGGCGTCATCTTTCCAAATAGCCTCGTAGAGGCGTTGTAAATTGTTTTGGAACACTTTGATCTGTTGCTTAGTCGTCGTTTCAGGTAGCTTCTCCTCTTCTTGCTCACGAAATTCGTAGAAGCCTTCGTTACTATCGCAATCAAGAATATGGCCCACTTTAAACCAGTAAGATTTTCCATCTGGGGCAGGTACTTTATCCATAAAACGAAATTCGTAGCGCAAACCTTCTTCTGATTCGTCTTCCGAGATTTTTGGATCTTTCAGCAAATTGAGGTACAAACGTTGTTTGACCCAGGCGGCAGGGTTATTCCATTGCAAATATTTCTTCTTGATGGTATAGGTTCCTTTCAGCCCTATAAGAAGAGAAGTGAGACGCTGTTGACCATCAAGCACCAGCGTGAGCTGTTGAACGCCATCCGTTGCAGCCTGCTGATTGTGTGTCTCACCCTGTTTATAGTTCTGAATAAATTGATATACATCCCACCGGTCACGATTTTCAGGTCTTAATTCCCAGAAGAGGAATGAGCCAATGGGATAGAGACGCATGAGCGAGTCAAACAGTTGAATAATCTGCTCGGGACTCCAGACGTATTCTCGTTGAATAGCTGGCAGGAAATAGTTCACGTTCAATCGCTGTAAAACAGTAGCAATCGACTCAGATTGGTAACGCATGGAAATCCCCCTTTTTGTTTCTACAGATGAAATGATTCATGGTTTGTTCACTCCTCCTCAAATCCAAAACCTTCAAACCGCAGCGTCCGACAATTCTCCTCTACCGTCCGCCTGGTCTCCTCAGAAACGCCATCAGGCACCGTCGCTTCGATCTCCAACGTAACGCGCACGTTCGCCCCGTAAAGCGTGGTGAGGTGTTTGACGACTTCGTCCATGATCTTGCCTGCTTCGCCTGCCATCATGCGCGGGTTGATCTGGACCGAGCCGTGAAAGCGGCGGTAGTGCGGCTCGGCGGGCTTTTTGGCATCCCCTGCGGTCTTGGGGAACGGCGCGTAGACGATATCGCCTGCCCGCCAGACGAATTTGTCGCTCAAAGGTACACTTTCAGGCTCGGTTGCAAGCGTACCTCCGCGTTCGCTGAGGGCAGATCTTGAGGTTGAATCGGCATATTGCACGCTGGATTGAGCTTGCGCGGCGGCATCGGCGGCGAGTTGGGCGGCTGCTGCCTCCGGCTTGACGACCAGCCCGCTCATGGCTACGTTGACCTGCTGGCCTGCTTTGAGGCCGAGGTAACGCTGGCGTGCTTCGTCCCAGCTCTCGGCGTAGGCGAAGGTTTCTTGTAACCAGAACATCTGCGAGACGCCATCACCAATCGCTTTCAGCAGCACGTCGCTGTTCTTCAGGCGCGGCAGGTAGACATAGCGGGCGAAGTACTCCGCCAGGTCTTTGACGCTGAGATGAGAGCCTTTCCAGAGCGGAATGCGGTCGAGTTCCTGACGCAGCAGCGTTCCGGCGTACTGCGTAATCAACATCTCCTCGGTGCGCAGGCGGCGGCTGGCATTGACGGCAAGTTGGCCTTGCTGCTGGTTTTGCTGGCGCAGTTCCGCAAGCGTATCGGGCTGGTGCGGGTCGGGCTGTTCAGGAACCAGCAGCCAGATATAGGTTTCGGGAAGGCGGGCCTCGACGACTTTGTTGGCCTCTTCATACTTGGTGCGCGTCTGGCTGCGTTGGAAGGTATCGAGGTTGAGCTTTTCGTCCTCCATCTCCTGCTTGATGGACTTCCAGGCGAGGTACTGGCGCACGCCCTGCTTTAAATCCTCCAGGCGGTTGCGGTCGGCGGCGAGGAAGACCAGCGTGTTGCGATAGCTGCGCCGCGCAGTGCCGCGCTGGTCGAGGATGGCCTGCGCCGCCTGTCGCGCCTGGCTGGCGGTATCACGCAGGGCATGGGTGTACTGCGGTTTGAGGATGACCAGCCGCGTCGAGGTGTCATCATCGGCGACATCAGCGCCGGAGACGGGACAGACATGCACGCGGGCAAAATCACCACGCACAGACTGTTCAGCGCGCAGGCGGCCTACGATCTCCTCCAGAACCTGCTCGTCGTCCAGTAGCGCGGCCCGGTCCTGGGCCAGACGGGTGACGGTAGGTTGGGTCGCGTACCAGTAGCGTTGCCCATCCTGGTACAGATGCGTCGACTGGTCGGAGAGGCGGCGCAGGGCATCGCCGAAAATAGCGACGTTCTCTCCTGGTTGCACGCAGCCGAGCTTGATCTGCTGCTCAACCAATCCCCGGTTGGGATTGCGCGGCGTGGGAGCGGAGCCGAGGTAGATGGTGCGGGCGACGCGGCGGCAGGCGGAGAAGCGGCCTAGATTGGCGTTCTCGCGGTCGATGCGCAGGGGGAGCGCGTGCGGCCCGTCCACGTCTTTCTCGATCACGGGCGTCCAGTTGTCTTCCAGGTAGCGCGTCAGCTCGGTCTGGACATTGGGGTCGTCAATTGGTACATTGGCGGGCAGGATCATGGGGCTGGCGTCCTGCCGCTCCCAGAGGGTATGCACAACAATGGCCATCAAGCGCAAGACGCCGCGTGTACGCTGGAACTTCTCGATGCTTGACCAGTCGTTGTAGAGGCGGTCGAAGAGTTCGGGATGAATGGGATAGGCGGCTTTGATGCGCCGTTCGTATTGGGCCTCGCGGCATTCGGAGGGAAAGTCCTGCGGCTGGCTGCGATAGAGGTCCATGAAGGCGCGGGCTGCTGTATCACGCGCCACGAAGAGCGCGGGATCGCTGATCTGCTGGAACAGCCGCCGCCGCACGATCTCGAAGCCCTCCTCGGCATCCGCCGGACGCCAGGGCGATTCGACGCGCCCGAAGATGTTCTTGAGCCGGGCGGCAGCATCGCGTCCGCCCTCGCCGCCCGTTTCGGCATCCGAGGCGGGAATGGTCGCCACCACCAGCGTCTGGGGAGCCGCTTTGGCCGCTTCGGTGAGGGCCTGCGCGAAGCTCAGGTTGGCGTCGAAGGTGCCGCCGGGGAGTCCGGTCACGTCGTAGAGTTGGCGTGCGTAGACCACCCATTCATCGATCAGGATCAGGCAGGGCGCGGCTGCTGTAAAGAGTTCACGTAAAATCTCGGAGCCGGGACTGACACCCTGGCGGTCGGCTTCGGCCACCATCTCAAAGCCATCTTTGCCGAGCAATTGCCAGGCCAGTTCGCCCCACAGTGTGCGCACAACGCAGCCATCCGGTTTGGTGCGCGGCTGGGCGGGCGAGAGTTCGTAGCCGACCAGCACAGCGCGTTGAGCCTGTGGCGGCGCGGAGAGTCCGGCATCCTGCAAGACTGGCTCGATACCGACCAGGTCGGAGACGGGCGCGCCGGAGAAGAGGTGATAGAGCGCGAGCAGCGAGTGCGTTTTGCCGCCGCCGAAGTTGGTCTGCAAATCAACGACCGGATCGCCTCCACCACCGCTCAGCCGTTTGAGGGCGTCGAGCAGCAGACGGCGCAGGCCATTGGTGAGGAAGGTACGCTGGAAAAAGTCGCGCGGCAGGCGGTACTCGTCCGAACCTGCGCCCCGGTGAACCTGTCCTAAATCGGCGGCAAACTCGGCCAGCAGGTAGCGACCGGAGGTGACATCCGGCTGGGGCGTCACCACTTCGCGCCAGGGACGCAGGCCCGTCGCCAGCCTGCCCTCGATGGGGGCGACCGCTGCCTTGCGCGTCTCGTTGCGCACCTGTTCCTCGAAGCGCAGGCGCAGCACCTCATACTTCATGCGCTCCGCCTCGCTGGCCTCCTCGGATGCCGAGACCGAGGTGAGCAGGCGCTGCACGCTGTCGATGGTACGATAGACGTCATCGGTGCTGAAGGTTTTCTGGTGCGCCCAGCGATTGCGGGTCTCGCGCAGTTCGCTCACCATGCTGCGCTCGCTATGCCCCAGCACTTTGCCGAAGACCTCGTACCACTGGTCCCACAGAATGAGCAGCAGCCCCTGCGTATCCAGGTGAACGCCCTCCTCCGTGATATGCTGTTCGCGCAGGGATTTTAGCGCCTCATACGGCCAGCGCGGCCCATACTTCGCCTGCATCTCCCGCTCCACAAACGGCTTGAGGCCCTTGTTGAGGATGTCTAATGCGCGTCCAATGCGCTCGTGGTTGCTTTGTGCCATGATGTGTGTCCTCTTCTAGTATGCCTTTTCTTCATGAATATATACCAGGGTGAGCGTTCGGCGACCGTTTGGCGACCGGGACGCGACCAGGGCGACCGCAAGGGTCGCCCCTACCACAACCGGATGGTAGGGGCGACCCTTGCGGTCGCCCTGGACACCGTTGGCCCTGACAACCCCGGTCGCCCTGGACACCGTTGGCCCTGACAACCCCGGTCGCCCTGGATAACGTTGGCCCTGGTCATGGCGGATGTCCTTTCTATCCCCAAGATTATTTCAAATCCGATTTTGTTGCTTTTGTTTTATTGGATTATTGCGAACATATTTTCGAGCGGCTTCCAGGGTGGCGTTACTGGTGAGGATGCTGTCGTGAAAGCCGCGTTGCCAGATGAGGCCACGTAATTCCAATTTGTTGTCTTTTATGTAGTTTAGCCAATCGACGGTTGTGATTGATTTGTATGCGCCGATCACACGGCCCAGGAGGACGCGCTTCTCGACGTTTCCATTGATATGAATGATGAAATGTACATGATCTGGCATAATGACAAATTCATCCAATGTTACATTGGGAAACCTGGCTGGAAGAGCTTCCCATGTGGCACGTAGAATGTTTTGTAGAATCGGATTTTCAAAAATCGGGTCAAAGTATTCACTGCGAATGGTAATTAAATAGGTCGCTGTCCCGGCATAATCATGTGTTGCTAAACGTGTTGATTTCCGGTGAAAACGGAATGCAAATTCCGAATCATATTTCCGTTTCATTGTTGTCCTTCCCCCCCTTTTTTTATGTTTGAATTGCGCTGCTTTTTGTGTGCGAAATCGGGATGGTAGGGGCGACCCTTGCGGTCGCCCTGGTAATCCGCCTATCACGCTGGTAAACGTCGTCGTGGTAGAACCAGGGCGACCGCAAGGGTCGCCCCTACCATCCCATCCCCATCACGCTTGGTAAATGTCGTCGTGGTAGAACCAGGGCGACCGCAAGGGTCGCCCCTACCATTCCATCCCCATCACGCTTGGTAAATGTCGTCGTGGTAGAACCGGTAAACGTCGTCGTGGTAGAACCAGTAAACGTTGTCGTGGTAGAACCAGGGCGACCGCAAGGGTCGCCCCTACCATCCATCTCCATTACCCTAAAAACGACGCCTGCTCTATCACGTCCGCTTGCCGATTCGCCAACCTGCTAATCTCCGACCACGAGGTCACGAGGCTATTATAGGCGAGGGCTTCTTGCGTCCAGCCTTTGCGCTCGCAGACGGTGTAGAGGCGATAGGCGAGGTCACGTACTGCCTCGCCCTGGCTCATGGACGAACGCAGGATATCCCCGGCCTCAGATTCGCCTTTGCCGTCGAGCAGGGCGTGCATCATGCGCTGCATTACCTCCCAGGTGGTCAGGTGCGCGGACTCCTTTGGCTTCTGGCTGTACTCCTCGCGTTTGAGCAGGCGCACCTTGCCGCCCTTTGCCTCCAATAATCCGGCGTTGACCAGGCCCTGCACAGAGGTATTCTTGGCCTTCGAGAGCGTCTCGGCGATACCATATTCCGCCGCGTTCATGGCGAACTGCTCGAACCAGGCGATGGCCCAGCGCGTCTCAGCATCATACTCGCCCTCCTGCTCCGCCAACGCCTCATCGAGGGCGCGGTTAATCAATTGCAGCGCCGTCCGTACCCGCATCGGTGTGCCATCCGACTCCACCACCTTGCTATAGCGCGAATAGATCGCCATGCCAGGGCCAATGCTGGCTTGCGCAAGATCAACCGGCGCAATACTGCCCTGCTGCAACTTTTTGAGCTTATCAGGTAGCTCCGCTCGCAACGCATTCAAAAACTGGCGACGCGAAGCAATGGGCGCATTGATTGGACGCGGGCGACAGACGAGAACGATGGATGAGGCCAGGGCATTCGAGCTAATACCCCTGGTTCGATTCGCTAATTCGGTACGTATAGGCCATGTGCCAACTACAGCAAATCCAGCCCTGATAAGTCCCTCAAGCATAGTTTCCCAACCAGTAGAGGCTACCGCGCTATTTTTAGTGATATTTTCTTCCTCAATGTTCTCTTCATCTGCCTCAGCTTCAGCTTGCTTAAAAGCGTAATAAACTGTGAGTGGGTAGTCAGGACTTTGAGATTTCCTCATCTGTACAAAAGCCTGTTCTAAACCGTCCTCAAAGAATTGTTGCGATTTATCTTTGTCACCATTAAACCGATAAGGAGCAGCTATCAATTCCTGTGCTTTTGGTACTAACATGGTAACAAAAAGTTGTGGATACACTTTTAAAAGTGAACGTCGCAACCAGACATAGAAGAAATCGGAAAGATCAGCATAGCCAATGTTGTCATAATATGGTGGGTCTGTAGAAATAAGTGGGTGATAAACTCCGTTGATGGATATAGTGGCATCGCGCTGTTTAACAAAACCAGGTGTATTGCAAACCGATGCTTCAATGACTTCAGCGACCCAATAGATATTACCCGCGAAGTTACCACTAGAATTGCTAAAAGGATTTGTCTCAATGTAGTCCCATACCATAGGAATCGCTTGTCGAGTAAAAGTATGAGTAACTTTTTCCCCCGTAGTATGCCACGAACAAATTGTTGACCAATAGTCCGCACTTCTATCAACCATAATTGCTAGATATGTCACTACAGCATCAGCATATCCATTGGCTCCTTGACCCCCATCATTGAGCGAAATACCATCTATTGGTAGCCCTGCATTGCTAGCATCAATCTGTATCTTTTCTCTAGCTGCCTGAACAAGATCACAGAAGGTAGTGAGTGCTACTAGCTGACGAGAGGTGAAAAGATCGCAATGTTTAGTCATACCGTAGAGTTGAATGCGAAAACCTAAAGCCTGTTCTGGTAAATCGGTTTGAGGGACTTCTGAAGGTTCAGCCTGCTTTGCAATAGATGCCTGCTCTTCGGTAGGTGAAAGATAAACTCTTCCTTTTTGACCCTCTGCGACAATTGCCATCAATTGCGCTGCCATACGCCCGGCTTTACCTTCGCTACGAATATAATCGAATGGAACAGGCATACCGCAGGCAATGCATTTTGCTCCCTGTCGATTAACGGTGCCATCCTGGGGTTTGCCTTTACCAGATTGCACAGCAAAATGGACGGTTGGCGGTGTTACGGAATAATCTACATGTGGCTCTACCCAAACTTCTTTGCCTTTTTTCTTGGAGAGCCACCATTTGCTGGTTAAGGGCATCTGTGCGCCGCATGCAGGGTTAGGGCAGGTGACGGTGCGTACCCAGAGCCAGGCAATGACAGTTGCCTGGCCGCCGCCATACTCGTGTGGTAACGTTACTTTAGGATAGAGATGTCCGATACGTTTTTCGGCTTCGTCGCGCATCCACTTGCCATAGTAGCGTATATCCTCAGCAAGGCCACGCGCCCCGCTCCAATCGCCACCTAATAAAGACTTACGGGCTTGTGGATTGACAGGAGGTTGTCCGCCAAACTTCGGGGGAATTTCAACCAGAGCTTTAGTAATCAACACTGCTACCGGGTTCAGGTCTCCGGCATGCGCTTCCAGACCGAGACGCTGCGCTTCTAGAGGAATGGAGCCGCCGCCAGCGAAGGGATCAAGGACGGGTGGTCGATTGTCGCCTGTGTATTTCAGTATCTCGGCGCGTGCTTTTTGCAAGACCTGCTCGTCGTTGGAGTTTTCCCATTTGACCAATTCCTCCATGAGCCGGAAAAGCCGCTCTCGTTCCTGCTGTTGCTCTTGTTCGGTCGGGAAAAGTTCAGGATGCTCGCCGGGGTCATCGACCAGCGAGGCGAAGAGAACCGCTCGACAGGTTGCGAGGGGTTTTCTCGACCACCACAAATGGAGCGTCGAAGGGTGGCCATGCCGGATGGATTTTTCACGGGCGGAGGCTTTATTGATGGCTTCGAGGGGCAGGGCGACCTCGATCAACTTTTTGCGGTACGTCATACAGGGATCACTCCTTTGGGTAGTAGTTGCGCCAGGGCGTAGTTCACGCTGGTGGCTCCAAAATCGGGTTCGCGGGTGAAGGGCCGGGCAATATAGTAGGGGGTGGCCTCGTCACCATCGATGAGGACGACCACCAGGAAAAAGTCGTCGGGCTTGTTGAGTGCCGTCAGGATTTCATTTTTGGTGACGGTCACGGTTTCGGCATCGTGAACGCGGCCCTTGACCTCCAGGAAGCGCAGCCTGCCCTCGCCGGGGATGCGCGATTCGATGTCGTAGCCACATTTGTCGGCGCTGACGTCGCGGGGCTGGTAGCCTTGCCGGCGTTCGGCCTCCATAACGGCCTCCATCGCTAACCGTCCGATGCGCGCTGTATCGTGCAGTTGGCGGGCAGCTCGTCCATCCTGACCGTCTTGTTGCGCCGCGCCGAGCCGGGTGAGCAGACCTTGCGGCACGACCAGGACGGCGCTGATGACCAGGGGCGGCTGCGGCGACAACTGGCGTTCCCGTTCCAGTTCGCGCACGCGCCGCTCTAGCCGGGCGTGCAGTTCTTCGGCCCGCGCCCTGGCCTGCTGAGAGTTGAGCCGGGCGTTGATCTTGCCCTGCGCCTCCTGCTGCTGTAAATCGACAGCTCGCCTGTCCCAGTACATGATCTCGGTGGTCAGCCGCTCGTTGACCGCCGCCAGTGTTTTGGTGATCTGCGCCTCGCGCCGGGCCTTGACCTCTGCAAAGTGGCGCGGCACCAGTTCGGTGATGGCGTAGGCTTTAGCGCGCTCTTCCAGGTTGCCCTGCAGCCATGCGGCCTGTCGCAGGGGCGCGAGCAGGGCGCGCTCGGTTTCGTCAGGCGGGCGATAGTCCAGGAAGGGAGCGTAACCCGCCGGGCGCAGGGTGCCGGATTCATCCAGTTCGACAAACTGCAACTGGCGCGAGACGACACGCTGCCTGCCCGTGCTGTCGTGGCTGGCGTCCGCGATGGTATGCTCCAGGTAGAATAGCACGCGGGGCGACTCGCCCAGGTCAGTCGGGTCGATCAACACGCTGCCCTGGGCCAGCAGGTCGCGATGGCGTTCGAGCAAGAGGGCAATCGTGGCATCGAGCAGGGGATGTCCTGGCGCGAGCAGGGCGGCCTGCGGTTTGCCCGGCACCGTGACCAGAGCTTTCTCGAAGACGACGCGCTCGTAGCGGCGCAGGATGGCAGTGCGCGCATTGGCGCGAGGCAGGCGATGGCGCAGTTCGGCAGGCACGAAGGTGATCTCGTAGCGGCCCGGCTCACGCTGGTGGTAGCTGCCGCCCAGGTACTTGAGGGCTTCCAGGAAGAAGGCGGCGATAAAATGCGGCTGCAGGCGGCGGGCCTCGGCGCGCTCCATCTCCTCGCGTATCTTGCGCACACGCACCACGTCCATCACCTCGCTCACCAGCGCGCGCTCCTCAAGCAGGGCTTCCAGGTGGTCGCGGTCAAGCGCCTCGTCTACCACCCGCGAGAGGCGGGCGCGCACCTCTGGCCGGTCGCCGTAGCGAATAGCCTCTACGATCAATTCGCGCAACGGGCGGCTCTCAAACTGCACCTTGCCCAGCACGTCAAAGACCTTGCCGCCCAACGCATCACGTTCCTCCTCCAGCTTGCGCAGCAGCGTGGAAAATACCTCACCCTCGCGTGTCTCGGCGGCGACGAGGTTCCAGAGATGGCAGACCTCTGTTTGCCCGATGCGGTGAATGCGCCCGAAACGCTGCTCCAGGCGGTTGGGGTTCCAGGGCAGGTCGTAGTTGACCATCAGGTGGGCGCGCTGCAGGTTGATGCCCTCTCCGGCGGCATCGGTCGCCACCAGAATCTGCACCTCCGGGTCCTGCGTAAAGGCCTCTTGCGCCCGGAAACGCTCCTCGCGGTTCAGGCCGCCGTGAATCGTGACCACCGCCTCATCGCGCCCCAGCATGGTACGAATGCGCTCGCTGAGGTAGTTGAGCGTGTCGCGATGCTCGGTGAAGATCACCAGCTTCAGGCGCTTGCCCCCGGCATCAAACATCGCTTCGTTGCCTTGCAGCAGACTCGCCAGTTCCTCCCATTTGCGGTCGGTCCCACTGCGCCTCACCTCACGCGCCCGCTCCTCCAACTGCGAGAGGATGAGCAGTTCGGCTTCCAATTCGGCCACTGTGCGCGCCGCCGTTGCCCGATCTACGACCTGCTCTTCCAATTCCTCCAACTCGGCCCCCGGCGCGTCCTCCAGGTCTTCCAGGTCGTCTTCGGTGAGGGTGGGAAGATCAGGGACAAAACCAGGGCGACCATCGTTTGCCCCGCGAGCCGGGGGGGAACCAGGGCGACCATCGTTTGCCCCGCGAGCCGGGGGGGAACCAGGGCGACCATCGTTTGCCCCGCGAGCCGGGGGGGAACCAGGGCGACCGCGAGGGTCGCCCCTACCATCCGAGTTCTCGTAGGGGCGACCCTCGCGGTCGCCCTGGTTAATATCGCCCTGGCCACTAGCATCTTGCATCGCCTGCTGCTGGCGCGCTTCCTGGACGCGCCGTTCGAGGCGTTCGCGGCGGCGGCGCAGGGATTGGTAGATGGCTTCGGGCGAGGAGGCGAGGCGGCGCTGTAAGGTGGTCAGGGCAAAGCCAACGGTGCCTTTGCGCCCACTTTCCAGGGCATCGGCGCGGTTGAACTCTTCGCGCACGTAGTCGGTCACTTCGCGGTACAGGCGCGCTTCCAGGCCAGAAAGCTGGTAGTTGAGCGTGTAGGCCAGCCGTTCGGGAAAGAGCGGTGTACCCTCGAAGGTGTAGAGTTGCTCCTTGACGAGGTGGCGCATCACGTCGGAGACATCCACAGGCTGCACCCCGGCGCGAAACGAGTTTTCAAAGCGATCAACATCGAGCAGGCGCAGGAAGAGTTGAAAGTCCTCCTCTTTGCCATTGTGCGGCGTGGCCGTGAGCAGCAGCAGGTGGCGTGTGATGTTGCCGAGCAGTTCGCCGAGGTGATAGCGGCGCGTGTAATGGGCTTCGCCGCTAAAGAAGCTGGCCGACATCTTGTGCGCCTCGTCCACCACCACGATATCCCAGGTGGTCTGCTTGAGCCGTTCCTGCACGCGCTCATCTCGCGAGAGCTTGTCGAGGCGGCCAATGCACAGCGGCATCTCCTCGAAGGCGTTGCCAGTAACCGAGGCTTCCAGGCGGTCGTTGGTCAGAATCTCGAAGGAGAGGTGAAACTTGCGCGACAGTTCATCCTGCCACTGCTCGACCAGGTTGCCGGGGGCGACGATCAGGCAGCGATGCGCATCCCCGCGAATCAGCAGTTCCTTGAGCAACAGCCCGGTCATAATCGTTTTGCCCGCGCCAGGATCATCGGCCAGCAGGTAGCGCAGGGGCTGTTTGGTGAGCATGGTTTCATAGACGGCCGTGATCTGGTGCGGCAGCGGCTCAATCAGCGAGGTATGCACCGCTAGCAGGGGATCGAACAAGTAAGCCAGGCTGATGCGATAGGCCTCCGAGATCAGGCGAAAGAGCGAGCCATCCGCCTCAAAGCGCCAGGAAAGGGCCTGCTGAACAATTTCTAAACGGGCGAGATCGTCGGGGTAAAGCAGTACGCTGGAGAGTTGCCCACCGGCATCCTTGTAAATCACTTCCGCGACGGTGGTACCATAGGTCTTGACCTCAACCAGCGTGACCAGCTTGCCAGGCAGCAGACCTCTCACCTGTATCCCCGGCTTCAATTCATCCAGCAAAGCCATCCCGAACCGACCTCGTTTCCAGCCCATCAATGAGGATGCAATTGTCCTGCATTGCTCTTCCCAGTAAATAGAACCTGTTTTAGGTGTAGTGCAGTGTCGAAAATGTGGTGTTAGTGTAGCGCATTGTGCGGAGATGTGCAAGAGCTTGATGAGAGAAAACGAGAGAGGTACCATCTCTCCTCGCCACTTTTGTGCGTGTGAAAAAGAAGAAGTCAGCAGAGCATCCAACCTGTTTACAAAAAGGAGGTGACCAGTGTTAGAAGGCCTGGATCAGATCGATTGGCATCAGCTTCAACATGCTTATGGCGAGGCTGACGACGTGCCAGGATGGCTAAGAGACCTGCTTGTACCGCATGAAGAACGAGCGTATGCTCCGCTTGATCTGCTTTCCATCAGTCTTTGTCATCAGGGAACGGTCTATTCAGCTACTGCCCATACTGTCCCTTTCCTGCTCGAACTGCTCAAGAGCGAAGAGATCCAGGGCAGGGAAGCAATCTTACTCCTGCTCGCTTCCATCGCCAAAGGTGATGCGTATCATCGGCAGCATCTGGACTTCTATCCCGAAGCACGCAGGCAGGACCCCGAGTTCCAGCGAGAACTGGCTGAGCAGATCGAGTGGGTCGAGCGGACACGTGAAGCCGCCCGGCAGGGCCTACCCATCTACCTTGAACTCCTCTCCCATCCCGACCCGAAGATTCGCATGGCAGCCGCCTATACACTCGCCTCGTTCAAAGGAGAAGCGTCCTCTATCGTACCCATGCTGCTCCCGCGCCTTGAACGGGAAGATGATGTCCTGGCCAGAGCCAGCATGATCTTGAGTCTGGGTATCCTCGGTTCGCATACACACGAGGTACTTGCTTTGCTGAAAGCACTCCTGCACACATCGCACAAGGAGCAGACGGAGCAGGAATTGATTCACCTGGCAACGGCTACAGCACTGGCGTGGATAGGCCAGGAAAAGACGCCACAGCAGGCGGTGGAGATCCTGGTACACGTGCTAACCAGCCCCAGATCTGACTCGCTCTTTGATCTCTATGTGCAGCTTCCCTGGGTCGATGGAAGTCTGGCAAGGTTCGCCGGGCGTACCCTGCGCTGGCGGCTGCCTCGTGAGCGCCTCCGCTTCGCCATCTCCCGGCTCATGGAAGCGCTAGAGATCGTGGATAATTACGATGTGGGGGAGGTCATCAAGATACTCCTTTACATCGTCTTCGGCAGGCAGGCATTTCCCGAACCGAGGACGGTTCATGATCTGAACGAGGAGCAGCGCGAGGTTCTCTCGGTCATCGCCAGGAGCTATGCCGCCTGGCATACCCCGCCTGGTGTCTACTCAATGATGGGAACCTATTCCGCCCCAGGGAGCGAGGGCGATGCTTCAGCAATGATGGTGATTAACGATGATGTGCAGGCGCTCGGACTTCCCGGTGTACAGAGCGAGTTGTTGCGCTTTCTGGAGCAGTAAAGGAGAGAGTCAGTTCGCATGCCGTTTTATCTCACCGCATGTGTTGACTTCAGACAGGAGAAAAAAGAGGAGGAACGAGTCTCATGCTTTTACAGGCGTGCCTGAATGGCAGTCGAACTCCAGGAGAACATCCCATGCTTCCGATCACGCCGCAAGAACTCGGCCAGGAGCTGCTGAACTGTGCAGCCATTTTCTGAGGGCTGGTGTGGGGATCGAAGCGGGTATCTGGTCAGTCGAGGACGCAGCTCTGCTCGTGCAACTGGGACTGGCAGATCGCTGTCTGCGTATCCTGATCGAATTGCAAGAACACGAAGTGGGAGCAGCACTGACAACGGCTGAAGCGATTCTTCGCTGTCTCGATGAGGGGAATGTTCGCTGTCCTGGACTACTGCATGCAGACGCGGACGCGATTGTCTGGCCGATGCTGGAGCGAGCGTTGCAGCAGGGTTATGACACACGTATTGGCCTTGAGGACACCCTGACCTTACCGGATGGCCGGGTGGCGAAAGACAATGCCGAACTCGTGGCGTATGCCGCTCGCATAGCGCAGCAAAAGGGTGTCTTCCAGGTCGCCTCGTCTTTGCCAGTTCCTCATCCATCACAAGAGACGTAAGGACGCTCGCAATAGGGACGAATTCCTGGGAAAAAGCGCCGGTTTTTGGCAACCCACGCATAGCTCTTGTCCGCAATGTGCTTGATGCCAGGGAAGCGATAGAGCCACAGCAACAAGGAAAAGCCGAGTAAGGCATCGAATGTAGCGCACACGGCCTGCGCACCCCGGTAGGCCTGACCCCTGGGAGAGATGGCCCACACTGCCTGTTCGCACTGCGTGATGGTCAACCCATATGCCTGAGGCACACCCGGGGCTTGAAAGGGGAGACAGTCCAGACGCTGCCTCCAATCCAGGAGCCGTACCCATTCGGCGCTTGCCGTACAAAAATTACAGCTTCCATCAAAAAGTAGCACCATCTTCTGTGTGTGTTTCATACATGTTCCTTTCTGGGAAAAGCAGCGCTGAATCCTCTCCTCTTCTTCTTTCTATCTATTGTAAGCGCGTCGGCTATCTGGTGCCAAAAAAGCAAGAGTGGTACATGTTCGTTCTCACGTAGCTGCACTTTCAAGCAAGTCCATAGAGCCAGGATGAGCTAGTATCCAGGTTGCTAGCGTACTTTTTTCTGGAACAACTCCTTTTTCCATTGCTCCGTTTGCATGTCTTGCGTCAGCGTCAGGGGAAGCACATAGGGCTTGCTCAATTTCGCCTTTTGCTCTTTGACAACTTCATCCCCTGGAACGGTAACAAGCTGATCCCAAAGCTACTGTTCCTCTTGCGTAAAGGGGCCAGCAGGAGCCAGCCAGCCGAGTCCAACATAGGAGGCAAGTTCCCGATAGCGTTCGACCCAACGCGCATCTAAAATGTTTTCCTTCATGGTCGCCCTTTGATTCGCACTTCCTCTTGATAAGAAAAGAAGAAACAGTCGTAATAAGCAAGGAAAAGAGCTTTTCTATAAAACACAGCTCTTGCTGTCTTAAAGAAGTGATAACAGCAGGAACTGTGTTTTATAGAAAACCTCATTTACTCAGCTTCTTCATCGCCATCTCCGCCGCCGCCTTTATCATCTCCAGGTCTTACATCTGGCTCTTCATATGAGATCACCTGTAGCAGTTCTTCCATAGGTCTCCTTTCATCGGGCTTCAGTAGAACAACCATCTCTTCTATTACTCTACCTGAAGTTCCTCCTTTTAGCCAGCATAAATATGCATCCTTCATACCTCCTTTGCCGGTCGCTGTTGTTCAAAGGACAAGATGTAGCTATCCAGGTCGGGCTGGAGTGCGAGCTGATACAGGGATTGAGCAAGGGGAGCTATTCCCAGTTCCTCTATCATAGGAACATCCTCCAATGCGATTTTCCCAACCATCAGCCGTTCAAGCACGTGTTCATCAGTGGCAACAGCCCGTTCAATTTGCCGCAATCCCCGCTGGTACACGACATCTTTTGTCAAACATATGCCAGGTTGTTCCAGATGTGGCACACCGCGAAACGTGCGCACGCAGCGAGCGAATGCGGCATTCCGCGCCTTTTCCTGAGCAGAGGTAATATCAGCATCCAGATGTTTCAAGCGCCGGAAGAGGAAATGCACGTGTTCAAAGAACGCCGCGAGCGCGAGGAAGGTTTGTGGCGGCGTGATAACGCCACTCGCCAAACCGGTCGCCAGGATGCCAAACCAGATTCCAGAATCATCAAAGGGATGTCCAGCCGCTTGCATGGTTTGCCGTTCTTGATAGAGGGAAAGACCTTCTTCCGTGACCAGGTGTCCTCTGGTTCCGATGCCTAACAAGCCAAGGATGGAACGCTCACCCGCGACTGCGCGTGCAACATGTCCCGCCAGTTCATGCGCCAGGTAGTATGTGATGCGCTCTACAGATATGGGATGGGCTTGCAGGAAGACCTGGCGTAGTCCCGCCTCGACACGTGGCCCGCTGGCTTTAGGATCTATGTGAACCTGCCATCCCTCAAAACCATGCTCGCGCAACACGGTTTCAAAGAAGCGTTTGGCTGCTTGTGCCGACACTATTGACCCCTGCTGAGCAGAAGGAAAAACGACAGGTTGCGTCTCCTGATCTGTTTCTTTGCTTCCCAAGGGCTCCAGGGAAAGCTGAAAGCGTTCGCGCATCAAGTGAAGAATGCTCTGGCTGACTGCTGCTGTTTCGGGATGGTGCCACCCTTGTACGAGCACCCGCCTGAGGCTCATCAATGCCTCTTGCATTTCCTCTGGGGTTGGCATGGGGTCGAGTCGCCGGGTCAGTTCCCAAAATCGCGCGTTGTCTCCCTGGGCGGTCGCTTCGAGCAAACGCAGAAAGCAGACTTCTTCCTCAATGGCCCCATGATAGAGCTGCCGGACAAGGACATGCGGTTCGTGCTGGTCGATCTGTGCATCCAACTGCACCAGCCCCTCAATGCGTCTGCGTACCTCATGACGATCAAGGGCAGGATACCAGAGGTCTGGTTCTCGCTGGACAGCCAATGCGGCATGCAGTTCTCGTCGCCGTGATTGAGCGATGATGGTGCCTAATCGTTCCTTGACGACATCATCTTGCGCAGAAGAGGACCACTGCTGCCACTGCTCTTGCTCCTCGGAGGTAAAAGGCCCGGCAGGAGCCCACCACCAGTAAGCATCATAGGCGACCAGTTCCCGATAGCGTTCGACCCAGCGCCAATCAAGCTGGAATGAGTCTTTACCAGCTTCTAGCATAGAAGCGCACTACCTTCAAAAGCCTTCTTGAGAAGCAAAGCAACGACGCTTTTTCCTCTCAAGAAGCTTCTATGAGACACAGAACGCTCTTGTGAAACAACTGTTTAATTGTCATCTTCAGGAGGGTCTGGATCATCGGGCAGAGGTTCACCATCTGACATCCATTGCAATCGAAGTTGATGAAGCATTTGTATTCTCCTTTGCTAACCGGCTCTAAGCCTTAAACGCATCTTTATGTAGAGTATGCCATATTTCCACTCGTTTGTTCTGCATATTTTTACAAGCTTTATGTAGGTTTCATCTGGCATATGACCCATCTTCAAAGGAAAGAATATAGGTATCCAGCTCAGTTGCAGACGCTAACTTCGCCAGGGGAGAAGGAGAGGCAACGAGACCCAGTTCTTGGAGGTCAGGAAGATATTCGAGGGCCACCTTTCCCACCGTGAGTTGCTGAAGGATAGCAGCATCCTGGGCTACGGCCTGCTCAACCTGCCACAATCCGCGTAAGTAGATCACATCTTTTGTCAGACAGGAGCCTTTTTCTTCAAGATGAGGGACGCCTCGAAAGGTGCGCAGGCAGTTGGCAAGTGCGGTTTTACGCGCATGTTTCTGGGCAAGGGTCCTTTCCTGATCTTGTTGTTTGAGCAAGCGACGAAGCAAGAAAAAGGTTTCCAGGAAGTTACACAGTTCAAAGAAGCTTTGAGGAGGGGTCATGACGCCGCTGGCGAGACCCGTTGAAAGGGTTCCAAGTATCGCTCCCCAATCGCTAAAAGGGTACCCGTCGCGTTTCGCCAGTTCCCGTTCCTGATAGAGGGCCAGACCTTCTTCTGTCGTCGAGTAATTTTTCGTTCCTACACCTAACAAGCCAAGTGCGGAGCGTTCGCCAGCAATAGAACGAGCGACATGACCCCCCAGTTCATGAATCAAATAATGCCTGACTCGTTCCACAGAGATGGGACCATCTGCCAGGATGATCCGTCGCAATCCTGATTCGACACGGGTGCTACTGGCTTTGTCAATGACGACTTGCCATCCCTCATAGCCACTTTCCTGTAAAGCTGCTTCAAAAAACCGTTTAGCCCCTTGAGCCGACATGAGACGAACCGTCTCCTTGTTTTCCTGGGCATACTCTTCTGGAGCTACATCAGGAAGCAGGTGCGGCATGACCTGCAAGTGGTCGCGGACCATGTGTTGCAGTTGTCGGCTCATTGCCTCCGTCTCTGGCTTCTGCATGCCTTGTTGGATCACCTTGCAGACCCGTGCCAGCGCATATGCCAGTTCTTCGCGGGTCGGTTCAGGATAAACCTGCCAACTGTAATGTCGAAAACGCTCGTTTGAGCCTTCTTGTGTCGCCTGGATCAACTCAAGGAATGCGCATTCTTCTTCGATTTTTTCGAGATACAGACGACGAACAATGGCATTGGGTTCTTGCTGCGCAATCGTTGTGTGCAGGTGATGTAATGCCGTAAGTCGGCGGCGAACATCCTCAATATCAAGGGCTGGATACCATAATCGAGGTTCCCGTCGTTCTGCCAGTGCAGTTGCCAGTTCCCGTTCACGCGACTGTGCAATGAGGGTGGCAAGCTTGTCCCTGGTTGGTTCTGCTGGATTTGGAGTAGAGAATTGATGCCATTGTTGCAACTCCTCTTCGGTAAATGGGCCAGCATGCGCCCACCACCAATAGGCATCATAGGCTACGAGTTCTCTCAATTGCCTGATCCAGCGCCAATCCAATTGGTATGAAGAGGATGTGGTGTGACTGCGCCATTGGTCAATCTCATTGAGGCTGTTTTCTGCAAACATGCGATACACGCTCCTTCTCGGACGTATATGGGGTAGTGCTTCTCGAAGTAATTGCTCAGCTTCATCTACTTTTCCTAGACGAAGATAGAGTCTACCACGATTCACCCAGTAAATCCATTCTTCCTCCTGCGATAAGGTATGTCCGGTCCCAGCCCATTTTTGTATCTCAGTAAGTGCTTTTTCATCAAATAGCAAGGCTTCACGAAAGCGGCCAAGCTCTACAAGAATCTCCGATTTTTGACTGTAAGAAGTTGCTAAACCAAATATTTCCGCATACCCTTGTTCCCTTAAAAGAATGGCCTGTTCTACTACAGAAAGTGCTTCCTCAAATTGACCATTTCGATAAAGGTGATAAGCAAGATTGTTAAATGCCCGCGCTAATCGCCTTTTAAGCAGACTTCCTTTGGCCGATGATTTTTCCTCGCGAGTTGAAAGAAGCTGGATACACTCTTTCCAAAGAGAGATTGCTTGCTCCCTGACTACTTTTGCCTTCTGTGAATTGCCTTGTTCTTGAATATATTCACACCATTTGCCAAAGAGCCAGGCTTGTTTATCAAGTAGAGATGCTTGTAGCTCAACGTCAGCCAGTGGTGACAAATGAGATTGAGTACAACTGACCTTAAGCAGGCTGTACGCTTCTTCAAACTGTAACCTATTCATATAGTGCAGTATAAGGTTATTCGTAATATGGCTTTCTGTGAGTGGAGAGAAAACTACTTCTTTGTTTATCACGGCGTTATACAAATGCTGATAATCAACAAATTTTTGTGTCGTATCGACAGATTTTCCAAGATAGGGCGAAAGAAAATAATAGAGCAGTAATCCCCCATATTCATCCTCTCTGGTTGTATGCCAATCGAAGCCTTCCATTATTTGAATGGAGAAGCGTGCTAGGCGCGGCCCATACCCGCGATTAAAACTGAGCCAACCGTAGCGAATGAGTAGTTGAGCAGCATCTAACAGGCGATGCTGTTTGAGATACAGCATTGTCAGTTCTGCAATCAGTACTCCTAGCTCATGCTGGTCGGCCTTCCCCTCATGCAGCCAGCGAAGATAGGCCTCGATCAGTTCTGTTTCTAGCGCGTGGCTTTGTTCAGCGGAGAGGCGGGAGCGGATGATGGATGCCACCATTGGCAGCACCTGGATACGCTGCTTGTATGCCATGAGTAGCGATGCAGCCTCTAGTTCTTTAAGGAGGCGTGGACGCGGGCAGATGCGTTGGAGGGCAGGTTTGCCGAGGGGAATGCGGGCCAGGGCAAGCGTTTGGAGAACCTGAGTAGCTTCTGGCGACAGGCGTTTGGCGAGAATACGGTCGAGGAGGGGCGTGAGTTTGCTGGTGATGGGGCCATCGAAGAGCGCAGCGTCCTCGAGGAGACGCACTAACCGTTGGGTTATCGGGTCCTCCGCGCTGCCTTCTCGCATGTCCTCTTCCTCCCAATGATCCAACCACCACGGCTCTTGTACCAGCGTCGCCACCCATTCCAGGCAGAGGGGAACGCCTCCCACGGCTTCGCTCGCCTGTTGCAAATAGACTGGGGGAATGGAGGACAGCCCCAACTGTTGAAGGAGCAAGGCTCCGGTCTCTGTGGAAAGTGGGGGTACGCTCCGCTCCACGACAAAGACGCGCTCACCTCCGAACCAGCCCGGCCACTCGCGTGTCGCGATGACCAGCGAGGCGCGATGCTGGCGGCGCAGCAAGGTCGCCAGGAAGCGTTCCCAGCATCCGGCAAGTTGTCCCTGCTCATCCAGCAGGTGTTCTGCGTTATCCAGCAGCAGCATGCACGGACGCGCCGTTTTCTCCAGACAGCGAAAGACAAAGGACATACGGGCGTCGAGAGAGGAGAGGGAAGCGAATACCTCGGCAAATCCCAATTCAGCCAGGATCGTTCCGAGCAACACGTCGAGCATACTTTCTGGTTCGATGGGCTGCTCTTCTATCGGCAGTTCACACAGGATCACCACTGGACGCGGGTCCTCACCGGACAGCATGTGCAAGGCGATGCGGTGCAGTTCGGAGGACTTGCCAATGCCAATCGGTCCTTGCAGCACCACCAGCTTTTTCGCCAGTGGCCCCTGTAAAGAGGTGATGACCGAGGCCAACCAGTCTTCACGCCCCACCAGGTGCCGTGTTTCCAACCAGCGCGGATCAGGAACAACCGGTTTTTCCTTCTGTGCAGGTCGCTCCTGCCCATGCAGGAGAGGCCCTTCTCGGCTCAGCGTCAGGCGTAAAACATCCCACTCCTGGTCGGTTTTGCGCTCCTGGTAGGTGCGCTTGGCCTCGATACGCTGGCGAGCCAGCGCCAGGAACTGCTGGCGGTCGGCAACCGTCCACTGGACGCCTGCCAGACGCAAGGCCTGATAGATCAAAGCGAGTTGATCGAAGGCCGGAGCCACTTCCCCCGTTTCCAGCCGCGAGTAGGTGGCCTGGGTCCATCCGGGCAAATGAGCCAGCACATCCAGTTGGCGCAGGCCATGCCGGTGCCGTATCAACTTGATAAAGGCCCCAAAGTGAGCGACTTCGGTCTTTCCAAACAAAGAAGGCGATCCGTGTTGCGCGGAAAACATCGCTTGCTCCTGTCGTTGCGTGAAAGCTCTGCTTCCTGAATTCCTTTTCTCAGCAGAGAAGGTGCATACAGTATAGCATAAAGCTGTAAGTGAAGCTGCAAGTTTATGCATCCTCTTTCCCGGACACGTTGCTACACTTCCTACCCAGAGCGCAATTTGTTTGGTGGAAAGGGGTATCACCCATGCATTCGTGTATCGTGGTCATTGACGACTCACTCGTCATCCGCAAAATCCTGGATGTAGCTCTGCGCCGGGCAGGCTACGAGGTCCAGTGTTTTCCTGACGGCGTGGAAGCTCTGCGCTGGTTGGCGCGTCCCGAAGCCGATATTCCCGCCCTGGTGCTGGTCGATCTGGGCTTGCCGAAGCTCGACGGCTACGAGGTAATCCGGCTGCTCAAAGCCCGACCGAGCCTACAGGATACAAGCCTGGTCATTCTCTCGGCGCGGGATGGCGTCCTCGACCGCCTCAAAGGACGGCTGCTTGGCGTGCAGACCTATCTCACCAAGCCTTTCAAGACCGAGCAGGTCTTAAGCGTCATTCGCGCATATGTGGACGTTCCCACGCCAGAAAGCAGGTGGCTATGGCAGGCGTGAGAGAGCAACCATTTCAGGGACCACCCTCATCTCATCTGTCGGGCCTGGGACCCTCATTGCCCTCAGCAAGCTACGTGCCGCGCACCATGCCTGCGGTGCTGGGAACGGGCGACCTGACGAGCCTGTTTTTGTTGAATGTATTCTGGGTGACCAATGTGACGCCGCTGGCAGCAGGGGGCAGCGCCAGTTTCACCTACTGGCTGCTGGGCGGGCTGCTTTTCTTCGTGCCGTGTTCGCTGGTGGTGGCACAGTTGGCAGCCTGTTTTCCGCACGAAGGCTCGATCTACGCCTGGACGCACTATGCGCTGGGACGCGGCTGGGCCTTCTTTGTGGGTGTCTGCGCCTGGCTGCCGGGTGTGCTGTCGATGGTCAATGCGGCGGCGGCCTTCGTCTCGTGCTTGCAAGCGCTCAATGCCCACTGGCTCATCCCGTCCTGGCAGCAGGGTCTCGCCATTGTGGTCATCCTCGGTGTGACAGCCTTCCTTTCTACCCGCCGGACGCGAGTGGTGCAACTGCTCTGCAATGCGGCGGTGCTTGGCATGCTGTTGGCAACCGTTCTTATCGGAGGCGCAGCCCTGTTCTGGCTGCTCCAGGGACATCCCCCAGTCACGAAACTGGCAGACGCGGCAGGTTGGCGCATCCTTACTGGCCCGCAAGGCAACCTGGCGCTGCTGGGCAGTGTGGTACTGGCGTTGATGGGGTCGGATATGCCATTGGCGTTAGCAGGAGAAGTGCGTCAGCGCAAGGCGCTGCTTCGGCACCTCACCTGGGGAACGATACTGACCCTCCTCGGCTACCTGCTCTTCACCTGGGCGCTGCTCGTGGTACAGGGTGCAGGGGTTGCTGCGCAAACGGTCAACCCCATGAGCTTGCTGCTCGCCACCGTCACGACTGTTTTCGGCAAGGCTGGCGGTGAGGTGATGGCAGTGTGCTTATTGTTGTATTTTCTGCTCATTCCGGTGGCGCTCAATGTCTGCTTTGCGCGCCTGGTGCTGGTCGCCGCCATCGATGGGCGCATCTCGGTCTGGTTTGCGCGCCTGAACGTGGAACGGGTTCCCGTCCGAGCATTAGTGACGCAAGTCGTCATCGCTACCGTCTTCGCAGCGATCTTATATTTGCTCGTCCCGCAGATTGGCCTCTTTGGCGATCCGGCCAGCTTTACCAGCGAGGCGTACAACGTGTTGGGAGCGAGTTTGCTCCTGGTGTGGGCCATTTCGTTCCTGTTTCCCTTTGTGGATGTGGCGGTTCTCGCCTTGCGTCATCCGCGTTGGTTTGCCCGCTGGCGCGTGGTTCCCCGTCCGCTGCTGGCGTTCAGTATCGTGGCAGGCAGCGGGCTGTGCCTCGCCACCATCATCATTACGCTGTGCAATTCGTTCATTCCCACCTTGCTGCCCAACGGTACATGGTGGTGGCTGGTCGGCGGCATGACCGTCATCTGGCTGGTCTGCTGCCTGATCGGCAGTATGCTCACCACCGGGCAGGCGGCATGGGAACAGATGACCGAACTCACCACCACAACCACCTCACCAAACACTCAGGAGGAACAGTTTTGAGAACGATCACCATCGTCCCATTTCGGGAGAACCATGCTCCCGCCGTCTTGCACTTGCTCCAGGCACAGCACCAGCGGCAGCGTCGGCTTGATCCCCGCCTCGCGCCATGCCGCCGCGTCCAGATGGAAGCCACCCTCGTACAAGCGCAGGCCGCTGACACCTCTGCCCTCGTCGCGCTCGATGCCACCGGGCAGGTCTGCGGGTACGTCCAACCCGGCATCTGGGAACTGGCGGAGTCTAGCATGCTACGCGCCTTTCTCACCGCACGCAACGGTATCACGCATCACCTGGCCCTGTCAGACCCGCAAGAGGCCGAGGCGCACGAGGTCGCACTGCGCCTGCTGGAATCCGCATCGTCCTGGTGGCAGGCGCACCAGACGACTGGCGACCTGATCCGCTGGCCCAGTGCTGACCGTTGGGTGCAGGAAGTGCTGAGCATCCAGGGCTTTCACCTGGACAGTGTGTGCGCGCTGCGCTCCTTGCACCCTCTGCTTTCAGGAAGCCCTTCTGCCCCTGGCCTGAGCATTCGCCTGGCTCGACCTGCCGACGAGGAGGCCCTGGTGGCCTTGTTCGAGGAGGAACTGCGTCACCACGAACGGGTCACGCCCTTTGTGCGTCGCAGCCCAGCCGTGTTGACCGCCTTTCGCCGCAAACTGGCCCGGCGGTGGGCAGGCCAGAGCGTGCATGCTGGCGCTCCCCTGATCCTCGTTGCCGAACAGCAGGGTGTCATCGTGGGCATGGCCGAAAACACCCTGCTGGAGATTACCCCCGACGACGCGCCAGGCTATACGCCACCTGGGCGGTACGGCTGTATCGACAATGTGAGCGTGCGTGCGGACCGACGTGGACAGGGCATTGGACGCAGGCTGGTCCAGGCTGTCTTCGAGGCGTTTGACGCGCTGCCCCTGGAACTGAAGGGCTACGTCCTCTGGTACAACCCGGACAACCAGGAAGCGGCCCGCTTCTGGACGCGCCTCGGCTTTGTACCGCTGTGGACGACGTATCAGCGCCTGCATCCCGACACAGATCATGCAGAGGTGCAGGTATGAGGATACGATCTTCTCTCTTTCATCATCTCTTTCTGGAGGTCTTCTGCTATGGCATCATCTTCTGAAGAATCGCTTGCTCCTGTGACACAGCAGGAAGGCGAACACCTTCCCACCCTGGCAGAGCAGAACCGGCTGCATGCGGGTGCGCTGGGACTGCCAGCAGTCTTCGTGTTGTGTGTGGCGGCCATCGCCCCGGCGGCGTCCATGCTCTTTAACGTGCCGGTCATGGCCAGCCAGGCGGGAGCCGCGACCCCGCTGGCCTTTGTGCTTTCGGCGATCGGCATCTTGCTTTTTGGCATCCCCGTCGTCTTCTTTGCGCGTCGTCTCTCCTCGGCAGGCGGTTTCGCCACCTGGGTGCGGCATGGCCTCGGTCCGTTTGCCGCCTTTCAAGTGGGCTGGCTGCTGCTTGGGGCCTATGCTCTCTTTGAGGCGGCCTTGCAGGCGACCGTCGGCAGTTCCCTTGATCTGACCCTCTCCGGCCTGGGTTTCCATCTCTTTGGCGGCTGGATGAGCTACGCGGTGCTGTTGACGCTGCTGGTCGGCGTCCTGGCCTATCTGGAGGTCAAGGCGTCCTTGTGGGTGATGGCCCCCTTTGCGGTCGCCGAAGTGCTGGCCCTGCTCGTCCTCGACCTCGCCATCACCCTCAAAGGTGGGGCCAGCGGCCATGATCTCTGGCATACCTTGACCCCTGCTGGAGCATCCCTCACAGGCGTGGTACCCGGCGGGGTGCTGGGCATCGGGCTGGCGATGGTGTTAGGACTGCTGGCCTTTGTGGGCTTTGAGACGGGCTCCGTCTATGGGGAGGAGGCACGAGCGCCCCGGCGCAGTATTCCGGTCGCCATCTACACCCTGCTCGTGTTTCTGGCCGTCCTCTATACCTGGACGAGCTATGCCGCCACCATTGGCGTAGGCTGGCAACAGGCAGGTATGGTGTTGGGCAATGTGAACGCCGCTCCCCAGCAATATCTTGCTCTCGCCAGCCGGTATGTCGGCCCCTGGCTGGGAATCGCCCTGGTCGTGTTAGTGCTGACCAGCAATGCGGCCAGCGCCTTCGCCATGCACCAGGCGATGGTGCGCTACGCCTACAGCCTGGGACGTGCCGGAGTGCTGCCTGCTGTGCTGGGGAAGACGCATCCGCGCTGGAAGAGTCCCTGGGTCGCCAGCCTGCTGCAAAGCGGTTTCACCCTCGTGGTGATCGGGCTGCTCGGACTGGTGATTCAGCACCTCAACCCGGATGGCAGCACCAGCTACGCGCTGGGCATCGCCAATGGCACCACCTGGCAGCAGAGCGGAGGCATCGTGGCCTTTGGCTGGCTGGCCAGCATCGTGACGCTCTGCCTGCTGCTGGTGTACCTGCTTACGAATCTGGCGGCCCCCATTTTCGCTCATCGTCGCGGCGAACTGCGCCTATTCCCACATGTGGTGGCACCTGCACTCAGTTCGCTGGTGCTGCTGCTGCCGCTGGCGGCCTCTCTTGTACCTGCCCTGCCGGGAACAGGTCCCCTGCTCAGCCATCTGGGTCTGACACGGACTCCCTTTCCCGCCACTATCCTGCCGCTGTTCGTCGTCGCCTGGGTGGTGCTGGGCGTGGCATACGGGGTGTGGCTGCGACGGCGTGATCCGGCACGCTTTGTCCACCTGGGTCAGGTCAGTGAGGAGGAGGAAGAAGATGGCGAATGCTAATGCGTTGATACAGACCGCTCCGACGCTCGAGCAAGAAGTGTACAAGGCGCTGGGAGGCTTGCTCCCATCTGAACTCTTCGCGCAATACGATCTGGGACAAGCGGAGGCCTTCTTTCATCTGGGCTGTGGAACGGGGTATTGGCTCTGCGAACTGGCCCATTCGTATCCGCATCTCTACGGCATCGGCTTAGCTCATCACGAGCCGGAGCAGGTGCAAGCGGCGAATAGACGGGCGCAGCAGGAAGGATGCGACCGCCTGGCCTTCCTCTCGCAAGACCTGCGTGACCTTGCGCCGGTCTCATTTCCTGAACTACGCTATGATCTCATTCACTTGAGTTTCTTAAGCCGCTATGCCTTGACCCTGGACTACGCGCTGCTGGCCAGGGTGTGTGTGGCGCTCTGCAAACCTGGTAGCATGATCTGCTGGACAGAGGCTGAACTGCCCATCACGACCAGTCCGGCGTTTGAGCGCTGGACGGCACTCCTGTGCCAGGGATTGCAGCAGGTTGGGCAGCGCTTCACGGTAGAGCCACGGCATCTGCCTCGCTCAGCAGATGCCACACCGTTTGCTGACCAGCGTCGAGAACTCGGCATCACCCCCTTACTCGGACGCTGGCTACGGGATGCGGGGTGTGGATGGCATCCTGATGCCTTCCAGACCTGGAGCCGGTGGCACAGGCACCCACGCGTCGTTCGTCAACAAGGAGTCGTGCTTGACCTGTCGGCAGGAACATTCCTGCATGCCGCCTTTGTGCATGAGGCGCTCGTGGGGGCCGAGCAGATACAACCCTTCCTGCTGCGCACAGGAGCAATCTCCTCAGCCGAGTATGCCACGCTGCTGAAACAGATGGCAGCGGAACTACAACGGAAAGACTTTTACGGCTCGGCGTTGGTGTTGCGCGTGTGGGGGCGTGTTGAGCCGCAAGACGAAGGAAGCAACTGAGGAAGGAACAAAGCGATGCGGGATTTTGGATGTCAGGCAGGCCTGGACGTTTCAAGGGTGCATGACCTTTTTGAGGCGCAAGGTTATCAACTGTTGTGCCGACATGGACACATTCATGCCCTGATTGGCGTGCAGGAATATCATGTATGTCTGGTAGCTGAGCTTGCTGGGATGAATCCTGCCCGTTTGCTGGCTCGTTTCGAGGAAGCCATACGGCTGCGCCTGCAGAGCGAACAGGCGAACTGACATACTGCTCGTTCGCCTGTTCAATCCTGCACCTGTTTCACACGTCTCACGGTGTTGTTCGGGCCGTTCACGGGCGAAACTGCTCCTGAAAAAGCTGCATGCATCGTGTTTCCTTCTCCTCCATTACCGGGCCTGTCTGTACACGGCTTCTTCCTGGCTCGCGCTTCCACAGGAAGGTATCACGCTTCGAGACTCCGCATGACCTGGTTGCTGGCCAGCACCTTCCCTGCGCGCAGTATCCACCTGGGAGGCTGTTGCAGCCGCAGCACCTCCCGAAGGCTGGGGGCAGCTAGCACGTTCAGGTCGGCCTTACATCCCGGCTCCAGGCCGTAGTCCGGCAGACGCAAGGCCTTTGCAGCGTTGTAGGTGACAAAGTCGAACGCGGCCTCGATCTCGCTAGGAGAGGCCATGTGGGCAGTGTGGCAGAGGTAGGCCACCACCTCCTGCTGGTCGTTGCGCCCAAAAGGATAGAAAGGGTCGGCCACGTCGTCTTGAGAGGAGAAGACGTTGACGCCGTGCCGCCAGAGCTGCTTGACGCGCGTAATACCCCGACGGATGGGTTCCTGGTCGTAGCGGCCCTGCACCACCAGGCTGATGTGCGGATTGCTGCTGATGCTGACCCGCGCCTGCTGAAGCAGCTCCATCACCTTGTGGGCATGCACCTCGTTGTAGGTCGCCAGCGCTCCGCAGTGGCTTGCCGAGACCCGCCCCTGGTAGCCTTCGCGCAGCGTCTTGACCGCCAGGTACTCCAGCGAACGGCTCAAGGGATTATCGGTGTCGTCGACCAGCATGTGGATGTCTCTGTCGCAGCGTTTGGCCAGCGCGAAGCAGAAGTCGATGTGCGCCCGCGCATCCTCGTCGAGCAGCTCGAACCAGGGCAGTCCGCCCACCACATCGGCCCCCAGGCGCATGGCTTCTTCCAACAGTTCGGCGGTGCTAGGGTCGCGCAGGATGCCCTCCTGGGGGAAAGCAACGACCTCGATATGCACCTTATCCCGCCAACGCTCTCGCAATGCCAGCAGTCCTTCCAGCCCGCGCAGCTTGCCGATGCTGTCTACGTCGGCGAAGGCGCGGAAGACCGTTGTGCCGTTCATAATTCCCTCCCGAATAGCCCTGCCCGCGCGTTCGAGGATATCCTCGGTCGTGTATTTCGCCTTGTGTTCCCAGGTCAGTTCCAGGCACTCACCGAAGGTGTAGTCGTTGTTGGGACGCATCTTTTCCTGCAGGAAGCACTTGTCGAGGTGGATGTGACCGTTGACGTAGGTTGGCAGCACCAGATTTCCGGCAGCGTCCACCTCAGTTGTCGCCTCTTCGGGGAGGTGTTCGGCTACTGCCGCGATGCGATCACCAGCAATCCCGATATCCCAGGTATCCTCGCGTCCTCGCAGGTGCGCTTGGCGAATAATTGTGTCCATTAGTGCATCTCCTTTTGCGGTTCTGTCGAAGTGTTCCCGAACTCCTCGCTGGTCATCGCCCAGAATAATGCCATCAAGATGAGCCGTCGTATCGAAAAAGCAAACTTATGCCACAAGAAGCTGACCGACCCTACGATATCGCCAGGATGTTCGAGACAGAGTTGACGAAGAACACTATCAGGCTAGCGTTTACGCAAGATGGTGCAGATGGAGCCTCTCTTGAGTCCAGGGGACTTTTTTGCCATGTAAAAGCTGTGAATTTTACCTCTTTCCCTTTTTCAATTAGAATAGGCATTTAGTATATCCAGGATAACATATTACAGGTGATACAGAAAAAGGTATTGTCCCAGTAGGAGCGTTCGATAAGAAAGGGATATATGGAAGAACTAACCAGCCAGCACCTCTCTCCCACGCAAGGTGAATACCTTCAGCATTTCAGCGAGCATAAAGAGAAAACGCCTCAAGGAGAGGTGATTATGAGAACTTATCCTCTTTCTTTCATGCAGCAGCGACTGTGGTTTCTTGACCAATTGGCTCCTGGTATGCCAACCTACAACATTCCATTCGCACTGCATCTGAAAGGGTCTCTCGATGTGGCAGTGTTGGAACAGGTCCTTAACCAGATTGTCGAGCGCCATGACATTCTGCGGACCTCCTTTGGTATCATAGACGGACAGCCGGTTCAAATCATTGCCCCCTCTGTAGCGCTGGCATTACCTTTTGTGGACCTGCAAGAGTTGCCCGAGTCGGAACGGGATACGCAATTGCGAGTCTTGCTCACGCAAGAGGCGCACCGTTCTTTCGATCTGACTCGGGATGTGTTGTTGCGTGTCGTTCTTTTTCGACTCGATCCTACAACTCATGTGCTTTTGCTGACGATACATCATATCATTTTTGATGGCTGGTCCAGGGCTATATTTTTCCATGAATTAACGGTCCTCTATGAGGCGCTTTCTGCTGGCAAGCCCTCACCGCTCCCCCCTTTGCCTCGACAGTATGCTGAGTACACACTGTGGCAGCGCCAATGGCTGTCAGACGGTGTTCTCCAAGTACTCCTGACCTATTGGAAGCGACAGCTCGATGGCGTACAGCCCCTTCTAAACTTGCCCACTGATCATGTTCGGCCCGCCGTCCAGAGCTTTCGAGGCGCACGACACCTGTTTCGACTCTCCCGGGAGTTGACGGCAGATCTCAATACGTTGAGTCTGCGCGAGGGAGCAACACTGTTTATGACCTTGCTAGCAACCTTTCAGATCCTTCTCTACCGCCATACGGGACAGGACGATCTTTGTGTAGGAACCCCTATTGCTGGTCGGATGCAAGGTGGCGTGGAGGAGCTTATCGGTTTCTTTGTCAATACGCTTGTAATCCGCACGAGATTATCAGGAAATCTCTCATTTCGAGAAGTCCTAGGTCAGGTGCGGACCACGGCATTAGAGGCATACACGCATCAGGACCTGCCTTTTGAGCGGCTCGTTGAGGAGATGCAGCCTGAACGCAACCTGAGCCAGAATCCGTTGACTCAGATATTCTTTGTCCTGCAGAATGCCCCTCTCTGGAATACGACCCTTTCAGATCTGGAGCTGACCTTTCTGGAGGTAGAACGCTTAACAGCGAAATTGGATCTCACTCTAGAAATGCAGGAGACGACGGATGGTCTCTGTGGGAGTTTTGAGTATAGCACAGACTTGTTCGAAGCATCGACTATCGACCGCATGTGTAAACACTTCCAGGTTTTGCTAGAGGGTATCACCTCCACTCCCGACCGATGTCTGCACGAGTTGCCCTTACTGACGGAGTCGGAGCAGTGGCAGTTGCTTGTAGAATGGAACAACACAGGGACGCAGTACCCAAGAGAACACTGCATCCACCAGATCGTTGAGTCCCAAGCAAAAAGAACGCCGGATGCAGTTGCAGTAATATGCGGGAACGATTATCTGACCTACGCTCAGCTGAACCAGAGGGCTAATCAAGTGGCACATTACTTATGCTCGCTGGGTGTTGGGCCAGAGGTACTTGTGGGACTGTGCATGGAGCGCTCGATCATGATGATTGTGGGAATACTGGCGGTTCTTAAAGCCGGAGGTGCCTATGTTCCCTTAGACCCAGCATATCCAGAGGAGCGACTGGCCTTCATGTTAGAAGATGCTGGAACACGAGTACTACTCACACAGCAGCAGTTGGTGACAAAATTAGCTGCCCTGCACGTCCAGATCGTGTGTTTGGATGCTCAGAACAGTGTTATTGCCGAGCAAGACAGCGGGCTTCTCTTCCCTGCGATTACCTCCGAGAATTTGGCTTACGTGATGTATACTTCGGGCTCCACTGGCAAACCGAAGGGAGTGTGCATCACCCATCAAAATGTGATACGCTTGGTCAAGGGAACGAACTATGTTGAATTAAGCGAGAAAGAAGTCTTTCTCCAGTTCGCGCCGATATCCTTTGACGCTTCGACTTTCGAGATCTGGGCATGCCTGCTCAATGGGGCTCGCCTCGTGGTACCTCCCCCCCGTATGTTCTCCCTGGAGGAGCTGGGGCAGTTTATTCAACGCTATCAGGTCACGACCCTTTGGCTCACGGCAGGCCTTTTTCATCAAATGGTTGAGAATCACCTCGAGGATCTAATGCATGTACAGCAACTCTTAGCCGGGGGTGATATCTTATCTCCTACCTACGTCCAGCGCGCATCACAGGCAGGTTGCCGAATCATCAACGGCTATGGGCCAACCGAGGGTACAACCTTTACCTGCTGTTATTCTATACCTCCTGGTAGCGTCTTGAGCAGTTCCGTCCCTATCGGTCGTCCTATTTCCAATACACAGGTCTACTTGCTCGACTCACACCTTCATCCCGTTCCCATTGGCGTTACAGGTGAGATCTACATTGGTGGAGACGGCCTGGCGCGTGGTTACTTGAATCGCCCCGATTTAACCGCTGAGCGATTTATTTCCCACCCCTTCAGCGACGAACCCAAAGCTCGCCTTTATAAAACAGGTGACCAAGCCCGCTACCTTCCGGACGGAACCATCGAATTTCTTGGGCGAAATGACCTGCAGGTGAAGGTCCGGGGCTTCCGTATCGAATTGGGAGAAATTGAGGTGGTCTTAAGCCAACATCGTGCTGTGCAGGAAGCGCTCGTCCTGGTTCTGGAAGACAGTCCAGTTGAGAAACGCCTTGTTGCCTACGTTATCCCGAAAAAAGGCTTTGTTCTGACCAGAAGTCACCTGCAAAACTACTTACAGTCAAAGTTGCCTGACCACATGATCCCTTCTGCCATTGTTCTGGTGGACGAGTTTCCGCTGACGCCAAATGGCAAGGTTGACCGCAAGGCATTGCATATCGTCGGGGGCAGCCAGCTTGAGGAGAAAGTGTGTTTTGTAGCACCGCGCAACGCCCTGGAGGCACAAATTGCGGAGATCTTTGAGGACGTCGTTGGCAAAAGTCCCATCGGGGTTATTGATAATTTCTTTGCTCTGGGTGGACACTCGCTCTCGGCTATGCGTTTACTGAGTCGACTCCAGAGTAAATTTGGTCAGTCCATTTCTCTGTCTGATTTCTTTCAAGAAGCGACCGTTGAGTGCATAGCGAACGTCCTGCATGAGAGAAATGATATTCCTTACTACTTTCCTCTCGTGAAGATGCAGCCGCATGGTTCTAAGCCGCCGTTTTTCTGTGTGCATCCGGCTGATGGAAACATTTTCTGCTATGTTGATCTCGCTCGTTACCTGGAGCCAGATCAGCCATTTTACGCATTTGAAGAGTCTTTCCTGGTTGAAAAGTGGGACCGCGCAGTTACAGTTGAAGATATGGCGGCACGTTATATCGAGGTATTATGCGAAGTCCAGCCGCAAGGTCCCTATCTGTTGGGAGGTTACTCTCTGGGGGGATCTATAGCATTCGAAATGGCAAATCGTCTACATGAACAAGGGCATAAAGTAGCTTTGCTTGCTCTCCTGGACACCTTTGCGCCATTCCCTATAGAAGAGCCTGCAGAGGCAGACGACGAGATAATCACGACGAATTTTATAAGGTATGTGGCAAGCCTACGTCCCAATATTTCTGATGCCCAGGCCCATCGTTGGGCGCAGATCTATAGGAATCATCTTCGAGCGGCAGAGAGCTATCAACCAGACAGGGTCTACCCAGGCAAGATCACGCTCTTTCGAGCAGAGGAAGCCGCTGAGGGTATCCCGCGCGATCTCGATGAAACACTCGGCTGGCGTAGGTTCTCCTCCAGGCCCGTGGACGTGTACCCGATTTCGGGAAATCACCATACTCTGTACAAGGAACCACACGTTCGGGTTCTTGCTGAGCGTTTAAGGAATTGCCTTGATCAGCTGCCAAGTTTTCGCCCAAAACCTCCACCCTTTCACTCTAGCGCAAGAGCTCGTCCAGGTGGTGCCTCAGCAGGAGCGGACGAAAACCCCGGCACACGTCCCGCGCCCTGGGATGTGCCCGTCGCAGGCGCACCCGCTGCAAGCCCTTCCCTGTCAGCTTGACGCGCCCCGGAATGGCCCACACCTGCCCGATCAGCCGCACGATGCCATACTCCTCCAAACGGGGAGCCGCCTGGCTCAACCACTGCCGAGCCCACAGCAGCACATTGTGGGCCAATTGCAGCAACAGGATCACGATCTTTTGGGCCGACAGGCGGTGCTTGCGGATCGTGGCTAATCCTAAGCCCTGCTTGTCTCCTTTCAAATCGGCTTCCATGCCAGCTCGGCCATCATAGTGATCCACGACCTGGGTCATCGACAGCTCGGTGCGGCTGGTAAAGACGACCGCATGATAGTAGCCACTTTTCTGCTCGGTGGACGGTGTGCGCACCGCGTATTGGGAAAGCTCCCGCACAAACGCCACCGGCGAAGGCACCGGAGCGACCTCACGACCAGGACTCGAGGTGGCAGACCATTGAGTGATCCCGCGCACCAGCTTGCGCACGCGCCCATTGGACTTGAACTTGCCCGTCACCTGATACCCCCGTTCCAGGAGCCAGGTGATCATGGCCTCGCTACCCCAACTACTGTCCAGGCGGATCTCAGTGCGCCCCCGCTTGCGCTGCGCTTCATCACTGTCTCCGGCTATCCCCAACAGATGCTCTGCAGCCTGGATGGCGTCTTGCAGCACGGGCAAGCTCTCGACGCTACGTGCCGAGATTACCGTCTGCCACACAATTTCTCCGGTGCCAGCCGCCCGCACACGCACCAACTTGCGCCCGGTCTTCGAGCGAGACCGCCCCAGGTAGCCCCGTTCCGATCCTTCCGTGTGCTTACTTGCGGGTAAGGGCGACAAGTCGATGTCCAGGACTAACAGCTCCTGCTCGAACGGATGCTGCCGGGCTTGACTGTACTGTGCAAAGAGTTCGGCCAGGGCCGCTTGCACATCCGCTACATCTGCCTCCCCAGCGGCATCCAAGGTATCGGCCAGCACGGATTGCTCAGCACAGTCCGGTAGCCCGAAGGCGGTGGTGAGCGCCCGATCTACGCGGACGGTGGTGGCCGTATGCGACACGGCTTTGATGCCCGCTAAGAAGCCTACAAAGAGCATTTCTAGCTTCTGCACCGGCGTGTATTTGAGCACTTTTTGCTCGATGTGGACGCGTTTCTCCAAGGGCTCAAAAAATCCGATCTGCCGCAGATACTTCCCTAAGACACACAGACTGGCGTGCCCGCTGTCATACCATTTCGACTGGGATCCGACCGTGTTATGCTCAGGCATGAGGAGATCTCCTTTCCACAGACTGAGTGATTTGACACTTCTTAGTCTGTCTGGTGATCTCCTCCTTTGGCTATCCTGGCTCACTCCCTTGAGTCAGTCCCTGCCTGTTTTGGGCGAAAACTTGGCAGCTGCAACCAACCGATTTGGGATAAGCTTTCCCACACGACAGGCTTCTATTCGCCAGCGCAGCCAAGACCGGGATAAAAGTGCAGTACACTTTGAGAAAGAGATAGAATGTGAGGAGGATTTCGAAGTTCGCGACGCAGAGGGCTCTTTCCGTCAAAGAAGGAGGGATGCACATTGGCTGTTTCTGGACTGCCCCCTTTAGACCGGTTCACCCCATCCAAATGTGTCTCATCGCGAGAACGAGTTCAGAGGAATACGCTTTTTAAGGCCGACCTACCAAGCAAATCTCACTGAGGCAGGCCTCAGAAGAACTTCCTCATGAGAGCAAAACTCGATGAGGTATATTTGACCAGGACCGCTCTGAAAGAGATAGACACCTTATCGGAGCAAGTTCGAACAAGGTTGATGTGAGTAGGGTAGGTCTCAAAGGAACGATTTGAGGGGGTGCGCCACAATGGAGCCGATCTTCTCCTGGCAGATCTCACCAGGACTAACCTTGCGAGAGTTCATTTCAAAGGGATGCACATTAAAGGGGTACTCACCTCAATGGAGTCCATCTCCCTGGAGGAAAGGGTTGAGGATTATCGAGTGATCAAGCTGGAATTTTACCTGATTTATGTCTACTCTACCTGGACAGGAAGCAAAATCGGTTGCTTGATACAGGGATCGCTCAGAGAGACGATCAAACAGGTCATCTTCCCGCTGCCACTGATCTCACCAGCAGCTTTATGCCTCACCTTGTAAAGGGCAGGTAAGTCTATGTGTTCATACTGGAAGGTATCAAGGGTACTTCAAAAAGGAAACGAGCGACTTATGAAACTGGTCGATTGCACAGAAAAGTATTGTGTTATCGGTGCGGGTGCCTCTGGACTCACTGTCGCGAAAAATTTGCGCGACTATCAGCTTCCCTTTGATGTAATCGAGCGTGAAGACGAGGTAGGGGGCAATTGGTACTATGGGAGGCAGTCTGGCTCTATGGCTCATTCGACTTATTTCGGGACTTTCAAACGGTTTACTGAATATACGGATTTCCCTATGCCACAGAACTATCCCGACCACCCACACCATTCCCAAATTCTGGCGTATTTGCGCTCCTATGCTCAAGCGTTTGATTTGTATCCCACCATTGTGTTCAATACCTCGGTCAAGCGAGTAGAGCCAGCAAACTCTTTTTGGGATGTAACATTAGACACAGGCGAGGTACGTTGCTATCGAGGAGTAATCATTGCTAATGGCCACAGGCAAGAGCCGAATATTCCAGCGTATTCCGGTCATTTCACCGGTCTGAGCCTGCACTCGAGCGAATACAGGACACCTCATATACTGTGTAACAGGCGCGCGTTAATCATTGGGGAAGGGCCGACTGGTCGTCATATTGCCATGGAGGCAGCGCAAAATGCTCAACGAACCATCCATAGCACACGGAGCGAGATTTATAGAGTGTATGGGAAGCCAGGGAGAAATCATATCCTGTTCGCAAGCGATAATGAAGAATACCAGGTTGTGAAAACAGCATCAAATGTTGTTCGTGTCTTCAAGAAGACCCTCACTGGACACGTGGGGCTTGGAGAGATCGTTCCGAAACCCGACGTCCTCTCGCTGCATGGGAACCGTGTTCTGTTCATAGATGGGAGCGAGGAATGCGTAGAGGTTGTCGTTTATGCAACTGGATTTACGATCTCGTTTCCGTTCATCGATAAGAATCATCTCAACTGGAATCAAAACCAACCTCATCTGTATTTAAATATCTTTCATCCCCTGTACGATACCTTGTTTGTCGCTGGCCTCATCACTTGTAAGAAGGGAGAGTGGAGGTTAGTGGACTACCAGGCCCAACTCATTGCAAAGTTTATTTCTCTTCAGAAACGCCAACCGTCCCGAGCTAACTTTCTTCGCCAGCTCAAGGCGAAGGAGTTTCTTCCTGTTTCGCACGAGCAGATCACCAGATGCCCCAACCTGAACAGTATTAAGGTCGAATACTCTGTGTATTTTTCAAAGCTGAAGAGATTGATCAAACAGCTTGATACTGACTGCTCTGTCTGCAATGGCGATGCCATATAAAGAGGCGTTATGCCAGAGACGCGATAAAAGTGACCTCGATCCAGTATAAAGAGGAGACCATACATGTTTTTCTTCCAACAATAAATGCCGAAGCAAACAAAGAGTACTACTACTGTCTCGACGCGCAAATTATCAAAGCTCTTATAGACGTACTGGCTCTACAAACAGGCATCTTCTGGCTGCCTACCGCAAGTTCATCAGTGACCTCGGTGGAGAGCATCATTAAAATATTGAAATACCAGAGCTTTACTATTATCTTTAAAGTATGCTCGAGGAAGATCAGTTCTGTACATTCAAAAAGCCCTTCCTAAAAGCAGATCTTTTGATTTTCCGAAGGCCGCGAAGTTTTTAAATCTACTGGTCAAATTTACTTCTGCTATGGTATATTTATCGTCAAGCATTCGAATGCAGAACGAGTATCTAAAACCTGGGAATCCAGGATACCCAATAAGCAGCCGTAAGAAGCACACGTGCAGTCAGTGATAGCTGGTAGTGAAGGATATTCGATTATCAATGAGCAATTCTACGCCATTTCAGGTGGTCTTTCGCCCTCAGGCGCGTCTTCTCTCATTGCTCGGCGATCAAATGATCAGTGACCAGGCGGTAGGGCTGATCGAGCTGGTAAAGAACGCCTACGATGCAGATGCCACTCGCATCGAAATAGAACTGCTGGGACTTGCCAGCCCTGAAACGACACGGGTGGTGATCCGTGACAACGGATTCGGTATGACGCGCGAAGACGTCATGCAAAAGTGGTTGAGCCCGGCAATTAACCATAAGGAGCGCCAGAAGAAAGCCAGACAGCGCACACCACTCGGTCGGCTCCCTATTGGAGAGAAAGGTGTCGGTCGTTTCGCATCTCAGAAACTCGGCCATAAATTTCAGATGGTCAGCCGGGCAGCGCAGTCATCTGAAGTGGTTGTGCAGATCGACTGGGACGACTTCGAGCGGGAGGACACCTACCTGGATGATGTCACGCTCACTCTCTATGAACGTGAACCTGCCCTCTTCACTGAAGGCGCGACAGGAACCATCCTCATCATTGAGCAGGCCCGAACCCCCTGGACAGAAACACTGGTCGCGAAGGTACAACGGGCGCTGCGCCGCCTGCAAAGTCCACATCAGGGACAGAATAAAATTGATTTCCAGATTAGCTTTTCCTGTCCTGACTTCCCGGCATACCAGAATATCAGTAACAGTGACATCCTGGAGCGCGCCCATTACGTTTTCGCCGGGCTGGTTTCGGAAGAAGGGGTACTTGATTACGAATATTCCTGTCACCATCCGGCTGTCGCAGAACGGCAGGCCGTTGTAGATAACCATGATCTCATGCCTGCTGCCAGAGACGAGATGTCTTCTCCAGGTCACAATAGCGCCGGACCATTTTACCTGAACTTTTATGTGTGGGACCGCACGCAGGAGTTTCTCAATCAGAGCGGCGTATCGCGCGCAGATCTGGATGCACTGGCCGGGGTATCCATATTTCGGGATGGACTGCGTGTCCTGCCGTATGGGGAGCCAGGGAATGACTGGCTGGACCTGGATAGGGAGCGTATCAATGCTCCATCAGAACGCATCGGCAATCAGCAAATCATCGGTTTCGTCGAAGTGTTCCAGGAGAACACGCCGGGCTTACGGGATAAAACTAATCGCGAAGGGCTGATTGACAATGCAGCTTTTCGTGACCTGCGCGCACTGGTGAGAGCGGCCATCAACGTCTTTGTCTCACAGTGGCTTCAGGACCGGCAGAAAATGGGGAAACGGTCAAAGACCACCGAGCGAGAGCCTTCCGGAGATTCGCTACGTAAGGCTCGAGTGCTTGCCGAGAAGGTGCAGGAAACGGCGCGAGATGATATCGTTGTCAGAATAGAAAAGCCAGCATTGCTGCTACCCGTCCAACCAGCCGGTCTCCAGATGGCATCTGCACCTCTAAAAACTGAACAATCTGAACAATCTCCACCGGCATCACAGGCCAGCATTTCAGCAGCCAGACAGGAGGTAGCTCGATCTGAGGATTCTCCCCCTGCCCTGCAATTGACCCAGCGCCAGGCCATGCATCAGCTCCTGCATTTCCTTGAGGATGCCGATACGTATCAGGCAAAAAGTGAAACCGATCGAGAACAACAGGCACAGATACTCATGCATCTGGCGGCAACGGGAATGGCAGCCGAGCGAGTTGTCCACGAATTTGGCCGTCAGGTGAATGCTGCGTTGGTAGCCTTGCACGTGCTGAGTGGCCTGGATAAAAAAGTTGGGGGTGAAGTAGCAGATGCTGTTCGTACCCTGGATACCTGCCTGGGAACACTCCGCAATGAATTTCGCGTCCTTGCTCCCTATGAGGCTGGCTGGCACCTGCAACGAACCCTTCCGGTGAGCTTGCGTGAGTCTGCACACCTGGCACTCAAGTTGAATGAGCATCTTATCAACTCGAACACGATTACCATCGATATCGAAGGAAACGATTTTGATGTCATGGCACGGACCGCATCCCTTGTGCAGGTACTCGATAATCTGGTCCATAATGCGTGTGTCTGGCTGGCAGGCTGGCGCGGATCACGCTGCATCACCATCACGCTAGATGATGAGAAACGGACTGTCTCCATCGCGGATACCGGACCCGGCATCCCATCCCATATGAGAGAAGATATTTTCAAGCCGTTTGTGACTCTCCGCAATGGCGGTCGCGGTCTAGGACTCTATATCACCCGCGAATTGTTACACGCCATGCAGGCAAGCATCAATCTGGATGAAGAAGAAAGAGGTCAGGGAGCCCGGTTCATCTTGCACTTTCCTGCCCTGAACAACGAGCGAGCGGCTAAATAGGTACAGTAGAGAGGAAAAAGTTCATGACAGTGCCGTCGGTAATCGACCTGCGTCGGCAGTTGATAGACGAACTCCGGCGCGATCTCGTCGGACCCGGTAGTGAGAACGAAATACTCAGTGACGCCCCCACCATCGAATATCTTACCGGAATACTCTATCCTTCAGGAACAGAACTATCCTCGCAAGAAGACGAGAAACTCGAAATAGATGGCGTAGAAGACGACGATGAGGCTGATGATGACCTGATTATCCTTTCGCAAACCATGAATCCGGCATCGCTCGGATTATCTTTTGCTGTGGAGGATGACATCCATCAGCTTGAGGTCGAGGTGGCCTATGGTCTGTATACGATGCGTGGAGAGAAAAGAACCGATGGATGGCAACGTTCTCAGTCCAGGAAAACAATCCCGATATCATTATCGAATTCAGGTGGGAGAGCAGAACTGGAAAATGGGGGAAGCCTGGAATGGATTGTGCGAACACGATCCGGGAAACGCAGCGTTTCCATCTTCCTGGTGAACCGTAACCCCTTACCGAAACAGGATGGTGAATCCTCAAACATTGATGAGCTATGTTTATTCCAGCCATCTTTAGAGGTGCGAGGAGCAGGCGCAATACGTCCCTTTGTCCATCGTGTCTCCCAGGGAGACCTCCCGTTTGATGCGGACCTGGAATCGTACCGGCTTCTCTACCGCGATTGCTATGAGTTTGCCATCGGCCATGGATGTGCTGTGGACTGGAACGATGTGCAGGGTAATCGCGCCGGAATCCTCAGAACCACCACTATACCAGCTTATGAATTGCCTGCCACCATCCCCAATAGCATGGCAGGGCTGGAAATGCTAATGCTTGGTCGGGCTACTGGCCCTGATGAAGTTGTTTCACTATTGGGACCGGTGCTTGCTGCCTATGAAAAGTGGATCGGCGAACGTCGCGCCGAAATCCCCTCCCTGACGTCACAGGAACTGCGTGACACGGCCAGCGTCCATATCGATCTCTGCAATCAGGCGCTCGAGAGAATGCGGACCGGACTGAAACTGCTGGAGCAAGACCGACAGGTCTTTGAAGCATTTCGTTTTGCTAACCGGGCCATGTTGCTCCAACGTTCTCACAGTGACTGGGCACAGCGATACCGTCGCACAGGAAAGCGCCAGACCGCCACTCCAGACTGGGTTGGCACCTGGCGACCCTTCCAGATCGCCTTTATTCTGCTCAATCTTCCGGGGATAGCACGTCCAGAAAGTGATGACCGCGCCCTGGTGGATCTGCTCTGGTTTCCGACGGGCGGCGGTAAGACCGAAGCCTATCTGGGCCTGACGGCTTTCACTCTGGCGCTGCGCAGGCTGCGGGGGAAGATCAACGGCATGAATGGTGATGGCGGTGTCACCGTCATTATGCGCTATACGCTGCGACTCTTAACCACCCAGCAATTTCAACGCGCCACTGCTCTCATCTGCGCATGCGAATATCTGCGGCGTCAGAGTCCTCAAAAGTGGGGAAAGCGTCCCTTTCAGATTGGCCTCTGGGTTGGAGCAGGGGCAACACCTAATAATATCACTGACGCGGATGAAGTGCTGACGAAACTGCGCAATGGTGTCGATGTTCGGGAGGGCAATCCCGTCCAGTTGCCATTCTGCCCCTGGTGTGGAGAAAAGCTCACCGCCTCAAACTACCACATTGACAGGCAGAAAGACCAGCTGGTGCTGGTCTGTCCGCGCAAAGAATGCGCTTTTTACGGCACAGAGCAAAAACTGGAGAGTGGTATCCCCGCGCTGGTCGTCGACGAAGATATTTATCACCAGTGTCCCTCGTTACTGCTTGCAACAGTGGATAAATTCGCGCGCCTTCCCTGGCACCCTCCCACCATGTCGCTCTTTGGCAGGGTCAGTCGCTGCTGTCCAAAACATGGGTATCTGGTCCATACAGACAATCACGCTCTTACTCACAGAGGCACAAACAGAACGGCTCCCATCATGGTACAGAACTGCGATCCGTTCTTACCGCCTGAGGTGATCATTCAGGATGAACTGCACCTGATATCGGGACCGCTTGGCACATTATCAGGACTGTACGAAACAGCCATTGATCGGCTCTGCTCGTATACAACGGCCTCCGGCGAGACTGTACGACCCAAAGTCATCGCCTCTACAGCGACCATCCGGCGAGCCGACGATCAGGTGCGTGGCATATTTGCGCGAGGGGTACGCCTTTTCCCGCCTTCCGGGCTACATGCAGGCGACTCCTTCTTCGCTCAGGCTCAGCCGGTCTCTCAGCGACCCGGCAGATATTATCTCGGCGTTTGCGCTCCGGGACGAAGTGTGAAAAGCGCCCTGGTGCGTGTTTATGCTATTTTGCTGCAAGTAGCCGGTGAGCAGCTTGCTCAGTACGGATCTGGCGTTGCAGATGCCTATACCACATTGATCGGCTACTTTAACAGCCTGCGCGAACTCGGTGGTGCGCTCCGGCTGGTTGAAGACGACATCGTCCAGCGCATAGAATATCTTGCCGAAAGGCGCGGTCGGCAGGCGCGAGAAATCAAGAATGAAAACCGTGAACTGACGAGCAGAATTGCTTCCTCGAAGATTCCAGAGGTTCTCAAACAGCTGGAAATTCCCTCCGGTGAGCCGGAGGCCATCGATGTTCTGCTGGCGACGAATATGATTTCCGTGGGCGTCGACATCGACAGGCTGGGGCTGATGGTGGTCAACGGGCAGCCGAAAACCAGCGCGGAATATATTCAGGCCACCAGCCGGATTGGGCGGAGGCCGGAGGCACCAGGGCTTGTCGTGACGGTGTATAACTGGTCTCGTCCACGCGACATCTCGCACTATGAACGGTTTCGACCATACCACGAGGCAATTTATCAGCATGTAGAGGCAACCAGTGTCACGCCATTCGCTCCAAGAGCGCAGGATCGCGCCTTACACGCGGTCCTCATCGCGCTGGCAAGAATTCTGCGTGAGCAATGGACGGCGAACGATGCCGCCTCCCGTTTCAGCCCTTCTCATCCGGTCGCAAACCAGATCAAAACTTTTATCCTGGAACGAGCTGGCCAGGTTGATCCAGATGCCGTCAGAGGGGTAGAAGAGCAGCTTGATTTCCTGCTGGACTGGTGGCAAAAAATGATCAGCAGGTATAACTCTACCCTGCGCTATAGCCAGAATCCTTATAGATATGACCAGCAGATCCATGAACTGATGCATCCAGCGGAAGAGCAGCGCAGCGGTGGCTCACGGCCAACACTCAACTCGTTGCGCGAGGTTGAGGGCGAATCACAACTGTTCATTGACTGGTCAAATTAGAGGAGTATGTATCATGGTATCATCGAGTACTGCCGCCAGCGTTCCCTCTCAGCTCTATCGTCCCAGAGGCGGCAAGCTTCGTCCAAGTCAGGTCATCACCACATTCGGGCCGGGGGCAGTCGTAGACCTGCCCGCCGAGTCGGTCATGGTCGCCGGGATTGAGAACTGGTCAAAGGGGCCAATTATTCACGAGCCACGCCTCGAAAGTGCGCTGGGTCTCGCCTGCTTTCACGCTCCATCGATGCGCAAAAGCGGGGATGACCTCCGTTGCGTTCGTTTCCCACGACAGATGATCTGCTCGAACTGCGGGCTGTTCTCCTATAACAAGAAGTGTCCGGCATGCCAGGCCGAGTCGTATCCTGCGCGCCTTATCGTCATCTGTCCTGACGGTCATGTGGACGAGTTCCCCTGGCACTGGTGGGTGCATCGTAATGGACGCTGTAAAGGCTTGCCTCGCCTGAGATTGATCAACCAGAAAAAGACGGCGGCGCTGGCCGACCTTGTCGTGAGATGTGACACCTGCGAAAAACCCCGATCACTGGCGGGAGCGCTCGGACCAAAGGCGCTGGAGGATCTGACCTGCAAAGGAAAGCGCCCCTGGCTCATCGGGGCCCCTGATGAGGAATGCACACACAAACTACGCAGCGTTTTACGGGGAGCATCCAACGTCTACTTCTCCAGCACGATCAGCGCCCTGTCTATCCCTCCCTGGAGTAATCCGCTGCAAACCCTGCTGGATGAACACTGGCAGACCCTGCGCCAGTTGCCGGAAGATGTCAGGCGCGTAGCGGTACAGGCGATGCCTGACTTCGCTGGTTACAATCTAGAAGACGTGATGCGCGCGATTCGCGAGCGTCTGAACAATACCACAACCATCAGCAGCCTGCGTAAAGAAGAATTTCTGGCGTTTCGCAACCCCGTTCGGGGCATTGCTCCATCAGATTTTCAAATCCGGCGTGAAGCAGCCCCGGATCGTTACCGATCAAGCATTGCGCAGGTTGTGCTGGCCTTCCGGCTACGCGAAGTCTGTGTATTGCGCGGATTTACGCGCATCGATCCACCGGATTCAGACAACAGCGCCCAGAAACTTGCCGCAATTTCGCAGGAACCGCAGAACTGGCTTCCTGCGGTAGAACACCGGGGAGAGGGTATTTTCCTCGAACTGGCGCTGGAGAAAATACGCGAATGGGAAAGGCGCTCTCAGGTGCAGGAGCGTCTGAACAGACTGAACATTGCTTATGTCGGTTGGAGACAGCAGCGAGGCCTTCCTCCTGCCCCTCCGCTCCCTCCCCGTCTGGCGCTGTTACACACCCTTGCTCATCTTCTCATTCGCCAGCTCTCGCTCGCCTGTGGCTACTCATCCTCATCTTTGCGCGAGCGTATCTATGCCGGGCCGGATATGTGCGGTCTGCTGATCTATACTGCCAGCGCCGACTCGGATGGAAGTCTGGGAGGACTGGTGCAGCAGGGCCTCAAAGAGCGTTTCAGTACGACAATGCAGGTCCTGCTCGAAAGCGCGCAGTGGTGTTCTTCCGACCCGCTCTGCACAGAACACGATCCACGTAAAACAGGGAAGCTGAACGGTGCCTCGTGCCATGCCTGCAGCCTTGTCGCGGAGACCTCGTGTGAGTATGGGAACCGTTTTCTCGACCGGGCTTTGTTGTGCAATCTGCCCGGAAGCAGTGGAACCGGATTTTTTGACTGAGGAGGAATATGTCGCTGATAGAACCCGACCAGGATACCATCGCCCAGGTGGTGACCATAGCACGCGCTCTGAACGAAAGGCAGTTCAGGCAACTGGTGGCAGCACTTTCCGATGCCAGCCTCTCCCTATCGGCAGGAGCGCTCCAGCTTCAGCATACGTTGCAACTCTCAACGACGGATGCGAGACCCGTCGTTTCTCTGCTCCGTTCCTGGCAACGTTTGCAGTGCAGCCCGGAAAGCCTGGTAACCGCTCTTCTTGCGGCCCGAGCAACGAGCGCCAGGATACAGGCCGAGACACCCTCAGTACGGCTCGTCTGGACGGGACCGATTAGCAGCACTGTTCCGGTTCGCAGCACTGTGGGCGTGTTACTGGATCTGATCGAAAAAGCACAGCAGGAAATAATCATTGTCGGATATGTCATCACTGCTGCCGCTGCAATCGTCTTTGAACGACTGGCAGCAGCCCAGAAAAGAGGAGTCCAGGTGGTTCTGATTGGTGACCGACTGGAAGAAAAACTGGATGTTCTGCGAGCTTGCTGGCCCCAGGGACAACGATGGCCAGCGCTCTATTCGCGTGCAGAAACGCCCGCCGACCCCAGATCAGCGCTGCATGCCAAACTTGCCGTCGTAGATCAGCGCTATATGCTGGTTACCTCTGCCAACCTGACTTACCATGGTCTGGCAGGCAATATAGAAATCGGGCTGGAGATAGAGGGCCGGGTCGCGGGCGAGGTTGTTGCGTTGCTGAATCGATTGATTACTGAGAATGTCTGCGTCAGAATATATGATATGTAGTCTAACATGAGCGAGCGTGATTACAGGAGTAAACTAACAGGGATTACGCACATCAATTTCCTCTATCCTGAGTTCCACATTTCTGTCGAGAAAGCGAGCTGGTAAATGGCGTGAATGTTCGACGATTTTTGAGAGGTGAAATGTAAGAAATCGGCGCGAAACAGAGGAATCAACCCTCCAGAGCCTGGAGAAACCGCTCTCCATCTAAGATGTCAGTATGAAGTGTTGTAAATAAACTGCGAAAAGACGAGGCGACAGCAGAGAGAAAAACTCTTCCCCCTTGTTGCATAGTCTAACCAGTTCATCGGCTAAACAGTCGCTGTGTGAGCGTCGCGATAAACGTCACCTCAATCAGTAGTCCGAAAAAGGCCTCAATGGCTGCCACCAACGCCTGTGGATCGCCAGGAGAGAACGTCCCGACAAAGAACCCCCGACCGTGAAAGGCGGTCATACTGACTACCACAGCTTCATACCAGGAGAGATAATGTGGCCCCGGCAGGCGGTGTGGTCCAATCAGGTCATGCAGCCCAAAAAGATAATAGGCCATGGCAAACCCGGCGATAACCAGCACATAGGCCAGGAAACTGCGCAGCGGCTTGTACCCATAGCCGGTCAGAAGGAATAAGAACCATGAGAAGAGCCAGCCTCCTAACGCCCGTACCCGCTTGCCCAATGATATGCGATCCAGGCCCCATACTACGTAATCCTGGATCATCTGAAACCAGAAGACTCCTCTTTGCATAACCTGAGCGCGATAGGCAAAGCGCGCGGCTTCTTCGTTCAACCCTTGAGATTGCAGAGCAACTGAGAGTTGACGATAGGCTCGCACCGCCGCCTTGTATTCGCCTAACCTCTGCCGTTTCGATTTGATGCATCCCTGACGGTCCTTTTGCTGGCGTGCCCATTGCTCATCGTCAAGTCTGCTCACCTGATCCCAATCAACGACCGTGAGATTGACATCTCCCCACTTCACATCTGCCACGCGCACTGACCCATATATCTCATCACTGAGTTTGACCATATCCAGAGTAGCACCGTCCAGGTTTGACCCACGAATGAAGGCTCCCTGCAACTGGGCATTACCGAGGAAGGCCCCCTGCAATTGGGCTTTCCGAAGGTAGGCTCCTTGCAACTGGGCTCCAAAAAGGTTGGCTCCCTGTAATTGGACCTCATTCAGAAAGGCTCCCTGCAACCGGGCTCCTCCCAGATTGGCTCCCTGCAACCGGGCTCCCTCAAGGTCGGCTTGCTCCATCCGAACTGCTGCCATGTTTCTTTGCTCTTCAGTGGCAACTTCCCATTCGGGAATGGGTAGGCCACCCTGCATATATGCTAATGGTAAGTGGCTCAGATTTTCTTGAGACAGATCGGCACCACGCAAATCTAGTCCTTTCGGCTCACTTTGACTTTCATTCCCTCCCCAAACAACTGGCCCTCGTCCATTGTCATGCGTTGCCAGGAGCCACTCGACATCAGCACGGCTCAGCTTCATTCCTTTGAAAGGGTAGATGCCTTTTTCAAGATCAGGGATGATGGCGCGACACTTACGCAGTTCCTCCTGCCGCTCTTCATTGATCTCAGGCTCAGTACGCCAATGTCGCCTGCTAGCAGCTCGCCATCGATCGCGCCACTCTTCGGATGTTTGTGGGATACGTGGGTGCAACACTGATGGTGTTTGAGGTGGCCGTGGAAGAGGAGTACCCTGGAACTCGCGTTTCGCTGAGGATCGCCCTCTTCCGGCAGGCGGGATCGTGGGTTCTTTGTTTTGCATCTCAGGTGTTCTCCCTTTCCATACATCATCGCAGGCGTTTTGCTTTTTCTCCCATAAGGAAGCTTAAGGAATGCTATGGTTCTCGCCAAAGAAAGTCATTGACACCTTCTGGAAGAAGTATGCCAGATGGAGAGCGATTTCACCAGTATCTGAATGGTCAATTCCTCTATTTCGCGCCAATTTCTTAGATTTCACCTCAAAAATGAATCTTCCTCCAGGCTATTTTCGCGGCCAGGATACCTGTGCAGCTTCCTCCCTCTGAATGGTAGGACTGGCGCTTGTTGCTTGCATCTCTCTGAGCAGTAGCGTTTTTGCTGCCTTTACCTGGCGACGGTTCAAGCTCGTTGCCACAAGTGAAACAGATGAACAGCGAGGTTTTCATTCGTTTGTATAGCAAGTATAGCAAAAGCGCGTTGCAGGTCTCTGGCTCTTGTCGAGCCATTATCTTTCTGCCACTTGATAATTACCTCTTCTTTTGTTAAGAAGAAAACAGCTTGCTGTAACTATGGCAGAACGAAAAAAGGGGAACGAGGTACATGAAAAGTCGCGTGGGCGTAAAGAAACCTGGCGCGAGCGGCATGTTGGAATTGCAGAAGTTACCTTTGCCGCCCTCAAGTACGTATGTTGGAGGAAGCACAAGTGGCAGAATACTGTTTACACCGTCCATACTTCTGCGTCACTGAAAACCACATCGGTCTGGTTACTGTTCGCACCTGAGCCGACGCCGATTTGACCCCCTGGATAGGTAGCGTCAGTTACGCTGCGAATGTACAGATTATTCACGAACAAAGCAATATTGCCCGCTTGTGCCATGACTGCAACCAGGTTGGATTGGTTCAGGCCGGTGTGAATTGCTGATGAGGTACCCCTCGCTAAAGATGCAGTAGGAGACCCTGGTTTGTCATATCGGTAGAGTTGATACGAACCATCCTGGCAAACCACATAGAAATAGAATTGATTGACCTGGGGAGCGGTATCGGCACGAAAGAGGATCGCGCCACAGTCACCCTGTAGAATTGTCATCTGCACCCGAAAGACGAAGTTACTAAAGGTGGTATTTTCGGCTGGACAAGCGGGGGCGTATCCGATGTTTGCCTTTGCATGGTAAGTTCCATTCTGGAATTGACAGGAAAAGTTGCTATTGGAGGCGACATTCCAATCATTGCTGTCCTGTTTGATTAAAGGGTCATTGAGTACCAGCTTTCCTGCTATCTGGTCATAGAGTTGCTGTGGAGTAGGGGTTGTGGTCTTCGTGCTAGCTGTAGGAGAGGTGATGTCCACAGGAGTCTTTCCAACAGTAGCTGGCGTTGAAGTAGGTGATGCGGGAAGATGAGCTGTCGTATTCCCTGTTGGGATGAGACGTAATGAAATGAGCGCAAGAAGAATGAGGGCAAGTAAGACATTGGTAACAGTTGAGGCACGAGGTTGTCTAATAGGTCGTCGCCTCATAAAATCGCCTATTACCTGAATAGCGGCCCTTCCACCAAAAAGAAGAACCCAACAAACTCCTATAATCTGAACAATATTTGTTACTATCTGAAGCCAGTCCACCGTATATCTTCTTTCTATACATGCTGTAGGCCGTTAATTCTCCAAACGCCGCCTGCCTCTCTGATTAAAGAAAAGAGAATCGTATCCGTCGTGCTGTCACCAAAGGTTGTTGTCGTTATGCCACTCGCTGACGAACCATTTTGCCTGACATTCGAAACTGTACAATTGGCAACACCGTTATGACTGGTATCTCGGTTCTTCAAATCAGAAGCATATTCTGACTCATTATGCCAGTTGTCCTGTGCGTATTTAAGGTCGAACTGGTTCCATTGTGTTTGATAATCTCCATGTAGTGCTGCAGTACAAAGTGTCTGAAGGGTATGCATGGGAGTTTGCACTTCTGCAGTTGCGGTTACATAGGCCTGTACTACTGCCGTTTGTGTTGCTTGTGCATTTAGTGTTGCTCGTATGACTGGCGTTTGCGTTGGAGAGGACGACAGGACCGCAATGGTAGTGGGGGTGGTTGTCTGGTCGTGTCGGTTTCCATCACTCTGGATTTTAGCAGCAATTATAGTACCAGCAGCGGTGATAAGAGCTGCAATTATTACAACAGCAGCGCCAAGGATTTTGTTGCTCCCTTTTTTAGACGGTCTTGATGGCGGCTGTCCGCTTTGAGCTTGATTACCAGGCTGCTGATGGCCCTGTGGTGGTCGACGAGACATCTCTATTCCCTCCTTTGGAAGAGTGAATATTTCCTTTTCTCCTAATGATAAAGATAGCATTTGTCATGTGCCGTTCACATAATCATAAGCTATATACATTCGTTTTGCACTTCATAAGTAAGTATACTTAATGTATCAGTATATTACAATGCATTTTCCTGCATCGACTTGATCTGCTCCTCCTGTACAAACTGTCAATCCCACCATTGAGAGGGAGGAATCCGCATAAATCTGCGGGCCTTCCCAGGCAGAAGAAGCTTCCCCCAAGCCCACTCATCGACACCAACGACACCAGGAGGAACAGTTTTTGGAAGCTCTCGTTGGCGTAAAAGCCGGAAAATCGTATAACCGCTGCCACTCAAGCCAAGCTCTCTTCCTACCCTCCCACGACCAGCTCAAGCTGACTGAGAGCTTCTTGCAGCCGTTTCGTGCGCAGGGCATGAGGATGACACAATTCTTTTAGCCGTTCCGCGAAGATCTTTTGCGCGCAAGTACCTTTCTTACAGTAAAAGCGACGCACATGAACAAGTAGATGGGCAGGACGCCGACTGCCTGGTAAGTCATGGAGTCTACGGCTATAGCGACTCTGCACGCTCCTGGAGACGGTTCCACAACAAGGGTAGTAAGCCGTTGGGGAGATAGAACGAAGGGTAATCAAGATGTCAGAGGTCACGGCAACCTGCTCGATGACCAGATCAGGAAATTCAGGAAGGATGGTCATTCTTCTCCACCCGGATACCAGCAACAATTTTGAAGAAAAAAGTAAAATCTCTTCATGTACCACTTCTAACATCAGTGAGGTTGCGTAAGAGTCAGGATATGGTCTTTCTGACAGAGGTGTATCCGTCTTCTATCTTGATCGGAATCGGGGATAGAGACAATTGATGTCCCTGGCACCTATTTACCTCGCTCCTGGTGTCAACTTACAAAGTACAGAAGAATCGGGCTATTCTGAGATGTGGAATAACAGTGTACAGTAGAGGAGGCTAGCTCAAACAGCGGTCGGCTATTGCCAGTATTCCTCCATGCGTTTGTATGCCATCTGCCCCTGGAAACGAGTGATGTTATCGGCCAGGTCGATCACCAGACACTTCTCGGTGCCTCCATTCGCCGGTCCGCGCATACCGCGTCCGATCATCTGCTCGTAAAGCACCACGCTGGTTGTAGGGCGAGCAATGACAATGGCGCGTATCTTTGGAGCATCAAAACCTGTTGTCAGTACTCCATAATTACAAAGAATCTGCACCTGCCCGCTACGGAACTGCTCGATGAGGTAGCGCCGTGTCGCTCGACGAGTCTCTCCACTGATAAAAGCAGCGCTACACCCGCTGCGGCGCAAAAGGACCGCAAGGGCTCTGGCATGTTCTAGAGAGCAGCCGAAACATAGAACAGGCCAGTCAGGCGGCATTTCAAGTAGCTTCTGTAGCAAGAGGGCATTTCGTTGCGGATCGCGACCGACTTTTCGCAGAAAACTATCGGGTAACTGACCCATCTGTTGAAAACGCTGAACCTCCTGGTCATCCAGTCTGAATGTGCGGCCGGTCTGAAGAACCTGATGATCGATGTAGGAGAGTACTCCTCTTTTCCGTAGCGTATGCAGCGGGTCATCACCCAGGTTGCCGGGAACGAGCAGTTGACTGTGAAATCGATGAGCCAGCCTTCGATTTTCCTCTTCAATAACACCTCGATAGGGAGTGGCCGTCAGGCCAAGAAGAGGAGTCATCGAACGGGCTTTGCCTCTGGATAGAACGCCTAATGTTTCTAGCACAGCGGTATAAGACGGAGCAACCGCATGATGTGCTTCATCCACGACTATCACCGCCATGTCTTCGGCGATCCTTGCCAGCTCGCCCCTTCCTTCATCGGTCTGGATCGTTTCGTTGAGCTTTTGAATACTGGCAACGATTACACCATCTGCGAAAACGTCCGGCAAAGCTCTGTGGCTGCCCCAGAACCGAAAGATGCGAAGTATCTTGCGCGGCCCTTTCCCCCCGCGATCTATCCATATTTCCCGGAAAGCCTCGACGGCCTGCTCACAGAGTTCGTCGCTCTGAGCAATCCAGAGCATATAGGGTTTGATCATCTCGTCCCCGTCCCACCAGGTCAGCAAAGCCTCAACCGCCGTCCTGGTTTTACCTGCCCCTGTTGGTAAACTGAGAATAGCCCGATTCTTCTCTCCTGAAGGGGATTTGAGTACCTGCTGAATGCGTAAAAGCAGATCTGCCTGGTAATCATGCAGTTCTGGCAGGGGAATATGCGGTTCAACTTCTTCTACCGCCGGTCCCTCGGGGCTTCCAACCAGCCCGGCAAAGATTTTTGGGAATCCAAGAAAACTGGCGAAGTACCTGGGCCACCGTTTGCCTGCCACCCATCTTCTATCAACAATCTGGTCGATGCGAGCCTGCTTTCCACGTGGGAGTTGCTCACCGCCCCAGGAAGCAAGAGCAGCGATCTGATCTTCCGGGAGATTTTTTACCAGTTGCTCTCGCAAGGCCCTATCGTTCAGCAAGTCGGTGCCTTTCAGGTCGATCAGGAAACCTGGGAGATCATTATCTGCTATACGTGACCTGTACAGCCCTCCGGCGTTCTCCGTTCTGACGACCAGCGATTCGACATCACGATCCACCACCGCTCGCATCTGGGCGACCGTCAGATTTTGCTTCAGGACATGAATAGCTTCTTCCCGATCCGCCTGTGTTAACCAGTCTGGCATGCCGTTCGCTCCTGTCCGGTGACACAATAAGACAATAAAGGACATGCTGGGCATGCTGGATTTGCAGGTGTACAGATCAGGGCCGCAAGGTCCAGCAAAGCGTAGTTATACGACTTCGGATCTTCTTTATCGAGCAGCGCATCCAGCAACGCGCGAACTGGTTTTCTCCGCCGGGATTCTGCGTGGGTGGATATACCAAACAAACGGCCCGCTACACGCACAGTATTGGTATCAACGATCATCACCGCCTGCCCAAACGCGAAACAACAGACGGCACTTGCCACATAATTGCCGATGCCCGGCAAAGCGACAAGCGCATCATAATCAGGTGGGACCCTGCCATCATATCGCTCTACCAGCGTCCGTGCTATCTGCTGAAATGCAGGGACTCGCCAGGCAAGTCCAAGAGAATAAAGAGAACGAGCCACCTCCTCTGCAGGCGCACTGGCAAGAGCCTGAGCGTCAGGATATCGTGCGATAAATTCCTGATAGATCTTCACAACCTGACGGGCCTGTGTACGACGCAACATCAATTCGGCCATCATAATGTGGAAAGGGTTATCAGTAGTACGCCAGGGATAGGCGCGTCTGTACCGAATATCCCAGGAACGAAGGTCTGTATGAAATTGATCAAGAGGAAGAGTATGATTATTTACCTCGATAATCTCTGCCATTGCCTGTAAATCCAGCTTCCCAGGTTTTACAATGTAGTCTTTATCATTTGAGTCGTGTTTCTAGCTACAAAGATGCAACTTCATATTCCTGTCTTGCGGCATTGAGTAGAAGCTGCCTGATGTGGCTGCCCAGCGCATATGCTTGAAGAGGGGCAACTGCATTCCCGATCTGGGTGAATGCAGAATTCATAGCCCCGGCAAAAAGATACCCATCAGGGAACGATTGCAACCGGGCCGCCTCGCGCACGGAAATCACACGAGCCTGATTTGAATCGTAGTGAATGTGAGAATAGGTATCCTTTCCCATGTGGGCAGTCAGTGTACGCGATGGCTGATCGGGATTGAGCTTCCACCACTTATTTGGAAATCTGTCTACTTTATAAGGCGGTACCGTCTTCTTCAACAGGTCCTGATAGACCTCCGAATCTTCGGTGATCTTCATACCGAGTTGTTCCTGGTAGGCTCCGAGCTTCTGCTCGAACAGTTCGCGTGCTATTTGATGTGCCTGCGGATATTGATCGTCGGGCCGCATGCGTTGAAAGATCGGGTAATCACGGGGCAGATAACGTATGACATGATCCAGTACTCCCTCATGAGACTCGAGTCCTGGCCATTCGCGCATCCGACGCGCATACGGAGAAAGGTCGGTGGGATGAAGATAACAGGCCAGTGTATCGAATTTTCTAATCCCTCGCTTCATCTCCCCCTCCAGGTGTGCTGTAATTGGAGGCAGGTCAGCCAGCGCCTCGCGTACTGTTACAGCAGCAGGAAGGGTCTCTGCCGGTTGGGGAGGATGAACATATCTGACCGTGTGAAATAAATCATCTTCGATGGCACTCAGTGCAACGGAATGAGCCGATTCATAACCGGAAGGCATTCGAATATAGTAAGCTGGTTCTGGGAAGTCGGGTTCGACACCCAGAGCGTCCAGAATTGCTATGAGATAGAAACGCTGCCGCAATTGTGGAACGCCATAATGAGCCGTATTCAAAATAGTATAATGGCAGCGGTATCCCATCTCCTCCAGAGAAATGGCTATTTCTTCAGCAACATTTTTCCCCCCGTAATTCATGATATCCGGGACGTTCTCCATAAGCACTGCCAGGGGACGAAAGAAGTCCACATAGGCAAGGTACTGAAGATAGAGACTGGAACGCTCGTCTTCAAGATATGCTTCAGGGTTCCGTCTCACAGCACGTAGTTTTGCACGACCGATGCGCGAGAAAGCCTGACAGGGAGGGCCTCCCACTATTACGTCAACAAGATTCTCGGGCCGCTGGCTCTGAAGAATTTCAAATAAAAACTGTTCTGGAGTGTAATCAGTAATATCGCGTGGGGTATTATGAAGTTTAAAAGTTTCCTCATCTACACCCTTGAAAAGATTCCTGGCATACGTAGTCACAGCTTGCTGGTTGATCTCTACGCCGCCAAGAATAACGTATCCAGCTCGTCTCAGGCCGAGCGACATCCCTCCGCAGCCGGAGAATAAATCCAGAACACGAAGTGGTGCGCCTGCTCTAAGCCTGTTAAGCTTTTCTTCCAACTCACCGTTAAAGCCCTCATTTTCCAGGTCCGCAGCCATCTAAGAGCGCCCCTTATCTATCAGAATCATACGTATAGTACTTCTGTAGCTGCCATGGAGAGATAGCCCCATCTAACTCTCCATTCTTTTGAAGTAGTTCTATCTGCTTTCTGTGTGTCTTTAGCCTCGCTATCAGATTCCGTGTGCAATTCACTACCCGCTATTAATCAGGACGAGATGGTTTTTAAACTGCATTGTGGCCACTGATGTCATCCTGGACACAGAACAGATATCCTGAGAAATTAAACCCGGAATCCGCTCCGATTGTACCCGAAGACACGTGCATTTGCAAGAGCCTGTAAGGCCGGAGAAGCTGATTACTCTATGGAAGCGAGAAAAGAATTTCAACCTGTCTGATGAAAAACTCTTGCTTTTGACTATCAAATCTTTGCAGAAACATAATGAGCATACTGATATGTGACAGATCTGAACATGGAAGTACAGAGGGATATGATTACTACTTCACTATCAGGTCTACTTATCGGGATTGTATGAGCCTGGGAAAGAGGGTACAGAATCTATCTCACAAGGGCTGCCGGTGAAATTCTACCGTGAAGAACTCTCCTCGAAACTGATACAATGGAAGCGAAGCGAGAAGAACACGGCACAAAGGCCAGGAGGAACATGGACGAAACAACACGAGCGATCCTGCATCTCGACCTGGACGCCTTCTACGCCAGCATCGAGCAGCGGGACCACCCTGAATATCGCGGCAAGCCGATTATCGTAGGCGGCTCCCCAGACCGGCGTGGCGTCGTCGCCACCGCTTCCTACGAAGCCCGTAAGTACGGGGTACATTCGGCCATGCCCAGCTGGACTGCATATCTCCTCTGTCCTCAGGCGATCTTCCTGCCTGCGCGCTTTGAAGTGTACCATGCGGTCTCGCAGCAGATCATGACCATCTTCCGCCAGCACACTGCCCTTGTAGAACCGCTCAGCCTGGACGAAGCCTACCTCGACGTGACTGCTGTAGCTGGCGATCTGGATGACGCTGCCCGGCTGGCGAAAGAAATCAAGCGCCAGATATGGGAGCAGACAGGCCTTACGGCCTCGGCGGGCGTCTCGTACTGCAAGTTTTTAGCCAAGATCGCCTCCGATGCCCACAAGCCCGATGGACTGACCGTCATCTCCCAGAAGGAGGCAGCGGCTTTCCTCGCAGCCTTGCCCATCGAAAAGTTCTTTGGAGTAGGGAAGGTGACGGCGGCAAAGCTACGAGAGTTGGGCATCCAGACCGGGGCTGACCTGAAGCAACTGGGTGAGGAACGATTGCGAGACCTGTTCGGCAAGCACGGCGGCCAGCTTTACCGCTATGCCTGTGGGGAGGACGACCGTCCGGTGGAACCGGTGCGCGAGCGCAAATCGGTCGGCAAAGAGGTGACGCTGGAGCGGGACATCCGGGACCGAGCGGAGATGGAACGCATCCTGGAGAAGCTCGCGCTGCAGGTGGAGCAGCGCCTGGCCGAACTGGGCCTCGCGGGGAGAACCGTGACGCTCAAGGTGCGCTGGAGTTCGTTCGAACTGGTCACGCGAGCCTGCAGCCGCCCGCAAGGGTTTCAGTCGGCGCAGGAGATGCTGCCTGTCCTCTACCTGCTGCTTTCGAGGTTGATCGATGGGAAAAGAGCCGTGCGGCTGCTCGGAGTCACTGTCTCCATTCTCTTCTCTCTGAACGAGATGAAGCAAGCCAGGCAGTTCATCACGCCTTCCCTGTGGCAGCACGAGCATAGCTAAGAGCTTATCCGGCAACCCGGATTTGGCCCTGGATTGAGGCAGCTTCAGCTAGGCTGCTGGATAAGCTCTATCCCAATTACTCCTGAATAAAGAGCGTCCTTTATTCACTTTAGGAGTGCAGGTAAAGTCCGGAAATCGCTCACGATGGATTCACCGAAACGAACGCTGCGCCTGGAACGCTCTACGAGAGAGAGAGTTTACAAGCCGTTTCTTCAATTCCATGCGAGCTTGAAGGAGAAATGATGGGACATCCGGAGCCTTTGCCAATCTGGGATCGCGCACAAGGGAAAATGGTTGAGGAGTGGATGGACGATTCGCCTGACACGTATGAAACCATGCCCCTTCAGTCCTTTTCGCAACGCTTGCGTTCCAGGCTGCTGTATGCTGCCCTGATGGGTCTTCTCCAGCGTACCCCTTACAGCAAGCGTCATATCGAACCCTTTCTCCGCAAATATCAGATTGATATGAACGAATTTGAAGCCCGAGACTATACCTCTTACAATGATTTTTTCGTGAGAAGGTTCCGCCCAGGTGTGCGGTCTTTTCCGGTCTCGCCGGAAGAATTGGGAGCCTTTGCTGAAGCACTTGGCTGGGAGAAATTCACCCAGGAGCACCAGTTCCCCGTCAAAGGGCGTTCGCTCAATGCAGAGCAACTACTTGGGGGAGCTGATTTAGCCCGCCCCTTTCTTGATGGCCCGCTGCTCGTGGCACGGCTTTCACCGGTCGATTACCATCATGTGCATTATCCTGATGCCGGTCATACCTGCAACGCCACAAGAAGAGGCATCGCCTCTGGACCGTCAATTGGAAAGCCATGCAAAACAAAAGCGACCTGTACCTTGAAAACGAGCGGGAAATCCAGATCCTGAACACGGAAAACTTTGGCCGTTTAGCTCTGGTGGAGGTGAGAGCGCTGACCGTGGGACGCATTGCACAGGTTCATCCCCTTGAGCAGCCGTTTGGGCGCGGCGACCAAAAATCCGTTTTTCACTTTGGCGGTTCTGCGGTGGTGCTCCTGGCTGAACCGGGAGCCTGGCGTCCGAGCAATGATCTACTGCAATATACGCAGCAAGGTGTGGAAACGCTGGTTCGTCTGGGTGAACCAGTCGCAAAGCGCTGCTAGCTACTCATCCAAAAAAGCTATCGTTTCCGAGCAAGGCAAAAATCACGGCTTCGCTGTGAATGAAGCAGCAGAGGGTGCAAATGTTCGTCCCAGTCCGCCTTGTGACTTGCATAATGAGGATGCGCCTTTGGAAGGTGTGGGAGCAACATATTTCAGACCTTATCCGAAAAGCTGTGATACAGCTAAAGTTTCAGCCTTCCGATCAGGCAGCAGCTCCACCGGCACCCGTTTTTCCAGATCGATCAGGATTGTACCCGAGGTTCTGTGACGGCGAAACGCAAAATCGTCTACGCCCAGCATGCGAGGCGTCGGATGAGAAGCACGCTCGGCGGTGTGGATGAGCCGCAGAAGCGTATCAGAACTGACGCAGGGTCCCATCCCTGCCACCAAGCGCTTTCCTGCTTCCCCACCGAGTGCAAAGGCAATGAGGGTGAACACATCGGTCAGCCGTGTGGTACGTCGGGCGTAGGGAGCCACCACTGTCGTTCACCGTTCCGTGAAGATCTGCCGCCCCCCCCGGGTTGGAGCAGAAGAAACGGCGGGCATGCAGTTCCAGACGCACAGCACAGCTCATCCAGGGGAGATCAGCCACTTCTCGCACATAGCGCGAGTGAATCCGCGCCGAACGCTGATGGCAGAGAGGACCCTCTGCGTCTTCAGAGGTCGTTGCCACTCTGGCGGTAATGGCATGGTCGGAGGCATCGAGCAGTTGTAAGTGCAAGCAAGTGGGGAAGCAAGGTTGACTGAGCCATTGCATCTGGTGTCCTTCCATCACGTCTTTTCCTGATATGAAGCAAGCATACCAATACGCCTCAGTCCCGGCAAGCACCATCGCCAAATGGCTGCGTGAGTAAAACATTTATTCTTCATCAACTTCGCGGGAGACCCACCATCCGTGGCTAGGTCTCGAGCGCACAGGATAACAGCGATGTTGTCAGACGTTCGTGCAATGCTGGCGCACTGCGCGAACGTCTGGTAGGCTCATCTCCTGCATCCCTGTACCCTTTTACTTATGTTATGCGCACAATCTGATTATAGCCCGCTTGAGCGAACCAGATAGTGCCTCCGGGACCGCTTATGATCCCTGCGGTTTGGCTGGATGACGAGGAAAAAGGATACTCTGTGATGACGCCAGCAGGGGTGATCTGTCCAACTGCTCCAACGTTGAACTCGGTAAACCAGAGATTGCCATCCGAGCCGCAGGTAATCGACCACGGGTTGCATTGAGGAGTAGGAACAGGGAACTCGCTGATCGTGCCAGAAGGGGTGATGCGCCCGATTCGATTGCCTCCTCCTTCAGCAAACCAGAGGTTGCCGTCGGGGCCGGAAACAATACCCTGAGGCTGGCTCGGGGTCTGCGGAGAGCTAGAGGGAATAGAGAACTCAGTAAATATCCCTGCCGATGTGATCCTGCCGATTTTCCCGGCATTGTACTCAGTAAACCAGAGGTTATTGTCCGGTCCACGTGTGATTGCCGAAGGAGTGCCCGCCGTGGGTGTAGGAAATTCTGTAATGCTCCCCGCAGGAGTGATCCTTCCGATCTTGTTCGCATCAATTTCGGTAAACCAGAGGTTGCCGTCAGGGCCAGAAGTGATGCTGCCTGGATAGCACGATGGCGTGGGAATGGAAAATTCCTGTATTGTGCCGTCGAGTGCGATACGACCAATAGCATTGCCTGTACGTTCTGTAAACCAGATCGCACCGTCGGGACCAGCCGTGATAGCAATCGGCTGACTATTAGCCGCTGGCAGTGGATATTCCGCGATGATTACTCCGCTGGGTGTCATACGACCGATTTTGCCAGCGAACTGCTCCGTAAACCAGAGATTCCGGTCAGGCCCGACCGCAATAAAAACGACGTGGCTATTCGCGGTCGGAACCTGAAAAGTGGTAAAGGTTGGCTTCGATGACGAAGAGGACTGGGTTGGCGTCTGCGTAGGTGTTTGGGTCGAAGTGGTGGTCTGAGTAGGTGTTGTTGAGGGGGATACCTGCCGAGGTGGTGTACTTGATGGCGGTTTTGTCGGCTTCTGTGTAGAAGCCGATGTAGGGCTATGCCCAGGCGCATGAGTACCATTTACGGATGATTGAGAATAAGCCAAACTTGCAGGCCCCGACGAGTGAAGCAGCAAAGCGGTACTGCCGCCAACTAATCCCACAGCAGCGACTCCTGCCAGGCCCAACAGCATGCTGCGACGTGAGACGCGATGCTTTGGAAGGACCAGCGTTGGTGGAGCGGATTGGTTTGAGGAAAAATAGACAAGCGTTGATTGCAGGCTTTCTTCCACGGAAGGCACGGGAGGCAGCGTTGGCGATGTGGACCAGCTTAATACCCGTGTCGAGAGAGACGATACATCCCGCGTTGGCTGTTCAGATAGAGGCGATGCTGATGGTTGAGGGATGAAGGTAGAAATGGAAGAAAGCCCATCCTGGCCCCCCAAAAGGAAGGCCGCTTCAAAGGCTTGCGCGAAGGACTGGACGGTAGAGTAGCGCTTTTCTGGTTCTTTCGCGATAGCGGTCATCACCACCTCTTCGAGCGCTGAAGAAATTGACGGTATCTTGCTTTGTAAGCTGGGCGGACACGCAAAGAGGTGCTGATTTGCTATTTCAAAAAGAGTTCCTTGAAAAGGCCGCGTGCCGCACAGCCATTCGTAGGCCACGATGCCTAAAGAGTACTGGTCGCTCGCCGAGCGCGGTTTCCCTCTGATCTGTTCAGGTGCCATGTAGTGAATCGTTCCAGCCATCGTCTGCGTTGACTGGGTACTCGAGCTAGAGGCCAGCAAGGCAAGCCCAAAATCACTGAGTAACAAGGAATTGTTTAAGTCCAACAACATATTCTCTGGTTTGATATCGCGGTGAATCAGTTTTCTCTCATGAGCATATTGAAGCGCTTCAGCCACCTGCTTGATATAAGCTACGATTGTTGTTCCTGGTAGAGGAATACCGCGTGGATAGCGTTGCCGCACCGAGCCATTGAAAGCATAGTCCATAACCAGAAAGGGAATACCTTTTTCCACACCGAAATCCAGGACGCGCACAATATGAGGATGTACCAGGTTGGCAATGAAGCGAGCCTCCAGGCGAAATTGTTCCATCTCGCGCTCAACCAGGCGCATTTGAAGCACCTTGATGGCCGCCTGCGTACACAGATGTATATGGACACCCAGGTACACATGCGCAAAGCCCCCCTGGCCTATTAATTTAACCAGACGGTAGTTGCCCAGTTGCTCTCCTACCAGTTTCAACATCGTAAACATGCTCCTCAAAGGACCGCTCGTATATCGGAGGAATGGCTCATTAAGAAGAACGCCATTTACCGGTGATTTGGGAGAGTATTTGCTCGCCCTGGTTCTCGCAAAGAGTAGCACCTGTATTCACTGAAGCGATGGTTTACCCAATCAAAGATATCTTTAGCACCTTATATTGTGAAGCAAGACAATCAATGTTATACTATGCAGGACCGTATATACTCTACTATAATAGAGGCTGCTTTTCAGGCATCGTAACAGTTATACCCGTGCATCCATCCATTTTGACTGGCGTGAGAGGAACAATTACCGAGGATGAAACTTTATGGAACTCACGCTCGCACGTCTCTCAGGACCCCAGGTCAGTGTAAGCTGTGATGGTCAGCTTTCTCACTCATTTAATCTGTGGGACATCTTCCCAGACTCCGATAAGGGCTTGCCCTCCCCGGTTGACAATCCCATTACCTATGGTAAAGCGTTGTACCAGGCCCTCTTCCCTCCCGGAACCCCCGCTCACCGCTCCATTAGCGACTCAATGCCCTCACGCCTCCTGCTGGTCCCCAGCGATGAACACCTGGACGCTGTTCCATGGGAATACATTCATGGAAGCAAGGGGTTCCTGGCTCAGGAGTGCCATTTTGTGCGTGGGCTTCCCATCGATAAGCGTATCCCTCCGCCTGTATTGCAAGAGAGCTTGCATATTTTATCCGTTCCATCCCACCCACTCAGCACAGAAGTGGAAGCGCTTGATACCGATAGCGAATGGGAGCGGCTGAAGGAGACCTTGCAGCAGGTACCTGCCGCTCTGACAGTAGAGCGGGTCTATCCGGCGACTATAGATCAACTCCATCGCCTCCTCGTCAACCGGCAGCAGCGCATTGTACATTTCATGGGGCATGGGGGGCAACAGAAGGACCTCGGAGCCTATCTCTGTTTTGAAAAAGACAATGGAGACCTGGACCGCGTATCTGCCGAGCGACTGGCGCTTCACGTGCGCGGCACGACATTTTTAGCCACTATGAATGCTTGCGCGAGCGCTACGCCGGGAGCCACTGAATTTAGTAACCTTGCCGCGACCCTGGTACGCCAGGGCATTCCCTATGTTCTAGGCATGCGCCTCAGCATTCACGACGATGATGCACGCACCTTCTCGCGCATCTTCTATGGCACCCTGGCTCGAGGGGCATCTGTTGAGGAAAGCTTGCTGAAGACGAGGCTGGCCTTGAGCGGTAGCCCTCGCTCCTGGGTAGTCGGTGTTCCGATACTCTATACTGCTCTCGCAACGCCCGCTGCCGGTTTCCCCAATGTGACAGGCACTCCGGTAATACGTGACCATTATCCGCACATCGAATTGCACGGACTTCCACACGCTGAGGGAGTCTTTCAGGGGCGTATGAAAGAACTGCGCGCCCTGGGTGATTATCTGACCGGCGACCAGCGGGCGCACCTGATTACTATTCACGGAGCAGGTGGTCAGGGTAAAACAGCCCTGGCGCGCGAAGCAGTTGCCCGCTTCGCCTTTGCATGGCCAGGAGGAATATGGGGAACATCTTTAGAGAACCTGCCGACACGCGAACAGTTTGTCAACGATCTCGCGCACTTTCTGGGTTTAGTCTCGGAAGAAGCTACTCCTCTCAAGGAAATGGAGCGGCGCGTTCTGACCCGCCTTGAACAGCATCATACCCTCATCGTACTTGACAATGCTGATACGCTTCATACCACCCTTAGAGCAAACGACACCCGGGCCAGGCAACTAGCAAAATTCATACGCGCACTACTCGAGGGCAGGTCTACCAGCCTGCTCATCACCTCGCGCACGTACCTGGAATGGGACGGAGAGGTTGGCTGTGAGCTGGAAGGTCTGGCCCCGCTGGAGGGGGTGAGGCTATTCCGGCAACATGCAGCAAATCGGGTTGCATCCCTGGATAACACGCTCGTGTGGGATTTAAGCCAGAAGGTAGATGGACACCCACTCAGCCTACGCCTGCTCGGGAGTGCTTTTAACACCAGTACGCTTTCACTCGCGGCTTTTCTCGCAGAATATGAAGCGCGCTTCCTGAGTATTGAAAACAAACATATTGAGCTGGATCACCGCCAACGCTCGCTCTATGCCAGCATCCAAACAAGTGTGCAATATTTGAATAAGTATCAGAAGAAGCTTCTGAGCCGCTTATGGATATTTCAGACCTTCTTTCTCCCGGAGATAGCCACAAAAGTGTGCGAGCCAGCACGGGTCCCTATCGTTCTAAATCAGCAGCAAACACCCCACCTTCTGAAAGCCCTATGGCAACGCGGCCTCCTCTCGCACGAGGTCATCACTGTAGAGGGTAGAACACTCGAGTTTTACCGTCTTTTGCCCATCACCCGCATGTATATCGAACAGTACATGTGGAAGGCGCAAGAGCGCGAGGAATTATGTACCCGCTATTGGGCTGCCTACTTCCAGTATGCCAAAGAACTGGAGAACCAACTCAAGCAGAGTAGCGCTGCCATCACTATTGTGCAACATATGTACGAAGACCTGGAACAAAGTGCAATGTACGCCCCGAGGAAAGAACGAGGCTACCATCTGATGTACTGTGCGCGCATGCAGACGCATCTGGGAAATTTCATGCAGGCACGCGAACTGCTGGAGCAAGTATTGAAAAACGCCCAGGGGGAACGCGACCTGGAGTTGCACGCCCTGGTGGATCTGGCATCTGTCTACCAGGATTTAGGTGAGATAGAGAAATCGCTGGGGCTAAATAAGCAGGCGCTCGCCATGCGAAAGGCGCAGAGTGAACAAGAGCGTGAGGCCAACATCCTCAGTAAGATGGCAAATATCTACTATAAGACCGGGCGGATGCAGGAGGCGCTTTCTTGCGCTACACAGGCACTGAGTCTCATTCAGGGAGGAGTTGACCAGGTGGGTGAAGCCATCCTGCTCGACACGATAGCCGGAATCTATGTTAAAACAGGAAAGATCCAGGAGGCGCTGCTTCTTTGTGAAAAGGCGCTTTCGCTCATGCGGCGGACCGGTGATCGCTCGGGTGAAGCATCCGTCTTGAGCAACCTGGCATCAATGTACAGGGCAACCGGACGAACCCGAGAGGCATTAAGCCTTCTTGAGCAGGCGTTGCTTATAGAACGAGAAATGGGTCGACGCTCCGAAGAAGCAAGCGTACTCAATAACATTGCCGTAAACCATAACAGCAGCGGTAAGCCAGAGCAGGCGATCGAGTATTTCGAACGGGCCTTGCACATTCATCAGATGGCTGGCGATCGAGAGGGTGAAGCAGCGGTACTCAGCAATATGGCAGCGGTCTATCAGTCTATGGGAAACCCGACAGAAGCGATGGACCTCTACGAGCAGGCATTGCCTATTCAACGAGCAGTTCATGATATCACTGGGGAGGCAACGACACTGAGTAACATGGCAATTCTCTATCAGGCCAGCGGTCAGATGCGAAAAGCGCTCAGCCTGTACGAGGAGGCATTGCTCATTCAGAGGAAAAGCAAGGACCTGCGAGCAGAAGCCATTACGCTCAGCAACATTGTCTCGCTCTATTTTCTCATGGGACAGTGGGAGCAGGCACTAAAGCTTTGTGAGCATGCCTTGACCATCTCGCGCACATGTGAAGATAAGCACCTTGAGGTCAGCGTTCTAAACAACATGGGCCTGCTCTACCACGCTCTCGGGAAACCGCAAGAAGCCCTGGCTATCTATCAAAAGATTTTGCCTATCAAACGAAACATAGGAGACCGGAGCAGCGAGGGGGTTACGCTCATTAATATCGCTGGAATTTACCTGGAAACAGGGCAGCTTGAACAAGGAGTGCGCATAGGCGAGCAGGCGCTTACTATTTTGCGCGAGGCGGGAGATCAGAAAGGCGAAAGCTCCGCGCTCAGTACGTTAGGGGAACTGCTTCAGCGCATGCAGCGCTATGTCGAGGCCCAGGCGCTGTTCGAACAAGCAATTTTATTAAGCAGGCGTACAGGTCATCCAGCCGACGAAGCTTCAGCGCTGGTTAGCCTTTCTCTCATGCTGTATCGTGATCTGCATAGACCGGCAGAAGCAGTGCAACGGATAGAACAGGCTATTGAGACGCTGGTCAAAGCGGGCATACCACAGAGTACTACCGGCTTCACCCTGGATCTGCTACGACAATATCGCGATACCATGCGTCAGGCCATTTGAAAAGCATACTTATGTAAAACGAGAATACGCTACGTCCAGACTTTGGCCTCTCTGAACAGCACCTCCGTGGGGATATTTTTACGGGAGCCATCAGCCACTACGCCAATCTGGCCATTAATGTTCACCTGATTCTGGAATTGTCCGATATGCTGATCATTGATATAGAAATCGACCACTCCCCCGGCCACACTGACGGAGATCAAGTTTATCACGTGTAATCCCTTCTTGATGGCTGCACTCGTTTGCGGCGAACTTGCGAGTACAATATTTTGATGTCTAGTTTGACTAAAATAAAGAAGCTCATAAGAGCCATCCTGGCATATGTTAAAATCATAGAAGGTCTGATTGGTGTCATCAATGCCAAAGAGCACGCCCCCACAATCCCCACGCGCTATCTCCATTTGTACCTGGTATGTTACGTCCGTGAAGTAAGGTATCTGGGCGCGACAGGTGCGGTAGTACCCCGCCGATACGGCAGTGACATGATAGGCACCATCGTGAAAAGTACATTGACCGGCCCTTGTAGCCCCCTCATCCCACTCCACCTGCGGATCATTCTTGTTCAATGGGTCATAAATTTTTAGCGCAGGCGAAGTGGGTGTAGGACTCAGCGCCTGATAAGGACTGCAACTGGGCGATGCACAAGTAACGCCCGGTAAAGAGGGAGAAGAAAAGGTGCGGATACAGGATGTAACAATCCAAATGCCAATCAGAACAGGGTAGATAGCTTTCAAGACGCCCCTAAGCATAGCAAGTAGGGACATGCCCACTAGTCTAATGGTCTGGGAGAGCAGGGTTCGTAAAGGGGCACTTAAAACGCCCGCCACCTGTGACGGACGCGAGGGCAAATGGAGCACGCGAGCAGACGCGAAAGCGTCGAAACCAACAGCCTTCTTCCTCTCGCACCAGGGGCATTTTTTGAGATGATTGCTGTACCAGTGGAGCCTGTTGCGCCAGCAGCGCGAAAGCGACTGCTCTGCCTCACGCAGCGCCTCATGCCATTCTTGAGCGGTAGGGCGCAACTCGGGCGCGTGCTGTCCATAGAGGAAGCAGCGCCGCATCATGAGCTGTATCCTTTCGGGCAGAAAATTGAGCGGCAAGGCATAGGCTGGGGGACGAATAGGAGCATCGAGTGCGTATGGCCAGTATCCCGCCCGGATGTGGTCCTCTGGAAGCGGTGATTCCGTGCTGTCGGGGGAAAACCCGGCAAACGGATGCACACCTTCCATCAACACGAGAAAAATCAGGACTGCCAGGGCGAAGGCATCGTGATGAGGAGAGCGGTCAGTATGAGCAAAGTCCTGTCCCAATAGCTCGGGTGGAGTATAATCCGGTTTCCCTACGGGACAACGGAAAGTCTCGCCGTCAGGAGAAGACACCTGGATCGAATCGCAATCGACTATCACTACCAGGGCGCGGCTGCTGACCAGAATGTTACTTTCATTCAAATCTCCGACAACGTAGCCAGCTTCATGCAATACTTCCAGAGCACTCGCCAGGTTGGCAGCCGTGCGCAGGAGATACTGCCAGGTGAAGTTTGGGGCGACCCTGTGGCGGTCCCTGGGGTTATACAGCTTGAAGAGGGGAATGTAAGCCTGCTGATCAATGCGAGACATGAGGAAGCCAACACATTCCTGGTGTGCATTCACAATGCGGTCAAGAGGCCAGGCAAGCTGTACGCGCTGCTGTTCGCCAACGGAGATTTCCGGAGGATGGTCAAGCATAATACTTAATTTCACAGCTCGTGCATCTGTAGGCTGATGGTAAAGCTTAACAACCACCTGCCGCTCGTTCGCCACAAGAAAGATACGCCCCTCTCCACCAGCAGCAACTTCTCGCTCGAGGGAAAGAGTGGTATGAGAACGCTCGCGAAAGAGTATTTCATCTAGCGGACGTGAAGTCATTTCTGCACAACCTCTAACGTAACTTGACGCTTCAGGCGCGTTGCCCAGCTCAATTGCTCAACGATACTGCAAGAACAAGGGTTTTGTCATCATCCGTTTGCTCGCATACGCGCGGTGAAGCGAGAAATTTATACAGTTCGGCGGCCAGCTCGGACTCGTTCAGCTTTGCCTGTGCGATAAAGCTGAAGAGCGGCACAAAGAACGGCGCATAAGGTGTATTTGTTGCCAGTTCGAGCGAAATCATTTGTATTCCGTCGGTGAGAAGCGCAATACCGCAAACCTCCCCCAAGGGACGTATAGCATATTGGACGTGTTCCTGGTAGTCGGAATCAGTGATGAAGCTACATTCGTTAATGTACTCCTTAAAATCCGGCTTTGTGATTGTCTCGACTGTACCCTTCACAAGTTGCACAACGACCGCTCCATCCCCAACTTGCAATGCCGCAAGCCATGTTGACGTCACCAGAACCAGTATCAGGGTTGTAGCAAATGCAGAGAGGGATTGCCTGGGGAATGCTTCATCAATCGCTTCCCTTTCCCCGCCAGGAGCAGAGCCTGCAAGGGTCTCCAATGCTTCCCGCGCGGCAAGCAGTCCGCGTTCCAAAACGGTGCGACAAAACACTTCATCAGAGGACTCAGCACCAATTATGCTCGCGACAGCCGATGTAGCTGCATGAACCGCGCACTCAGCGCCCTCTTTACTACGTGAAGCTGTACCAGCACCATCCGCAACCGCTAACAGAAAGATGTGTTCGGACAAGCTCACATATGCAAATGCATCCTCGCACTCACGCTCTTCACGCAAATGCCGGGTGCCAGTCACAGACGTACCAACAACTCTCCAGTTTCTAGACGTGTTCAGCATGGGTTTTCCCGTCTTGCTTTATATAGCGGCCCAGCCACTAATAGGCGGTAGAGCGACCTGTTCGCCCACTTTTGAACGAGAGATGCTCTGCTGGCTGCGTGAAAGCCAGACAAACATCTCTACAAACATGAGGCCCTGCAACATAACTGGCGGCCGATTGGGCATTGCGATCTGCGCCAGCTTCTGCATGTTCGCCCCAGCCACACCCACAGCAAAAAAGACCAGCCCGTTCTTTTCGCACTCCTCATGCAAGCGCTGTGCTGCCTGTGGCCACGTATCGTCTGTCGGTTCTCCGTCAGTTATGAGGAATATCCAGGGGCGGTAGTAGGCAACGCCATTCTCCCTGTACGTCTGTTTGCGAGCGCGCAGCAGATCCAGTCCACGGGAAAGGGCCGCCCCCATAGGCGTTCCCCCACCAGGAGTGAGTTCTGGCGCTTGAAACTCATCGGCGGTCACGAAATCCTGCAGGGTTTGCACTCCACCATTTCCAAACGTAATGACCGCTATTTCACAACGTCTTCGCGCCAGTTGATCCTGCTGGATATGCTCCTGAAAGGTTTGCAATCCTCTGTTTAATTCTTCAATGCGGCTTCCTTGCATTGATCCAGATGTGTCAAGCAGTAAGAGACAGGGACAGCGTGGATCAGGGTTGCTCACAAATTCAATTTCGTCTAGTGCCGCCATAACTTCACTCCTCAAATGGAAACGCCTGTGAACCAGGTAGCTATACGCGCCAGAGGACAGAAACGATCAGCGCAGCAAGGACAACCGAACCGGTGAGAAACAAGAGCTTTGCTCCCCGCAAACGGCGCACCTTGTAGCTGGTAATCCGGTTGAGTTCCTCGCGCATACGTGATAAATTGTAACGATAGCGATTATAGTGTCTGGGCTGGGTAGCCAGAACACTCAGACCCATAGCTAAAAGATACAAAACAAGGGTCAATACGACAAGAATTTTAGCGGCAAGATTTCCTTTGAGATAGGCAGGAGGGAAATTGTTACTAAACGCGGTGACAGCAAAGAGGACAGCAAGCAAAGCGGTGACGTGTTCGATAAGTTTTTTACCCGCCTCGTCGATCAATTCCAACTGTTTGCTCTCGATGTCGTCGAATACTGCGACGAGCCGCCTGTCCTCATCTGTCATCATTTCAGACGGGAGAACAGGTTCTGGAGAATCTGGATGAACTTGCTCTCGCTTACTCATCGATATCCCTCGCAGTCAACGGAAACCACCAGTTCTTTTCCGCATTTACTACAGGTAAGACGCAGGCGGCAAAGATTTTTCCTCTTGTCTCCACTATCAACGCGGTACACATCGGTCTTTTCACTACAGAGTTGACGTTTATCAAAGCGAACAGTGTGTCCACCAGGACAGGACACATTAATAAAATGCCTAGCTTCAGCAGCATGCGAAGATGACGTCATACTCAAAGACTCCTTCTTGACTGCGAGACGTTTGTTATAAATTCTACCATTTTTGAGAACTGTTTAGGAGGAAATAGTGCTACCTGGCACTAAAAAAGGAAAGGTGGCAAATACGACTGATCCTGGTTAGAACTATTTCTTCAACTGGACAGCAGCAGCTTTTGCAACAAACATAAAGGCAGGAGCGTATTGCAGAGATCATTATGCACCTCTGCAACGCGCCCCTGTTCCTTCTCACTCAAACCAACTATACGGGTACGAGACCCCCTCATTAAACCCTGGCTCTTTCGCACAGTCGGAAGAGCCGCAATCACGAGCCGATTGAGAACAGGCCGCCCCGAGAAAACAAACTCCAACAAACAATCGAAACCGAACGTTGGCGAGCCAATGCTGACTAAACTGCGCCAGAATCACGTGATCAGAACGCCGGATGAGAGCGAGCCGGTGGGCTTCTCCTCGGATGTGACCGATTGCGTCCCAGAGATGGCAATCACCTGGGCGTGATGAAGCAGCCAATCGAGCAGTGCCGCCGCGGCAAGAATCTCGTCTCCCCCAACAGCTGATCCCATTGGGCGAAGCTAGTATTGGAGGTCAGAATAATTGACCCATGCGCGTAGCGAGCGGCCACCAGATCAAAGAAATGACAAGCCTGGGCCTCGGAAAGCCTGATATAGCCAACTTCATCAATGACCAGCAGGCTAGGGACGATGTAGCGACGCAGATGCTCGCGCAATAACCCCGGATGGGAAACACTTTCCAGGGTCACTGCCAGTTCGGAGAGGGTCGTGCAGACCCCGAAAAATCACATTGGCACAGGTCGGCGGCATCCGAGGGATCGACCAGCTCACGTAACCGCCACTCAGAAAGCGAGGGTTGAAAGCAATGCCCCTTCTATCTCTGGGGCTACAAGCCGAGAGTTTTACGGCGCAGTTTGATAAAAGAGGGGTGAGGATCTCCACGTCCACAGGAACGTGAATGAGCGTCTGAAAAGAAGCGACAAACGCATGTTCCTATGCAACAAACTTTCCTTCAACCCGTACTTATTTCACCCAAGTAGCAACCTGTCCCCAAAACGCAAAAAGGATAGCTTTTCCGCCAAAAGCCATCCTTGCGAACGCCAGTCAGAGCCTCTGCCTACAATCCGGTCAAAAGCTCGCTATTTGAGCAATTCTTCAATGTAGATGTGCTGCGCATGGGCGTGGCAGATCGCAACCGCTGCCGCATCGGCAGCATCATCCGGTTTGGGAACGACTGACAGGTGGAGCAAGTGGCGGACCATCAAGCCGACCTGCTCCTTGCGTGCAGCTCCATAGCCCGTCACCGCCAGCTTGACCTCGCTCGGCGTGTACTCGGTGATCGAGAGCCCGCGCTGCGCCTGCGCCAGCATGGTGACACCGCGCGCCTGCGCCACCTTGATGGCGGTGGTCACATTTTTGCCGAAGAACAATTCCTCAATGGCTGCCTCCTCTGGCTGGTACTCCTCAATGATCGCGCCCAGCCGCGCATAGATCTGCTGCAGGCGCTGTGGGTATGCCAGTCCGGTCGGCGTGATGATGGCCTCGCAGGCGGCCAGGTGCAGGTCATTGCCCCGCGCCGACAGGACCGCGTAGCCCACGCGGCCAAAGCCGGGATCAATGCCCAGAATGAGCCGTTCGTTCGTATTCATCTCGTGTTTCTCTTTCCCTTGCGTGACGTTACCAGCCCAGGCGGTGTTCGCGCATACTCAGCCAGCTCCCGCGGGCGATAATCAGGTGGTCGAGGACCTCGATCTGCAGCAGACGGCCCGCCTTCACCAGCGACTTCGTGACCTTGATGTCCTCGGGGCTGGCCTGTGTACTGCCGGAGGGATGGGAGTGGGCCACGATGATGGAGGCGCTGTTGAGCGCCATCGGCAGGCGAAAGACCTCGGCCACACGCACCACGGAACTGTTCAGGCTGCCCTTGTAGAGCGGCACCAGCCGCTGCACATGGTTTTTGGTATCCAGGCAGACCAGCCAGAACTCTTCGTGGTCCAGGTGGCCGAGCCTCAGCATGAGCAGGGCCGCGACGTCGGCTGGCTGCCGGATGCTTTCCATATGGGAGGGCGCAAGGAGCAGGCTGAGCAAGCTGAGCAGGGACTGCACCGCTTCCGGCAGTGGCTGCAGGCCGGTCAGGGCCGCATGCAGATCTTCGCCTTGAGCGGCGAGCCGTCGAAGGTCTGTCAGGCTGAGATAAGGTGCGAGGGCCTCGCGCACCAACTGCTCGCGCTTCGTGGTCGGAGGCGTGGCAGCAAGTCGCTGCAGCTCTTGTTCTGGGAACAAGGGGACGGGGCAGAGCGTCTCGGTGGGTGTGCGTGCCGCTCTCTCACAGGAGGCGCGGCGTCTTCGATCTGACATGATGGGCTGTTTCCTTTCTTTCATGGCAGAGAAAAAGCCCCAGGTATGCAGCATGCATACCTGGGGCCTGTCGAACGGTTTCGCTGCCGGTACAGTGTGGGGGGTTACCTGTCGGTTTCGTAGAACGGCAGAGCGTACCCTTCGCGCTTCTCCAGTCCGGCCAGAATCTTCTCTTTTGCACGCTCGTTGACCGAGCCGTCCTGGAAGCGGATGAGCGCGAAGCCGGTGATGGGCAGTGCGGCAAAGAGGCCTGGAACCAGGCCATCGGCTGACTCGCCGGTCGGGCGGTACTGGTAAATGGTGCTGCCAATCTCGCGCAGGCACAGCGGGAGGGATTCAGCGCCTTCATTCCGCGCTCCGGCTTCGTCATCGACGGCCTCGATCACCGTCTGCGCGGCCTCACGCGGGATGAGTTCCCACAATTTGAAGAGGCACGGCCCGGCTTGCGGCGTTCGTGGCAACAAGTCCAGGCTTTTGCGTTCCCCACCGACAGCAGCACCTCTCAGATCCAGGGAGAAGATGTTCCCTTCGCCCGCCTCATCCCCCGCGTTCTCTTTCATCTCGCGGCTCGCGGCGGGAACATCGTGTCCTGGCACGCTTTTCTGGCAGGACTGCGGAGGCCACTGCTCATGCCAGCGTGTGTTGAGGACACGGGGATGCGCCAGGATCATGCGACTCGATCGGGAAAGCAGCGAGAGGTCCAGGTTCGGATTGAGGCGGCGAGAGGCTCCATACCGGCGAGTTTCCTCAAGGTAATCACTACAGTAAGGATAGTGTTCTTCGCCAACCCAGATCAGCAGGTCGAAGATGGGCTGTTCCTCTTCATCGAGCGCTGGTTCCCCTGAGGCCAATGCACGCTGCCAGAGCTGTGGCTTATTCACCAGGTCGAGGCCATCTGGAATGGGGAGCGGCGGATCGAAAAGGAACTCTTCCAGTGGTCGCCCGCGTGGTGAAAGTCCAGATTCTGCATACACGCCGCCCGGCTCGCGCTCTCCGCAGCCGCGCGGGACGGGATCAGCTTTGAGAAAATCGTCGTCAAACATGGTTCATTCTCCTTTTCGTGATGAGTGGGATTGTACCGTCACATCGGGTTGGGATGATGCGCGTCCTTCGCGCAGGGCAAGACGCAACTGCTGCTCCAGGGCCTGGGCAAGCGTCTGCACGGCCTTTGGCGTCATCCGGTAATCTGGGCTGTGCGCAAAGGTCTGTAGTGCCTCCAGCAGAGCCGTCATGGATGTCGTTGCGGTGGAGGGACAGGTATCCTCCTGCATCGTCTCCTCGCCTGGGATGCATGCGCCCTGTTCCATCTGTTGCTCACTTACGGAGACAGTGAGGAAAGGCTGAAGTGGGAGAGCCGAGCCTGGAGAACACTCTCCTCCAGTCTGGTTCCCCCATTCCTGCGCCAACGCGGATTGGATGGGTGCCAGACCCGCGTTGATCTGCGCCCGCAGGATGCCGTTCACCTTTTCCAGAGTCATCTCCTCGCCTACCTCGGCCAGGCTGGCGATGCGTTCCTGCTGCGCCTGCGTGAGCCGCACGAGCTTGCGAGCCACCTCGCGATTGACGCTGCCTGATAGTACTTGAGCAAGGAGTGGCGCGGGCAACTGCGCGATTTTGAGCCGTTCGGAGAGCGTGGCGCGGTCGAAGCCGAAGGCAGCAAGGTCGTCGAGCGTCATGCCCACCCCTTCATCGATCAGGCAGCGCAACGCCTCGACCTCCCGTACCCAGGCGGCTGAGCGCTGCTCGTTCTCGATGAGGGCGAGGAGCGCTGAAAGCGGCAGCGTGCTGGCCGCGTACACCTCGCACTTAATGACGGGAAGCCCTGCCAGGCGACCCGCCAGCACACGCCTGCGCCCGGCAATCACCTCAAAGGTGGCCTCTGGATCGTGGAGATCAACCTCCCCTCCCTGGACGACCACCGAGGGCGGCTGCAGGACGCCCACGTGCTGAATGCTCTTCACGAGGCGTCTGGCCGAACGCATGAGGTGGTCTGCCCCCACGACGACGAGCCGCTCGGTCGGAATGAGCAGCGTCTCGTGGCCGGGCAGCGATTCCAGGCCAAGCCGCCGCCACAGGACGCGACTTCTTGGACTCACTTCCTGGATGTCTTCGTCCTGGGATTCCAGGACAGATGCGTATGTGGTTGTTGCCATGGCTTTGTTCTCCTTTGTCCGTAGCAGCATGCCCCGGACCGCTCTCGTAGAGGCTATCCGGGGCATGCACTCCTTGTTCTCTGTTGGTTGTCTCTTTCATTCAGGAGGGCATCGACTCCTGCATGACACGCCGCTTCGCGGATACACCCATCCTTATTCCCACAAGTGCGGCTGCTGAGAAGTAGAGCCGCCACGAGACGATACCGCGACGAGCCCAGGCAAGGCTGTCGTCGCTCCCGAAGTAGGAGCCACCAGCAGATCCCACAGCGAGGGCATCGCCACCTGCTGGCTCCGCTCCCCCTCTCCTGCAGCTGTCTCGGTCTCTGTAAGCGAAGGAATCTCTCGCTCGGAGACCGGTACGCGCCTCTTCAGAGGTTCTCCGTATCTCGGTGCGCGTCGCGAGCGACTGCGCACACGCACCAGAGCGATGTCTTCATCTCGTCCAAAGACCACCTCGGCACGGCTGCCGACCACCAGGACCGGAGCAGGCTCCTGGATGGGAGCGGCGGGAAGTGGAGCAGGAGCCGCGCCGTCTGGCATGGCAGGGGAGAGCGCGGCTGTCGGGAGCAGCCGAGATGGCAGCACCGGGAGGCTTTCCACAACTGCGGAATGCGTATCGTCACGCTCTGGCTGTTCCCTTTCCACCCCAGGACTCCTGCGAGTACTCGTGCGAGAGGAAACCGGCGGTTGAGGACATTCGGCCCATACCGACCTCCCGCCAGTAGGACTCGCTGCGAGGGCGACAAGGCGTTCGGCCAGCGTGTCCTGGAGACCACCCAACCACTCGCGTCCTCGCACCAACGCCTGGCGCAGTTCCTCGGCTCGCCGGGCGAACACTGCCTTGAGGGCTGCCTCTTCCCCGGCCACCTCGCCCTCTTCAGGGAAGACGATCTGGGCCTCCTCTTCGTCGCTGCTCTGCTCGTCTTCGCTTTGCTCAAGCAGGCTGGAGAGCCGGGCCAGCGTCGTCTTGTCCGCGCCCGCATGCGCGATGAGCGCCCCGCGTGCCGGTTCTCCGGCAAAGGCGGCTGCCGCGCCGCTCTGCTGGCCCAGTTTGCGCAGCTTGGTGTGTCCGGCGGTGTTGGCATACGCCAGGTAGTAGATGCGCACCTCCTCGCGCTTGCCCAGCCGCCAGGCGCGGCGGCTGGCCTGATCGAGCATGAACAGGTTGAGCGCCATCTCGAACCAGATGATGGTGTCGATCCCGCTCTGCAGGTTCAAGCCCTCGTTGACGCGCCGGTAGGGGACGATCACCACGTGGTGTCCGCGCTGCACGGCCTGCAGGATGGCCTGCTGCCGGTCCTCGGCGGCGACACTGTTGGGCAGCGTCCAGGGATGCACCTCTTTAAGGACCCATTCCAGGCGGCGCGCCATACTCCGCAGGTCGTTCTGCTCGAAGTACACCATCACACGCCTGTGTTCGGCCAGTTCCTGTTGCACCAGGGCGAGCAGGCGTCGTTCCAGGGGGTAGAGGTACTCGCACTCCAGCCGCTCGGTTTCCACCAGCAGCTCCCGTCCCTGCATGTCGCCCCAGCGGTCGCGCCGCGTCTCCCACACCTGGAAGGGCTGGTCACAGGGCAACACGGCAAACCAGCGCGGTACGGTGCCTTTGGCCAGACGCGCCGCTGTGTTACGCCTGCGAGCCAGGTCGTCGAGGCTGCGCACCAGCCGCCCGTAGTGTGAGGCCAGGTGACGCGGCATCGCCCACTCCTGCACCGCCCGCTCCCGCTCTGCCGCCGCTCGCGCTGCCTGCTCCAGTCGCTGCCGTTCCCTTGCGACAGAGGGATCAGCGCTGTCGCTCGCGTGCGCCTTCAAGAACTCCTGCAACAGGCGGGCCGCGTCCTTACGCTCCTGCTCCGCCTGCGAGAGGGCATCGACAATCTCGGGGTCACGCATCGGCACGATCTCGGGAATCTCGATGCGCGGCGGCATGTGCGCGCCCACATCCAGCACCGTGAGGTAGACCATATCTTCCAGCAGGTACGGGATGATTTTGGCCGAGAGACCGGGCGCGGGGATGGTCGAGACCTGCACGTTGGTCCGCCCCGACCCCTTACGGGCATCCGACTCGTACTCTTTGGTCCACTCCTGGATCACCCCGTAGCGCGAGAGGGCCTTCTCCGCGTCGTTCCAACCCAGGCCCAGCCGTCGCCAGAACTGCGGATGGAAGCGGAACCAGTAGTGATAGAATCCCAGCACATCACCGCCATAATGCGTGCCAGAGGTGAGCAGACGGGTCTGGGAGGCGAGCATGGCCTGGTGATGAGCATGGGCGATATCGGTATCGCGTCCCCGCCCGTTGTGGCTCTCGTCGATCACAGAGAGCGCCACACAGCCGCGATAGAAACGATAGAGGTAGTCATACGGAGAAAAACTATCAGGCAGCGGCTCACGCGCCACACAGCACACTTCTCCGTCCTGTTGTGCGCGCTCCTGGCTCTGGTTTGTGGTGAGGGAGAGACCCTGGCCGACGAACGCTCTGGGCTTCTCTCCTGTCGCCCTCGATGGTGCTGTTCTCACAGGAGCAGGATACGCAACGGCAGCCTCCGCCACGCCGACCCGATGCGGATGGCCTGGCCAGTACAACTGCTCCACAGCAGCCGACCAGACGGCGAAGGGGAGTTGGGGCTGCTTGCGCTGCGCGGCTGCGAGTCGCACTTCACTCCAGAGCGGGGTTTTCACCCGCGTGCGTCCACCAGGGTTGCGCGGGCCGGGCCGGTTCCTGGCATCCAGAGAACAGCGGCACCAGCGCTGCTTGAGCGCGAACCAGGTGCGGCTCGTCACCGGTTCCAGGCTGTCACTGGCTGCCTCATCCTCCTCTTCTTCTTCCTCCTGCCTGGCCTTTTTTAAGGCGGTAAGAGGTGACTCCTCTTCGTCAGGGCGCTCTTCGCGCTCATGCAGCCTGCCGGGCGTGGCCCGAATCTGCGCGCCGCAATCCGGGCAGAAGAAGTGGGTGACGGTCGTCTCTTCGGTGTACAGTTCGCCGTTCGCCTTCCAGCGGTAGCCCGTGAGGACGCGCCGTTCATCGTAGACCGGATCGAGCTTTGGCAGAAGGTCCCGAGGTGGCTCCAGCACTGGTTCACGTCGGAGAATCTGCTTTTCGCGCACCACCGGCCTCCACTCGCGACCAAAGGCGCGCGTAAGCGAGTGCGAGAGGATGCCAATCACGGCGGGTGCAGGACTCTCAGCACAGCGCTGCATCCACTTCGGGATGTCGCTGTGCCGCTCCAGGAAGACCACCTCAGCCTCGGGCCAGGCGGAGCGCACTTCGGCGGCGTACTCTTTCGTCACCTTCTTCGGTGTACTCACCAGCACTGGTAATGCTCGTGGCCCGGCTTCTTCCGGGGGAATGAGTACCCCATCTTTCAGGCGACGATACGCTACCACACGCCCGCTTGCCGGTTCGCGCACGGGCGAGAGGCCAAGCAGGGCAAGCGTGCGTGGATTCTTCAGCCAGGCGCGGCGCAGGCCACTCACCCAGGCGGGCTGCTTCACTCCCTTTTCCTGCCCCTGTCCTCGGAAGAGCGCGGTATTGCGGTGCCGCCACTGGTAGGCCTGCCGCGCTGCCGTCGCCATTGCTAAGCGCGTCTTGCCCGTTCCAGGTTCCCCTTGAATGGCGCTGCGCCCCGAGACATCCAGCGCGCGGCCCATCGCATAGACGCGGTGCTGCTGCGCCAGTGATAATCCGGGAAAGGCGGCATTGGGCAGCTGCTTGTCGCGCCCAAACTGGGAGACCACGCGCAGTTCCCAGTCGGCGGGGTCGAGCCGGTAGAGCGGCTGCCGCTTCTCCACCACGCGAGCGGCCAGGGTAGAGAGCCAGGGCGAGAGAAAGCTGAAGACGGCCTCACCCTGCTCGTAGCGGGTCTCGCCCGTCTGCAGGTTGAGGACGCCCAGGATGGGTTTGTCCTGCCACTGGCGCACCGAGACGCGCACCACGCCGCGCTCGCGCAGCTTCTCGCGCTCCTCGCTCTCCACTGGCATGGACACCCACTCCTGCCCCACAAAAGCCGTGAGCAGATGGGGTGCAAGCTGCAGCGTTCCCTCCTGGCGCTGCTTATCTAGTTCGGCGCTGCCTTGTGCAGGTGGCATGACCGGCCCCCATACGATCTCGCCATCGAGTAAGCCCGTCAGCACTTCGGCGGCCACATGGGCCTCACCGGAAAGCGGCATCACTGGCTGCTCGCGCAGGCCTTCCTCATGCCACTGGGTGGCCGCCTGCCAGGTGGGCGTGAGGTGCGCGCCGGTGCGCTCCAGCGCTGAGAGCAGCAGAGACTCATCTGCGTGGCGCACGACGATGTGCGGACGTGCCAGGCTTTCCGGGACGGGATATGGATCGGGGAGAGGGGTGATGGGCAGGTCCGGGGGTGGAGTTCCCTGTTCCCAACCGGCTCGTACACGAGAAGGACTTTTGCCTGCTGCTGCGACGGAGGGTGTATGGTAACGATAGCCCTGCAGACGGCGGCTCTCTGCTGGAATGGGGTCACGCGGTTCTGCAAGGCGGATGCCGACCACGCAGATTTGCGTGAAGTCTTCGAAGGCTCCCTCGTCCTCTGCTGAGGTGCGGTCGGGGAACTTCCAGACGCGCACCCGGTCGTACCAGCGGCACCAGTGATGAATCATCGTGCCGTCCCAGGCCGAGCGCGCCGGGAGAATAGCGACCATGACCCCACCTGGCACCAGCAGCGTTCCGGCGTCGGCCAGGATGCGGTACTCAGCGCGCTTGCCGTCCTGGAAGAAGTAGGGCGGGTTGGCCAGCACCAGGCTCATGCTGCCTTTGGGGATGCTCACACCCTCGAAGGCGCAGGTGACGAGTTCGGCCTGTGGAAGGCGCTTGCGGGCGACGGAGGTGCGCTCGGCGCTGATCTCAACGCCATAGAGCCGGGTCTGTGGGATGTCAGCACAGGGAAGCAGCAAATCACCCTCCCCCGCTGTCGGGTCGAGGATGTTGGACGGTTTGCCTGCCGGGAAGGACAGCAGGCAGCGCACGATCCGCTCGGCCAGCAGGGGCGGCGTGCGCACAAAGGCCGAATTGGCTAAATTGGCTAAGGTTCCTTGTGGCATAGCTAAATGTCTCCTTTGCAGGTAGCTTATGACTATAGGAAGAAGGCATCCCAACCAACAGCACTAGCTTGTTCAATGCTGGTTGGGATGCCTTGAACGAAAGAAAGGTGGGAAGTTGCTTCGAGAAACTACGGCAGGTCTTCCTCCCTCCAGGGAAGCCAGCCTTCGCGCACACCCTCACCGACGAGTGCGCTCCAGGCGAGGAGGTCGCCGCTGATGCGCCAGGCGCGCATGCCGAGGGCGGGCAGAGGTAGAATCAGGTCGGAAGCCAGGCCGCGCTGCCAGAGACCTTCGGCCCACTGTATTGGCCATTCGGGATGCCGGGCATGCCGGTGCAGGAAGAGGACGCGCAGAGCGTACAGATGGCCAAGGAAGCTCTGCCGGTTGGGGCCGGACTCATCCCAGTTGCCCAGCACGTAGCGCGGCACCCAGACAGGTGGCTTCGCCTGTTTCGCTGGAGGAAGCGATCTGGATGGTGGTGTCTGCGCCTCCTGTTCCTGCTCCGGCACCTCCGACGACTTCTGCATTTCCGGCAGGTCAGGCGGGTGCAGAATGCCTTCAGTAAGGTGGGCGGTACGCACCAGTGCCAGGGCGTGAACCTCGCGGGTCCCTTCCAGGTGCGCCACACACTGTTTGTAGCGCTCTCCGCTGCGCGTGAGCTGCTCCGGCCCGGTCCACTCCTCGAGCCAGTTGGAAGCAAGTGCGAAGGAGACGGCGGTCGAACTCCACAGCCGGGAGAACACCACGCCAATGCTGGTATCAAATCCGACCAGGCTGAGCGCCACCACCCGCGTCTCATCACAGGCCAGGGCCGCTACCCGCACCTGCTGACCATCAGCCTGCATGGTGCCGACGAAGCCGTCAGGGTGAAAGGGTCGCAGCGGCAGCGTCCCGTCGAGCAAACCCGCGGTGCTACCTCCGCGTAACGCTATCGTACTCATGAGCGACCCTCCTTTTCCTCACCAGATGGCCGGGTTATGCCTCGCCTTTCGCCTTCTCTTGTCGGTGGATCGTCGCCCGTTCGTTCTGCTGCAAGTTCCTGCAAGCCAAAGGGCATCACCAGCCAGGCCTGACAGCTCTCCTGCGAGACGATCACATCGCCGACCGAAGTAGAGCGCACCGGGGCGTCCGTGTGCCAGATCACTTCCGGATTCTCCGTCCAGGGGTGGTCGATGTGATTGGTAAGCCGGAACACCTGCCCAAGCGGTGCCAGCACGTCGGCCACGTGGGTGTAGTGTCGAGACCGGTCCGTGTACCAGTAGTCCGGCTGCGGCGCGATCATAGCGTGCAGGTCGTTGGCGTGGTAGACAGCATACCGTTCCTGTTTTTCCATGCTCATCTTCCCCCTCCTTTCGGAGCGCCCTGCTGGTGCGCCAGCGCCTCATAGAGCGGCCAGACGCTCTGCGGGCCAAGCCGACGCCAGCGTTCGCTCCAGTCCTTACCCCAGCCGTCGCAGGGAGGTGGACAGAGGCTGACGGCGAGCCCGGCCTGCTGGAACTCCTCGGCCAGGCGTGTCATCGCTTCCTTTCCACTGCAGTCGGCATCCAGCGCCAGCACCACACGCCTCAGACGCGGAGCCAGGCGCAGAAGACCCGAAGGACGAGCAGCCGTTCCCACCAGCGCGAGGACGCTCTCTGCTGGTATACCAGCAGAGAGCAGGGCCAGGCGGTCAAAACCGCCCTCGACAAGGATGAGTAGCCTCGTGCTGCTTTGGAGCGCATCGCCGCCGAACCAGCCCGCCGGGTTGGTCTTGATCCAGCGCCTGGGTGCGCCAGGATGGTCGAGCAGCGCCTTGTGCGTGTTCTCATCCATGCCCGGTTCCCACCGAAGCAGCGTGCGCCCAATGAAGCCTTGACCGGAAGGAGAAGCCAGCGGGAAAAGGATGCGCCCCATCCAGCGCTTCAAGAGGTGCCGGGCTTCCGGTGAAGAGAACTGTTCCCAGACGGTGCGTGAAAGGTAGCCAACACCAGTGGACAGCGCAAGAGCGAGTGAAATGCCGCGTTCGTCGAGGTAGTGCCCGGCACGCCAGGAAGATGCCATAGCTTCGCGTGTCAAGGGCAGAGCGGACCGCAGCGCAGCCATTTCTGTTCGCTGCCAGTCGGGAGTCGTTGTTGCGGAATGCTGACCTGTGCCAGCTCTTTTCCTGAGCGAGCGGCCATCGCTCGCAAAGACAAGGGGAGAACGCAGACCTTCCACCAGTACGGTTGCGCGGCAGCAGTGGCAGTATCCCCAGCCGGTGGCTCGATCGATGGAGAGGGAGCGTTGATGGTCGCTCCCGTGAACGGGACATCTGGCCCGCAGCCGCTCCCCGCTTTCCACGACGTGTTCGAGATCGCCGGGAGACAAACGGTGGATCGCTTTGCCGCGCGGGGTGATGTGTAGAGTGAGAGTCATTTCGGCACCTCCCTCCTCACAGCACCACGCGCATGGCGCGCGCCAGCACCTGCCAGCCCATGTGCAGGCTGAAGAGCGGTGGAAGGGCGTCGCAGCGCGTCGTGACTGCCAGCAAAACCAGCGCGTGACCGCCCAGTGGAGGGCAGCTCGTCTCCCAGGCATACCCGCGCCAGCAGTGGAGGCTTCCATCGGCGGTGCTTGCAGGAGGAACGCTGCGGGCAAGGTACTGGCTCTGCTCTTGGGAAAGAACCTGGACAGATGGAGGAGATGGACACGCCTCCAGCCAGGCGAGGACCGAAAGCGTCTCGCCCACCGGTTCCGCGAACCGCTGGGGAGTCATCTGCACGAGCGCATCCAGGGGAAGTTCTTGCTCCCCTCGGCAGATCATCGCCAGCAGCTGGATGCGACGAGGCGAAACGCTCTCCCACAAAAAGCGATACCCGCGAGCATGTGCATAGCTCTCAATCGAGAACATGCCGCCCAGGTGCAGGGCGCTGCAAATGGTGCAGATCGCCCTGGGGAGCAGGTACAGTGCCTGGACATCCACCTGTAGCGTGGTGCCGAGGGACGCCAGTTGCTCTGCTGTCAGGCGCGGATACTCGCTCCGACCCGCCTTATACCAGGGCTGTTTGCAGACGGGACAGAGCGAGAGCAGGTGCTTGTCGGCTTGCAGCACCGAAGCGGCATCCTGCTGCAACAGATGGGGCCAGCGAACTTCGGAGTGACCAAAGCTGCCAGATGGGTTACAACGGTTGAAATTGAAGGAATCTTCTGGTAACATAGTAATCATCAACTTTCCTCTCCCAGATGGGAGAAAACAAACGAGGGCGGCACACCTGGCAGGGTGTGCCGCCCTTTCACAATGGACAACTTGTAGCATGTTCTGACAGCTCAAGAACGCATCAGTAGAGAGGGGTGGTGGAGATCGGAGATGGGACAGAGCAACCTCCTGTGGCAACTAAAAGGCCACTTCCTGGCGAGAGCTGAGAAAGTGGCTGGCTGACAACTATTCAAAGACAGGAACCGCTGGCTACATGCAGGCTGAGTGCTTCACAACACCTGAAAAGTAACACTGAAACGATGTAGAGGCTGAAGAGGATAGAGGTGCCGTGGCCTGCCGAACAAAGTGAGGATGGGTGGGGAACAGCGCGTTGTGGATGGAGATGTAGGGGAAGAGCTGTTACAGGGCAAAGCACGTCACGATCTCCTTCTCGTGACGTCGCTTCGCGCTACTGGAGAAACGAGAGTTCGAGTTGAATGACCTCGATCTGGGCCTGCAGTGCCGCCAGGTCGCCCTGGCAGAAGATGATGGCCTGCCGCAACCGCTCCTCTTCCTGCAGGATACGTTCCCGCTCATAGTGAAACATGCGCTCGGCAGGCAGAGAACGCGAGCGAACCAGACCGGAAAGCACCATCTGTGCCGCCAGTTTTGGTTTCTGGTGCTGCAAGTCGACTTTGCGCTGCTGCAAAGCGCGCCAAGCCTGCTTCAGGCTTTCAGCACGCGCCAGAAGGGCTTGTACCTGCAATTCCAGTTTGACGCGCTCTCGCCAGAGGAATTCGCGCCGCTGCACCTCTGAATGGCCGGACTGTTGGCGATTCTGGTGGTGCTGGTCACTGTTCTGGTTCTGTTGATGGTGGTGTTGCTGATTGCGATGGGATTGTTGTTGATTGGCCATGAGAGGCTTCCTTCCTTTCCTGGTGATGCTGGTTGTCCAGTTCGTCACAGGCAAACGAGCAGCACGAAAACAGGCAGTATCAGCCCCTCACACTTTTATTGAACTGAAGCCTCCTTTCTGCTACACAGCGATGATGAACAAACTCAGCACAAGAAACACTCATACAAAAGATGGTACGAAGAACTGAGCCTACAAGACGATGCTACAAAACGATGCTACAAAGCACGACACTATGAAGGATTGTGTACTAGGATGGACAGTGCTACGAAAGGACGAGACACCTACGAAACGGACAAACCCGCTGTCCTTTGATTGGCGGCGAGCCATCTCTTGCAAGATTACCCAGCGGCACTCCAGTCGAGGGTGGACAGCCTTCCCTCATCCGCAGATTCCTCCCGGCGAGCAGTCTCTACCCGGCGACGGACGGAGGACGAGGCCGGATCACCTCGCGTGGCTGACAGGAGCGGCCTTCTGGCTCCGCTTCCGTCTAGTCCACTTGTTCTACACCAGATATATACCATGATCGCTGCGAATTGACAAGTCTGGAGTTTGCCAAAGAACAGGTTTTGTCACGGAAAGTGCGGGGAAAGAGGTATGCAGATGTATTAGTACCACAGGCAATTTTTCAGCTCTGGGGCGATTTGAGAGCAAGTTGCGTGCCATGAGATAGTCTCATGGCATTTTCACACCATTAGCTCAACAATAAGGCGGCATACCCCTCAATGTCATGGACACGCTCACCCAGAAGGAGTATTTCGTTGACATCCGTCACCATAACTCGGTATACTTATTGCTGAAAAAGATAGAACATATATTCTAAAAACGGTGATCCGAAAGGAGCTTGTTTTCGCATATGCTGTAGCATGATATTGCATCAAATGCCTGACTGCCGTATTTCTATGGAATGCCTGCAAGTACACGGCTATGAGCAAATAGGCAGAGTGTTTTTCATGAGCCTTGAAGCAGCTCATAGCCTGTCTGAATCCTCGCGGGATCGCGGAGGTATCCATCCCTCCTATTTTGGGGTGCGAGCTGGCCTTTGGGAAGGCTGTGTCCTCTTCTGGACAGCAGCTATCAACATACTGGGTTTTCTCCTACCAGACCCACTGGTCGCCCTGCAAGGAACTCCTCATCTCTGCATCACGCAGCAACCTGGAGAATGAAATATATATGAAGCATGATCGTTCACCTGAAGCCGACCGGAACCTGCAGGAAGGGTTACTCCGCTTTCCGCTGGAGGGCCTGCTTCCTGCCGATCAGACGCTGGTTCTCAACCTCTCCATGCGTACCGCCACGCTCTTCTCTGCTCCTGCCGATGGCGAGGCGCAGGTGCTGTCACAGCAGCGCTTTACCCCAAATGGCATACGCGTCCTGCTTCCTCTACTAGAGGTGTATCCGAGATATTGCCCGTATGATGTCCTGGTTGCCAGTCTCCTATCCCTCACACCGACGCAGGCCCGCCAGATGTTGCACGATTCATGGGAGGTCGCCATGCGTCCAGTGCGGCGTGCCATCAGCGGCATCATGGATGGGCTGCACGCCCTCGGCTTATCGGTGCGCTCGCTGCGCAAGGCTGGCTATGTGCTGGAAGCCCTCACCCGGCCCCACTTCTGAGCGTACTGCTTTTCCGGCACATCTGTTCCTCTTTTTCAGGTTCTCCTGCAATCTGTGTGAAAGCTCTAGTATACTTGAGGAAGCAGGATCATCCAGGGCGCTTTGCAGCTTGTCATCGATGTTGTGGCATGCGTTTGACTGAACCAATTATCACGCAACGTGCGGGAGGACCTTTTGCCCGTCTTTTTTGTGCTTGCCAGACCTGGCTGCTCGTGAGGTCAATCTTATCTCCAAATATCTTAGCCCTCTCATCGCAATTTGACACTCCAGCGCCAGTTTTCGAAATCATGCTGCCAATCAATCCAAAGAACCATCAGCCGTTCCCCATTAACCATCTAGTTATCCTATTGGCACATTACTGAGATCAATAAAGACGATCCTTCATTCGCTCCAGCTCCTTTATGAGCTTCTCTATCTCAAAGGATAGGCTTGACTTAGAGGTTATGTAGGCGTTTTCTTCCAGATGAGATCGTAAATCTATCAGGTACTGAGCTACCCTAGACATTGGAAGTCGTAGCTCGAAAAGACTTGATGCAGTTGCACTTGTCCTCCGCAATTCAGAAATAATGGCATCTAGACTCCGGCTTATCTCACTGCTCACCTCAGTTGGCATTCCCTTTTCTGTCGCTAGATGGACTTGAAGCCTTTCGATATTTCTAATGATGGAATAATCTAGCTCCTTGGAAATGCCTCGCGCTACCTCAAACTGTCCACGAACAGGGGATCTGCCTCTGATCAGTTCTGAGTATTGTTGGCTCCAATCAATTCCTGACTGATATGGTTGTACGTCAATACTTAATGTTGACTTCAGAGCATTTCGAAAGGCTGGATGAATCACAAAGACATGATCTGAGGGTTCTACCACTCCTGGTGCTTTATAATAGTACAGCGTCTCGTTTAGACGTTTGACTCCAAGAAATCCGACTCCATACAGGATATTGAGTATCGCATCCATCTCTAAAACAGAAATGTAATCGGGATACCTTCCCTTCAATACATCCTGCACGCGACTATACATTTCTTCAAACCGCTTCCTGGGTATGACGAAGCTCATATTGGTAAAGAGGAGGAGTAAGTCATTCAGGAAAGGATAGTTGACCCGATACTCTCCAATCAGGTCGTTGAGTTTCCAGCTCGAATACAGATCGAGGGACTGCAAGATGTGTTTTTCCTGTACTGAAAGACTGTTCTCCCTTCGCGCAAGATCAGTGCAAAGATTACAAAGCTGAATGATATCACGTGGTCTCATGAGCGTATGGAAAAGAATGAACTCAACGGTAGGCATCTGTTGCACGCGGGCGGGAAAATACATGGACCAGAGCTGATGAGCAGTCATGATAAGATTTCCCGTGGAAGTCCGCGCCCGAGCCAGGATCAGTTCCGGTAACGTCTCTTTCGTCCAAAGGATTGGCTCTTCATCTCCGCGTAGCTTGTCTTTGTCAAAAAACTGGAGCTGTTCGTAAATATCGCTACGCAAGAACACGATACAACTGACGTTCTCGAACTTGACATTGATATCTTTCGCTGCCATGAGCAATCCTACTGCCATATCACTCGAAGAGGGATCATCATCCCAGATCTCATCAACCTTGTCTACCAGAATATATAACCTGTGCTGCTCAAGCTGGCCAAGCTGCGATGTGAGCCAGCTTTCCAGAAAGTCCAGTTGCGTACTTAGTTGCAGGCCCGCATTCGGAGCATCTTTCATGCCTAACTCAAACGAACTCCCAAAGGCACCAAGCTTCAGGGTGGCACTGATCCTGTTAATGACTTTCCAGAATTTTTCCTGGAAGTTAAGGTCATCAACTTCATGATTATCGATGAGAAATTGCCGCACCTTCTTTACTTCAGACGGCCAGTCTGACTCCGAAGCCCAGGTGCGCCGTGCCACACTTAACAGAAACTTGCAGATTTGAATGAGGAACACATACTGCCAGACAAGCTTCTTCGATTGAAGTTCATTCACCCCGACCATCTCAAAACGGCGGATTTCATCGGCAGAAATTGCATCAGGAGTGACAATACATGAGTTTACCTCATTGCATAACTGCCTGTTCAACATGAGGCATAGCGCACTCTTCCCTGAACCTTTGCGTCCTATAACGAGCGTCTTTACTCTGGATTTGATGCGCTCATAGACATCCGTCTTCAAGAAGGATTCCCGTAGGAGACCGCTTGCGGTAAAATCTGCCTCAGCGTCATCTTTTCCAAAATACAACTTCTGAATGCTCATGAAATACCTCCTACGGATTTATCAACCTGTTCTCTTCTGTTGTGTAAGAAAATATTAGCGACACTCTACGTGTACCTGTCACGGACTGGTCCATCTGTCGCTCTACAAAGTGCATCACGTTGATAAATGTTTCTAGCACAAATATTTGTGAATGATACATACTATTCTAGCAGCAATCTACTGCATTTGGAAGCGTTTTTCTCATGAAGTTCGAGAATACTTAGTGGAACTATTTAGGCTCTTCCGCCCATTGCATGATAATTGGTTCAGTCAAACGCATGCCACAACATCGATCACAAGCTACGCAAGGCCAACTATGTGCTGGAAGCCCTCACCCGGCCCCACTTCTGAGGGCCTGCTTTTCTCTGTTCGGCATATCTGTTCCTCTTTTTCAGGAGTCATTCATGCGCAAAATCGGAGACATTCTCTTCCTAAAAGTCGGCGTAATGGTCACACACTTTTGAGGAAAAATCTGGTAATTTTGTTCTAGTTTGTTTCACAGGCAGCCTCTTTGGAGTGCGTCTAGCCTGGCTGCACAGGGGCAAGCTGTTCTGCTGCGCGCCTCTGAGGTCTGCCCCAGGGGTGGCACATGCTGATGCCACAACGTCGTGATTGTCATAAAAAATAGAAGGGGTGCATCTTCCATGCGTACTCACGCATCGTTTCCTTTGACACGTTCGCTTCCTCCGCTTTCCCTGCTGGAGAAAGTCCTGTACGATCTGCCTCCCCTGGAAGGGGTCCTGCTCCACTGGCATACGTATGGAGCGGCCGCGTTGACTCCTGGGATTGTCTCGCTCTTTTCCCGGCGCAAGGACCTGCTTGGCCCGGCGACCTTACCAGGAGCCAGCATCCAGCGGCTCGCAACCTGTGCAGAGATGTTGTGCCTTCCCCGTGGAGCGCAGGCGGCAGGGATCAACACCTGGGAGGCACGCCCACTGCACACGCGCCTGGTCCGGCACCGCCACTCCACCAGCGCCAGCGAGACCCAGGCGAGGCTTTCACCAGGGGTGCTGGTGCAAAAGACGGTGACGCTGGCATTGGGCGAACTGCTCGTGTTATGCACTGGCGTTGGCACCTGGCAGATCTCGCGGCAAGACCTGCATGCGATTGCCCAGGCGCTCGGGCTGCCGAACCGGAGGAGCAGGCACGCTACCATTCATCCAGCGACCTTTCAGCCGGTCGAGGCATTTGGCATGCTGCCCGGCATGGTCTCGCCGTTTCTGCGTCCGGCTCACGCAGCCAGGCTCACGGCGCTTGTGGTGCTTCCCTGGCCCGGGTGCTGGGAGGCCCAGATGCGCGAGGTGGCGATCTCACTTTCGCTGTGGGAGAGCCTGGTGCTTCCCCTTAGCTGCCTGCGCCAGCTTCTCAGACTGTATGCCATTCGTGCCTATCCAGCCCTGCGCCTCATCACGCTGCCCGAAACGGAGGAGGACGAGTCGATAGGCGACTCAGACACCCGCTCCCCGCTGACACTGGCTGTATCCCCTGCTCATACGTTTGCTGGGAGAGATTGGAGGGGAGTGAGGCGATGACGACAACGACCACTCCTGTTTCCGCGCAGCTCCAGCAGTTAGATCACCCTCAGTTGCAGGAACATCAGGTCTGGTATAGCGACCAGCAGCACCTGCTCATTATCGATAATGTCGTCATTGACTGCACTCCTTCCGAGTATGATGTGCTGCTCCTGCTGCTGCGAGCGGCGGGAGAACCTGTCCCCTTCGCCCGCCTGGCCTACCGCGACGCCCAGCGGACGCTCGCACTGGGTCCGCGCCATCGTCTCTCCCAGCGCATCAGCCGCCTGCGCGCCCGGTTGTGGCCGCTTGGCCTGGATATCCTCTGCCTCACCGGCTTTGGCTATCTGCTGCTGACCCGCTCAGGCGAGCAGGCCGAGGGAGCGTGAGGGCAGCGAACCAGCGTATCGCGTACACACAGAAGAGCGCCGGTCCGCTTTCACCCGGCAGCGCTGCCGGGTAATCCACAGCTTCTCCACAGGCCAGCAGCAGTGGAGTGTGTATGGCCTGTATCTCTACTGCCTTCATGTTCAAATGGAAGGAGAACCTGCGATGTCCCTGTCTCCTGAACAAACAGCCTCTCCTACTCTGCACCACATCCTGGCCCGGCTCAAGGGCGTGCGCACTTCGCTGCGCGGCTGGAGAGCCTGCTGCCCTGCACATGCCGATAGCGAACCGAGCCTGAGCATCGGCCTGGGAGAGCAGGGGCAGGTCTTGCTCAAGTGTTTTGTGGGCTGTTCCCTCGAACGCATTGTGGAGGCTCTGGGACTCACTGTCACCGATCTCTTTCCCGATGGGACTGCGGCCATTGAACAGGGTTCGTCCAATCATACGCATCGCAAGGCTCTTACACTGCTCGATCTCGCGGTGGCGAAGCAGTTGCCCTGGAAATATCTCTTCCACCTGGGCGTGATGGATCATGCCTCTGGCGGAGTGCAGATCCCCTATCATCTGGCTGATGGCCGCCCGGCCCCGCGTTACCGCATTCGCACGGCGCTGGTAGCCCGAGAGGGATCGCGCTGGAGTGCCGGTGTGGGCAACATCGTTCCCTACGGTCTGGAGCGGTTGGAGGATGCCCGGAAAGCAGGCTACCTGGTGCTGGTGGAAGGCGAATCGGACTGCTGGACACTCTGGTTCCAGGGCTTTCCGGCGTTGGGACTGCCCGGCGCGGAGATGACCGCTCTGCTGGAAGTGTCGATGCTCTCAGGCATCGACCGGCTCTACCTGGTACAGGAACCAGATCAGGGCGGCACGACCTTCGTTTCACATCTGCTGAAGCGGCTTGCGCAGTGGCATTGGCCAGGCAAAGTATTTGTGGTGCGCCTCCCCAAAGCGAAAGATCCGAGTGACCTCTACACACAGAACCGCGCAGCCTTTCGCGTTGCCTTCCAAAAAGCCCTGGAGCAGGCGGAGCCCGTATGTCTTCAGCAGGCTCAACGGGCGTCCGTGTCCTCTTCGCCAGCATCGGGGGCCGCTCCGGCAATTTTCAGCCTGCGTGACCTGCTCGCCTGGGAACTGCCAGCAGTACGCTGGGCGGTCCCAGAGACCTTGCCGGAGGGGCTGACCTTGCTGGCGGGCAAACCCAAACTGGGCAAAAGCTGGCTCGCGCTCTCGCTGGCACTTTCCATCGCAGCCGGTGGGGTCGCACTCAGCAAACATCCAGTAGCCCGGGGCCAGGTACTCTACCTGGCCCTGGAAGAGAACGCGCGCCGCCTGCAAGCGCGCGCTCGCCAGTTGTTGATCTCCATGACGAAAGTCCCAAACGGCCTGGACTTTGCGCTGGAGTGGCCGCGTCTGGCCGAAGGTGGGCTCTCCTGTCTGGAAGACTATCTCGAGACCCATCCTGACACGCGGCTCCTGGTGATCGACACCTGGGCGAAGGTGGCCCCGCGCACCGATACGCGGCGCTGCACACAGTACGAGGGCGATTACGACGCGCTTAGCCCACTCAAGCGGCTGGCCGAGACCTACCATGTCTCGATCCTGGCGGTGCATCATCTACGCAAGACAGGGGCAAGCGATGTGCTGGATGAGATCACCGGCTCGACCGGGATGACCGGGGCGGTCGATGGGACGCTCATCTTGAAGCGCGAGCGCGGACAACAGGATGCGACCCTGTTTGTGACCGGGCGCGATATCGAACACGAGCAGGAGCTGGCCCTACGCTTCGACGCGACCACCGCTTTGTGGTCGGTCCTCGGCGCTGCCGAGGAAGTTGGCCGCACCCAGGCCCGCCAGGAGATTCTCGCGCTGCTCCGCGAGCAGCCGGAGGGAATGAGCCCGCGTGAGATCGCAGGCGGGCTGGAGAAGAACTATCACACGACGCGCTCAATCCTGCGCAAGATGGAGGAAACCGGTGAGGTCACGCGACGACATGGCCGCTACCTCGTCCACTCAGGAGAGAGAAATCATCACGAGCAGAGACAGCCATTGCAAGGAAGCGATGATCGGGAGGAAGTCCTTAAGTCTCACCAAATAATCGGTTTTGCCTCTGCTGAAGTGGATGATAATGATGACCACGTGAGCGCACGTCCCTGTGATGAAACTGATGACAGTGATTACGCTGATTACGGCAGTGATACTTCGCATGGTGTGCGAAACCTGGTTAAACGACAACCTGATGACACTGATTACGCTGATTACAGCAATGGCACTGCTGCCACATCTGCTAGCGAGAAACTTGCTCCTGGTGATGCGAATAACGGGCAGCAAGAGATGAAAACCATCAGGCTGTGCAAGCAGGAGGCTCTCTCGTCAGAGGATCAGCAGCAGCAGGAACCTGCCGTAATCAGGGGCATCACCGTAATCAGTCGTAATCAATGTAATCAGGGTAATCAGCACGGTCAATTGCACGTTTCAGCACCATCGGTGGACATGCGTAACCAGTTCTGTGGTAAAGGAGATCAGGGTGCAGGAGCAGAGCCAGGGGAAACAATGCTCCAAAAGAGCCGCTGCCCGCATCATCCACGAGCGCGGCTGGTGCGTTTTGACCCGTTCGGTCAGGCGTGGTGCGACCGCCTGGAGTGTTGGGATTGCTACCGCTTGATGAAGATTGGGGAAGTCCTGGAGTACCGCCCATTGAAAGAGCAGGGAGGCAAACTGCTCATCGAAGAGGGGTTGGAGGCGTGGGCGACCTACGTGCGCACGCAGCGCGCCTTCCTTGTGAGCTGGGCCACCCAGGAGGCCTTAGCACTGTGTCATGCGCTGGGCATCCAGGAGCCTGAATTGTCGGACGAGGTGAAGCGGCTCGTGGAGGTGCCAGAAGTATCACCATCATAGACCCTCGCCTGAGAGATAATCGTGTTTTGCCGGGCAACATAGAGGGCTTTCGCTCGTGCCAGGTTGCGGGCCTCGATGTGTTCAATGGCCCTGGGCCTGCCGCCACGTCTGCCTCGCGCGCGTTCTGCTTCCTGGCATGTCTGGGTGCGCTCCCGGATTACATCGCGCTCAAACTCGGTCATGGCCGCCATGATGTGAAAGAGAAGTTTACCGATAGGCGTGGCCATATCGATCTGCATCTTGAGACTGCGCAGTTCAATGCCGCGCTCTGCGAGCAGGTTCACCGTTTCAATCAGGTGCTTGAGCGAAGGGCCTGCACTATCCAGTCACCGCACCACAATCACATACTCAGTTTGTGTCCCATCAAGCATATCTAGAAACTCCGGGCGGTCAAACCGCTTGCCGCTCATCTTCTCAGTAAAGATGCAGTCACCTTGCTCCACGAGCAGCGCATCTTCCTGCAAGGCCATCGTCTGCTTGTCTTTAGACACCCGGATATAGCCACATTTCATCCCAGTTTGCTCCTTGCTGCTTGTTGTTGCTGTATCATTTGTACAGAAACGCATGTGAGAAAGCAACTTAATGGACATCGATTTCTGGATGGTAAAAAGAACAGCGATTCTGTTTGCTGGAAGGGGGTAGTGCCGTCTGAATGGTAGAGTCCGCAAACCGATCCAGCCTGTTGAAAAAGTCCAAGTAATCTCATCATTCTACTCCTGGCACGCGAAATCTAAGCATAAATGGTAGCTTGGTTGTAAAGGTATACTCATCCATCAGAAGCTTTTTTCAACAGGCTGGATCGGTTTGCGGACTCTACCATTATTGGTGTCAGAAGCGTTCTTCCTACTAAGGCCTAGATGAGCGAATCGACATAGCTAGCAAAGCAGCATTTCGCTTGATACACAAGCATCGCAAGAAACGACATCCAGTTTTCTGTTACCGATTCGAGAGTACCATGCCCTCGGATAGGACTTTAGCTTCCGGGCGAAGAAACGCTATGAGAATTACTTAGCGGTGATGAAAGCCTCGCTCATCTAGGGTCTAGAATAAATGATTGGTAGGTAGTGTCCAGGTCAACAAAGCACCGGTTAAAGGTTTATTCTCGTTTTAGTAACCTGCGAGAGTTACTGTAGGGGACGAGACACTGCTATCATTACAGCAAAAAACGTTACTCCAGTATACTGAACCATCAGCTGTCCTGAGGGTAAACATGCCTCCGTTTGAATTGCTCATGATTACACCACTCACATATAACGGTGTCGAAAAATCATAAGATGCCTGCTGGTGCCACCGTAAAATACCTGTGTTCGCATACAGCGCATAGACACCGTCTGCACCCGTGTAGATCGTTCCACCCCAAAAAATTGGCTGAGAGACGATACCAGGATTCGTTCCAGTTGGATAAGGTGGCCACAGGACGGTTCCATTGCTTGCATTCAGCGCAATGATATGTCCTCCGCTCCCGTTTAATCCGGTAGAGCCAGCATAAACAACTCCGTTGACTATTGTTGGGGAAAAGGAAACAGATTCTCTGGCTGTACCCGTACCTGCAACCTGGTAGTCCCAGAGCAGCGTTCCATTCGTGGCATTGAAAGCATCTACACCGTACAATGTGCCAATGTAGATGACCCCATTGACTACTGTCGGCTGCGAATAGAATCCACTAGGACCAGCTACACGCCAGAGCAGCGTTCCATTCGTCGCGTTGAGTGCATATAGGTATCCATCGCTCGTAGCAAAGTAGACCACGTTATTGATCACCGTGGGCGACAAGTCGTTGAAGGCTGAGGTTTGGTACTTCCAGAGTAACGCTCCGTTAGTGGCATTATATGCGTAAACAATTTGATCATCCGAACAAATATAGACGACTCCGTTGACCACTGCGGGCGAACCGTTTATCTGCCCTCCTGTCGAAAATTTTCTGCTTTGCGAGCCACTGGTTGGATTGATCGCGTAGACATTGTTTCCTGCACTGACATAGAGTAATCCCTGTGCCAGTATTGGACCTCCCTCAATATACCCAGTATTAGGTATTTGGAAAGACCAGCGCAAAGACCCATCGCTCGTGTTGAATGCTATAACACTCACATTGTTGCCAACTGCCGGACTGATATAAGCAGTCCCTTTCAGTAGCGCACTTGTCTCTCCTAATGTGCAGCCATTATGGCTAATGACAGTGTAATGGAAGTTGCTCCACTCCTCTTGTACGATATAATAGTGACCATTCCACTGCACATTTGCCTTACCTCCATCTAAGGTGACAGAACCAAATTGCCAGGCGCACTTGTCCCCAATTTCTTCATGTGGATCCTGATTGGGAGGGGGATTAGGATTGAGATCCCACCAGCCGCTCTGAGGGGCATTAGGAGTAAGTGGGTCTGTGATCGTTTCCATCTGCTCGTGACTCGCGAAGTTAATCGCGCTATCAGCATCGAAATCGTTGTTCGGTGAGGTCTTAACGCCACAAGCACTCAGGTCCGTACCAGGATAAGGCATGTTGGTATAAAGGATAGGCTGAGTTTTCCCTGAGGGAACGAAGTCGCTATGGTAAGCGCAGTACGCTGTAAAGGCACATTCAGTTGAACTACCATCAGTACATGAGCCTTCACCCCAATCGGTAAAGACAAAAAAGATGTTGTTTAGGCCACCACCCCAGCCTTTTACTGACATCACGTGAGTCACTTCCGCTTGAATATCCTGGTCTGTTAAGCAGCCGTGAGGCGTTGCGGTGTCAGTACAATCTGATGGAGTAGGATAAGGCGTCAGATTATCGATCCAAGCTCCACCTAAGGTTGAAATCTTGTTGATGTGGCCATGAAAGTTGTCGTAGTATTGAGTGTTGTTGTTGTACATGGCCGATCCACCAATATCTCCAAAATATTGCTTAAGCAAGAATTCGTAGTTGGTACTCTCATGAGTAGGGGTTCCGTCTGGAAGCTTCGGGGGAGCCCAGAAGATGGTATAAATTGTACTCGAGTGCTGCATTACCTGTCCATTATGATATACAAGTGGAAGAGTCGTGCTTGATCCGCTCAGCAAAGCAGCTTGGTGTGTCTTCAGAATGTGGGGATGACTTTGCCTGGTAATGGAATGCTCTGCTACTGAAACTGCTCTTGCTGAAGATGGAGAGCCAGGGGCAGTTAGGACGAGAGATAAAACTAATATCAGAAGAGAGAGCGAGGCCAATACAACTGAAAGAAATGAGCGAAAATGATTCATGTGACACTTGCTCCTTGCTCGTAAGTTGAATCAAATATTGTTGCTTGCCTAAAATGGATCACAGTTTTCACAGTAAAGGCGAAATGACCTCAAGCTCATCCCGTCCATTATAGCTAGGAACTGCTATGAAAATGCTCTTGAGACCACTCACGCTCTGTAAAAGCACATGGTTTTAGAGCTGTAACTGATGGCATCGCAATAATGACAATGCCATTCTATACGTCTGCAATCTAAAGAAAGGGCAGAAATTGGCCCAATGAATACATGAGCAAGAATGATCATTACCAAGACTATTCGCTCTATAAAGTATAGCTCACTAATCGTAATTTTTCAATAAAAGCCAATATGATTTTTCATTTTTTGCAATAAAGTTTAGGATAGAAGTTAAAATTTGAGATGGCTATCGAATATAAATAATTTGTAAATGTCAATTGTGGAATAATTTTTATGCCTCGACGCAAAACGCTAAGATCCTGACGAAAATAGACAATAGCGCACTTTGTTCTAAAATTTGCCTGGAAACCACTTTCACTAAAAGAAAAAAAGCAGCTTGAGGTCAGCGCAAGATACGTGTAAAAATCGCTCATAGTGATAGAGTTTTACACGTATCTTGCGCTGACCTCAAGAGAGAGCATGGTTCGTGATGTGTTCCTTATAGCTCAGTCCAGGAAACGGTCCAGCCTGTTGAAAAAAGTATAGCTCAGTTTAAAAGAGCACTTGAGTTTGCCAAATCATCACTGTATTGAATGAATAAAGGACGAAGAAGGAATAAAGAGTATATAGAGTAAAAAGAGAGAAGTGAGTTGACAACAAAGGGGACGATGCGGTGCAATAGAAGCAGGAGGAACAAGCATCATGATGGGTTTGAAAAAGCGGGATTTTGCCCCACTCGTCGCCGTCTCGCTGGAGGAACTCGTTCCCCAGGATCATTTTTATCGCCATGTGCAGAACGTGCTCGATCTCTCGTTCGTGTACCAGTTGGTAGGCAAGTTCTACGCTGGGCTAGGACGCCCGTCCATTGATCCAGTGGTGTTCTTTAAGCTACAACTCGTCATGTTTTTCGAGGATATTCGATCCGAGCGTCTCCTCATGCGCCAGGTGGCTGACCGATTAAGTGTGCGCTGGTACGTTGGATACGATCTGGATCAGCCGCTCCCCGATCATTCGACATTGAGCAAGACTCGCTCGCGCTATGGGCTAGAAGTGTTCCGGCGCTTCTTCGAGGCTATTGTCGAGCAATGCCAGCAGGCCAGGCTCATCTGGGGGAAAGAACTGTACTTTGATTCAACTCAGGTGAACGCGAATGCCGATCTGGATTCGCTTGCTCCTCGTTTTGCAGTGGAGGCACGAGAAGCCATCCAGAAGCACCTCACCCTCCTTTTTGCAGCAGAAGCAGCACTGTTGGAAGATCCCGAGGCGAGCAGCAGTGAAATATCCCATCCCAAAGCTGCCTCAAAAGTCCCTCCCGGCGCGAAACCCACACTTCTGCCTGCTGTCCTTTCTCAGGCACAGTGTAAGGAATTGGCAGCAGAGAATGCATCTCGGCATGACTGGATCGCACAGGAAGGGCGACAGCAGCGAGAGGTTCGTGGCTCCTATGAGCGCACGGCCGATTTTCGGATCAGCACGACCGATCCTGACGCAACACCGATGCGTCTCAAGGCAGGTGGAACCCATCTGGGCTATCATACGCACTATGTAGTCGATGGAGGCAAACGCCGCATCATTCTGGCGGTGCTCGTCACTCCTGGGGAGGTAATGGACAATCATCCCATGCAGGACTTGCTCTGGCATACATGCTTTCGTTGGCATCTGTGGCCCAAACAGGTGACTGCCGACAGCCTCTATGGAACAGGAGAGAACCTCAAAGCTATCGAAGCAGCTCATATCCGAGCGTACATCCCCATCGCCGAGCGAGGCCAGCACAACATGGGCTATTATGGGCTCGCACAGTTTACCTACGACGCTGACCAGGATGTGTACCGCTGTCCGCAGGGGCACGTCTTGCGTCCAGCATATCGAATGGAAAGGACACAAGAGACCCAATATCGCGCCGATGCGGCCATCTGCAATGCTTGCCCGCTGAAAGCGCAGTGTACCGAAAGCCAGCATGGCCGGCACGTCCACCGCTCCTTTTTTGCTGAGTATGTCGAACGAGTGAAAGGCTACCAGCAGACCCTCGCCTACCAGAAAGCGCTCAACAAGCGCCAGGTGTGGGTCGAACCATTGTTCGCAGAAGGCAAACAGTGGCATGGCATGCAACGCTTCCGCTTACGACGTCTCTGGCGTGTCAACTGTGAAGCCCTGGTGATTGCTTCTGGTCAGAATCTCAAGCGCTTGCTCCAAAAACGAGGATGGGGACGGCGTCCGTTTCCCACCGAGGCGGTGGCGATGGCACCTCCCTCGCAGCAACCAACACGATCCTCGAAAGGCCATTGGCTCAACCGGCCTGATCTCGCTGTGGCCTCCGTGGTCGCCTCTTGGGTCTCCAGGCCCTTCTGTGAGCTTCAGAAAAGCTCATACCCTATTATTGGACATATTTTAACCCTATTACACTTTATATTGTTCTTACCCAAAAATGATACTTCATTCTTCATGCTTCTTTTTCTTTTCTTTCCCGTTCCCCAACTCTCCGATATTCAGTAAACTCATCTGCTTCTCCTAAACTGAGTTATACTTTTTTCAACAGGCTGGGTCATTTCCTGGACTGATTGCGGTACTATCCACGTTTCGGTACGGTGGAAATACCTCAGAAAGCTCTCCCTTTGGTTCCTTCGGTCTTCAGGTCTCGCAATAACCGTTCGAAAGCCTGTTGGTATGCCTGGGGATCAGTCCAGCGTGTGAAATCGCCAATATGCCGGGTGCGGCGAAGCGTTGCTGCCCAGGACTGGGACGTGTGCATTACACTCTCGTCGAGCCGGATGGGAAATAATACCTCTCGTTGCTCACGCCGTTCTTTCTCCAGTGCTGCCTCGACCTCATCCTCCACCCAGGTGCTGGCAAGGGCATGTTCAGACAGCACGAGCAGCAGTTTGTCTTGGAGATGGATTGCTTCATCGATACGATAACGAATCTTATCGCCAATCTTCAGATCTTCTGGCGCGAACCAGCAGCGTACCCCCTGATCCTGGAGATCGGCATGCCAGGGGCGTGCGAGGGTTTTATCCTGATGCGCATAACTAATAAAGCATCAATGATATTGAATTGGGGACATCATCTGCGCAAGATAAAAGTTGATCCACTCATCAGGTATACCGCATCTGCGTAAGAAATACTGGGTGCTGCCGTCTTGGGGAAGCTGCACACTATATAACTCAACGCGAGAACCGCCTTCATGGTGTATGTTGACAAAGCCAAAGGTCTGGCGAAGGTCAACTCTAGCAAAGATTGCGCCGCGCGTAAATGCACCACTTAGGTCAGCACCACATAGATTAGCACCAACTAGCAAAGTACTACCCAGAACAGCCCCGTTCAGCTTTGCATCACTCAGGTTCACCCCGTAAAGACTAGCTCTATGCAGTTTAGCACTGCTCAAATCAGCATCACTTAAGTCAGCTTCGTGCAGATCAGTTCTGCTCAGGTCAGCTTTGCTCAAGTTAGTTTCGCTTAAATTAGCTCCACTCAGGTCGGCTTTGCTCAGATTGATACTATTCAGACTAGGCCACAGCTTCTTTTGTACTGCGCGCCAAGCGCGGTCTATATCAGCACCTGTCAATTCAGCCTCACGCAGAGCTGCTTTACGAAGATCAGGCCGTAGCTTCTCTTTGGGTTCCTTTTGCTGTTTGCGCCATGCGTTCCATTGTATTACTCCCTGTTTCAGCAGATTAACGTGTTCCTGGTTTGCCATATCTTTCCTATCTTATACATGTACATCACGCAACAACCGCTGTAACGCCTGTTGGTAGGCAGCATCATTCTGCCACTGCCGAAAATCCCCAATAAAACGCAGTCGGCGAATATCTCCTGCCCATGCTGTGTTCGTGTGCATCACGGCATCATCGAGCCGAATGGGAAAGAGGACAAGCGTTCCTGGTAGCTGGCGTTCCCGCTCGAAGGCCAGTTCCACTTCCCGCTCCACCCAATCGCTTTTGACGGCGTGTGTCGAGAGGATTAACAACAATTTGTCGTTCTTCTGGATCGCCTCATAGATCTGGGTGCGTAGTTTGTCGCCGGTCCTCAAATCATGCGCGGCAAACCAGCAGGGAACGCCATGTCGTTGTAGGTCGGCATACAGCTTCTCAGCAAAAGCCTGGTCTTTGGTGGCATAGCTCAACACACAACTGTGGTAATCAGAGGAGACCTGCTGTTGCACGGGTGTTGGAACAGGCGACGGCGAGGCAACCTGCTGGTGAGCAGGAGGCGTTGACGAGGAGGGGAGCGCCTCGCGCCGGACTTGCCAGACAGCAACACCGATACCGAGCAACACCACAATCCCAAGTGCAGGCCAGGCAAAGCGCAGATACGGAGTAAGGACTGGCGGAATGGTGCTGGTGGCAAGATTGCCAAGAATGCCAGCCAGGGCGGTGAGGAGACCGGCGAGAACCGTCAACACAATTGTGACAGACAGGCGCGGTGACGACCGTGGAGACATACAAAAAACCTCCTCACGCAGAACACCTCAAGAGAGACACATCGCTCCTTCTAACAGGAGAAACGATGATTCCGCTTGAGTATACCATAACCGATTACGTTGTGCGTTGTTTCTGCGCTCTGAGATCCCGTAAGAGTCCTACAAATGCCTGTTGGTAGGCATCATGGTATTTCCAGCGGGTAAAGTCCCCGATATGCCACCGCCGTCGCACATCGGCAGCCCAGGCTTTGGTCGTGTGCATCACCACCTCATCCAGGCGGATCGGGAACAACACTTCGCGTCCCAACTGGTCTTCTTTCTCGCGGGCGGCGGCCACTTCTCGTTCCACCCAGGCACTTTGAACAGCCTGTTCGGAAAGAATAAGAATGAGTTTATCGTAGAGGCGAATGGACTCATCGATGCGCTGGTGATAATGATCACCGATCTTGAGATCTTCTGGGGCAAACCAACATCGCACGCCTTCCCGTTGGAGATCGGCATATAGCCGCCTGGCGAAGTTTTCGTCTTTGCTCGCATAGCTGATGAAACAGGTGTAATACTCGATGGCTTTGTTCATCAGCGAGGGCAGATACGCCAGAAAATCCTCTGGCACTCCGGTTTGCCGCAAGAAGCTTTCTGGTATCTGCCCTTTCGAGAGGTAGAAGGTATCAATACTAATGAAGGATGGCCCATTATGGTCGAGGACTTCCAATCCCTTTACATACCGAAGGTCCAGATTGACAAACAGTGTCTCTTCTACTCTGGCATTTGTTACATTAGCTTCGCTCAAATTGGCTCTGTAGAGGTTGGCTCTGTAGAGGTTGGCTCCTCTGAGATAGGCATCGCTGAGGTCGCTGCCACTAAGATCGGTTCCCGTGAGGTCAGCGTTGGTAAGGTAGGCTTCTCTGAAGTCGGCTCTGTAGAGATTTGCACCACTGAAATTGGCATCGCTGAGATCGGCTCTAAAGAGGTAAACACCTCTGAGGTAGTCTCCTTTGAGGCAAGCCCCTCTGAGATCAGGTCTAATCTCCGGATGCTGGATTCTCCATTGATTCCAGGATGCCACACCTTTTCGCAGTTGCTTCAGATGTTCTTCGTTCGCCATTGCTATCCCCTCGTAAAGTGATAGTTCCATTATAAATCGGATGCCTTAGGCCTGTCGGTGCGATTTTAACGAAAAAGTACCTGGACTTTGCACATTTTAAGGAGAGAAACACGCAGCAGTGACTAGGCGCGACACTTCTGCACGTGGTAGTAAAATGACATCAGGGTTTTCCGGTAAGGTCGGATAATGGAACGGATCCCATAAGCAGAAGCGCAGTGCCGCCAGGACATCGGAGAAGGTCGCCTGCGGCTTGCGATACCAAGTGGTCTGCTGGATGGGAAGGTCCCCTTTGGGATACAACTGCGACCCCCAAAGCGTTACCAGACTGTAGAGGGCCAACAAACAAGGGGTGCTACGTTCGATAGCTGTATCTGACCACTGCCGCTGGGTCTGGATACCTAGATGGGCACGACTTTCCTCAAACGTCACTTCCGCTGCCCAGCGGGCCATGAAGGCGAGCACGATGTCGAGGCCTGAAAGATTCTGATCCGTGGCGAAGTAGAAGCGAGTCTCTCGCTCACCGGTCGGATCCCGGCTAATCACCCACCGCAGAGGCAACGGAGGACGACCAGCGCGAAAGCGATTCCACCAGCCAGTGCCGCTGCACCACTCGATCTGACGGCTTCCTTGTCCATACCAGTTCACCGTGGCGGTGTGCCACTGAGTACTCGGGTCGGCCAGGATATGATCCCGCCTGGGCAGACGTTCTCCCACCACACGCGGGCGGCCTTCTCGACGAGGAAGGTTTGGGGGCAAAGGCTCGTAGAGGCAGGCATCCGGTCGCAGGGGAGCGATCAGAGTGACATGCCATTTTGCACAGGTGAGGCCCAACTCGGTGGAACTGTAGGCCCCATCTCCCACCAGGATCATAGGAACATCGGGCGCCCAGCGGCGCAAGAGGTGAACAAGTTGTCCAGTCCAGTCGGGAACGGTCTTATGCTGGCGTCCCAATTTCCGATCATGCTCAGGCGAGGAAAGCAGGACGCACAGAAACGGCAACGCCCAGGCCCGTTTGGTCCAGGCAGGCTTGACAACCAGCATCAGGCAGAGCCATCGTAACCCGCGGCTCATCTTGGGAGCGCGTTCTGTCGAGCGCACGGGATCGTGATAGACACTACATTTGCGGATATGCGGTCCCCAGCGCCGTTCCAAGGTTTCATCCACGACCAACTGAACAGCAGCACCAGGAGGGACGAACATGCGCATCAGCAGCAGGAAGAGTACTTTGCTCATCTGCAGAGGCGACCAGCGTGCTCGACTGAGCACATGATGGAACACGTTAAATTGAGCGAGTTGGTGCAGGCCCATTATGCGCAGCGCACTGGTCACCGTTCGCCGCCCATGAGCCAGCAACGTCCCTTCCAGCAGAATGAGCACCTTCCTCCAGGTGGGGCGAGTGAACCCTGCGCGAAAGGGAGCCAGAAGCAGCGTAAGCTGATGAGAGGTCATGGATAGTCTCCTCCTTTGAGCGTACAATCGCCCCTATCATACTGGAAGAGATAAAGGGATCCCGCGAAAAATGTGCAAAGTCCAGGTATCTTTTCGGCGGTTTCGCACTGATAGGCCAACGTTAATTGGACAGGACGTTCAGTCCTGTTATTCCATTTGCACTCCTTCATCAACAGCCGGGAATCCTTTGCTTGAAGCAGCAGCTGAACCATAGCCTCAGTATAGCATGGAAGTAGTCGAATGAGCCGAAGCGCAGGAAACGATTGGGACTTTTCGGCCAAGTGTGCAACGAGTGCGAGGAATGATATTGCTTGTATTGTTGGTATGGTTCAAGCTATGATATACTCCAAGTGATGCGTTCCCCAGATCTTTGAATCGAAAGGTATACCATGCTGACATGCTCCGTTCACTTGATCTGCTTCATCCTCTCCTAGAGTACGAAGCCCAATTTTTGGTATGAATTCCTAGAGCTAAGTGGATCAGGGAGGAAACATGTCGAAATCATCGGAGCAGCTGCTGTTTTTTTACAGTTTATAGTACGTGGTATCTTTTCGTCAAAATCACACGACAGGCCAGGAGGGATTTTGATGAGAAAAGAAGAGGTTTGAAGATGGCTGACTATGTAGGAACACAGCTTGGCAATTATCGGCTCACACATCTTCTGGCTCGCGGAGGATTTGCTGAGGTCTACCTCGCTGAACACGTCTATCTCAAGACCCAAACCGCCGTCAAAGTACTACACACGCAGGTATCGGGTCGCGATGACCTGGAGACCTTTCTCAACGAGGCTGGTACCATAGCCCACCTGGTACATCCCCACATTATACGCGTCATGTATTTTGGGGTGGATGGTGGAACGCCTTTTCTCGTCATGGACTATGCCCCTGGCGGCACCTTGCGAATGCGGCACCCGAAAGGATCTCGGCTTTCTCTCGCCAGGATCATTACATATGTGAAGCAGGTTGCAGAGGCGTTGCAATATGCTCATGACGAAAAGTTGATCCATCGAGATATCAAACCGGAGAATATGTTGATTGGTAGGCGCAACGAAGTCTTACTGAGTGACTTTGGCATTGCTCTGATCACACAGAGTTCTGGCTACCAAAGCACCCAAGATGTGATCGGCACTGTTGCCTACATGTCCCCTGAACAGATTCGAGGGAAACCACGGCCAGCGAGTGACCAGTACTCATTAGGAATTGTCGTGTATGAATGGTTGTGCGGCGACCGTCCTTTCCATGGTTCGTTTACTGAGTTGTGTACACAACATATGTTTGCTTCTCCGCCGCCTTTACGCGAGAAGTTTTCAGCAATTTCACCAGATGTTGAGCAGGTGGTGATGACAGCACTTGCCAAGAATCCAAAGGCACGTTTTGGAAGTGGATACGAGTTTGCTCAAGCATTAGAACAGACAAACTTGTCAACACATCTTCGTTTCTCAACATCACCTCAGCACGCTCGAACTCTACGTCCAGTACCTCCGTTACCATCCTCTCCTCCACCATCACCTACTCTATCGCAACCTTCAGAAGAAGTACCTCTGCTCGAGAAAGACATCTCTACGCAAAGAAATTTACCCACAGTTGCTGTAAACCCGGTGACCGAGCGGTCTGGTAGGAAGAAATACGAGCAACGAAGGAACCGCGATAAAACGGAAAGTGTATGGCGCATTGGCAGGTGGCAGCTCATCGCTATGATTCTCAGTATGCTTTTCTCTATCGGTCTCAGTAGCATCATGGGCTGGTACGAGGCAAATTATTCTTACGCTCCAAGTGGAGCGGTAGCTATCGTTTTGCTTGGTGTGGCTGAAGGTACGTTTCTTTTTCTGGCGGCTATTCTTGGTCCCTGGGTTGGCTTGTTTATCGGTACGCTCGACTTCTTCATTGGCAATTACTTTTTTAACTATGTATTTTTTACCAGTAGAGGGTGGAGTTCCTCCATCGATCAGTACCTGAAAGGCCTTTTTTAACCTTGCCTCTCTTCCTGCCTGTTGGCCTTATTGGCTTCATTGTAGGGCTTGCTCTGTTAAAAACAAAGGGACGCTACGACAATTTTCGGGCCATTGCTCTTACGGAGGGTCTGAGTGCAATAGCGATAGTTGTTCTATTGTTGGTGATGCTAAGCATCCTCGGTTTCATCCAGGGACGAAACGATTTCCCATTTTCTTTACTTGTTGGCTATTTTCTCGCCTTGTTCCCATACACTCTTCCTGGTCTGATCCTGCTTCCAATCCTACTCTTCATCCAGGGAAAAATAGTCAACCGTAAAAATGATGTTATATAGACCTATACATCTATGAGGTTCTCTCTGCTCACTTGTTGTCTGATGAAGAAGGATGATCTTCATCGCGGTATAGCTCAGTCCAAGAAACGGTCGAGCCTGTTGAAAAAGTCATCGGTGGCTGAGTATATCCTGCAATCAGGCTTCTCTTTAACGCTCAGATTTTGCGGCCTCGAGAGGAATAATGAGCTTCTTTGGGACTTTTTCAACAAGCTGGGTCGATTCTCAGACAAATCATTTCATGGCAACCACATACACGACGTTCCTCTCGGTGATCAATGTTCCTTGTGCCTGCATATTGCGTATATGGACCAGCGATTCGGCTTGCAGGACGTTAAGCACCCGAGGCGATAAGAGTTCCAGCGCCACGTGAAAGAACAGCGATCAGCGCTTCTACCACCAGTCCTCCAGGGTAGTGTAGGCAAATGCCTTCTTCTCGTTATGAACCTTCACCTCAGTGAAGCCGACGTGGGTGAGACGTGCGGCCAGTTGTTCGGGGGTGTTCATCTCACGGCCAGGGTTCAATGGTGAAGAGCTAGACGAAGACTGCAAAATTTACGACTTTCGCATCGCCTGGCTCGCCGAGCTGGGAAAACTCGCTTTTCATGACTCAGTCAGCATTCATTTGCTAAAACGTTTGGCGTGAAATGAGATAACGACACTACCACTCGAACAACTCGGCAAAGGCCAGGGGGATCACGCGCCCCAGTCGGATGTCGAGCCAGCTAGAAAAGATATGCGAGGTCATTTGAGCAGCCAAGCGGACTTGAAAGCCATCCAGGGCATGAGGCCGCTCTCGCGCCAGCCGAAATATATTGAGCAGTCTGTCATACACTGTCTCAATGATCTGGCGCAGCCCGGTCAACCAGCGCCCGGTCCCTGAATCAGCGGACCCTGCTTCGTAGGTGAGGAGGAATGATCACTTCTCCGTCATACCGGGCCAGCCAGCGCTCATGCACCTGGTCATCGGCAAAGCTTTTGTCGGGACATAGACGCACATCCTCGGGCGCATCGGCACTGCACAAAGGCGGCGAGGGCGAGTGGCGCAGAGCGAAGAATGTCTCGACCAGGACATGGTCGTTGCAACTGGCCGTGACAAAGCCAAAGCCAGGAATCACGCCCGTTGGGGTAATCGAGGTCAGCATGGAAACACACCTCGTCATCTCAGATCAGCACATCACGGCCCGCACGTTCCCGCCACTGATGTTGAGAATGGTTCCAGTGCAAAAGCTGGCGGTGGCCAGATACAGTACGGCCTGGGCGATTTCCTCCGGTTCGCCCAGCCGGGCCAATGGCACTCCTCTCGTCGAGAGTTCCCGCTGCTCCGCCGTCTTCGTATCCGTCCCGAATTCCCGCGCGCGCTGCTCTATCAGCACCTCGACCAGGGGCGTCCTGGTCATGCCCGGCGCGACGACATTCACGCGGATGCCATCGACAGCCAGTTCCCGCGCCAGCATTTTGGCGAAGCAGTGGGTGGCCGCCTTGGCCTGGGCGTAGGGTCCCAGGCCCGCATCGGGCTGCAGGGCCTGGTCGGAACCGGTGAAGACGATGCAGCCCCCGCCTCGCTCTTTGAGGAGTGGCACCGCTACCCGGCAGGCGTAGACGTGCGTGAAAAAGTTGATGGCAAAGCATTCCTGCAACTGCCCGCTTTCCAGGGTCTCGAATGGCCCGGCAATGAGCGCTCCGACGTTGGGTATCAGGATGTCGAGGACGCCCCCATACGGAGCAAGCGCGGCCTGCATGCCCTGCCGCACGCCGTGTGCAGTGCGTAAATCGACGACTACCGTCTGAACCGTCACCCCGGTGGGGCGCAGGACGGCTGCCAGGTCCTCTAAAGCCGTCTTCTCGCGGTCGAGCAGCGCCAGGCTGGCTCCTTCCCAGGCAAAGGCTTTCGCAATGGCCCGACCAATGCCGCCAGCCGCACCGGTAATACACACCACTTTGTCCCGCAGGTTGGTGTTCATGATGCTCGCTCTCCTTCCCCGCCTTCCCGGCAGACCAGCAGCGACAGGAAAAGGAGCGGCTCCACGCTGGAACGATTGGTGATCGCCCGCGATACTCCGCGCGGGATCAGCACGTTCAGCCCGTGTTCCCAGGTGTAAAAACGCTCTTCCGCCACCGCTATGGTGGCGTTGCCTGAGAGGACGAACAGATTCTCGTCGTGGGTTTCTTCAGTATAGGGATGGACGCGGCCACCAGGAGGAATCTCCACCAGCGCCAGCCGTCCCCACAGTGCCGAACAAGCGCACGCCAGATCGACCGTGGCGACCCGCAGGCGGACCTCTCGTCTCCCCAGGCTTGCCGGGTGGAAGGCATCCGAGTCTTCGAGCAGGGCTGGCAGCGATGGAATCGCTCCTGGTTGGCAGATAGATGCATCTTGTGGCGGCGGCACGAGTTCGACCACCAGAAAGGCCAGTTCCTCTCGCGAGGACGTGTTGCGGATGCCGTGCCGCGTCCCTCTGGGCGCGATGGCCAGGAACCCGGGCGCAACAGTGCAGGCGGTGCCGTTGGTCGTCAAAACTCCGGTGCCGCAATGGATGTAGTAGATCTCGTCGCTCTGCTGGATATGTTCGCCGACCGAGGACTCCAGTCCTTCGGTGGCCGGTGAGATGACCACATACTCGAGACTGTGCCAGGGATATCCAAGATGCATGGGAATGGCAAGCGATTTGTTATAGACTATGCCACTACCTCCCAACTGGTCATAGGTCTGAACAGGGCTGTCCGTATCGCTGACGGAGAGCCCGGTCAGTTGATGATGGAATACCATATGCTTCTCTCTTTCTTTCTTCCTTCCTTTCAAAACTTGCCTGCTCAGGGAGGGCTGACGCTGCTTCCAGGGATCATGCCATCAGCGTCGTGAGCGCCGTGCGCAGTTCCTTTTCCGAGACATAGGCCAGTGGCACTGCTGGCCGTTCTTCGACCGGCTGGCCCAGGTGCCGCAGAAGGACCATGACGTGATAGCCCTCGCGGCGCGGCAGGTAGCCAATCTTGTTGTCGTCGCTGATAAGGCGCATGAGCGCGTCGATGTCCAGCGTCCCAGGAAGTACCGTTGGCACTCCATTCCGTCCGAGCAGCGTGTAGTGCTGGCGCACTTCGGCGTCGCTGAGCCACCCGCGTGCATGGGAGATATGCGCCTCCACCAGCAGCCCCAGCGCAACGGCC
>Ga0209810_1000202_pt1 | contig 170757 bp, 179 predicted proteins | sample Coa_R1_7_FD_187159 | JGI IMG/M metagenome (GOLD analysis project Ga0209810, IMG submission 187159) | Surface soil microbial communities from Centralia Pennsylvania, which are recovering from an underground coalmine fire - Coalmine... | ecosystem: Environmental > Terrestrial > Soil >... | reverse complement strand
GCGTCGACGGTCGATCCAGCAGACCGGCCCAGCCACCCTCGAGATACCGCGCCCAGAGCCGATAGCCGGTCGCGCGGCTTGCCCCACAAACGGCCGCCGCCTGCGGCGGCGACTCACCAGCAAGGACTAACTGCACGATCCGACACCGCGACTCAAACGAAAAACGCATCCGCAACGGCGGGCAGACTGACTCACGCATCCGGGCCTCCCAAACGAGGTTGGTCTTGGTCGACCACAAGCCTCGCCGGAGGCCCGGACGCAATCAGCCGTCTCGAAGGTGTGTGGTCAATCCACCTAGTCGCGCCAGCGCGTCTCGGCGGCGTTGACGACGAACCAGCCTGCGCCGTCCGGGACGAGGCCGTAGCGCGTTCTGCGGAGCGGGGCCCGGGGGACGGCCACCTGCTTATGCGTTCGCATTCATGCAACCTGCCGTTCGACGAGCACCTCGTCGAGGAGGTCGTAGCCGCGTTCGATCAGCGCGCGTTTCTGCTCGTCCGTCCACGGTCGCGGCCGGCGGAGGCCCGTCTCCAACGAGACCTCGCCGGCGGTGCTCTGGACGGCGATCCGGGGGATCAGACGGTCGCCGAGGAACGGGAACCGCGCGGTCGCGAAACGCTCCTCGACGGCGCGCGCGACGCGTTCGCCGCGGCGCCCGGCCTCGCGCTCGATGATCACCCGGACGTCGTGGCGCAGCTGCTCGAGCGCCGCGAGCGCCTCGTCCTTGTCCCGTGCGACGCGCTCCTCCATCACCGTGTTCTGCTGGATGGCGACCCGCATCAGCCGGACGATCATGTCCGGCCAGTGCGCCGGCTCGCCGCGACTGCCGCGCTCCTCCGCCTCGCGCAGCTCCTCGACGAGCGCGCGCACCGGCGAGATCTTCGGAAACCGCTCGAGGCGCCTTCGCAGCCGCGCGAGGCCCTCGGTGCCGATGTGTGGATACGTCGGCAGGTAGCGGAAGCTGACGATCAGCTCGACGCCCGGCTGGTGGTACGCGGGGCCGAGCGGGTAGTTCCGCACCCAGGCGCCGTCGGTCGCGATGCGGTCGCCCACGCGCCGTGGCAGCACGAGGGCGCTGACGGCCGCCGACGCGAGGATCGCCTGCGCCATCGTCTCGGCCGGCGTCGAGCGCGACGAGTACGAGAGCTCGTAGGCGTGCTGGCCGACGCCGTGCACGTCGTCCGAGACATCGGTCGCGAAGACCGTCACCTCGATCGGCGAGGCGGCCAGCTCGCGCGCGAGCGGGACGAGGTCGCCGATCCGCTCGGCCACCGTCTCGGGCAGACGGTAGTCGTGCGAGCCGAGCAGCGGCAGCCGCCACAGCGAGTGCGGGCGGAACGTCTCCTCCGGCTGCAGGCGGAGCATGAACGCCTCGAGCTCGTCGAGCCGGTCGAGCGCCGCCATCGTCCCGCTGAGCGCGCCGGACGACGTCCCGTAGATCCAGCCGACCCGCGGCCAGAGCGCGCTCCCGCGCAGCCGCTTCAGGAAGCCGAGCTCCATCAGCACGCCGTTCACCGCGCCGCCTGACAGGACGACCGCAACGTCCCGCTGTTCGTTCACCTCACTCAGCTTAGGACGAAGGTCCTTCGTAGAGAACCTTGCCGCCGAGGATCTCGTCGATTCGTCGTAGGGTCTCGTCGTCCAGCACGATCCCGGACGCGGCGGCATTGTCGGCGACCTGCGCCGGTCTCGTTGCGCCGACGATGGCCGAGGCGACGTTCGGCTCGCGCAGCACCCATGCGAGCGCGAGCTCCGCCGTCGTGATGCCGAGGCTCTGCGCGAGCGCGACGAGTTGCTGCACGCGCTCGAGCAGCACACGGTCGCGCGCGGGCTGCATGAACCTGTTCATCCGCTCGGAGGTCGCACGACTCCCCGCGGGCGGCGCCTCGCCCGGCTTGTACTTCCCGGTGAGGATCCCCTGGTAGAGAGGCGACCACACGATCTGCGAGATGCCGTTCTGCGCGCAGAGCGGGATCACGTCGAGCTCTGGGCCGCGCCAGATCATCGAATACTGCGGCTGGCTCGACACGAACCTCTCGACGTCCGGCAGCGCAAGCGCCTGCTCGATCTTCTCCACCGGCCACTCGCTGAAGCCGATGTAGCGGGCCTTGCCTGCGCGGACGACCTCGGTCAGCGCATCCATCGTCTCCTCGAGCGGCGTGTCCCAGTCGTACCGGTGGCACTGGTAGAGATCGACGTAGTCGGTGCGCAGACGTGAGAGGGAGGCGTCGATCTGGGTGAGCACCTGCCCGCGGGCGAGACCACGGCCGCCGTCGGGCATCTCGAAGTAGAGCTTCGTCGCGAGGACGTACGAGTCGCGCGGCCGTCCGGCGAGCACGTCGCCGAGGAACTCCTCCGCCCGTCCGTCCGAGTACACGTTCGCGGTGTCGATGAAGTTGATGCCGACCTCGAACGCCTTCGCGACACATGCTTCCGCGTCGGCGTCGGCGACGCCGCCGCCGTAGGTCAGCCACGAGCCGAGGGCGATCTCCGAAACGTGCAGGTCGCTCGACCCGAGCCGTCTGTATTGCATGGGCTCGACGCTATCGGCTAGCGTCGATTGCATGCCGCAGCTGAATGCGATCGGCGTGATCGCGAGCGACATGGAGCGGTCGATCCGCTTCTACCGGTTGCTCGGGCTCGACGTCCCCGAGACGCCGCAGGAGGATCATGTCGAGACATTCCTGTCGAACGGCGTGCGCTTCATGCTCGACACTGAGGACGCCGTTCGCAGCCTCCGGCCCGAGTGGTCTCGCGCGGACGGCAACCAGATCAGCATCGCCCTCGAATGCGCGACCCCTGCCGAGGTGGACGAGACGTACCGGCGGGCCGTCGGGGCCGGCTTCCACGGCGAGAAGGAGCCCTGGGATGCGTTCTGGGGCCAGCGCTACGCGCAGCTGCAGGATCCCGACGGCGTCGGCGTCGATCTCTACGCAGCGCTCTGATCGAGGAGCGCTTCGAGCTTGCCGGCCGCAGCGTGACGCTGCTGCGCCCACCGAACGCGGACGAGCTGATCGACGAGGACGCCTTCGACGAGGACGAGTTCCTCCCGTACTGGGCCGAGCTCTGGTCGAGCGGCGTCGCCCTCGCGCGCGTCGTGCCGACGCTCGACGTGGCGGGGCGGCGGGTCCTCGAGCTCGGCGCCGGGCTCGGCCTGCCGTCGCTCGCGGCCGCTCTGTGCGGCGCCGACGTGCTCGCGACCGACTGGGCGTACGATGCGGTCTCGCTCCTTCGGGCAAACGCGAAGCGAAACAGCATCCGCCTGCGGGTGAAGCGCGTGCGCTGGGACGAGCCCGGGCCGCTCGTCCGCACGGCGCCGTGGGATCTCGTTCTCTGCGCCGACCTCCTCTACGAGCAGCGGAACGCGACGCAGCTGCTCGAGCTGCTGCCGCGGCTCGGCGGCGAGATCGTCCTTGCGGATCCCGGACGTCCGTTCGCGTCGGCGTTTCTCGAGCACTGGGACGTCGCAGAGCTCGCGGAGCGGGTCTACCGGTTACGGCTACGGTGACGGCGCCGTGGTCGCCCTCGCCGTCGCGCTCGCACTCGCCGCACCCGTCAAGCCGCACATCGTCTGGAAGCCGATCCCGTTCGGGGCGAAGCGGAAGGCGGAGACGGCCCGGTACGCCGAGCGCCATTACGGCATCGACTCGTATGTGCTGCATCCGAAGGTGATCGTCGAGCACTACACCGCGACGACGACGTTCTCCTCCGCGTGGAACACGTTTGCGGCAGACGTTCCCGATCCCGAGCTCGGCGAGCTGCCGGGCACGTGCGCGCATTTCATCATCGATCGCGACGGCACGATCTACCAGCTCGTCCCGCTCGACATCATGTGCCGGCACACGGTCGGGCTGAACTATGTCGCGATCGGGATCGAGCATGTCGGCACCTCCGACGCCGAGATCCTCCACGACCCGGCGCAGATGCGCTCGTCGCTCGAGCTGACCGCGTGGCTGATGCGGCGCTACCACATCTCGCTCCGGAACGTGATCGGCCACAGCGAGAGCCTCACGAGCCCCTACCACAAGGAGCTGTACGCGCCGTGGCGGCGGCAGACGCACGCCGACTGGCAACACGCGGACATGAACGTCTACCGCGCGCGCCTGCGCGCGCTGCTCAACGGCTGAGCGGGTGACCCGCGCTCCCCTGCCGCAGAGGGGAGCGGCGGATCAGTGGATGTGCAGGTTCACACCGGCAAGCAGGAGCGGCCAGAGCACCGTTCCGAGCAGTGCCGAGCCCCACGCCTTCAGCGTGTGCAGGTTCGACCAGTAGTGATGCGTCGCGGCGACGATGCCGCCGACGATCAGATAGAGCGCCAGGAGCCAGCTGATCCCGACCCGCGGCGCAGCGGTCGTTCGCGTTGCTGCGTAGCGCATGTGCACCTCCTCCATGCGTCAACGCGGAGGCAACACTTTTGGTTGCGTTCTCCTTCCGCGCTGGAGCGGCGGGCGGGGTGCGGCTGACCGCGACCCCGCCCGCCGCTCGTCGCTCGCTACCAGGCCGCGAGGCCCGACAAGAAGTTGCTCGGCAACCCGTCGATCACGCCGATCGGCGTCAGCGCGCCGGTCTGCTGATCGACGCTGTACTCGTTGATCGCCGAGATCGGGGCCGGCACGCCTTCGAACAGCGAGTTCGACAGCACGTAGAGGTACTGGCTGTCGTGGCTCAGCGCGTTGTCGGTCGCGCTGTGCGCGGTTGTTGCGCCGCCGATCGCCGTCAGCGTCCCGTCGTGCCCGATCGCGTAGGCGGTCTCGCTCGCACCGGGGATGAGCGTCCCGAAGGGCGCGAAGCCCGCCGCCGGATTCGAGATGTAGAGGAACTTGCCGTTGTTCGTGACGCGGTTCCAGCATGCCGCGCCCGGCGACGGCTTCGAGTCGACGTGGACGAGCGTCGTGCCTTCGAGGCGATACGTCGACGCGGTGCTCGCCGCGACGTTCATCCCGCCTCCCTCGGAAACCGTCAGGAGCTCGCTGCCGGCGCTGTTCTTTGCCCACGCGAGCCCGTAGGGCTCCACGTTCGCTGCGGTGTTCGGCGTAGGCGCTCCTGCGACGCCGTTCCTGTCCACAGGGAAGATGTCGATCACGGGCGCGGGGAACCGCTCCGAGACGGCCAGCGTATTGCCCAGCGGATCGAACGAGATCTGCGCCGCGAACGCGTTCGGATTCGCCGTCGGCCGGTTCGAGCCCGGAATCGCCGTCAGCGCGCACTGGCTGCTGACCCGGAATCCCTGGATGTTCGATCCTGCGCGGCTTGCGTTGAGGACGTAGAGCGTGAGGAAGCCGGGTCCGTTCGTGGTCGAGGTCAGGCTGGTCGGCCGAGTGCCGCCGGACGGTTCCACGTCGGCGAGGTCGAGGCCGTCCGGGCCGACTCGGAACGACGCAACGCTGTCGCTGCCGGCGTTCACGGCGAAGAGGCACTGGCGGTTGTCACCGTCTCCCACGAGTTGGACCGGGCCGGCCGCGTCGAGCGGCGGAAGCCCGAGCGGGCCGCCGAACGCGCTCCCCGTGCCGCCGGTCGGGTAGCTCCCGGCGGGCGTCAGCGTGCCGTCCGCCGCGCGGCTGAATGCCAGCACCTGATTCCCTGCCGGGTTGTTCGTCTCCGTGAAGACCGCGCCCGGGCCCAACAGGTGCGCATTGGCCGCTACTCCTCTCACGCCGTCCGTCCGAGCTGCCGCCGGCGCGGCCAGGATCGCCGCGGCAGCTGCCAGGACTAGACCGAACTTGCACGCTGCGGACGGGATGCTTCCGAGGCGCATTCTCACCTACCCCCTTCACGACGCCGGACCGGCGCCAGTCGTGGCTCTCCCCCGCCGCGACAGTAGAACGGTCGCTACGAAGCGTCAATAGTTGCGAACGGCACTGGATCTTTGGCCAGGCACTGAAATACCCGCCGGCTCGACTCGCCCGATCCGACGTTGCAGCCGCGCGAGCGGCGCCGGTGCCCACCAGCTCCACTTCCCGAGCAAGGCCATCAGCGCGGGCACCGGCAGCGCGCGCACGATAAACGCGTCGATCAGCACCGCCGCAGCGATGCCGACACCGACCTCTTTCAGGAACACGACCCTGGACGTCGCGAACGCACCGATCGCCACAGCGAGCATCAACGACGCGGCCGTCCCCAACCGTCCAGTGCGCTCGAGGCCGGCCGCGATCGCCTCGCGCTCATTGGACTCGGTCGTGCCTCCGTGATCCGAGACAGCAGGAAGACGCCGTAGACGGTCGAGAGCGCGAACGCGACCGCGACGAGGGAATATGAAGACGATGATCCCGGTCGCCGCGACCGCGGTCAGCATGCTCATCACCAGCGCCTTCAGGGGCAGGACGACCGAACCTGAGCACCCCATTCCCGGGATGTCAACGGCCCTCCGTTCGCCTAGTTGACAGGCTCCGAGCACTCTGCGTACATAGGCCGCGTCACTACCGATCCGACGTCCGCCGAAGCTGCGAATCGCTATTGCACGGCGTGCACGCGCGGCCGCTGGACCGACGATCGGGCGTATCGGTCGGACCCTTATCAGGGAAAGAGCAGGTAACGGCAGGAGGGGATCTCGTGAAGCGACGCGTTCTAGCATCTGTAGTCGTTGCATTTGCGTTCGTCGTTGCGATTCCGACGATCGCCATCGCGCGGGACAAGGTGCCTGGCAAGTCGTCCGCCAAGCACGACGGGCGCGACGGGCAGGACCATGGATGGGCCGTCTGCAGAGAGCACCCGATCCTCCACATCACGCCGCCTCTCACGTTCGACACCTCGCATGCGGCAACGTTCGCCGTCTCTGACGTGCTCGAGAGCTGCAGCTCCAGCGACCCGACGATCGACCGCGGGATCGCCGTCATCAACGCGACGACCGCCAGCGCATCGTGCGGAGGTGGGACACTCACGGGGGTCGCCAGGATCCGCTGGAACAACGGGCGGACGTCGCGCGTCGACTTCCAAGCGACCTTCGCCGCCGGGTTCGCACACGCCAACGGGAACGTCGCCGGCGGGTCGGGATTCGTCGGCCAGACTTTCGAAGCGCTCGATCATCTGAACATCGATGCGGTCGCGCTCCAGCTGTGCGGCACCCCCTCGGTCGGTGTCAGCACGCTCGCTTCCGACGGCGTCATCAGGATCGGCGACCCGCCGGTCGGCGACGGAGTGGTTTGGGCGCCGTAGCGGCGAAGACGCACTCGGTCGCCAGGTCTCGTAGCAAGCTGGGGGCCCGCAAGAGCGGGCCCCCAGCTTGTCGCGCGATTGGCCTCGGAGCGGCGTTAGTCCACTACGAGCAGCCGGTGTTCGTCCCGCAGTCGCGGCAGGTGTAGCAGGAGCCGGTCCGCACCATGCGGCCGCCGCAGCGGGCGCATTCGACGGCGTCCTCCCAGCTGTTGAAGAGCGCCGTCTGACCGGGCGGCGGCGTCTCGAGCGGCTCGGCCGGCGCCGCGTCCTCGGCGGCCGCGTACCGCTCGGCGAGCCGCGCCTTCACCTCGGCCGAGAGGATCCCGGCCTCCTCCTGCTGCTCGGCGGTCAGGAACCGCTTGCCGAACCAGCGGAAGATGTAGTCGACGATCGACTTCGCGACGCGGATGTCCTGGTCGTTCGTCAGGCCGCTCGGCTCGAAGCGGAGATGCGAGAGCTTCGAGACGTAGACCTCGGGCGGCACGCCGTACTGCAGCCCCATCGAGACGGCGATCATCAGCGAGTTCATCAGGCCCTGCAGCGTCGTGCCGTCCTTCGCGATGTCGACGAAGATGTCGCCGGGGCTGCCGTCGTCGTAGGTGCCGACGTGAATGTAGCCCTCGTACTCGCCGACGCGGAACTTGCGCCCGACCTCCGTGCGGTCGTCGGGCAGGCGCTTGCGCTCGTGCACGTGCACCGGCGGCGGCGCCTTCTCGCTGCCCGAGCTCGAGAGCGGCTGTGCGACCTTGCAGTTGTCGCGATAGATCGCGATCGCCTTCACGCCGAGCTTCCACGCGTCGACGTAGAGGTTCATCACGTCGTCCACGGTCGACGACTCGGGCAGGTTGACCGTCTTCGAGATCGCGCCCGAGATGAACGGCTGGGTCGCGCCCATCATCTTCACGTGGCCGAGGTAGTGAATGGCGCGGTCGCCGACGGCGCAATCGAACACCGGGTAGTGCTCGGTCTTCACGTAGGGCGCGCCGACGACGCTGTTGCGCTCGTCGACGTAGGCGACGACCTCCTCGACCTCGCGCGGTGCGTAGCCGAGCTTCTCGAGCGCCATCGGCACGGTCTTGTTCACGATCGTGATCTCGCCGCCGCCGACGAGCTTCTTCGACTTGACGAGCGAGAAGTCGGGCTCGACGCCGGTCGTGTCGCAATCCATCATGAAGCTGATCGTCCCGGTCGGGGCGAGCACGGTCGCCTGCGCGTTCCGATAGCCGTGCACCTCGCCGAGGTTGAGCGCGTCGTCCCACGCCTGCCTCGCCGCCGTCATCAGGTCCGCGGGCACGGCCTCGTGGTCGATGTTCCCGACCGCCGCGCGATGCTTCGCGATCACGCCGATCATCGGCGCGCGATTCACCTGGTAGCCGGCGAACGGCCCCATGCGCGAGGCGATCTCGGACGACTTGCGATACGCCCGGCCCGTCATGAGCGCGGTGATCGCGCCGGCATACGCGCGCCCCTCGTCCGAGTCGTACGGCAGGCCGCGCGACATCAGCAGGGCGCCGAGGTTCGCGTAGCCGAGCCCGAGCTGGCGGAACCGCTTCGCGTTGCGCTCGATCTCGGGCGTCGGGTACGACGAGTAGCCGACGAGGATCTCCTGCGCGAGGAAGACGACGTCGACCGCGTGCTCGAATGCCTCGACGTCGAGCTCGCCGTCCTCGCGGCGGAACTTCATCAGGTTGAGCGACGCGAGGTTGCACGCCGAGTCGTCGATGCTCATGTATTCGGAGCACGGGTTCGACGCGTTGATGCGGCCCGTGTTCGGAAGCGTGTGCCACGAGTTGATCGTCGTGTCGTACTGCACGCCCGGGTCGGCACACTCCCACGCGGCCGCCGCGATCTGGCGTAGCAAGTCGCGCGCGTCGAGCGTCTCGACGACCGTGCCGTCGACGCGGGCAGTGAGGTTGAACTCGCGCCCCTCGGCCGCCGCCTCCATGAACGTGTCGCTCACGCGCACGGAGTTGTTCGCGTTCTGGTACTGGATCGACGCCCAGTCGGGGCTGTCGAGCGACATGTCGTAGCCGGCCGACTCGAGGACGCGCGCCTTGCGCTCCTCCTTCGCCTTGCACCAGATGAACTCCTCGACGTCGGGATGGTCGACGTCGAGCACGACCATCTTCGCCGCGCGCCGCGTCTTGCCGCCCGACTTGATCGTTCCCGCCGACGCGTCGGCGCCGCGCATGAACGAGACCGGGCCCGACGCGTAGCCGCCCTTCGAGAGCTGCTCCTTCGAGCTGCGGAGGCGCGAGAGGTTGACTCCCGACCCGGAGCCGCCGCGGAAGATCACACCCTCGCGGCGGATCCAGTCGAGGATCGCCTCCATGGAGTCCTCGATCGAGAGGATGAAGCACGCCGAGCACTGCGGCCGCTCCTCGAAGCCCACGTTGAACCAGACCGGGCTGTTGAAGGAGGCGTACTGGTTGACGAGGATCGCCTTCAGCTCGGCTTCGAAGGTCTGCGCCTCGTCGTCGTCGGCGAAGTAGCCGCCCTTCCGGCCCCAGGCGACGACGGTGTCGACGACGCGGCCGATCATCTGGCGGACGGACGATTCGCGCTCCGGCGAGGAGAGGCGGCCGCGGAAGTACTTCTGCGCGACGATGTTCGTCGCGGTCTGCGACCAGAACTTCGGGAACTCGACGCCGCGCTGCTCGAACGCCGGCCCCGTCCGGCCCGGGATCGTCGCGTCACGGGTCTCCCACTCGATCTCGTCGAACGGGTCGCGACCCGGGATGGTGAAGAAGCGGCGGACGCCGAGCCGCGCGCCCTCGTCCACGACGGTGTTGAGCACCTCGTCGGTCGCCGTGTCCGTGCTCTGCTGCTGCTCTACGCTGGCCATTTCCGCCCCTCCATCGTATGTGTCGCCGGGTCCCGCACCGCCTGAGCGGGGGTCCGGAGGTTAGGGGCCGCGTCGGATGGAACGCGTGGCTCAGCGCCGGCGCGGCTGGCTCGCCGGGGCGGGCGCCGGCGCCGGCGTCACGCGGCGGGTCTGGAGGCGCCGGGCGAACCACGTCGCCGCGGCCGCGACCAGCAGGAGGAGCGCGAGGCCGCCGAGGACGAGGAGCGGAAGCGGGACGGACTGCGCGTTGCCCGGCGCGAGGTGGTTCGAGAGCCAGTTGATCGGCCCGCCGCCGCCGCCACCGCCACCGCTTCCGCCGAAGATGGCGTCGCCGTGATGCGACTTCGAGTCGGAGCTCGACGTGGTGTCGGCGCTCGCCACGCCGCCTCGGCCTTCCTCGTGCAGGACGGCGTAGAGCGCGCGCTGGATGTCGTCGATCACGCTCGAGTAGCCCTGGAGGTCCGGATAGCTGCTCAGGTGCTGGATCGCCTGCGTGTAGCAGGGCGGCGCGTAGACGTTGTCGATCCGGCCGTTGTCCTCCCAGTCGTTCACGACCTGGCGCCAGCAGTCGGCCGTCGCCTGCGTCGCGTCGTGCGCGGCGGCCGCGCTGCCCGCGGCGACGAGGAGGCAGACGGCTCCGGCGGCCACCGCCAGCAGCATCCGTGTCGTCTTCACCGTCGTCTTCATGGTCCGTGTCCGCCGCCCGCGCGAGTGTCCCCGGAGCCGGGCGACCGCCCTAGTCTCGTTCAGCCGGGTGTTCTCGCGGTTTGGCAGGTGTAAACCGTTTGTGAACGGCCGGTCCGGCCGTTTTGGCGATGCTAGCGTCACCGCCCGTGCGCGCCGCAGGCGATCGCGTCGGTGGTCTCCTGCCGGCCGCCGGGGCCGCGGCGGTCTCCTTCTGCGCCCTCTTCTTCGGTGGCGCCGACTCGATCGCGCCGCTCGTGTGGATCGGCGGGCTCGCGCTCGTGCTCGCCGCGCTGCTCCTGCTCGCGCCGGTCGCGCTCGACGGGCCCGCCGTCCTCTTCCTCGGCGGTCTCGCAGGCCTCGCCGTCTTCTGCGGGCTCTCGCTCGTCTGGTCGATCTCGCCCGACCGCACCTGGACGACGACGAACCGGACGCTCGTGTACGTCGGCTTCGCGCTCGTGGGCGTCCTCGTCGGTGCGCGGCTGACGCGCGCGCAGGCGGCGCTCGGCGCCGCAGCGCTGCTCGGGCTGCTCGTCGGCTGGGCGCTCCTCGCCAAATGCGTGCCCGCGCTCTATCCCGACTACGGCCGGCTCGCGCGCCTGCGCTCGCCGCTCGGCTACTGGAACGAGCTCGCGCTCCTCTGCGACGCAGGCGTCGGCGTCGCGCTCTGGCTCGCGGTGGTGCGGCGGCGCGTGGAAGGCGCGGTGCTCCTGTACGGACTCGTGCTCACGGTGCTCCTGACCTATTCGCGCTTCGGCGTCGTCCTCGCCTGCGCCGTTGCGCTCGCATGGATCCTGCTCGATCGGCGGCGGGTGGAGAGCATCGCCGTGTTCGCGCTCGCCGCGGGCGGCGGCGTCGGCGCGTTCGGCGTCGCGCTCGCGCTGCCCGGCATCACGAGCGACGCGCAACCGCGTCACGTCCGCGCGCACGACGGGTGGATCTTCGCGCTCGTCGTGCTCGGCCTCGCGCTCGCCGTCGCACTCGGCGCGCAGCTCCTCCGCGGCCGCGCGATCGACGACGCGCTGCGCGCCCGCGTCGAGCGCGCCGCCGCGATCGCGGCCGTCGTGCTCGCCGCCGCCGGGCTTGCCGTCAGCATCGCGTTCGCCGGCCACCTGTGGCACGAGTTCACGAACCCGGGCAACACGCAGGTCGTGAACGCGCGGAACCGCCTCGGCTCTGCGCAGAGCGACCGCTGGGTGTGGTGGCAGGAGGCGTGGCATGCCTTCACGCGGCACCCGCTCGGTGGCACCGGCGCCGGAACGTTCGAGCTGACGAATCAGATGCTGCGCCGCGCTCCCGTCGTCGTCGACGAGCCGCACAACACACCGCTCCAGTTCCTGACCGAGACCGGCCTCGTGGGCTTCGCGCTCTACCTCGCCGCCGCCGGCGGTGCGCTCTGGGCGGCGTGGCGCTCGCGGCGCGACCCGGCCGCGCTCGCGCTCGGCCTCGCCGTCGCGGCGTTCTTCGTGCACCAGGTCGTGGACAAGGACTGGAACTACGTCGGCTCGTGCGGCCCGCTCTTCTGCGTCGCCGGCATCGTGGCGGCCCGGCGCGGCGCCGCGGTCGCGATCAGGCGGCCGCTCGTCGCCGCTGCGGCGGTCGCCGTCGCCCTCGCCGTGACGTATTCGCTCGCCGCGCCGTGGCTCGCCGATCGCGCCTACGCGCGCGGCACCGAAGCGGGCGCGAAGCAGGCGCATTCGTACGACCCGCTGTCCGTCGCCGCGCTCACGCTCTGGGCGGAGTACGAGCAGACCACGAATCCGCCCGCCGCCCTCGACCATCTCGAGCAGGCGGTGAAGCTCGAGCCGGAGAACGCGAACACGTGGTACGAGCTCGGTGCGTTCTACGCAGGTCTCAAGCAGTGGGCGCTCGCGTACACCGCGTTGAACAACTCGTATACGTACGACCGCTTCGGCTTCGCCGCGCAGCCGTGCGGCCTGCTCGACGAGGCACGGCTGAAGGCCTTCGACTACGCGCCGCCGGGCCTGCTCAAGCGTTGCCCAGGACTACGACGAGCTTCGAGCCGCTGAGCTGTGACGGGCGCAGCCCGTCCACCGGCGCGACGACGCGGATGCCCGCGTCGTGCGCGAGCCGCCGCGCTTCCTTGATCCACCCGGGGACGTAGAGGACCATCGACAGCGCATAGCGTCGTGCCGCGTTGCGCGTGCCGCCGATGCGATAGCCCCGCAGGTGCAGACGCGCGGCCGCCGCGCCGGCTGCTCCCTGCACGCCGTTGCCGTTCAGCACGAGGACGCGCACGGCCGAGCGGGTGCGGAGCGGGTGCGTGGGGACGCGCGGTGCGGCGTGCCTGGGCGCGACTCGGTGCACGGCCGGCTTTGCCGCATGGCTCGGAGCGAGGCGCACGACGCCGATGCCGAGCAGCGCGATCAGCTCGACCGCCGCAATCGCGCCGACGACGATCGTCGCGGTGCGCCAGGGGAAGCTCGACGGGATCGGCTGCGCGTGGTCCACGGGCCGACTCGTTTCGCTCCTACCGCGGCGACTCCTGCAGGATCCAGCGCCACGTCTCCGCGAGCCCTTCGTCGAGCGACCGCCGCGGCCGCCAGCCGAGCTCTCGCTCCGACCGCGAGCCGTCGAGCACGCTGCGTTGCAGCTCGCCGAGGCGCGGCTCCGCGAACCGCGGCGTGCGCTCGAGCGCCGCCGCGCGCTGCACCGCCTCGTACAGGTCGACGACCGACGTCTCCTCGCCGGTGCCGACGTTGAAGACGCCGCCGCCCTCGTGCCCGGCGGCTGCGAGCATCGCTCCGACCACGTCGCCGACGTAGACGTAGTCCCGCGTCTGCGTGCCGTCGCCGTAGATCGTCGGTGTGCCGCCGCCGTGCAGCAGACCCATGAAGATGGCGACGACGCCGGCCTCGCCGTGCGGCTCCTGGCGCGGGCCGTAGACGTTGCCGAGCCGGAGCGAGACGTGCTGCGTCCCGTAGAGACGGTTCCACGTCGCGAGGTACTCCTCGCCCGCGAGCTTCGACGTCCCGTATGGGGCAAGCGGCCGCCGCTCCGCCGTCTCCGGCGCCGGTCCGTCGCACTCGCCGTAGATCGCGCCGCCCGTGGACGCGAAAACGAGCCGTGCCCCGGAGCGGCGCGCCGCCTCGAGGATCCGCAGGGTGCCGAGCACGTTCACGTCGGCGTCGTAGGCCGGCCGCTCGACCGAGACGCGCACGTCGGCCTGCGCCGCGAGATGGAAGACGAGCGCCGGCTCGACCCTGTCGAACACCGCATCCGGATCGCGGATGTCCGCGACGTGCAGCTCGACGCCGTCCGCGACCCGCTCGCGCCGTCCTTTCGAGAGGTCGTCGAGGACGTGCACCTCGTCGCCGCGCGCGAGCAGCGCGTCGGCGACATGCGAGCCGATGAAGCCCGCACCGCCGGTCACGATCGCGCGCATCGGGCTCGTATCCTAGGAGGCCGTGGGCGTGCTCCTCGCGATCGAAGGGATCGACGGCTCGGGCAAGGGCACGCAGGCCGCAGCACTCGCCGAGACCGCGCGCTCACGAGGCCGCTCCGTCGGGCTCTTCAGCTTTCCGACGTACGACGGCAATCCATTCAGCCGCGCCGTCGCCGACTACCTGAACGGCGAGTTCGGGAGCGCCGACGAGGTGCATCCCGAGCTCGCGGCGATGCTCTATGCCGCCGACCGCTTCCACGCCCGCCGCGACCTCGTCGACGCGGTCGAGCAGCGAGACCTCGTCGTCTGCGACCGCTACGTCGGCTCGAACGCCGCGCATCAGGGTGCGAAGCTCGACGGGGAGACCCGCGAGCGTCTGCTCGCCTGGCTCGACGAGGTCGAGTACGGCGAGTTCGCGCTGCCGCGGCCGGATCTCGTCGTCCTGCTCGACGCGAGCGTCGCGCTCGCGCGCCGCCGCGTCGGCCGCAAGCCGGCACGCGGCTACACGACGCTCGAAGCGGACATCCACGAGGCCGATGCCGCACACAGCAGCGCGACCCGCGAGCTCTATCTCGAGCTCGCGCGGCGGGGCGGCTGGCTCGTCGTCTCGACGGACAACCGGGACGCCGACGACGTGACGGCGGAGATCTGGGCGGCCGTGGAGCCGCTGCTCGCATGACGTTCACCGCGGTTGCCGAGCAGCACGAGGCGAAGCGGCTCCTGTCCGCCGCGCTCGCCGACGGGCCTGCGCATGCGTATCTGCTGCACGGGCCGCCCGGCGTCGGGAAGCGCGCCCTCGCGCTTCTCTTCGCCGCCGAGCTCCTCGACGAGCATGCACGCGTCGAGCGCCGCACGCACCCCGATCTCTACGTGCTCGAGCCGGTCGGCGACCAGATCCGGATCGACGACGTCCGGCTGCTCCGCCGCGACCTGCACATGCGGCCGTACGAGGCGTCGCGACGCGTCTACCTGATCTTCGACGCCGACACGATGAACGAGGACGCCGCCGACGCCCTGCTCAAGGATCTCGAGGAGCCGCCCTCGTACGCGGTGATCGTGCTCGTCGCGAACGACCTCGGCCCGCTGCCCGAGACGATCCGCTCGCGCTGCCAGCTCGTGCCGTTTCGACGGCTGTCGGAGGTCGCGGTGCGCGAGGCGATCGCAGAGCGCGCGCCGGCGCTTTCGGAGGAGGAGGCGACGACGCTCGCGCGGGTCGCGGCGGGCAGGCTCGATCGGGCCGAGCGCCTGCTCGACCCTGCAGCGGCCCGCCGCCGGCAGACGCTGATCGGCGTCGCCCGCGGTGTCTACCTCGATCCGTCCTTCGACGCCGGCGACTGCGCGCAGGCAGTCCTCGAAGGCATCGCCGAGCGCGGCGCGGAGGCGAAGGAACAGGCGGAGGCGAGCGTGGCCGTGCTCGAGCTGACGGGCCGCGAGGCCGAGCAGCGCCTGCGGCGGGCGCAGCGCGGCGCCGAGCGCGACGAGCTGCTCGCGGTGCTCGAGGAGCTCGAGTGGTGGTATCGCGACCTCGTCGTGCTGGCCGCCGGCGCCGAAGCGGCGGTCGTCCACGTCGACCGCCTCGCGGAGCTGCGCGAGGATGCGACCCGTGAGCGGCTGCAGGCCGCCGAACGCGCCTGCGAGCTCGTCCGGGCGGCCTGGCGCGACGCCGAGGAGCTCCAGCTCTCCGTCGGCCTCGCGGTCGAGGCGCTGCTCGTGCGCCTGCGGCGAGAGCTCGCGTCCGGGCCTGCGCCGGCGGCGGCCCGTGCTACGTAAGGCGTTCGTAAAAGGCGCGTTTACCGCTTTCGGGTGAGTTGTCCGCGGGGATGACCTCGCCGATGATGAGAGCTCGGGCGCGTCCGGGCGGGGCGCGCCGCAGGTCTTCGATCGGGGGAAGAAGATTTGGCCGTCGCACCGTCCAGAGGTCGCGCAGCGAGGATCGAGGAGCCGCGCGCACCGGAAGCGGACGCGACGCGAGCGCTCTACGAGCAGTACGCGAACCAGATCTTCCGCTACTGCCTGCACCAGCTCGGGTCGCGGGAAGAGGCCGAGGACGCGGTTCAGAGCACCTTCCTGAACGCGTTCCGCGGGATCAAGCGCGGCGTCGTGCCCGAGCTCGAGTCGGCGTGGCTCTTCAAGATCGCGCACAACGTCTGCCTCTCGCGCCGGCGGTCCGCCTGGCGGCGCGGCCGCGTCGAGTCGCCTGCCGACTTCGACCTCGTCGAGGAGCTGACGCCCGCGCCGTCTCGTCGTGCAGACGAGCTGATCGGCCTTCAGGACGTGCTCGAGCAGCTGCCGGAGACGCAGCGGCGCGCGATCCTGCTGCGCGAGTGGCAGGGCCTCTCCTATCGCGAGATCGCGGACGAGCTCGAGCTCTCGCAGGGCGCCGTCGAGACGCTGATCTTCCGCGCCAGGCGCTCCCTTGCCGCCGGGCTCGAGCAGCCCGCGGAGACGCGCCGGCGGCGTGCCGCGCGCGCGCTCGACTGGGGCAACGTCGTCGCCGGGATCAAGTCGCTGCTCATGGGCGGCAGCGTCGCCGCGAAGGTCGCGGCGACGGTGGCAGTGGTCGGCGCGACGACCGTGGTCGCGACCGCGCCGGTCGTCCATCGTGAGGGCCGGCGCGTCGCGCCGGACAAGGCGCCGGTCGCCGTGCACCGTGCCGGCCGTCGTTCCCCGGTCGTGCCGCCGGCGGCGAAGCCGCAGCCCGTCGTGCACGCGCCCGCCCCGGCGGCCGTGGTGCACCGTCCCGCTCGGCGCATCACGCAGCGCAGAGCGGCGGGACACCGGCACCGCCCCGCCCGGACCGTCGCCCCCGTGCAGGCTCCGCCGTCGGCCGTGCAGACGACTCCGCCGGCACCGCCCGCGCCCGCGCAACCTGTGCCGGCGCCTCCGGCGCAGCCCGACACGGCGCCCGCGGCGACGGCCGCGCACGGCAACGGGAACGGCCACGCCTACGGTCACGAGAAGCACGCGCAGGCCTCGGCCGCGACGCCGACCGTCGATCCCGCACCTGCTCCTCCGGCCGACCAGCCCGCGGACGCGGACACGCCGGCCGTGGCTCCGCCGGTGCCCGTCGTCGAGTCGCCGCAGAACGTTCCACCGGGCCATGCCTACGGGCACGACAAGAGCGGCGGTGCTCCCGCCGCTCCCGTCGCTACGACGCCGGGCGATCGTTAGGCCGCGAAGACGAGCTCGTCGCCGAGCTCGAGCTGCAGCCGGTGGAGCGCCTCGGACTCGAGCTGCCGGACGCGCTCGCGCGTGAGGCCGAGCTCCTTGCCGATCGTCTCGAGCGACGCCGCCTCGCCGCCGAAGCCGAAGCGGAGCTCGATGATCCGCCGCTGGCGCTCGGGCAGGTCGGCGACCGCCCGCTGGATGCGCTGGCGCCGCACGGCGTCCACCGCCTCCTCGGCCGGGTCGGCCGACGTCTCGTCGGCGAAGAGGTCGCCGAGCTCGGAGTCGCCCTCGGAGCCGAGGCCCTGGTTCAGCGAGATCGAGTCGACCGCGTCGAGCGCCTCGACGACGTGCTCCGGCTTGAGGCGCGTCGCCTCGGCCAGCTCGTCGATCGTCGCCTCGCGGCCGAGCTTCGCCTGCAGCTCCGCCGACGCGCGGTTCAGCTTGATCCGCCGCTCCTGGACGTGCACCGGGATGCGGATCGTCTTCGACTGGTTCGCGACCGCGCGCTGGCAGGCCTGGCGGATCCACCAGGTCGCGTAGGTCGAGAACTTGTAGCCCTTGCGCCAGTCGAACTTCTCCGCGGCGCGGTTCAGACCGATCACGCCCTCCTGGATCAGGTCGAGCAGGGGGACGTCGTGGCCCTGGTAGCGCTTCGCGATCGAGACGACGAGGCGGAGGTTGGAGTTGATCATCCGCTCCTTCGCCGCGGCGTCGCCGCGCTCGATCCGTTTCGCGAGATAGACCTCGTCGGCCGCGGTCAGCAGCTTGTGCCGGCCGGCAGCGTCCATGAACAGCTGCAGCGGGTCGAGCGTCCCGCCTGAGCCCGCGGCGAGAATGCCGGGCTTCGGCGCCTCCTCGGCGCGCACGACGACGTCGCGCTCCTCGAGCGCGGTCTTGATCGCCTGGAGCTCGTCGTCGGCGAGCTCGTGCTCGTCGGAGAACGCCTCGAGCTCCTTCTCCTCGATGAAGCCGCGCTCGGCCGCCTCCTCGACGAGCCGCTCGGCAGGCGTGAGATCGTGCAGGTGAATCGTGTCGCTCAGTTGAAGTCCCTTTCGGTCGTGGTGGGGCCGCAGCGGCGCGGCCTCCGTAGCGGTCCGGCTGCGCGGGATACGGCCCCGCGATGGTCGGACGCCTTGTCTGAGTTATAGAACGGCGTTGCGTACAAGTCCATTCCCAAACATCGCAAATTTGCGATTCCTTAACACCGTCAAAATCCCTGCTTGCACGCGGTTTCGTGCCCGCTTCGGGCGCCCGTTAGACTGAGGGCCGCGCCGACGTAGCTCAGCTGGTAGAGCACATCACTCGTAATGATGGGGTCCCCGGTTCGAGTCCGGGCGTCGGCTTCCTCGTTCGCGGGCGATTCCACCCGATCAGGTGCTCTCGCCGGCTGCCTCCTCGGCCGAGGTGATGGGCGGGATGCGCCGCCTCGCCGCCGCCGGCCGCCGCTTGTTGCCGTTTGTCCTGCTCGGCTGCGGCGCCGGCCGTCTCGCCGCCGACGTGCGGAGCAACCTCTTGGGCGCGGACGGCCTGCCCGACTTCCGGATCTACCGCGTCGCGGGTCGCGCCGTGCTCCACGGCCAGAGCCCGTACGCGCCGCTCGCGCGGATCCACTCGGTCGCGAGCGCGGGCTTCGTCTATCCGGCGCCGGCCGCCTGGGCGATGGCGCCGTTCGGCCTGCTCGGCTTTCGGTCGGCGGCCGTGCTCTTCGTGCTCCTGACGACGGCGGCCGCGCTCCTTGCGTTGCGCCTGCTCGGCGTGCGCGACCTCCGCTGCTACGGCGCCGCACTCCTCCTGATGCCCGTCTCGACGGCGGTCACGACCGGCACCGTCAGCACGCTCCTCCTCCTGGCGGCGGCGCTCGTGTGGCGGTTCCGCGACCGGACGGTCGCGCCGGCAGCGGCACTCGCGGGCGCGCTGCTGCTGAAGCCGCTCCTCTGGCCGCTCGCCGTCTGGCTCGCGGCGACGAGGCGCTGGCGTGCGGCCGCGCTTGCCGCCGGGTCCGCCGCGGCGGGGACGCTGCTCGGCTACGAGCTGCTTCACCTCGACCCGTTGACGAGCTATGCGCGGCTCGTGCGGGCGGCGACGGTCGCGGAGGGCGCGGACAGCTACTCGGTCTACGCGCTGCTCGCCCGGGCAGGCGCCCCGGCGCCGCTCGTCCTCGCAGAGGCGGCCGCCGTGCCGCTCCTCGCGGTGATCTGGGTCGCGGCGAGGCGCGACGAGCGGCGCGGCTTCACCGCCGCGATCGCCGCGACCCTCGTGCTCGCGCCGATCCTCTGGGTGAACGCGTTCGTGCTGCTCCTCGTGCCGATCGCCTTCGCGAGGCCGCGGCTCGCCCGGGCCTGGGCCCTGCCCGTGCTGCTCGGGCCGTTGGGGCTACACGCCTACGATCCGCCCGCTGCGTGCCTTGCGCTCGTCTGGGTCGTCGCGGCGGCTGCGTTCGTTCAGGAGGCGGCCGGGCGCTTGCGCGGCTTCGAGCCGCCGCTGCGAGCGACCGCCGCCCCCGCCTCGGCCGTCAGTGCCGAGTCGAGATCGACTGCGACTGCGCCCGCCGGTGTCATGCAGTAGGGGCAGACCTGCCACAACGGCTCGAGCGGCGCCCGGCACGAGGAGCACGGCTGCTTGAGCTGGGTCGTGCAGACCGGGCAGACGAGGAAGGCCGCCTCCACCGTCGAGCGGCAGACCGGACAGTGCGGCTCCGGGCGCGCGAGCCGCGCCTCGAGAGCGCGCATCTCGACCTCGCGTGCGTGCACGTCGGCGAGGGTCTCGGGCGGACGGAACACGAGATAGGCGAGCGGCCCGAGCACCGGCACGAGCCCGATCAGCGTCGCGGTCCCGACGAGCCACCAGTCGTCGATGCGGCGACGCGCGTCGCGGAACGTCCAGAACGCGAAGCCGAGCCAGAAGACGGCGACGCACGCGAGCAGGAGGTCCCGCGTCACGATCGCCGGGGTCGAGTGGAGGATCGAGTGCAGGGACCCGGTCACGCCCGCACGATGTGCCCCGCGCGAGCACCGAGAAACACCGTTGAAGAAAGACTGAACGCTCGACGGGGCGCGTCCGGCTAGTGTCGTGCCGGCATGCGGCGCCGGCACCCACGACGGAGCTGGAACGACCGACGGTGAACGGCGGACCGGTCGTGTGCATCTACCGCGCGTATGAGGGTGGCCGGCTCGTCGCGACTGGCCGGCTGACGCTCGACGCCGCGCCGAGCGAGGGCGACGAGGTGATGCTGAACGGGCGCCGCCACGTCGTCCGCGCGATCGAGTACGGAAGCGGCGAGCCCGCGCTCGAGCTCGAGCCCCGCGACCCCTAACACCGGGTTAATCCGTCCGCGGCTACGGTCCCGGCGTGGTCCGGGGGGTCGGAGCTCTCATCGTCGCGCTCGTCGCGCTGCTCTTCGGCGCCGCGTCGGCGGATGCGTCGGCCGGAGCGCAATTCGGCATCCAGGACGATGCCTGGCTCACGTACGGCCCGGGTACGCTCGACCAGCGGCTGACGACGCTGCAGAACCTCGGCGTCGGGATCGTCCGCTACACGCTGCGGTTCGACGAGGTCGCCGCGAAGAAGCCCGCGAGCCCGCGCGACCCAGCCTCGTACGACTGGGGTCTCGCCGGCGACGTCCTCGACGCGGTGCACGCGCACGGGATTCCCGCGCTCGTCACGCTCTACGGCTCGCCGCGCTGGGCGAACGGCGGCGGCAACTACAAGCATCTGCCGCGAACCGGCTTCGGAAACTTCGCGTATGCCGCGGCGAAGCGCTTTCCGTGGGTGCACATGTGGACCGCCTGGAACGAGCCGAACAGCCGCACGTTCTCGGTCCCGGTCTCGCCGAGCCTCTACGTCCGCTACGTCCTCAATCCGGCGTACGCCGCGCTCCATCAGGCGTCGCGTGCGAACCGCGTCGCCGGAGGCGTGACGTCGCCGCGGAAGACGCCGAGCGGGATGGCGCCGCTCACGTACATGGAGGGGATGCACGCAGCGCACGCGCGGCTCGACGCCTACGCGCAGAACCCGTATCCGGTCGATCCGCACGAGACGCCCACGCGTGCGACGTGCGAGACGTGCAACTACTTCACGATGGCGAAGCTGCCGGCGATCCGCGCCGACGTCACCCGCTACTTCGGCGCGAAGCCGCTCTGGCTGACCGAGTACGGGTACCAGACGAATCCACCCGACCGGCTGCTCGGCGTCTCGTACGCGAAGCAGGCGGCGTACATCGGACAGGCCGCGCTGCGCGTCTGGGAGCAGCCCGGTGTCACGCTGCTCATCCAGTTCCTGATCCGCGACGAGCCCTCGCTCGGCGGCTGGCAGAGCGGCCTCTTCACGGTCGGAGGTACCGCGAAGCTCTCCTATCACGCGTTCGCGTTGCCGCTCGCGCAGGTGTCGCGAAACGGCTCGCGCGTCGTGCTGTGGGGCCAGGTGCGACCGGGGAGCGGCCGGCGCGCGTACGCGATTCAGCGCTCGACCGGCGGCGGCTGGGTGGGCGTCGGCGGCACCGCGCACACCGGTCCGGGCGGGACGTTCCTGCGCACGCTGACGCTTCCGCCCGGCACGCGCGTGCGGCTGTGGGCGCCGAGCGTCTCCTCGCCGAGCCCCTCGCTGACCCTCGCCTGAGTTGGCTCAGCGGCGGCATCCGCTCGCGCGGACGCCGCCGCGCGCGAAGACCCCTGAAGCGCGGCCGCTGCCCGCGGCCGCGGCGGCTTGATGTTCCGCAGCAAGTCTCTAGAGACTGTGCGGTCGTGACGACCGCGCTCGTGATCGTGCACCTGCTGGCCGCGATCGTCTGGGTCGGCGGGACGGTCGCGCTCGTCTTCGTCGCCGTGCCGCCGGTGCAGCGCCTGGAGGGCGAGGAGCGCGGGCGCCTGCTGCGCGAGCTCGGCCGCCGTTGGCGGCCGATCGGCTGGAGCTCGCTCGGCGTCGCGATCGCCACCGGGATCGCGCTCGCCGTCCGCGACGATGTCTTCTCGGGCGCTCCGAAACGCGTGAGCTGGATCCTCGGCGTGAAAGCGGCGCTCGTGCTCGCCCTCGTCGTCGGCGCCTACCTGCACGACTACGTGCTCGGCCCCCGTCTCGCGCGACAGATCCGCGCCGCCGAGCCGCAGACGGTTCGGCCGCTGCTCACGTGGATCGGCCGCACGAACCTCCTTCTCACAGTCACAATCCCGATACTCGGCGCACTGATCACCGAGTTTCTCGACGGTTGAACTCGACAAGAACGAGGCGAACTTGACGCAGGACGACGCCGAACTCGCCGCCTTGATCGCCCGCCGGCGCGCGCGCCTGCGCCGCCGGCGTCCGCGCCGGAGCCGCGTCCTCCTGACGGCGGCGCTCGTCGCGCTCGCCGCGTTCGTCGCCGTCCTCACGGGCGCCGCGTTCACCGGCCGTGCGCTCGTCTTCGGCGCGTGCAGCCTGAGCTCGCTCCGCCCGATCTCCCTCGGCTCGAACTCCTTCCTCTTCGCGTCCGACGGCAGCCTGCTCGGCGTGATCCCGTCGAGCACGAACCGCGAGCCCTTGCGGCTCGACAAGATGTCGCCGTGGCTGCCGGAGGCGACGGTGGCGATCGAGGACGCCCGGTTCTGGCAGCACGGGGCGCTCGACTACCGGGGGATCGCACGCGCCGCGTACGAGGACCTCTCCCAGGGCAGGATCGTCGAGGGCGGCTCGACGATCACGCAGCAGCTGGTGCGCAACCTCTACATCGGCAAGGCGCAGCGGACGTTCTCGCGGAAGCTCAAGGAGGCGTGCCTCGCCGAGAAGCTCGCCGGCCGCTGGACGAAGAAGCAGATCCTCGCGGGCTACCTGAACGAGGTGTTCTACGGGCGGCATGCGTACGGCGCGCAAGCCGGCGCGCAGACCTTCTTCTCGACGAGCGCGAAGAATCTGACGCTGACGCAGGCGGCGCTCCTCGCCGGTCTGCCGCAGGCGCCCTCCGTGTACGACCCGGTGCACCACGCGAGCGTCGCGCTCGTGCGGCGGAACGAGGTGCTCGCCGCGATGTTCAGGCACGACTACATCACGCAGGACGAGTACACGCGCGCGATCGCCGCGCCGCTCGGCCTGCATCTCGGCACGCTCTACACGCAACAGCGCCATCCGAACTTCTTCGGGTGGGCGACCGACCAGCTGATCAAGCGCTTCGGCGAGCGGCGCGTCGAAGCCGGCGGCTTGCATGTTCGGACGACGCTCGACCCGCGCATGCAGTACGACGCGCGCTCCGCCCTCGCCGGCGTCCTGCGCACGAAGACCGACCCCGCGGGCGCGCTCGTCGCGATCGATCCGAGCACCGGTGCCGTGAAGGCGATGCTGTCGTTCCTCCCCGACGGGCGTCCGATGAAGTTCAACCTCGCGGCACAGTCCGGCCGGACCGCGGGCAGCTCGTTCAAGCCGTTCACGCTCGCGACGGCGATCGACGAGGGCATCTCGGTCTACACGGGCTTCAGCGGCCCGTCCGTCCTGACGATCACCGACCCGAAGTGCTCGTACAACGGCGTGCCGTGGACGGTGCACAACTACGCCGACGAGTCGAGCGGCTACATGAACTTGCTCGACGCCACGGCGAACTCCGTGAACACGATCTTCGCGCAGCTCGCGGACATCGTGGGGCCGTCGAACATCGCCGCGACGGCCCACCGGATGGGCATCACCACACCGCTGCAGGCGGTCTGCTCGATCACGCTCGGGACGCAGCCGGTCAACCCGCTGGAGATGGCCGACGGCTACGCGACGCTCGCCGCGCGCGGCATCCACCACGGCCCGCAGGCGTTCAGCGTCGTCCGCGGTCCGAACGGCGGCGTGATCGGTCGTATCGATGCACGCGGCAAGCGGGCGATCCCGCAGAACACGGCTGATCTCGTCACGTACGCGCTCGAGGGCGTCATCCAGCACGGAACCGGCACGGCCGCGTATTTCGGCCGCCCGGCGGCCGGCAAGACGGGCACCGCCGAGAACTACGAGGACGCCTGGTTCTGCGGATACGTGCCGCAGCTCGCGACGTGCGTGTGGGTGGGGTACCCGAAGGCCGAGATCTCGCTGTACAACGTCGAGGGGTTCGGCGCCGTGTTCGGCGGCTCGCTGCCCGCGGAGATCTGGAACCGGTTCATGTCGCAGGCGGTCAAGAAGCTGCCGGTCGAGAATTTCGTCTACCCGATCTTCACGGGCCACACCGTGTCGTCGCCGTACTCGTACACGCCGACGTACACGCAGACGTACTCGTCGACGCCGGCGCCTGCCCCGACGACGACCTCGACGGCGCCCGCACCGGCGCCGACCCCCGCGCCGCAGCCGAAGCCCACGCCGACACCGCCGCCGACACAGCCTGCGCCGCCGCCGCCGCCGCCGACGACGCAGCCGGCGCCGCCGCCGCCGCCCCCGACGACGGTCCCCGGCACCCGGTAGACGTCATGGGCGCGCCGTACCCGCTCAACCGGGTCGACGACGTGCTCGGCGATGCGATCGAGCGCGCCGTTCGCGCGCACCACCGCCGCAGGCTGAGCCGCATCGGGCACGGGACCGCCTACGACCCGGGGCCCGGCGGCTGGGCCGAGACCGGCTCGTTCCCGGTCCGCGCCGGCTGCTCGGTCGAGCTGCTTGTCGACGGGGCCGAGATCCTGCCGCGGATCGTCGCCGACGTCGACGCGGCGTCGTCGCACGTCCACGTGAGCGGCTGGTACTTCACACCGTCGTTCCGGATGGGCGACGACGGGCCGACGCTTCGCGGTCTGCTCGCCGAGGCGGCGACGCGCGTGCCCGTCCGCGTCCTCGGGTGGGCCGGTGCCCCGCTGCCCCTCTTTCATCCCGACCGCGGCGAGGCGCGCGCGACGCGCGACGAGCTGACGCGCGGGACACGCATCGAGATGCAGCTGGACGCGCGCGAGCGGCCGTTCCACTGCCACCACGAGAAGCTCGTGATCGTCGACGACCGGGTCGCCTACGTCGGCGGGCTCGATCTGACGTCGTTCAACGGCAACCGGAACGACTCGTCGGACCATCCGCCGCGCATCGGGATCGGTTGGCACGACACGTGCACGCGGATCGAAGGGCCGATCGTGGGCGATGTGGCGGCACATTTCGCGTTGCGCTGGCGCGGGCCGCTGCAGTCGATCGGCGCTCCGGCGGCCGACGGAGCGCTCGACGTGCAGCTCGTCCGCACCGTTCCCGAGCGGGTCTACGCCGGGCTGCGCCGGGGCGAGTTCACGATCCTCGAGAGCTACCGGCGCGCGCTCCGCGCGGCCGAGCGCTTCGTCTACCTGGAAAGCCAGTTCCTCTGGTCGCCCGAGCTGATCGAGATCCTCTCCGCGAAGCTCCGCGACCCGCCGCGCTCGGATTTCCGCGTCGTCGTCCTCTTGCCGTCGAACCCGAACAACGGCCGCGACGACACACGCGGCCAGCTCGGTGTGCTCGTGAATGCGGCGAAGGAAGGCGGAGACGACGCGCGCTTCCTCGCCTGCACGCTCTTCCAGCCGAAGGGGCGCCCGGTCTACGTGCATTCGAAGGCGGCGATCGTCGACGACGCGTGGCTGACCGTGGGCTCCGCGAACCTCAACGAGCACTCGCTCTTCAACGACACCGAGGTGAACGTCGTCGTGCACGAGGCGTCGTTCGTACGGGACGCGCGCCTCCGTCTGTGGTCGGAGCATCTCGAGCGCGATGCCGCCGGAGACGCCGTCGAGGTGATCGACGACCTGTGGCGGCCCTATGCGAACGCCGCGTCGCCGGAACGGAAGCTGCGTCGGCTCGACGGTGTCTCGCGGCGGACGCAGGCGCTCTGGGGGCCGATCAACGGCCTGATCGTCGACGGCTGAGCGCGCTCAGAGCGCGGCCGCGCGCGCGTCGTCGAGCGACTCGTGCACGGAGAAGTGCCGGTCGAGCCCGGAGATCTCGAGCGCGCGTCGTGTCTCGAGGCCCGGCGCCGCGAGGAGGAAGCCGCGCCGGTTCGGCAGGCGAGTGCGCGCCTCGATCAGCACTCCGAGCGCGGTCGAGTCGATGAACTTGACGCCGGAGAGGTCGACGATCAGCCGGTCGGGCGACTCCGCGCAGCACTCGAGAAGCGTGTCGCGGACCGTGTTCGCGTTGTAGAGATCGAGCTCGCCCGCGAGGCTCACGATCACGGCGCCGTCGAGGCGCTCGATTCCTGCGATCGGATCCTCGCGGATGCCGGCCGTCTCGTCGGTCCCTTCGGACACGTCCCCTCCTCTGAGCGTTCGACTGTGTGCGGCGCCCCCGGCCCGCGTTCGGATTCAAGCAGAATGCCCAGGCGATGGAGGTCGAGGCGATTGCTGCGCGGGCGGCGGGCGAGAACTTCCCCGTCGGCTCGGTGCTCTTTCCGCGCGTGCTGCGTCCACACATTCGCGCGCTCTATTGCTACGCGCGGCTCGTCGACGAGCTGGGCGACGCCTACGAGGGCGACCGGCTCGCAGCGCTCGACGAGCTCGAAGTGCAGGTTGTGCTCACATTCGAGGCCGAGCCGACGTGGCCCGTGTTGCGGCACGTGCAGCCGACGGTGCGCGAATTCGGCCTGCCGCGCGAGCCCTTTCTCCGACTGATCGAGGCGAACAGGATGGACCAGCGGATCTCGGCGTGGGAGACGTGGGACGACCTCAAGTGGTACTGCGTGCACAGCGCCGACCCGTGCGGCCGTCTCGTGCTCGGCGTCCTGCGCAAGCTCGACGATGCCGAGCTGGTTGCCGCGTCCGACTCCGTCTGCACGGGGCTGCAGCTCGTGAACTTCCTCCAGGACGTTCCGCGCGATCTCGAGCTCGGGCGGATCTACCTGCCGGGCGAGGATCGCCGGCTTTTCGGCGATCCGGCGCTCGATCGGCCGAGCGACGAGCTGCGGGCGCTGCTTCGCTTCGAGGCGGAGCGTGCCGCCTCGCTGCTACGCGCCGGCGACGTGTTGCGTGCGCGGATCGGCGGCCGGATCGGACGGGCCGTCGGCCTGTTCGCGCGCGGCGGGCTCGCGGCGCTCGACGCGCTCGAGGCGGCGCGCTGGGATCTGTTCACGCAGCGGCCGAAACCCTCGCGCGCGCGTCTCGCCCGCGAGGCGGCGCTCGTGCTGGTGCGATGACGGACGTCGACGCGGCGTACGCCGAAGTCCAGCGGGTGACACGGCGCGAGGCGAAGAACTTCGCCTACGGGATCATGGTGCTGCCGCGCGAGAAGCGGCGCGCGATCGCGGCGATCTACGCGTTCGCGCGGCGGGTCGACGACGCCGCGGACGGGCCGCTGGCGCCCGACGAGAAGCGGCGTCGTCTGGAAGCGCTGCGCGCGTCGCTCGACGAGCCGCCTGCCGACGCGATGTCGACGGCGCTGCACGACGCGCGTGCGCGGTTCGCGATCCCGCGCGACGCGCTGTCGGCACTCGTCGACGGCGGCCTGCAGGATCTCGAGCAGACGCGCTACGCGTCGTTCGACGAGCTGCGCGGATACTGCGAGAAGGTCGCGGGAGCCGTCGGGCTCGCGTGCGTCGCGGTCTACGGCTCCGACGATGTCGACCGTGCGCTCACGCTCGGAATCGCGCTGCAGTTGATCAACATCATGCGCGACGTGCGCGAAGACCTCGAGCTCGGCCGCGTGTACCTGCCGCAGGACGAGCTCGAGCGGTTCGGCGTGACGGAGCTTGCCCCGACTGACGAGTTCCGCGCGCTGATGGGATTCCAGGCGCAACGCGCGCGCGCCCATCTCGCCGAGGGCCTGCGGCTCCTCGACTCGCTCGACCGCCGCAGCGCGCTGTGTGTCTCCACATTCGCCGGTCTCTACCGGGGCCAGCTCGATCGCATGGAGGCAAACGGCTTCGACGTCTTCAACACGTCGTGCCGCCTCTCGACGCGCGAGAAGCTCGGCGTCGTCGCGCGAGGACTGGTGCGATGAGACACGTCCGGTGCCAGCCTCCTTCACGATTGCGTCACGGCCCTGCGCCCGCCGGACGAAAGGCTCGGCACCGGGCGTTGCGATTCGGTGACGCTCCCGGCACGGAGGCTGGCACCGGTCGTGGCTCCGCGAGCCCACGCAGATGAAGGCCCGTCCGGAGACGGCGGCCGTCGTCGGCGGAGGGCTCGCCGGGCTTGCGGCGGCGATCGAGCTGCTCGATGCCGGCGTCGACGTGACGCTCTACGAGGCGCGGCCGACGCTCGGCGGCGCGGTGCAGACGCTGCCCGCGCGCGACGGCGATCCCGAGCCCCCGCCGGACAACGGGCAGCACATCGCTCTCGGCTGCTTCACCGAGTACCTGCGCTTCCTCGACCGCATCGGCGAGCGCGGCTCGTACCTGCGCACGCGTCTTGCGCTGCCCGTCCTGGACGAGCACGCGCGGCGCAGCGACATCGCGCCGAGCCTGCCGGCGCTGCTCCGCTATGCGCACGTGCCGCTTCGCGACAGGGTGCTCATCCCGATCGTGACCGCGCGCTGCCGCAACGCCGCCGAACGCGCCGGCGAGAGCTTCGGAGCGCTGCTGCGCCGGCTCGGCGCGTCCGACGTCGCGGTCGACCGCTTCTGGGACGTCTTCATCCGCCCGGCGCTGAACCTGCGCACGGACGAGGTGGACGCCGGCGCCGGGCTCTTCACCGTACGCACCGCGCTGCTCGGGCCCCGCGGTAACTCCGACCTCGTTCTGCCCCTGAAGCCCCTCGGCCGGATGCACGGCGACGCCGCGGCGCGCGTGCTCGGCGAGCGCGTCCGGCTCGACCGGCGTGTGGAGTCGCTCGACGAGCTCGATGCGGACGCGATCGTGGTCGCCGTTCCCCCGCACGAGAGCGCACGCCTGCTCGGCGGCGAGCCGGCGGCGCTCGAGGACTCGCCGATCGTCAGCGTCCACCTCTGGTTCGATCGCGAGCTGCTCTCGACCCCGCTCGCCGCACTGCTCTCGAGCGACGCCCACTGGATCTTCGACCGCGGCTCGCTCACAGGCCACCGCCCGACGCCCGGGCAGTACCTCACCGTCGTCTCGAGCGGCGTGCCCGAGCTGCTCGAGGTGCGCGGCCGCGAGCTCGTCGAGCGGATCGCCGCGCAGCTGACCGACCGGCTCGGCGACGCCGAGCTGCTCTGGTCGAGGATCAGCCGCGAGCCGTACGCGACGGTCGCGCTCCGCCCGGGCGTGCGGCGGCCGGGCGTCGCGACGGAACACGAGCACGTTGTGCGGGCCGGCGCGTGGACCGACACCGGCTGGCCGGCCACGATGGAGAGCGCCGTCCGCAGCGGACGCAGAGCTGCTCAGCACCTGTTGAGCAGCGTGCGTGAGAGAGTTGACGCGTGACTGCAGTCGCCGAGCTGACGGCCCTCGACGAGGCGATCGACCGCGGTATGCGCCGCCTGCTCGAGCTCCAGCGGCCGGACGGCATCTGGGTCGGCGAGCTCGAGTCGAACGTGACGATGACGGCGCAGCACCTCTTCTGGAACCACTTCCTCGGTCTGCGCACGCCCGAGCTCGACCGCGGCATCGCGAACGAGCTGATGGCCCGCATGCGCGACGACGGCACGTGGTCGATCTGGTTCGAGGGGCCGCCGGATCTCTCGACGTCGATCGAGGCCTACGTCGCGCTGCGGATGTGCGGCGTCGACCCCGGGCCGCGCGCGCTCGCCTACATCCGGCGCGAGGGCGGCGTCCAGAGGTCGCGGCTCTTCACGAAGTGCTTTCTCGCACTGCTCGGCCAGTGGCCGTGGCAGCGGATGGTCCCGATCCCGCCCGAGCTCGTGCTGCTACCGCCCTCGGCGCCGTTCTCGATCTACAACTTCGCGTGCTGGGCGAGGCAGACCTTCGTCGCGCTCGCCGTCGCGCAATCGCTGCGACCGGTGCGGCCCGCCGACGTCGACCTCTCGGCGATCGGAGCGATTCGCGGCCGCACACGCCCCGCCCGGCGCCCGAACGCGCTGCGCCGGCACGCGCTCCGGGTCGCCGAGGCGTGGATTCGCGAGCGCCAGGAGGCCGACGGCTCGTGGGGCGGCATCCAGCCGCCGTGGGTGTGGGGCATCGTCGCGCTCGCCGCACTCGGTCACGGCTTCGAGGACGACACCCTGCGTCGCGCCGTCGAAGGCTGGCAGCGCTTCATGGTCGAGGACGGCGAGCGGCTGCGACCGGAGGCGTGCCAGTCGCCCGTGTGGGACACGGGTCTCGCGGTGCTCGCGCTGCGCGCGTGCGGCGTCTCGCGGGATCATCCGCAACTGCAGGGGGCCGGCGCGTACCTGCTCGGCCAGGAGGTGACGGTGCGCGGCGACTGGGCGGTACGCGTGCCGGAGCTCGCGCCCGGCGGCTGGGCGTTCGAGTACGAGAACGACCTCTATCCCGACACCGACGACGCGGCGGTGATCGCCTTCGCGCTGCGGCAGCTCGAGGTCGGAGACGACGCAGTGCGCCGCGGCCTCGACTGGCTCGTCGGCATGCAGTCGCGGGACGGCGGCTGGGGGGCGTTCGACGTCGACAACCAGGCGATGTGGCTGTACCGCATCCCGTTCTGCGACTTCGGCAAGGTCACCGACGAGCCGAGCGCCGACGTCACGGCCCACGCGCTCGAGACGCTCGGCCGCGAACCGGGCTACGACGACGCGATCGAGCGCGGGCTCGCCTGGCTCCTCGCCGAACAGGAGGACGACGGATCGTGGTTCGGGCGCTGGGGCGTCAACCACCTCTACGGCACGGGCGCCGCCCTGCCCGCGCTCGAAGCATGCGGCCTCCCGCCGGATCACCCGGCATTCACGCGGGCGACCCGATGGCTCGACTCCGTGCAGCAGCCCGAGGGCGGCTTCGGCGAGGACATCCGCTCGTACGCCGATCCCGCGTGGCGAGGCCGTGCCGACTTCACGACTGCGTCACAAACGGCGTGGGCGCTCCTCGGCTACCTGGCCGCAGGAAACGCTGAGGTGCAAAGCGCACGAAGGGCGGCAGATTATCTTTGTCGCGTTCAGCGCCCCGACGGCGACTGGGACGAATCGCACTTCACTGGGACAGGTTTTCCGCTCGACTTCATGATCCGCTACCACCTGTACCGCTTGACCTTCCCCCTTCTGGCACTCGGACGAATGAGAGAGAGGCTTTCCGCATGAAGTTTCCGCTGCAGTCGACGGTCACGATCGGCAAATACGTCGCGTCCCAGCAGCGGAAAGGCGAGCGCTATCCGCTCGTGCTGATGCTCGAGCCGACGCTCGCGTGCAACATCGCGTGCATCGGCTGCGGAAAGATCCGCGAGTACGAGTCGAACCGCGCGCGCCTGACCGTCGAGGAATGCGTCGACGCCGGCGTGCAGTGCCCCGCGCCCGTCGTCTCGATCTGCGGCGGCGAGCCGCTCGTCTACAAGGGGATCGAGCAGGTCGTCGCCGGCATGCTCGAGAACAACAAGACGGTCGAGCTCTGCACGAACGCGCTGCGCCTCGAGCAGTGCCTCGACTGGTTCGAGCCGTCGAACCGGATGACGTTCGTCGTGCACCTCGACGGCATGCGCGAGATCCACGACTACGTCTGCGACTACCCGGGGCTGTGGGACATCGCAGTCGATGCGATCAAGACCGCGCGCTCGCGCGGGTTCCGCGTCACGACGAACACGACGATCTTCAAGGAGACCGAGGTCGACGACGTGATCGAGATGATGCGCTACCTCACCGACGACGTCGGCATCGACGGCATGCTCGTCGCGCCCGGGTACCAGTACTCTCAGATCGATCCGGCGCTCACGATGACGCGAACGGAGCACGAGGAGAAGTTCCGCGCGATTCGCGCGGCGGTGCGCAAGCACGGCTACCGCTGGCTCGCGACGCCGATCTACCAGGACTTCCTCACGGGCGAGCGGAAGCTGTCGTGCGCGCCGTGGGGCTCGATCACGCGCAATCCCTATGGTTGGAAGGGGCCGTGCTACCTGCTGACCGACGGGATCTTCCCCACGTACGAGGCACTGCTGGAAGGAATGGAGTGGGAGGCATACGGTCCGGGCAACGACCCGCGGTGCGAGCACTGCGGCATCCACTCCGGCTTCGAGCCTTCGGCGGCGTTCGAGTCGTCGAAGAGCCTGAAGGAGACGGTCCGGAGCATGACGTGGACGCTGACGGGCTGACCTTCGCCTGCGCGACGACCGCCGAGGAGCGCGTCGCGAAGCGCGCCGGCCTGCGCGCCGTACGCGTCGGGCTGCGCGCGGCGAACGGCGTTCCCGAGGCGCCGGTCGTCTCGTTCGGGCTTGCAGGGGCGCTCGACGACGCGCTGAACGTGGGTGACGTGATCGATGCGACCCGGGTCGTGGACGAGACCGGCGCAACGCTCTGGGAAGGAGCGGGTCTCGGCGTGGGCGGCGCGCGTGCAGGAACCGTGCTCGCCTCGGACGTGCTCGTGCACGACGCCGGCGAACGCCGCCGGCTGCGCGCTGCGAGCGGCGCCGAGGCCGTCGACATGGAGAGCGGCGTGCTCGCACGCAGCGGCCGCCTCGCCGGCGTCCTCCGCGTGATCTCGGACGACGCAGCCAGCGCGATCGAGGGCGTCGACGGGACGATTCGCGAGGACGGCCGTACGGACGTCGTCGGGCTCGTGCGCTGGGTCGCGCGGAAGCGCGGCCACGCGCTCCGCTCGATGAAGGACGCGCTCGTGGCGCTCAACGCCCTCCAGAAGGCCGCGCAGGCATGAGCGGCCGCGTGCTGCTGGCCGCCCCGCGCTCGTTCTGCGCCGGCGTCGACCGGGCGATCGAGATCGTCGAGCGCCTGCTCGCCCGTCACGGCGCGCCGGTCTACGTCCGCCATCAGATCGTGCACAACGAGCACGTCGTGCGTCGGCTCGAGCAGCTCGGCGCGGTGTTCGTCGAGGACGAGTCGGAGATCCCGGAAGGCGAGTACTGCGTCCTTTCCGCGCACGGCGTTGCCCCGAGCGTGAAGCAGAACGCCGAGCGACGCGGGCTCCGTGTCGTCGATGCGACGTGTCCGCTCGTGAACAAGGTGCACGCGGAAGCGCGACGCTACGCGGACAGCGGCCACCTCGTCGCACTCGTCGGCCACAAGAATCACGTCGAGGTCATCGGGACGATGGGCGAGCGGCCCGACGCGACCGTGGTGATCGAGTCGCCCGAGCAGGCGCGCGCGCTCGAGACCGACAAGCCGGTCGCCGTGATCACGCAGACGACGCTCTCGCTCGACGACGTGGCGCCGATCGTGGAGGCGCTCGCCGAGAGCCAGGGCGACCTGCGCCGGCCGCACGCCGACGACATCTGCTACGCGACGCAGAACCGGCAGGACGCCGTCAAGGCGATGGTCGCCGAGGGTGCGACGCTCGTGCTCGTGATCGGTTCGCAGACGAGCTCGAATGCGGTACGGCTCGTCGAGGTGGCGCAGGCTGCCGGCGCGCAGGCGACGCTGATCGACGGCGAGACTCGCCTCGACGACGCGCTGCTCGAGGGCCACGAGACGATCGGGCTCACGGCCGGCGCCTCGACGCCGGAGCAGCTCGTGCAGAACGTCGTTCGCGAGCTCGCCGACCGCGGCTACACGACGCTCGAGGAGATCACCGTCGCCCGCGAGCACGTGAACTTCCGATTGCCGAAGGAGGTCGCGCGCGCATGACGAGCATCGAGGTGCCGTACTCGATCGCCGCCGCGCTGCCGACGCTCTCGGTGATGGACATCACGAACGAGGTCGCACGCCGTGTGCAGCGCTCCGGCTGCACGGACGGGATCGCGTACATCTCGGCGACGCACGGGCTCTCGCTGGTCCGCGTGCAGGAACGCGAGACGGGCTTCTTCGAGGACCTCGAGTGCCTGCTCGAGCGGGTCGTGCCGAGCGACACGCCGCGTCGCGAGCACCTCGTGCACGCGCTGCTCGGCTCGCGGACGGAGCAGGTTCCCTTCTGCGAAGGGAGCCTCTGCCTCGGCCAGTGGCAACGCGTCATGCTCTTCTCGCTCGACACCGAACACCGCAACGACTGGTCTCTGACCCTCCTGGGGTAGCCGCGTGTCCGCCGAGCTCGCTCCCGAGCTGCAGGTTGCGGAGCAGGCGACGCCGCGCACCTCGTCGCCGCGCGCGCGCATCGTGCTCGCGCTCGGTCCGCTGACGGCGCTCGTCGGGCTCGCCTGGGCGCTCGTCCAGCCGTACCGGCTGACCCTGCTCCACCCGTACGGGCAGGGCTTCTGGTGGCTGCTCTCGGAGCCGCCGCTCTACGTGATCGTCGTCGGCGTCCTCTTCCGGCTCGTGATCGCGCCGAGCCTCGTCGACGACCTCGACGCGGAGCACGGCCGGCGATGATGCCGCGCGCCGAGTTCGTGCACTGGTGGTTCGCAACCGGCTTCCTGCTGCTCGGCCTGTTCCTGCTCGCAGAGGTGATCGTCGGGCCGGCGGTCTGGAACCGCCGACCGTGGCGCCGTTACCTCTGGCCGGGGCTCTGCTTCCTGCTCGGCGTCCTCATGTGGCCGGTGATGACGTTCTACACGAATTCGACGATCCACATGATCGCCCACGGCTCCTGGGCGCAGGCGCTCATGCTCGCCGGGGCCGCGGAGCTGGGCGTCGCACGCGGCAAGCTGCACTCGCAGTACTGGCGCCTTCTGTCGGCGCTCGGGCTCGCCGTCTCCGGCACCGCGTTTCTCGTGCACGAGCAACAGCACTGGCTCTTCTCGCGCGCCGCGTTCCTGCATCACACGCTGGGCTGGACGCTGCTCGTCTCCGCGGTCTTTCCGCTGCTGCAGGCATTCCGGCCGCGTTCGCTCGCTGCAGCGACCGGCTTCGCGACGACGTTCCTCGTCGCGGCCGTGCTCCTGTATTCCGATCGCGACACCGCGGCGATCTTCGGTCACCTGTCGCAGTACGCCGGCCTGCCGCACCGATGAGACGGGTGCTCGTGATCGCGTTGCTGGCGGCGCTCGCGCTTCCGGCGTCCGCGTTTGCGCACGCGTCGCTCACGAGCGAGTCGCCGTCCTACAAGCAGGAGCTGCAGCACCCGCCGCGTGCGGTCGTCCTCTCGTTCGATCAGGACGTCGAGCTTCTCCCGAACGCGATCGAGGTCCTCAACCGGAACGCGAAGAACGTCGCGCTGCCGGCGCATGTGAAGGGACGGCAGCTCGTTGCGCCGCTTCCGCAGCTGTCGCGCGGCCCGTACACGATCCGCTGGAAGGCGCTCTCGACCGACGGACACGTCGTCTCCGGCGTCTACACGTTCGGCGTCCGTGTCCCGGCACCGCTCGTGACGGACGCGATCGGCGCGCAGGGGCCCACCACGACGGAGCACATCGTTCGCTGGATCTACTTCGTCGGTCTCGCGCTGCTCGTCGGCGGCGTCGGCTTCCAGGTGCTCGTCGCCCGCACCGTGCCGACGAAGCGTTTCTACGTCGTCACCGGTATCGGCAGCGTCGTCGTCCTCGAGACGGGAATCGTCGCGTTCCTGCTGCGTGCCGAGGACGCGCTCCAGCTTCCGTTCGTGAACTTCCTCTACGGCGATCTCTCGCCGATCGCGGGCGGCACGCGCTTCGGCGAGGCGTTCATCGCGATGGAGCTCGGCTTCGCGCTCGTCTCGGCGGTGCTCGTGCTCGCGTGGCTGACCGACCGGCGCATCTTCCTGTGGGCGGCGTTCGCGCTCGGGCTCGGCTTCGCCTCCGGCCTCTCGCTCTCCGGCCACTCGTCGATCTCCAACACGGAGGAAGTGGTCGACTGGCTGCACCTCTCGGCGGCCACGCTCTGGGTCGGCGGCCTGATGCAGCTCGCGGTCGTCGTGTGGCCCGGGCCGCGGGAGCTGCGGAGTGTCGCCTTCCGGCGGTTTTCGCGCCTCGCGACCGGCTGCGTCGCGGTGCTCGTCGGAGCCGGCACGTATCTGAGCATCGAGCGGCTGCCGCAACTGCACGATCTGTGGCGCTCGGGCTACGGCCACGTGCTGCTCGTAAAGCTCGGGCTCGTCGCCGTCGCGCTCGCGTGGGGTGGTGCGCATCAGTTCCTCGTCCTGCCGCACATCGAGACGGCGGGCTCGCGTCTCACGCGGAGCCTGCTCGGCGAGAGCGCGGTTGCCGTGGCGGTGCTGCTCGCCGCAGCGGTGCTCGTCGACTCGAAACCGCCGGCGCGCCCGCTGCCTCTCGCGCCGACGGCGGCAGCGCACCGGTAACGTTGTTCGCAGATGCTCGTCCTCACCCGTTCCGAGGTGGAGGAGCTGCTCGACCTCGACGAGCTCGTCGGCGCACTGGCGCGCGCACACGAGGAGCTCTCGGCGGGGCAAACGTCGCTGCCGCCGCGAATCGCCGCGTTCGCCGAGGCGGGCCTGCTCGGCGCAATGCCTGCCTACTCGCCCTCGGCGGGGCTCGGCTGCAAGCTCGTAACGCTCTTTCCGGGGAACACGGATCGACCGACGCATCAGGCGGCGCTCGCACTGTTCGATCCCGCAACGGGAACGCCGATCGCGTTGATGGACGGCACCTACATCACCGCGACGCGCACGGCCGCGGCGGCGGCGCTCGCCGCCCGCGTGCTCGCGCGTGACGACGCAGCCGTGCTTGCCATCCTCGGCACGGGCGTGCAGGCCCGTGCGCATGCGCGTGCGTTCGGACGGATCCGCGAGTGGGAGGAGGTTCGGCTCGCCGGACGCGACGCAGCAAAGCGCGACGCGCTCGCGGGCGAGCTCGGGATGAAGCCGTGTGCCACGTTCGAAGACGCCGTTCGCGGCGCCGACGTCGTCGCAGCGACGACGCACTCGCCAGATCCCGTCATCCGCGCCGCCTGGGTCACGCCCGGCACCCACGTGAGCTCCGTCGGCTACAACGCGCCCGGCTCGGAGCTCGACCCGGCGCTCGTGCGCGCTGCGACGATCGTCGTCGAGTCGCGGGAGTCGGCCTTCTCGCCTCCGCCGGGCGGCGCGCCCGAGCTCACGGGGATCGATCCGGATTCGGCAGTCGAGCTCGGGGAAGTTCTCCGGGGTGACAGGCGCGGCCGAACCACGCCCGTTGAAACTACGCTGTACAAGTCGGTCGGCGTCGCCGTCCAGGACCTTGCCGCCGCGGCCCTCGTGATGGCCGCGGCGCGAGAGCGAGGCGCCGGCCTCGAGATCGAGCTTGAGGAGATCCACGCATGAGTGAATTCAGCCCAGGACTCGCCGGCGTCGTCGCCTTCGAGACGGAGATCGCCGAGCCGGACAAGGAAGGCGGTGAGCTTCGCTATCGCGGAGTGAACATCGAGGAGCTCGTCGGCAAGGTGCCGTTCGAGCAGGTGTGGGGGCTCCTGGTCGACGAGTCGCTCGAGCCCGGCCTACCGGCCGCGTATTGCGAGCTCGAGCAGCGAACGGGCGGCTACATGTCCGACCTGCAGTCGGCGCTCGCGTCGTTCAGCGGCAAGTGGAAGCTCGGACAGCTGATCGACATCGACGACGAGGAGGCGAAGGAGGACCTGCGCCGGCTCTCGGCCGCGGCCCTCTCGATCGTCGCACAGTCGGCCCGCGGCGCCGACCAGCCGCCGGTGCCGGAGGCGACCGTGATGGAAGGGCAGACCGCGGCCGAGCGGTTCCTGCTCGCGTGGCGCGGCGAGGTCGACGAGCGGAGCGCGAAGGCGATCGACACCTACTGGATCTGCACCGCCGAGCACGGACTGAACGCGTCGACGTTCACCGCACGGATCGTCGCCTCGACCGGTGCGGACTGCGGCGCCGCGCTCGCCTCCGCGGTCGGCGCGCTGTCCGGACCGCTGCACGGAGGCGCGCCCGCACGCGTGCTGCCGATGCTCGACGCCGTCGCGGAGACCGGCGATCCCGAGCAGTGGGTGAACGACGCGCTCGCGCGCCACGAGCGGATCATGGGCTTCGGCCACCGCGTCTACCGCGCGGAGGATCCGCGCTCGCGCATCCTCAAGCAGGTCGCGAAGGAGCTCGGCTCGCCGCGCGCCGAGATCGCGGAGCAGCTCGAGCACGTCGCGCACGAGGCGATCGCCCGCAAGAACCCCGACCATTCGTGGCCGAACGTCGAGTTCTGGTCGGCGATCGTGCTCGACGTCGCCGGAGTGCCGCCGCAGCTCGCGCCCGCGATGTTCGCCTGTTCGCGCACGGCGGGCTGGTCGGCGCACGTGCTCGAGCAGAAGCGCCTCGGTGTGCTCGTCCGCCCCTCGGCGAAGTACGTAGGCCCGGGGTCGCGCAGCCTCCAGGAAGTCTGACGGAGCCGAAGCCGGGCAAGTAACAGTCTGTTACTTGCCCGGGGAACGCTCGCCTGCGGTCACGCATGTCGGGCGCGACGACGACTTTTGGGGTCTGGCCCGTCGGGCCTGACCCCGCTGTTCAACGCGGCGTCAGCTCGCCTGCGGTCACGCGCACGGGCAGCCGGTTCGCCGGCGGCGCGAGCGGGCACGCCCAGCCGTCGTCCCACGCGCACGAAGGGTTGAACGCGAAGTTGAAGTCGAGGACGAGCGTGTCGGCGCTGCCGCCGAGATCCGCACCCTTGATCGTGTCGAGCAGGTAGCGGCCCGCGCCGTACGTCTCCTCGCCGCTCGTCTCGTCGCGGAACGGCAGGAAGACGCCTCCGCCGTACGCGTCGAGCCAGTACAGCTCGAGCTCGTAGCGATCGAACCGCGCCGTTGCGAAGCGCGTGAACCGCGTCACGCTGCCGGCGCTTCCGGCGAGCTCGAGCGTCTGCGCGTCCACCGGCCCCACCCGCGCCTCGAAACAGAAGGCCGGGTCGTACGGAAAGCACTCCGGGACGGCGCCCGGCCTCGGCGACTGCGGATGCGTGGCGTACAGCTCCGCGCGCACGTCGCACCAGCGCCGCCACGCGCGCCGCGCATCGTCGTCCGCGCGCACCTCGGCGTAGAGCGCGAAGATGCGTCGCTTCCAGTCCAGCAGGCTCAGTTGCTCTACGCTCACGCTCGTGGACGACCTCCTCGCCTATCGCGATCGCTTCCCGATCCTGCAGGACTGCACCTATCTGATCAACCACTCGCTCGCTGCGATGCCGGCGCGCGCCGAGGAGAACCTGCTCGAGTACGCGCGCATGTGGCGCGAGCGCGGAATCCGCGCCTGGGGCGAGGGCTGGTGGGAGCTGCCGGTCACGGTCGGCGACCAGATCGGCCGCATCATCGGCGCGCCTCCCGGCAGCACGGTGATGCACCAGAACGTCACGATCGCGGAGGAGATCGTCCTCTCCTGCTTCCGCGCGACCCGCGGGCGCAACCGGATCGTCTACGAGGAGGCGAACTTCCCGTCGGTGCGCTACCTGTACCAGGCGAAGCCGGAGCTCGAGGTCGTGGCGGTCGCCGACGATGCGGCGATCGTCGACGGGATCGACGAGCGGACGCTGCTCGTGCCGATCTCGCACGTCCTCTTCCGGAACGCGGAGATCCAGGGCGTCGCGCCGATCGTCGCGCGCGCGCACGAGGCCGGCGCGCACGTCGTGCTCGACTGCTACCAGTCCGCCGGCGTCGTGCCGTTCGACGTCACCAAGCTCGACGTCGACTTCGCGGTGGGCGGCAGCGTCAAGTGGTTGTGCGGCGGTCCCGGCGCCGGTTGGCTCTACGTCCGACCCGACCTCGCCGAACGACTCGAGCCGACGTTCGTCGGCTGGCAGGGCCACGCGCGCCCGTTCGCCTTCGAGCCGGAGCTCGAATACGCGCCAGGCGCGCGCCGCTTCCTGACCGGAACGCCGAACGTGCCGGCGCTCTACGCGGCGACGGCCGGCTACGACGTGATCGAGGAGATCGGCGTCGAGCGCATCCGCGAGCGCTCGCTCGCGCTAACGCAGGTGCTGATCGACGAGCTCGATGCGGCCGGCTTCGAGCTCGGGAGCCCGCGCGAGGAGCGCCGCCGCGGCGGCACGGTGCTCGTGCGGACGCCCGACGACGCGGCCGTGCACCGCGAGCTCGGCGAGCGCGGGATCATCTGCGACTTCCGGCCCGGCGCCGGCGTGCGAATCGGGCCGCACTTCTACAACACGGAGGACGAGCTGCGGCACACGGCCGCGCAGCTCGTCGACATCGTCGAGAGCCGCGCCTTCGCGCGCCACGCCGACGCGGTCGCCCGGTTCTAGTGACCTAGACCTGACCCGGGCAGAACTTGTCGCCCTGCGAGAGCTGCAGCTGGCGCGCCTTCAGCTGGTTCTCGAAGGCGACCTTGGCCGGATCGTTCGGATTCCAGGCGCCCGGATCGTCGACGCGTACGTCGAGGTTCGGCGTCACGCCCGGGCCGAGCACCTCGATGCGGTACGCCTCGCCGGCGCCCGCCGGCCGCGCCGGGCTGCCCGGCAGCGAGACGTCGTGCGTCGGCCAGAACGAGTAACAGAAGACGCCCGTGGGATTGCGGAAGACGATCGACGTCTCGCGCCGCCAGCCGGGACCGTAGGCGGAGTCGAGCGTGTCGATGTACAGGCTGCGTCCGTAGGCGTCCTGCGGGCCGCCGCCCTTCGTCGCGTGGAACCCGTGCACGGGAACGCCGTCGTAGAGCAGCCGGCCGAAGAGGTTGTGCGCCTGACCCGAGAAGGCCCAGTCGGCGTGGACTTCGAGCTGGGCGAGCGGGCCCGTCCAGTGCGAGACGTCGAGCTCCCAGTCGGTCTGCCCCGTCTGGTAGGGCGGGTAGCCGCGGTGCGGCAGGTTCGGCTGCCACTGCTGGAGCGCCCAGTAGGAACCGTCCGGCGCCTTGCAGGCGGCAACTGCGTCCGCGAGCGGCGGCCCGTCGTAGGCGCGGCACGCGTTCCCGAAGTGCTGCCAGATCGTGTGCCCGTAGGTCGCCCAGCCGCCGGTCCAGTCGATCTTGAAGCGCACCTGCGGGACCTCCTCGTTGGGAGGGAGCGCGTTGAGCGCGCCCCAGACGAGGACGTGGCGCGTCTGCCCGCCCGCGCGATAGGTGACGAGCGCGCGTCTGCCGTCTCGCGACACGGCGAGCCGCGGTTGCGCCGCGTTTTGGCCGACGCGCTCCGAGGCGAGCGCCGCAGGTGCGACGACGAGCGCCGCAAGTGCGCACAGCAACATTTTTCTCATTTTCAGCACGTAAATCTACCTCTTTCTCGGGATGTCCCCCGGGGCCGCGGCGGCCGAGAGAGAGACGGTGGTGCGTCGAGCGCTTCTCGCGGCAGCCGTCCTCGTGCTCGCGCTCCCGGGCGTCGCTTCGGCGGCGCAGCTGATCGATCGGAACGCGACAGGCGTCCAGATCAGGGTCAATGCGAAGGGGCAGGCGCTCGTCACCTACCGCAAGGGCGGCAGCATCCGGCACGTGCTCGTCTGGGGCGCGATCAACGCGCTGCCGCCGACCCAGGGGGGTCATCAGGTCAAGTTCCGCGTCGACTACTCCGGCGGCTGGGGCACCTACCACACGCTCTACTGGAAGCATTTCACCGGGACGTGCGGCGCCTACGACGGGCCCGCGCTGCCGAACGTCGTGGCGGCGTGCAAGGCGCCGGACGGCTCGTACTGGGCGGCGCAGAGCTGGCCTCAGCCGCTTCCCGACCTCGGCTACACACCGTGGACGCCGGCGTTGCGCGCGAGCTGGCTCGAGGTCTCGCACTGGAGCGGTGACGTCGCGAAGCTCGAGACCGGCACGAACTGGGTGTACGGCGGCCGCTTCCAGGACGTCTTCGGCCGCTACACGTACAAGGGCGCGCCCGTCTACGGCTTCGGCACGACGCGCTACGGCGCGCCGACGGACGGCTTCGGCAGCCTGATCTACCTGGACACCTACAACTCGGTGTACGGTCCGGGCTGGCGTCGCGAGAACTCGTTCGTCTCTCACAACCCAACGGGCGTCTTCTGTTACGGCTTCTATTCGTTCGATCCGACGAAGGGCGGCTACCAGCATCCGCCCGGGCAGACGGCGCTGCGCGGGCCGGGGGTCGGCGAGAAGTACCGCCTGACGGCGAGCGGCCCCGGGGTGACGCCGAATATCGCGGTGATCGTTCCCGGCCTGCATGCGTTCGACAAGTCGAACCCGCAGGACATGGCGTGGCAGCAGCAGGAAACCGCACAGCTGCTGTCCTGGAACGACAACCTCTGCCGCGCCGGCTTGTCGTAGCGGCGCTCGCCGCCCTCGTCTTCGCCGCGACGGCGGGCGCGGCAGCAGCCCCGGTGGCGACGGTGACACAGCGACTGGCGGGGCTCGACGACGTGAGCTCGGGCGGGTTCGAGCCCCCGGACGTCCAGGTTGCGGCGGGCGACGGCTACGTCGTCGAGCTCGTCAACCTCGCCGCGCGCTTCTGGCGCACCGGCGCCGGTCCCGCGCAGCAGTTGCAGACGGAGCCGCTCTCGACGTTCTTCTCGAGCGGCGGCGACAAGCTCACCGATCCGCGCATCGTCTACGACGCGCCGAGCGGTCGCTGGCTCGCCTCGATCTCCGATCTCGACGTTCCCAGTATCCGTCTCGCCGTCTCGGCCACGAGCGACCCGACGGGGCGCTGGACGGTTTCGTCGTACGCCGCTCCCGGCTGCGCCGACCAGCCGCGGCTCGGCATCGCCGATCACATGATCGTGCTCGGTGCGGACATCTATCCGGAGTGCGACGCCGTCGGTGCGCGCCCGAGCGGCTCCGAGCTGTGGGTGATCTCGAAGGACGAGCTGCTCGCCGGCTCGACGAGCCCCGCGAGCACGACCTACGGGCCCGAGCCCCGCTACATGACGCTCGCACCGGTGCAGTCGCTCTCCCCGACTGCGTCGGAGTACGTCGTCTCGGTGAACCAGCCGTTCTCCCGCGTCGTCCACGTGCTCGAGGTGTCGGGCGTCCCGCCCGGCGCCGTGAGCGTGCGCGAGATCGCGACGCCGGCGATCGACCAGCTGACCCGGCCGCCGTTCGCGGCGCAGCCGCCGACGAGCAGCGGCCGAGTCTCGCCGGGGATCGAGACGAACGACGTGCGCGTGCTCGACTCGGTGTGGGCGAACGGACGGCTCTGGTTCTCCGCAAACGACTCGTGCATCCCTCCCGGCGACTCCGAGAGTCGCGCGTGCGGCCGCGTCGTGGAGCTCGCGACACCGGCGATGACCGTGACGTCGGACAGCGACATCTCGCGGCCGCGCGCAAATGTCTTCTTCCCCGCGCTCCGCCCCGACGCGAACGGCGATCTCGTGGTCGTGTACGGCGAGTCGGGATCGGCGGTGAAGCCGGAGACGGCTGTCGTCGCGCGCACGCCGGACGGAGCCTTCACGCCGGAGACGGTGGTCGCGAAGAGCGTCGCGCCGTACCTCGGCGAGCGCTACGGCGACTACTTCGGCGCCGCCGCGGATCCGGTCGATCCGAGCGTCGTCTGGATCGCGGGCGAGGTGGGCTCGGACGTGGCGAGCGGGCGCGGTTGGGTGACGACGGTCGCGTCGGTTGCCGTGACCTCGGCCGGCGGCACGCCGCCTGCCGCGGCCGCCCAGGCGCCGCCCGGCGTGCAGGCGGTCTCCGCGGTCGAGCGCGCCGGGAAGGCCGTTCAGCTCGGCTACCGCTCGCTCGACGACGGCGCCGACGTCCGGACGATGGTCACGGTGCGGACGAGCGGCAAGCGGCTCGTGTTCCAGCGCACGACGCCGGCCGCGGACCTGCACGCGGGACGGCTCTACCACGTGCCGTGGTTGCCCACGAAGCGGCTGCGCGGCGCGTTCGCCTACTGCGTGCGTACCGTCGCGACCGACGGCTCCACGTCGCCGTCGAGCTGCACGACGATCACCTTGCGGTGAAGGCGCTCGCCGCCGCGGCGCTGCTGCTCGTGCTGCAGCCGAGCGCACCGCCGGGAGGGCGCGAATCGTTCGCAGATGCCGGCCGCGCCGCGACGGCCGCGCTGTTTCGGAGCTTCTACGCCGGAAACGGACGCTGGCGGGACTGCACGCTTGCGGACTGCTCGGTCGGAAACCGCGATTGGGGCGACGATTCGCTCACGTACGCGATCGCGCTCCGTTACGAGGCCTCGCACGACCCGCGGTTGCGCGCGATCCTGAAGCAGCTCGCCGTCTCGGCGCCGGTGTACGGCGCAGCGTGCCCGAGCGCAACCGCCTGCGCGTCGTGGAGCGACGTCCCGGAATGGGACGCGGTCGCAGCAGCCGATGACTACCTCGCGACGGGCGATCCGGCCGCGCTCGGCAAGGCCGAGGCCGCCTTCGCGTTCGTCGAGCAATCGGGTGCGTACGCGCTCGGCGCATGCCCGCGCATCCGCTACCAGCAGCCGGGCGGCGGCGGCAACCGGCTGAAGACCCTCGAGACCGACGCGAACGCGATCAAGGCGGCGCTGCTGCTCTACCGCGCGACCGGACGCAGCGTGTACCTCGCTTCTGCCCGGACGCACTATGCCGCCGTGCGCGCGTACTTCCTCGATCCGGCCGTGCCGCTCTACACCGTCTACGTCTTCGACGACGGAACGACCTGCCGGCAGGTAGCGCATCGCTTCTTCGCCTCGGTGAACGGCGACATGATCTGGTCCGGCTCCGAGCTCGCGCGGGACACGGGCGATCACCGCTATCTCGAGCAGGCGCTCGCGACCGCGCGTGCCGTCGCCCGAAAGCTCGTGGATGGTCGCGGCGTCTTCGTCGACCTGCAGGCGGAGAACGACGTGGTCGAGCCGCTCGTCGAGGCGATGGCGCGACTCGCACCGGGGCATGCCTTCGCGCGCAGCTGGATCGTCCGGAACGCCGCCGCGGCGCTCGGCGCGCGGGACCCCGCCGGCATATTCGGCCGCTTCTTCGACGGGCCGCCGCCGCGGACGACCGTGACGGCGTGGCAGGCAAACGGCGGTGCGGCGGTGGAGATCGCCGCGGCGGCGCTCGCTCCGCGCGCCCGTGCGCCGCTCGCGAGCCCATGGTCGCGGGCGTCGCTCGTCGCCGACGACGTGAGCGGCACCGGCGCGACGATCCGCGTGCGCGGCACTGGAGTCGCGCTCCTCGGCACGCTCGGCGAACGCTGCTGCGAGGCCGGCCATGCGACCGTGCTGGTCGACGGCCGCGCGACCTTCGACGCGACCGGCATCTGGCAGAACAAATCGAGCTCCGGCCGGAGCATCCCCGACACGGTGCTGTTTGCGTGGCGCTGGTCGCGCAGCGGCCCGCACACGATCAGCTTCGCGCCGCCGCCGGCGAACGCGAAGGAAGGCGGCCCCTTCCTCCGGCTCGCGTCGTACCTGCTCTTGCGCTAGGACAGCGGCGCGATCACGGTCGCCATGAACGGCATGCCCGCGCTCTTCGTCGTGAAGGTCGCGTAGAAGACGCGAACGGTGCCGGTGCCGTCGAAACGGCTCACCTCGGCCGTGCCGTGCACGAGCCCGGTGCGAATCGCCGTTTCGATCATCTCATCCGTACCGCGGCTCGTCGTATGGCCGCCGACCGACTGGCCGAGCAGCTCCGGGAGCGTCGTTCCGAGGATCTCGCAAGCCGCGTCGTTCGCGGCGATGTAGCGGCGATCCTCGTCCCAGACGAGGAAGCCGACGTTGGCCGAGCGGAGCGCGTCGAGCAGCAGCTCGGCCTGGATGTTCGGATCCGCGAGGGTGGGCGTGTCCACGGCGCGGAGACTAGCGCGGAGTAGCCTGAGCTCCAGCGTGATCGAGATCTCCTGCGAAGCGTGCGGCTGGCTCGCGATCACGAGCCAGCCCGTGCACCTCGTCTGGGCCGAGCACGAGGCGAGCTGTCCGGCCGTCGGCGGAGCCGTGCGGCATCTGCCCGAGCTGCCGCCGCTGCCGAACCTCCTGCCGGAGATCCGCCCGTGCGCGCATCGCCTCGTTCGCCGGCAGATCGCGGTCACGGCGAGCGGCGCCAAGCGCTACGCCGTTCTGTGCGAGCTCTGCGGGCGCCACGTCGACCGCACGTAGCGCTTCAGGAACCGGGCCGCCCTGCCGATCTCCCCGGTATGGCGGCACTCACGAGGATCGTCGCGGCGCTGCAAGAGCTCGCAGCGGATCCCCGGAAGCGCGGCCCGCTGGTCGCGGTCGTGAGCCGCGACGGCGAGCTCGATATCCGCGTGCCGCCGGCGCCGATGCTCGACTCGCCGAACGCGCTCCTCTGCGCCGTTCGCGCTGGGTTGCGCCGGGCCGAAGCCGCGGCCGTCGCCGTGCTCCTGCCCGTCCGGACGCTCTGGGGGGAAGACTGCCTCTGCGACTACCTCGACGCCGAGGCGCTCGTACTCGTCGCCGTCGAAGAGCTCCACGACGGCGCCGCGACGACCGGTCTTCGCTCACCGATCCACGCGCTCCCGGACGGCTGGGAGGAGGCGCAAGACGCGCTCCGCTGGCTCTCGGCGCCGCTCCGCGACGCGCTCGCGCGTCGCACGTAGCCTCAGCGCTCCAGCAGCTCGATCAGCTGCCGCGCGTAGGCCGGGGCCGTCGGCTCCTCGTCGTGGCGGAAGTAGACGTAGACGGGCTCGGTCGCGGCGCGCACGCGGGCGGCGAGCGCGTCGTCCGGCGGCTCGCGGCGGCGGAGGTAGCGAAACGGCGCGGCGTGCTCGAGATCGCCGACGCGCACCGCTCCGGCGTCCGCGAGCCGCGGCTCGACACCGTCCCAGGACGGGTGCGGCAGGTCGAAGGCGAGACGGAGCGACGGGTCGAGCGAGCCGAGCAGCAGCTCGAGCACGCCCTCGTCGCGCGCATTCTTCAGCGAGACGCGCACCGGGCCGAGCCGGTCGCCGAGCGCCGCCGCTCTCGAGGCGAACTCGTCGAGCCCGCGCAGGCGGTGCCCGGGCAGCTTCGGCGCGAACTCGAAACCGTCGGGCACCTGCTCGGCCCAGCGCCGGAACTGATCCTCCCCGGGCAGCCGGTAGCCGGTCGTGTTCAGCTCGACGGTGGTGAAGCGCTCGGCGTAATAGGAGAGGAACGTCGCCGGATCGGTGCCTGCCGGATAGAACCCCGGGCGCCAGCTCGGGTACGACCAGCCCGAGGTGCCGACCGAGACCCGCGCTAGGGTGGGCGGTCCTTTGGCCACGATGGAGAGCGTGACAGTTCCCGTCGAGTCGTTCACCGACGAGGAGCGGCAGCGGCTCGCGCCGCACTTCACGAATCTCGACCGCCCGGTGTTCGGGCTCGTCAACCTGCCCGAGACGGTGAAGGGGGCGCTGTTTGCGCGCTACTCGCGCTATCAGGGCACGTTGCGGCGGCTCTTCCTCGACGAGTTCGCCGACTCCGTGCCCGAGACGCCCGCAATCGAGGGCGCCGAGGGCGAGCGCGCAGCGCAGCTCTACGAGCGCATCTTCCTCGGCTACGGCGACGATTCCGTCGCTCAGCTCGGCGGTGCGCACATCGCCTGCGAGTGGACCTCGAACCTGCTGACGAAGATCCTGCAGCGGCCGCGGCTCGCTGCGTACCTCGAGCAGTCCACGCGCTACATCCCGTACGACGACCGGGTCGCCGGCTTCGGCTACCGCTACCACCGCGACGCTCGGTTCGGACCGCAGTACGAACGCGCGCTCGACGCGATCTTCGAGACGTACACGCGTCTGCTCGAGCGGACGACCGGCTGGGTGGGCGAGTCGTTCCCGCGCGCCGAGGGGGAGTCGGCGGGCGCTCACGCCCGCGCCGTACGGGCGAAGGCGCTCGATCTCGTACGCGGAGTGCTGCCGGCTGCGACGCTGTCGCATGTCGGCATCTATGCGAGCGGCCAGACATACGAGCAGCTCGTGCTGCATCTGCTCGCCCATCCGCTCTCCGAGGCGCGGGCATACGGCGAGCTGATGCTCGAAGAGCTCGAGAAGATCATCCCGAGCTTCGTCGCCCGTGTGCCGCGCGAGGACCGCGGCGGTCGCTGGATCGAGTACCTGCGCGAGCGCAGCGAAGCGGCCGCGGCGGCGGCTGAGAGGCTCGGGCTCGGCGACGGCGACGCGGCGGCCTCGCCGTCGGTGCAGCTGCTGCGCGCGCACGGGACGGAAGAGGAGCTCATCGCCGCGCTCCTGTTCGAGTCGGGTGCCGTCGGCGAGGCGGCTGCGCTGCGTGCCGTGGGCGCGCTTGCTTCCGACGAGCGCGCGGCGCTCCTCCGGGAGCTCGTCGGGACGCGCGAGAACCGGCGCCACCGACCTGGTCGCGGCTTCGAGTCGCTCCACTACCGCTTCGAGATCGTCTCCGACTACGGCGCGTTCCGGGACCTGCAGCGGCACCGCCTCCTCACGTGCCAGTGGCAGCGCCTTTCCCCCGATCTCGGCTTCGACCTGCCCGACGAGCTGGTGTGCGCCGGTGTCGGCGGCGAGTTCGAGCGCGCGCTCGAGCTCTCGCGCGCGGAATACGAGCGGCTGCGGAGCGACGGCTTCGTCGAGGAGGCGCCGTATGCGCTCTCCCTCGCCTATCGCATCCGGTACGTACTCGAGCTCGACGCGCGCGAGGCGTTGCACCTGATCGAGCTGCGGTCGGGACGGGAGGGGCACCCGTCGTATCGCGCCGTCGCCCACGAGATGCTCCGCGAGATCGCGGCGGTTCATCCGAACGTCGCGGCCGCGATGACGTTCGTCGATCACTCCACCGAGGAGCGGCTCGAGCGCCTGCTCAGCGAGATGCGAAACGATGCCCGCCGCGCCTGATGGCGGCGTTCCCAGACGAGGCCGAGGACGAGTCGTTCGCGGGCGTCGACGCCGACGGCGACGAGCTCGTGGGCAAGCGCTTCGCGCGGTGCAGCTTCCGCGGCGCCGCGCTCGACGGAATCCGCACCACGGGCTGCACGTTCGCCGGCTGCGACTTCTCGAACGCTCAGCTGAACGGGTCGGAGCACGAAGGCAGCGACTTCGCGAACTCGGTCTTCGAGAATGCGAACCTCTTCGGCGCGTCGTTCGTGCGGTGCCGGCTGCTCGGGACTGCGTTCACGGGCAGCGTTCTGACCGGGATCAGGATCTCCGGCGGTGACCTGTCGTATGCGCTGCTGCGCGGGCACGACCTCTCGGGGCTCGAGTTGCGCGGCGTGAAGGCGCACGAGGCCGACTTCTCCGAGTCGTCGCTGGCGGCCGCCGATCTCCGCGGCGCCGACCTCACCCGCGCCACGCTCGCGAACACGAAGCTCTCCGGTGCAGATCTGCGCGACGCGATCCTCGACGGCGTCGACCTCGCTGCTGCGCTCCTCGCCGGCGCGCGCCTCGACCTCGCCGGCGCGGTGCAGCTGGCGCGGAGCCTCGGCGCCGAGGTCGACCCCTGTGGCTGACGAATCGAAACGCGTCGCCGTGCCCGACCTGTGCGGGCGCGGCCCGACCACGACCGGCCCTCGGCTCACGAGCGAGCAAAGCACAGCAGCGGCCCGGCCGCAGGCCGCGCCGCTGCGGAGCGGCCGCGAGTGAGCAGGCGCCGCGAAGCGGCGCCGGAGACTCAGGTCAGAGGCCGCAGGACGACCGGGCCGTTGCCGGGTGCGCCGGGGAGCTCCTTGGTGACGACCCAGCTGTCCCCCTTCTGGATGCGGTACGGCGCGTTCAGCTGCACCGACACCGCGGCGCTGGCGCTGCGCACGGTGAAGCCGCCGCACGGCAGCAGCGGCTTGCCGTTCCGCGACAGAAAGACCTCGTAGTACGCGCGCGACGGGAGCTTCGGCAGCCCCGTCACCGACAGCCGCATCGGCCAGTTGCCGGCGCTGTCGACGGGCTGGATCACGAGCGACGCGAGCGCGTTCGGCGCCGCCGCCGTTCCGTGCAGCTGCAGGACGTGGCCGCTGACGCGGTTGTTGTGGTAGCCGCTGAGATAGCCGGCGAGGAACGCGAGCGCGAGCACGCACAGCGCTGCGGCGAGCAGCAGGACCTGCCGGCGCATCCGCCGCCGCCGGGCGATGCGCATCCGCAGCGGATTCGGCCCGAGGGCGAGATCGGGCGAGAGCTCGGGCGGCGGACCCGCCGCGACCAGCAGGTCGTGCACGCGCTCGAGCCGTTCGCGCTCCGCGGCGCCGAGATCGGCGCCCACGAGCTCGTCCAGGCGCGGCGGGCGCGTCACGAGAGCTCCTCCCCTTCCAGGACGTCGGCGAGGCGCGCGAGCGCGCTGCGCGTGCGCGTCTTCACCGTCCCGAGCGGGATGTGCAGGTAGTCGGCGACCTCGCTCTGCGACATGCCGCTCCAGTAGGCGAGCTCGACGACCTCCCGCTCTTTCGCCGGCAGCTCTTCGAGCGCGCGGTGGACGCGCCACGAGACGTAGGAGCTCTCGGCCTGCTCGAGCGGCCCGGGCTCGCTCGACGCCGTGTCCGGAGCCTCCGCAGTCGGCTCGTTGCGCGCCCGCATGCGATCGATGATCGCGTTGCGGGCGACGGCGTAGATCCACGGCGCGGCCGGCCCGCGCTCGGGGCGGTAGCTCGTCGCCGAGCGCCAGACCGCGGCGAAGATCTCCTGGACGGCGTCTTCGGCGCGGCCGCGATCGCGGAGCCGGCGCAGCGCAAGCCCCATCACCGAGCGGACGTAGCGGTGGTACAGCTCCTCGAACGCTGCGCGGTCGCGCTCTCCGACGCGCACGAGCAGCTCGGAGTCGCTCGTCGGCCCCGCCGGCTCCGAATCGGGGGCGGGAACGGCATGCAGACGCGCAGGTGCCTCGAGCGCCAGCTCCATGTCTCTATCTCTACGCGTCACGGGCCACGACGGTTTCGTAAGTGATAGCACCCGCGCGCTTGACGAACGTTTTACGTCGGCGCGGCCGTCCCCTTACGCGTGTGTGGGAACCACCTCTACGTCCACAGGGAGGTTCGAACGATGCGCAGACTCGTCTTCGGAACGCTGGCCGCCGTCGCGGCCGGGCTCGTGCTCACCGCGGCCGGAGCCGCCTCGACGAGCACGATCCAGATCAGAAGCAGCGGCTTCTCGCCGAGCTCGCTCACGGTCGATCACGGCGACAGGGTCACGTTCAAGAACGTCGACAAGGTCGACCACCAGGTCGTCGCGGACAGCGGTGCGTTCGCGTCGCCGATCCTGCACCCGAACCAGACCTGGACGACGGCGGCGCTCACGACGGCAGGCACCTTCCGCTACCGCGACGCGCTCCACCCCCGGCTGACCGGGAAGCTCGTCGTCAAGGGCCCGCCGCCGGCCGTCTCGCTGGCGCTCTCCGTGCCGATCGTCTACTTCGGCGAGCAGACGGCGCTCTCCGGAACGATCTCCTCCGGGGCGGCCGACCAGTCGGTGGAGATCGACCAGCAGCCGTGGGGGCAGGCGTCCGCGACGCAGCTCGCGATCGTGAAGACCGGGACGAACGGCACATACGCCTACAGCGTGACGCCGTCGCTCTACACGACCTACGTCGCACGTTGGGGCAACGTCGCGAGCGGCAACGTCGTCGTCCAGGTCGCACCGAAGATGCGGCTCGTGCCGGGCGGCCGCGGCTACATGAAGGTGTACATCTCGTCGCCCGTCTCGCTCTGGCATCGGCACGTGTATCTGCAGCGGCTCTCGCCGTTCGGTCAGTGGGTGAACATCGCCGCGCTCGCCCTCGGGCAGCAGAGCGGGCGCCTCTTCGAGCCCGTCAAGTACCTGCCCAAGGGCGTCTCGCACATCCGGGTGTTCCTCTCCGTCAACCAGGCCGGCAACGGCCTGCTCGCATCGCACAGCGGCACGCAGACGATCGTACGGCGATAGCGGGCTTTCTCGAGCGGGGCGCGCGGGCTACGACCCGCGCGCCTCCTCGTACCGCCGTGCGACCTCGTCCCAGTTGACGACGTTCCACCACGCCTCGAGGTACGCCGGTCGCTTGTTCTGGTACCGAAGGTAGTACGCGTGCTCCCAGACGTCGATCCCGAGCAGCGGCACGTCGTCCTGCATGATCGGCGAGTCCTGGTTCGGCGTCGAATACGTCGCGAGCCCGGTTCCGTCCCAGACGAGCCACGTCCAACCGCTGCCGAAGCGTTTGACGCCGCCGTCGATCACCGCGGCCTTCAGCTGATCGAAGCCGCCGAACGCATCGTCGATCGCCTTCGCGAGCTCGCCGGACGGCGCGCCGCCGCCGTTCGGGCCCATGATCTGCCAGAAGAGCGAGTGGTTCGCGTGCCCGCCGGCGTTGTTCCGCACCGGGCCTTGCTTGTCGTCCGGCAGCGTCTCGAGGTTCGTCAGCACGGACTCCACCGAGTGGTCCGCGAGCGACGTCCCCTGGAGCGCCGCGTTCGCGTTGTCGACGTATGCCTTGTGGTGGGCGTCGTGGTGGATCCGCATCGTCTCCGCGTCGATCGTCGGCTCGAGCGCGTCGTACGGGTACGGCAAGTCCGGTAGTTCGAACGCCATTCGGTCCTCCTTTCGCTGTCTGGGTGAGGATATGCTCCCGCCGCTTCCCCGCCTACCGAGAGGAGTCGGATGTCGCTCGTGTTCCAGTTCGAGGAGATCGCGCCGCGAGAGCTCCGGCCCGAGGTGTACGAGCTCGACGGCATCTCCCGCGCGTCGGTCGAGGCGCACTACAAGCTCTACCAGGGCTACGTGAACAAGCGGAACGAGATTCTCGGCAAGCTCGCCGAGATCGACCTCGGCGCCGCGAACCAGGTCTACTCCGAGCTCCGCGCGCTCAAGGTCGACCTGACGTTCGCGATCGGCGGCATCAAGAACCACGAGCTGTACTTCGCGCATCTCGGCGGAGGCGGCGGCGACCCCGACGGTTCGTTCGCCGCCCTCGTGCGACGCGATTTCGGGTCGATCGACGCATGGCGCGCCGACCTGCGGGCGACGGCGATGGCGGCGCGCGGCTGGGCGTGGACGGCGTACGACTGGGACGAGGGGCACCTCTTCAACTACGTGGGCGACGCGCAGAACACGTTCCCGGTCTGGAACGCGACGCCGCTCGTCGCGCTGGACGTCTACGAGCACGCGTACTTCATCGATTACCAGACCGACCGCGCGTCGTACATCGGCGCCTTCTTCGACAACCTCGACTGGGACGTCGTGAACGGCTGGGTCGAGCAGTACGCCATCCCGACCTAGCGGCTCGTGGTCACCGCGATCCTCTGCATCGCGGGCTACGTCTGCGGCTCGATGCCGTGGGGCTACTGGCTCGTGCGCATCTTCCGCGGCCAGGACATTCGAACGCAGGGCAGCGGCAACATCGGCGCGACGAATGTCTGGCGCGTGCACGGCAAGCGGCTCGGCCTCGCGGCCGTCCTGCTCGACACCGCGAAAGGCTTCGTGCCGGCGCTCGTTGCGACGAAGCTCGAAGGTCACGGCGCCGGCGTCCTCGCGGGAGGCGCCGCGATGCTCGGCCACTACCGGCCGCTCTTTCTCGGCTTCCGCAAGGGCGGGAAGATGGTCGCGACCACGGGCGGCGCGTTCCTCGGTGTCGCACCGATCGTCGGCGGTCTCGGTGCCGGCGTTTGGCTCCTCGTGTTCGGCCTGACGCGCTACGCGTCGGTCGCGTCGATCACCGCGGCAGCCTCGCTGCCTCTCTGGGCATGGCTGCTCTCGTACCCGTGGCCGGTGATCGTGTTCGCCGCCGTCGCCGCGGCCGGTGTTGCGCTCCTGCACCGCGCCAACATCGGGCGGCTGTGGCGCGGCGAGGAGAACCGCTTCACGCGGCGAACGCGCGAAGCCAGTCTCTGAGCTCCGTGTGACGCAGCGGCCCGTGCGCCTCCCCCGCGAGCTCCCCTCGTAGCTCGCCAATCGTCCCGAAACGCTCGGCGACGACCTCGTGCGCGTGAATCGTCTCGAAGTTGACCTGCTGCGAATAGACGAAGTCGCCGTCGTCGAGCGACGGGAACTCGTCGAGCACGCTCTTCAACGCGACCCGAACTGCGTCTTCGACGAAGCGCGGCTGCAGGTGCGCGTGCTCGACGACGAAGAGCTCGTCCGGCCGCTTCAGCAGCTCGTAGATCGGTGAGCTCATCGAGGCCTCGACGAGCTGCACGAGCCGCTCCGCGTCGACGCGTGCCGAGGTGCCGAGGTAGAGCGTCCCCTGACCGCGCTGGTTGTGCGTCGCGATCGGGACGAGCTCGAGGATCCGTTCGATGTCGTGCTCGTCGAAACCGGCGTCGAGCAGACGCTCGGAGGCGCGACCGCGCACGAGACCCTGCGCGCACGGGCACGCGGTGATTCCGACCGCCTGCACGCCGACGACGCGCCTCACATGGCGCCGCGACGCTGACGCGATGCCGATCAGCGAGACCATCTCCTGCGTCGCGAGACCGGTGACCGGCGTCCTGCGCTCGTACGGGTAGCGCGCGTGGATGCGCACCTCGGCGACGAGCGCGTCCTGTCGCTCGACGATCCGGGTGGCGACGTGCTCGGCGAGATCCTCGACGAGGAACGCGTCGTCGGACACGACGCTCTCCGCCGCCTCCTCGAAGAGCTCGGGGAACCTCGACATGTGCACGCCCTTCTGCGAAGGGTCGAGGTCGACCGTGCAGTCGATCGTCGCGGCGATCAGCTTCTCCCGTGCGCCTCGACCGATGCGCACGGCCTTCTGCACGCCCGTGACGCCGGCGCGCGAGAGGCCGAGCGCCACCTCGGGCGCCGAGGCCTGTAGGTCGCCGAGCAGCCGGCGCGTGCGTTCGCTCATGCCCTGTACTGTGCCGGACGGCCGTGCAGAACGACACCTCCTTCGCACGACTGGTCTCTCTCGCCTGCCACGACGTGCGCACACCGCTCGCGACCGTGCACGGCTTCGTGAAGACGCTCGAGCGGACGGCCGACCTGCAGCCGCCGGCCGATCGTTACGTCGAGATGATCGATCAGGCATCGGCGCAGATGGCCGAGCTGCTCGATGAGCTCTCCCTCGCGGCCCGGATCGAGTCCGAACGATACGAGCCGGTGTTGCGCGAGACCGACACGCTCACGCTCGCGCACGAGGCGCAGCGGCGCCTCGGTGAGGACCGCGTCCGCGTGAGCGGCGACGGGGCGCCGGTCTCGACCGACGTCGACGCCGTCGACCGCGGGATCTCTGCGCTGATCCAGGCCGCGCTCCGACACGGCGGCCTCGAGGCGGTCGACGTCGTCGTGCGCGGCCCGCTGCTCGAAGTCGCACCGGTGACCGAGTCGTCGTCCCGAGTCGTCCTCGGTCGCGAGCTGCGCGACCTCGGCGCGGCGGTCGCGGTGCGCGTGATCGAGCGCCTCGGCGGCACCGTCTCGGTGGACGGGGAGACGCTCGCGATCCGCCTTGGCTAGGGTGCTCGTCGCCGGCGCGACTGGCGTGATCGGTCGCCCGCTCGTGCCGCTGCTCGTTCGCTCCGGCCACGCGGTCGCAGGGCTGACGCGGGCGAACGGCGACCTCGTGCGCGAGCTCGGCGCCGAGCCGATCGTCTGCGACGTGTACGACCTCGCGCGGTTGAGGTCGCTCGTCGCTGCGTTCGCACCGGAGATCGTCGTCGACCTGCTCACAGACCTGCCCGACGAGCGCGAGCGGCTGCCCGACCACGCGGCGGCGAACAGCCGGATCCGCCGGGAGGGGACGCGCAACCTGCTCGCCGCCGCTCCGGGCGCGCGCTTCATCGCCGAGAGCGTCGCGTTCGAGCTGCCGGGTGACGCCGGTGCTGCCGTCGCCGAGCTCGAGCGGCTCGTGCCGGAGGTGATCCGGCTCGACTACCTGTGCGGTCCCGGTACCTACGACCCGGACTGCACGGGCGACGGCGCCCGCATCCATGTCGCCGACGCGGCGCGCCTCTTCGCGGAGGCGGTCGGGACCGCTTAACCGGTCATGCGCGCCGGCTCGGCCAGCTCGTGGCACGCGCGGCAGCGGGCCTCATAGGAGTCGAGCGCGCCGACGACGATCGTCGCGCCGTCCGCCGGCGCCGGTCGACCGTCGACGAGGCGCTGCGTCATCGTCGCCGGGCCGCCGCAGCGGTGGCAGACGGCCTGCAGCTTGTCGACGAGCTCTGCTCGGCAGAGCAGCTCCGGCATCGAGCCGAACGGCAGTCCGCGGAAGTCCTGGTCGAGACCCGCTGCGACGACGCGCGCGCCGCGCTCGACGAGCGCGTCGATCGCGACGACGATCTCGAGCGGGAAGAACTGCACCTCGTCGATGCCGATCACGTCGTAGCCGTCGGCGAGGCCGACGATGTCCTCCGGCCGCGAGACGGCGACCGCCCGCATCTTCGCGCCGGCGTGGCTGACGACGTGGCCGATGTCGTACCTGTCGTCGATCCGCGGCTTCACGATCAGCGGACGCTGGCCGGCGATCTCCGCGCGGCGCAGCCGGCGGATCAGCTCCTCGCTCTTGCCGCTGAACATCGGGCCGCAGACGACCTCGAGCCAGCCGCCCCGCGCGGGGAAGAGACGGATCACGAAGCGAGAGGCTAGTGCGCGCTCTGGACGGAGTCGAACGCCCAGCGTGCGAGCAGCCGCAGGCTGACGATGCCGAGCGGGCGGCCGTCCTTCACCACAGGCAGGTGCCGGAAGTTGTGGTCGAACATGATCTGCGCGGCCTCGTCGATCGTCAGCTCGGGCCCGATCGTGACCGGGTCGGGTGTCATCCACTGGCGTACACGCGCTTCGGCGGCGCGCGCCCGGGCGGCGACCGCGCGCAGCAGGTCGCGCTCGGTGACGATGCCCACGATCCGGACGAAGTCCTCCACGACGACGACGGCGCCCACGTTCGCGGCGTTCATCTTCTCGGCGGCTTCCCCGATCGTGTCCGAGGGCGCGACGGTCAGCACGTCCCGGACCATGACGTCGGCGACGGTGTCCACGCCCCGAGCCTACCGCTACCGGAGCAGCCGCGAAAGTCGGCGGTCCTTGAGCGTGCGGCCGCCGGTCTGGCAGTCGGGGCAGTAGTAGATCGTGTGCTCGTCGAAGTCGACCTGGGCGAGCGGCGTCCCGCACACGCGGCAGGGCTCGCCGAGTCGGTTGTGCACACGGTAGGTTCGCTCGTCGGAGGCCCCTCGCTCGCGCAGCTCGAGCCCGCGCGCGAGCTCGGCATTGATCGCGTCGGCGAGCCGCGCGATCTCCTCGTCGGTGAGATCGGTCGAGAGCGCGTACGGCGAGAGCTTCGCGGCGTGGAGGATCTCGTTCGCCCAGGCGCGGCCGATTCCCGCGAGCGCGCGCTGGTCGCGGAGGAGCGAGTGCAACCGGCGTGCCTCGGCGCGGAGGATGTCGGCCAGCTCTGCCGCGTCGAGTCCGAGCGCTTCGGGCCCGAGATGCTCGAGCTCGGCCTGCGCCTGCTCCGGCGTGACGAGCCAGACCCCGGCCCGCTTCCGCTTCGCGTTCTCGGTCAGCACGAGCTTCGCGCCGCCCTCGAACTCGAGCGCGAACGCCGGCGCCTTCGGCGCCTTCTCGCCGGCCTGCAGGTACTTCAGCCGTCCTGCGGTCATCAGGTGGACGAGCATCACGAGCTCGCCGTCGTCCGTCGGAAAGAGCAGCCGCTTGCCGCGGCGCTCCGCGCCGCGGAGCCGCCGGCCCTCGAGCGCGCGCAGCGGCGGGTCGAACGTCTTCAACGTCGCAATGTGCGCCGGCCCCGCCTTGACGATCGGGAACGCCGCCACCGGCGCCGCCAACCGGCGCCGCCAGGCCTCCATCTCGGGCAATTCCGGCATCGCCCGGCCACCGTAGCGCTCCGCGGACGGTTCGAACGGCCACGTCCGGTGCCAGCCTCCGTGCCGCCGGGGTCACGACTTCTCGACGAAGTCGCGCAGCGCCGAGCTCGCGTACTCGAGCTGGTCGCTGAAGCAACCGAGGACGGGCCGCGGGTCGACGAAGCTTGGGGGATCGGTGAGACCCACGGCCGCCGGATAGCTGCTCCACGGCCAGTCGCACGGTCTCCGACAGAGGCCGGCCTCGACCGGGTTCGTCGCGACGTAGTGGAAGCATCCGAGCAGATCGTCGTCGTCTTCGATCCGCCTCGAGCCGTAGCGCGCGAACTGGACGTGGCCGCGCAGACCGTAGCGTTGGTTGTACTCGACCGCGTACGAGTAGTTCAGGCGCTGCATCGCGATCGGGAGAACGCCGTCCTCGACGGCGACGATCAGGTGGTAGTGGGTCTGCATCAGGCAGTACGCGATGCACCGCCACTCGACTCTCGCGGTCGTCGCGGCGAGGCGGCGGAGGAAGCTCATGCGGTCGGTCGTGTCGCGGAACAGGGCCGGCGAGACCCAGACGCAGTGCGTGTACACGTGAAAGATTCCGGCGGCGGTGTCGCGCTTCGGCCGTGGCATCACGCCGACGGTGCCGATGCCGCCGCGGCTTCGCCAGTGTCCTTTGCGAAGTTGCTAGTGAAAAGTCACAGAGGCTGGCACCGGACGTGTGCCACGCAGCCATCCCGAATCAAACTAGGCTCCGCCGGCGCAATGGAACCGCTCATCGTCGAGCAGCGCCGGAACGGAACGCTCGAGGCTCGGCATCGGGTGCACGCGGTCGCCGTCCGCGACGGGGCGGTGATCCGCGAGGCGGGCGAGGGCGGGTTCGTCTGCTTCATGCGCAGCTCGTCGAAGCCGATCCAGGAGCTGCCGCTCGTCCGCGCACGCGGCGATCTGACCGACCGCGACATCGCGATCGCGTGCGCATCGCACCGTGCGACGCCCGATCAGCTCGCCGCCGTCCGCGACCTGCTCGCGAAAGCGCCGGCGACGGATGCGGACCTGGAGCTCGGCGTGCAGGAAGGGCGGCCGCCCGAGAAGATCTTCCACAACTGCTCCGGCAAGCACGCCGGCATGCTCGCGCTCTGCCGCGCACGCGGCTGGCCGACGAGCGGCTACCGCCTTCCCGAGCACCCGGTGCAGCAGCACTCGCGCGCCGCGCACGCGGAAGCCGCGGACGTCGACCCCGAAGAGCTGCCGGCGGCGACCGACGGCTGCGGCGTCGTCACCTTCGCGCTGCCGCTCGAGCGCATGGCGTACGCGTACGCCCGCCTCGAGCAGCTGGCGCACGGATCTCGTATCGCCGACGCGATGCGCGCGCACCCCGAGCTCGTCGGCGGTCCGGACGGCGTCGACTTCGAGCTCATGCGCGCCGCTCCCGGCTGGATCGCGAAGGGCGGTGCCGAGGGACTGCTCTGCGCCGCCGGCGACGGTACCGGCATCGCGCTCAAGTCGGAAGACGGCGCATCGCGGCCGCTCGGACCCGCGCTCGCCGCGTTCCTCGCCCCGCTCGGAATCGAGCTTCCGCAGCTCGCCGTCCTCGCCGTGCAGAACAGTCGCGGCGAGCGCGTCGGCGAGCTGAGCGTCGCCGACGCGTGATGTCTGAAGTCTTCTTTACGAACCTGTGACACCGGACTATGCTCCGGGCCTTAGCGAGGGTGAGGCCGGGGAGGGGGGTCTCCCGCCTCTTGCGTGTCAGGTGCGTCGTGTCGTCGTCGTTCAGGACTAGCCGGAGGTCGTACGTGCCAGAGCTGCTCACCGTCGAGATCGCGCTTCCCGAGGTCGAAGAGCTCCAGAAGCTCGTCGCCGAGGGCCAGGAGAAGGGCTATCTCACCTACGACGAGATCGTCACCGGTCTCGACGAGGTCGAGCTCACGAAGGAGCAGGTCGAGGACTTCTACACCTACCTGATCGACCACGGGGTCGAGCTCCTCGAAGGCGAGCAGCACCGCTCGCCGCCGCACATCGAGCCGCAGCCCGAGGACGACAAGGCGGCGGCGACGCCGAAGCTCGACCTCAGCGTCGAGCCGAGCCTCGACAGCCTCCGCCTCTACCTGCGCGAGATCGGCAAGGTGCCCCTCCTGACCGCCGACCAGGAGGTGAGCCTCGCGAAGCGGATCGAGCGCGGCGACATGGCGGCGAAGACGCAGATGACCGAAGCGAACCTTCGCCTCGTCGTCTCGATCGCGAAGGGCTATCTCGGCCGCGGCCTCAGCTTCCTCGACCTGATCCAGGAAGGCAGCCTCGGGCTGATCCGGGCCGTCGAGAAGTTCGACTACCGCAAGGGCTACAAGTTCTCGACGTACGCGACGTGGTGGATCCGCCAGGCGGTGACGCGTGCGATCGCCGACAAGGCACGCACGATCCGGATCCCCGTCCACATGGTCGAGAAGCTGAACAAGGTCGTGCACATCGAGCGCCAGCTCGTGCAGCGGCTCGGGCGCGAGCCGAACGCCGAGGAGATCGCGGACGAGCTCGACATCACGCCGGACGAGGTGCGCGAGATCCTCCGCATGGCGCAGCTGCCCGTGAGCCTGGAGAAGCCGATCGGGGAGGAGGAGGACTCGTCACTCGGCGACTTCGTCCAGGACGAGACCGCGGAGTCGCCGTTCGACACCGCGCAGCTCAGCCTCCGCCGCGGCGACATCGAGCAGGCGCTGCACGCGCTGCCGCTCCGCGAGCGCCAGGTGATCGCGCTCCGCTTCGGCCTGCACGGCGGCCCGCCGCAGACGCTCGAGGAGGTCGGTCGGGCGTTCGGCGTCACGCGCGAGCGGATCCGCCAGATCGAGAACAACACGCTGAAGAAGCTCGAGCACCTGCCCGAGGCTCAGGCGCTGCGCGACGCGGTCAGCTAGCCGCGTCGCGGTCGCGCGACAGGGCCTCGTCGGCGTGGCCCGCAGGCACGAAGAGCTTGCAGTGCGGGCACTTGAAGCCGCGGTAGCGCTCGGCGGCGCCTTCGATCAACCGCGCGGTGAACCGCTTGTGACAGTGGGGACACGAGACCTCGTACGCAGTGGTCTGTGTCTCGCTCATGCGACGAGCGTAGCAAGCGGCTCTCCGTCCGACGCGGTTCCCACAATCCGCGCGATGGAGCAGGACGTCCTCCGCCGGAGCGTCGCCGAGTTCGTCGGCACCTTCACGCTGATCTTCATCGGGGGCGGTGCCGGGATCGTCAGCGGCAACGACATCGTCGCCGTGGCGCTCGCGAACGGCCTCGCGATCGGGATCATGGTCTCGAACCTCGGCCACATCTCGGGCGGCCACTTCAATCCGGCGATCACGCTCGGCTTCTTCACGACGCGGCGGGTCACCCTGCAGATCGCAGTGTCGTACTGGGTCGCGCAGTTCCTCGGCGCCGTCGTCGGCGCAGCGATCCTCCGCGGCTTCTTCCACCACGCGATCATCGGCGCGGATCCGCACGCGCCGCACTTCGGCTCCGGAAAGGGCTTCGTGCTCGAGCTGATCCTGACGTTCTTCCTCGTCTGGGCGGTCTGGGCGACGGCGGTCGACCCTGGCGGCGCGTTCAAGGCGATTGCGGGTCTCGCGATCGGACTGACGATCTCGATCGACGTGCTGATGGGAGGACCGCTCACGGGTGCGGCGATGAACCCGGCGCGCGCGTTCGGGCCCGAGCTCCTCTCCGGCAACTGGGGCGAAGGCTGGATCTACTATCTCGGCCCCGCGATCGGAGCGCTGATCGCCGCCTGGGGCTACGACTATCTCTATCTCACCCCGCCGGCGCCGCCCGTCGTCGGCACGCCCGAGTCCGGCATCGCCGAGCCGCGCCCGGGCGACACGGCGCTCGACTAGTCCGGCTGGTCGCGCACGAGCTCGAGCGTCGCGCAGTGGAGCCCGGCGATCGCGAAGCGGTGGCTCTCGGAGAAGTCGACCTGGATCACCTCGACGTCTCGGCGCTCGAGCTCGCGCACCACGGTCGGCGAGCCGGCGTTCAGCACGACCTTGCCGGGCGCAAGCGTGACGCCGTTCAGCGCGAGGTCCCAGTACTCCTCGACCGGCACCTCGATGATCTCGTAACCGCGCCGCACGAGCTCGCGAACGAAGCCGTAGTTGACGAGGTGCGGCGCGAGCAGCACCTTCCCCTCGTCGACCGTGAGCATGACCATGTCCATGTGCGAGGTGCCGATCGAGCCGTGGCCGGTCGAGTCGTACCAACCCGGCGAATGGCACACGACGAGCTCGACCCCGAGGTTCGCGAGGACGAACTCGAGCTGGCGCAGCCCTTCCTCGTTCGCGACGACCGACTCGTTGAAGACGAACGTCTTCTCGTCGAGCCAGCGCCCCGCGCCCGGCTCGCAGATGCCCGTCCCGTGGATCGTCAGGTACACCGGCACCTGGAGCGCGGCGAGCGTCTTCTCCCAGATCACCTCGCGACCGCGCTGCCACGAGCCGAGGCCGTAGCGGTGGAGGATCGCGCCGCCGTGGACGACGAGGCCGCCGCCCGCGAGCGTGACGAGGTTCTTGATCCAGCCGTAGGCGCCGATCGCCGGCACCGGCGGCTCGATGTAGTTGACGCGCACGCCGTTCTCGCGCAGAACCTCGTAGTACGCGTCGAACTGCGCCTGCAACCGCCCGAGGTCGGCGTTCCCCGACGCGCTCGAGTAGTAGTACTGCCACTCCTCCGCGTACTCGGGCCGGACCTCGTTCTCGGTCGGCCGGGAGACGAGCACCTCGCGCAGCGTCCCGATCCCCTCGGCGCCCCAGCGCCGGCCCCAGATCTGCTCGACCTCGTCGTAGAAGTCGGTCTCGTGGAGCATGTAGTTGCGGAGCGGCTTGCCGGGCTCGAACCAGGGCAGCGTCTCGAGCACGGCGCGCTCGTCGTGGGTCGCCGCGGGCCGCGGCGACGAGTACGAAAGCTCGATCGCGTCGCCGTCGGCGGTGCGGACGCGGAAAGGAACGGACTCGCGGATGTTCGTCTGGATCGCCATGCGAGCGATCGTACGCCGATCAGTCGAGGAACTCGACGTAGCGCGCCGCGGGCGAGCGCTCGCGGGCGGCCGGGCGGCGCTCGACCGGCCCGAAGTGGAGCACGCCGAGCACGCGCTCGCCGTGCGGGATCCCGAGCGCTTCGCGGCCGCGCCGCGTGCGCAGCACGCCCGGCGTCCGCCAGTACGTCGCGAGGCCCTGCTCGGTCGCCGCGAGCAGCACGAGCATGATCGCGGCGGCGGTCGCGCACACGTCCTCCTCGTCCTGGACGAGGTCGCCGCCGAGCGCGGCGCTCGCGACGACGAGCGTCGGCGCACGCTCGAGCTTCGCGGCCTCGGACGGGCCGCCCGCCTCCTGCAGGCGCGCGAGCGCCGCGGGGCCGACCACGCGGAAACGCCACGGCTCGGTGAGGTGATGGTTCGGCGCGAGCCGGGCGACGGCGAGCAGCTCGAGCAGCGTCTCGCGGCGCAGCGGCTCGCGCCCGAACGTCTTGTGCGTGCGCCGTGCGGCGGCGAGCTCCGCGAGCCTCACGCGAGTCGAGCCGTGATCTGCACCTCTGCGCCCGCCCGCTTCAGGAGCTGCGAGAAGGGACACCCCTCATCTGCCCTTTCGGCGGCGGCCTGCAACGCGTCGTCCTCGACGCCGTCCGCCGCGACCACGAGCTCGACCCGGGACGCGACTATCTGGTGACCCCGGCCTTCGACCTCGTCCATGTGGATCGTGCAGGTGACGTCCAGACGGCCGGGCGGCGTGCCGGCGCTCGTCAGCTCGCTCGCGAGCGACATCGTGAGGCAGCCGCCGTGCGCGGCCGCGAGCAGCTCCTCCGGGCTCGTCTTCCCCGCTGCCCGTCCGATGCGCGTCGGCAGCGAGAACGGCAGCTCCGAGAAGGCGCCGGTCGCTGCGCTCAGACTCCCTTCGCCGCGGGCGACGTTGCCGTGCCACGTGATCGTCGCCGAGCGCTCGATGTGCGGCATCAGTACTCCGCCGCCGGCGTCCCGTCGGGGTAGTACGCCTCGGCGGGCGATCCGGCCGGACGGAAGACGCCGAGCACCTGCAGCTCGGCCGGGCCGCTGTTCTCCACACAGTGCACGAGGCCGGACGGCAGGTGGATGCACGAGCCCGCGCGCAACGGCGCGGTCTCGCCGTCGACGTGGAGCTTGCCCTCGCCCTGGAGGACGTAGACGACTTCGTCGTAGCGGTGGTAGTGATCGGGCGCGCGGCCGACGGGGATGTAGCCGACGAACTGCGTCGCCGAGGCACAGCCGCGTTCCGGGGTCGCGAGCAGCCGGAACATCCGGCCCGCGGTCGCCTCGCCGAGCGCCGTCTCGTCACGGACGATCACCGCGTGCCCCGCTCCGTCGGCGGGCAGCGGATCGTGGATCAGCACCGAGAGGAGCTGCAACCCGTCGGCTGCGTCCACGTGCCACGGCGTCTGCGCGGCGCGGTAGGCCGCCGTTCCCGGCGAGAGGTCGATCCGCTCGTCGCCGAGGGTGGCGCGGCCGGTGCCGCGGAGGACGTAGAGCACCTCGTCCGCACCGCCGCCCGGTGTCGGCTCGCCGGGGCCGTCGAAGCGGAGCACGCGCTGCTCGAGCTCCTCGCAGCCGCGGGCCGGCCCGAAGAGCGGCGACTCGTCCGGCTGGAGCGCCCACCGCATCGTGCGCCCGAGCGTACCTGCGTGAACCTGCCGAAAGCGGTTACCATCGCCACCCGCGACGCTGCTCGCGGCAAACCCGCGGCGCGCAGCGGCGTCTAACCGGGCGTAATCCCAAAGGAGGGAACTGAATGTCGAAGAGACTTGCGGTGATCGGCGCGATCGCGGGGTCGGTCGCGGCGATCGTGGCCGTGACGCTCGGGGGCACGGCCGCAGCCGCGACTGCGAAGACGTCGCCGCTCTGCAGGACGGCGGGCCTCGGCTATGCCGGGCCGCTCTCCGGCCCCGCCTCGTTCCTCGGCGACGACCAGCTGCACTGGATGCAGCTCTTCATCGCCGACTGGAACGCCCGCAAGGCGATCCCCGGCGTGGCCAAGAAGCTCAAGCGCGTCAAGCTGGTGGACGCGAACAACGGCGACAGCATGCTCCAGTCGGGCCCGGCGGCGACCGTCGCTCGGTCGATGGTCGCGAACAAGTCGATCCTCGGGATGGTCGGGTTCGCCGGCTCGAACGAGAACCTCGGCGGCGGCCCCGTGCTCGACCACGCGAAGCTCGCCTACGTGTCCGGCTCAGCGACGCTCGACAGCCTGACGCGCCAGCTCAAAGACTTCTACCGCGTCGTCCCGAACAACACGCAGCAGGCGACCTCGGGCGTCGCGTACATCGTCAAGACGCTCGGGCTGAAGAGCGGCGACAAGGTGATGGTGGTGGACGACGGCGAGGCGTACGGGATCGGCATCGCCGATGCCGCGGGCAAGCTCCTCGCTGCGAAGGGCATCTCCATCGACCGCGAGCAGGTGCCCGAGTCGACGTCGTCGACGACGGCGGACTTCCACACTGTCGCGCAGAAGGCTGTGACCCTGAACGTGAAGCTCGTCTACGCGCCGACGCAGACGGCGTCCGACTCGGAGACGTTTGCCCAGCTGCTCAAGGCCGACGGGTACAAGGGCGCCTTCATGGCAACCGACGGGAGCGTCGATCCGTCGCACTTCAACTTCCCGGGCGCCTACATCTCGTTCTTCGGCCCGAACGTGACGGCGATCAACAGCGCCTACCTCTCCGCGTTCAAGGCGAAGTACGGCGCGAACGCGGCGTCCGACCCGTTCGGCGCGCCGAGCTTCGTGGCAGCCGAGATGCTCGGCGTCGCGATCTCCGAGTCGTGTGCCGCCGGGCACGGGAAGACGAGCCGTGCCGCCGTCGCGGCCAAGCTCGGCTCGATCAAGCTCGCGTCGACGATCCTCGGCTACCCGCTCGCCTTCAACAACGCCGGAGACGTGAGACGGGGCCCCGCGACGGGCGTCACCGTCTTCAAGATCCAGCCGAACGGAACGTACGCGCAGGTCTTCCCCAGCTGATAGTCGCACGACGCACGACAAAAGTGCGGCCCGCCGCTAGGCGGGCCGCACGCCTGCGTGAGACAGTCTGGACTCGATGCACCTCGTTCTCGCCTTTCAGCTCTACGACTGGCACTACTTCTTCGCCGAGCTGCTGAACGGGCTCACGCTCGGCAGCCTCTACGCCCTGATCGCCCTCGGCTACACGATGGTGTACGGCGTCCTCAAGCTGCTGAACTTCGCGCACGGCGACGTGTTCATGGTCGGCGCCTACGTCGGCTGGTTCGTGCTGAACGCGCTCGGCTCGCCGCTCACGCCCGTCCTGCCGATCGTGCCGCTGCTCGTGCTCGCGTTCGCGGCCGCGATGGTCGGCTGCGGCGCCCTCGGCGTCGTGATCGAGCGGTTCGCGTACCGGCCGCTGCGGAGGGCGCCCCGGATCGCGCCGCTGATCACCGCGCTCGGCGTCTCGTTCTTCCTCGAGCAGACCGCCGTGCTGCTCTGGGGCGCGAACCCGCGCCAGTACAACCTGTTCGAGCTTCGCCACGGCGAGCTCTTCTCCGCCGTGACCTTGGGCAACGTGACGATCCAGTACGCGCAGATCGTCGTGATCGTCTCCGCGCTGCTGCTCATGGTCGCGCTGACGCTCTTCGTCGCGCGTACCGCCACGGGGAAGGCGATGCGCGCAGTGTCGGTCGACGCCGAGGCCGCCTCGATGATGGGCATCGACATCGACCGCGTCATCTCGATCACGTTCCTGCTCGGCGGCGCGCTTGCGGGCGCCGCGGGTGTGATGTGGGGAGTCGTCCAGTCGAGCCTGAACCCCTATACGGGCTTCGGCGTCGGCTTGAAGGCGTTCACGGCCGCCGTCGTCGGCGGAATCGGGAACATCGGCGGGGCGATGCTCGGCGGCCTGCTCGTCGGGCTCGCCGAGACGTTCACGAGCGGATATCTCTCGTCGATCTTCCAGGACCTGATCGTCTTCTCGCTCCTGATCATCTTCATGCTGATCCGTCCGACCGGCCTTCGGGGCGCGCCGGTGTTGCAGAAGGTGTGACGTGAGCACTCGAGCCCCCAGCCCGGGCCCGGCGACCGGGCCTCAGATCGGAGTCGACGAATGGGTACGCCGATCCGGCGAGCGGACCACGGGCCCGAGCGGTCTCTCCGGCGCCGTCTATCGCGCGGCCGACCGGCTGCCCCGCATCGTCCTGCTCGCGGCGTTCGTCGCAGTCGCGGCGTGCATCCCGTTCATGACGTCGAACGTGTACGTGCAGGGTGTCGCGACCGACACGATGCTCTACGTCCTGCTTGCGGTCGGGCTCAACGTCGCAGTCGGCTGGGCGGGGCTCCTCGACCTCGGGTACGTGGCCTTCTACGGCTTCGCCGCCTACCTGTACGCCGCGCTTTCTGGAGCTCGGCTGCTGACGGGGCACCGGCTGCTCGTCGACTGGCCGACGTGGGAGGCGGTCCCCGTCGTCGTGGGCGCGACGATCGTGCTCGGCTTCCTTCTGGCGCTGCCGACCCGGCGCCTGCGCGGCGACTACCTCGCGATCGTCACGCTCTTCTTCCTCGAGATCTTCAACAACTTCACGAGCAACGGCGACCGCTGGGACTGGCTCGGCCTCGGCGGGACCCACGACGTCACCGGCGGCACCACCGGGCTGATCGACACGCATCCCTGGCGCGTCGCCGGCCACGACCTCGCGAACTACTCGCGGGACTACCTCTGGGTGGCGCTCGCCGGCTTCACGGTGATCGCGCTCGCGCTCGCACTCGCGAACCGCTCCCGCACCGGCCGCGCCTGGCGCGCGCTCCGGGAGGATCCGCTCGCCGCGGAGGTGATGGGGACGCCGGTCAAGTGGCTGACGCTGCTCGCGGTCGCCGTCGGCGCCGGAGTCGCCGGCTTCGCCGGCGCGGTCAACGGCGCCTACTACCAGCAGGTCTCGCCGACGAGCTTCACCTTTCAGCTCCTGATCACGGTCTACGCGATGGTCATCCTCGGCGGGGCCGGGAGCCTCGGCGGGGTCGTGTTCGGCGCGGTCGTCGTCAACGTGCTCCTCGAGGTGCTGCGGTTCCCGGACCACGCGCGCTGGGTCTTCTACGCGGGCCTGCTGGCGGGGCTGCTCGTGAAGGTGCGGCCGTGGCGCTTGCTCGCGGCCCTGCTCGGCGGGCTCGTCGCCTTCGGGCTCGTGGTGAACGCGGTGGCGCGGGCGGCATGGCCGCGCGGCGTGCACGGGCCGGTCGCCGTCGGCGCGGATTCCTTCACGCAGCACGGTTTCGTCGCGACCGTGCTCCATCACTGGCTCCTGCTGCCGAAGAACACGTACGAGGTGGCGAACTACCGCATCGGCGACTACGTCTTCGTGATCACCGTCGGGCTCGTGCTCGCGCTCACGCTCCTGCACGGCTGGCGCCGCTTCGCGCTCCTCGTGCCGACGGTCTGGCTCGCGTGCTTCGTCTGGGAGAACCTCCTGATCGTGCAGTCGCCGACGACACGCCCGCTCTTTCTCGGCGTGATCCTGATCGTCCTGATGACGACGCGGCCGGCCGGCCTCTTCGGGCAGACGCGGGTGGAGGTCGTCTGACCGTGGCCGCCCCGCTGCTCGAGCTGCGCGGTCTCGGCGTCTCCTTCGGCGGCCTTCGCGTCATCGACAACCTCGACCTGCACGTCGACGAGCACGAGATCGTCAGCCTGATCGGCCCGAACGGCGCCGGCAAGACGACGGTCTTCAACCTGATCACGGGCGTCTTCCGTCCCGACGACGGCGACATCCTCCTGGACGGGCGCAGCCTGCTCAGGCTCCCGCCGCACGAGATCACGAACCGCGGTGTGGCGCGCACGTTTCAGACGCTTCGCCTGTTCCTCAACATGACGGTGAAGGAAAACGTGCTGGCGGCCCAGTTCGGCCGCACGAGCGCGACACTGCTCGAGCAGATGCTGCAGCTCCCGCGCGCGAGGCGCGAGGAGCGCGCGATGCACGCGCTCGCGGAGGAGAAGCTCGCCTTCTTCGGCGAGCGCCTGATGGGCTACCGCTGGGACCAGCCGGCGTACAGCCTCTCGTACGCGAACCGGCGGCGGCTCGAGATCGCCCGGGCGACGGCGACCGAGCCGCGCATCCTGCTGCTCGACGAGCCCGCGGCGGGGATGAACCCGGTCGAGACCCACGAGATCACGGAGCTGATCGGCAAGCTCCGAGACGACGGCCGGTACACGATTCTCGTGATCGAGCACGACATGCACGTCGTCGAGGGGATCTCGGACCGGGTCGTCGCCCTCGACCACGGCGTGAAGATCGCCGAAGGGACGTTCGACCAGGTCGCGACCGATCCGCGCGTCGTCGAGGCCTATCTCGGCACGAGCGAGACCGCGCGGAAATGATCGACAACGGCGACGCGCCCGCTCCGCTGCTCGAGCTCGACTCGGTCGACACCTTCTACGGCCCGATCCACATCCTTCAGGGGCTCTCGCTCCGCGTCGGCGCCGGTGAGCTCGTCTGCCTGCTCGGCGGCAACGCGTCGGGCAAGTCGACGACGCTGAAGACGGTCCTCGGCATCGTGCAGCCGCGCAACGGCGCCGTCCGCTTCGCAGGCGAGGACGTGACGCGGCGAAGCACCAGCTATCGCATCCGGCGCGGCATGGCGATCGTGCCCGAGAACCGCCGGCTCTTCGGCCCGATGACGGTGCTCGAGAACCTCCAGATGGGCGCGTACCTGAACGGCGGCGGCACGAAGGAGGACTTCGAGCGCGTCTATTCGCTCTTCCCGCTGCTCCACGAGCGGCGGTCGCAGCTCGCGGGCACACTGTCCGGCGGCGAGCAGCAGATGGTCGCGATGGGCCGGGCGCTGATGTCGAAGCCGAAGCTCCTGCTGATGGACGAGCCCTCGATGGGGCTCGCGCCGATCCTCGTCGAGCGCTCGTTCGAGATCATCGAGCAGGTGCACGAGTCCGGCGTGGCGATGCTCGTCGTCGAGCAGAACGCGAACGTCTCGCTCTCGATCGCGGACCGCGGCTACGTGCTCTCCACGGGCCGGCTCGTGCTCGAAGGCAAGGCCGCCGATCTGCGCGAGGACGAAGGCCTGCGCAAGGCCTACCTCGGTCGCTAGCGGCGCTCCGCCGCCGTCAACGCGTAGATCACGAGCTTCCGCAGCGTTCCCTGCGCGGCCGCGCGCGCGTGCAGCCGCCGGAAGAGCTCCGCGCGCTGCGCGTCCGGCAGAGCGATCGTCTCGGAGTAGGTTCCGATCAGCGCGAGGTACTCGTCGGCCGTGTACTCCGTCTCGACCGGGTAACGCCGCCGCACGGGTGGCTCGAAGAGCGCCGCGTCCACCTCGAGCTCGGACAACTCGTTCGGGAGCGGCGGCGGGCGGTTGTCGGGCCGCGGCACGACCTCGTCGTAGTCGGCTTGCGAGGCGAGCCAGAAGGGATCGTCATTCCGCACATGGTGGGTGTGCACGACCGCGAGCGTTCCGCCCGGGCGCAGCAAGCGCGCCGCCGTCGCGAACCGTGTCTCGGGAGCGAGCCAATGGAATGCGGTGAACGACGCGACGACGTCGAACTGCGGTCCCTCCCAGGCCTCGACGTCGGCGACGACGATCTCCGCCTCGGGCACGTTCCGGCGCGCGAAGGCGGCAAGCTCCGGGCTGAGGTCGACGCAGGTGACGTCGAAGCCGCGTGCCACGAGGTCGCGGGTCGCCTGTCCGGTGCCGCAGCCGATCTCGAGGAGCCGCTTCCCCCGCGTCAGCCCGACGAGATCGTCGAAGAGCCGAGGCGGATACGACGGCCGCGCCCGGTCGTACTGCTCGGCCACGCTGCCGAACGTGACCCGCAGCTGCTCGCGGTCCCGATGCTCGCGCATGCGTACCATTGAACCGTGAAAGAGCTGCTGCCCGACATCGACCGGTGGCGGGAGCGCGGCGAGAAGGTCGCGCTCGCGACCGTCGTCGCCACGCGCCGCTCCTCGCCGCGGCCCGTCGGCTCGAAGCTCGCGGTGAGCGAGCGCGGCGCGCTCGCGGGATCCGTCTCCGGCGGCTGTGTCGAGAGCGACGTCGTGCACGCCGCCCAGGAGGTGCTCGCCGGAGGCGCGCCGCGCCTCATCACCTACGGCATCACCGACGACATGGCGCTCGAGGTCGGCCTCCCCTGCGGCGGCGAGATCGACGTCTTCGTCGAAGAGCTTCGGTGACCGTCTACGACGAGCTGCGGCGGATCGTCGAGGGCGGCGAGCGCGCGGTCGTCTTCACCGTGATCGAGGGCGACGGCGTCGGCTCGAAGCTGCTCGTGCGCGAGGACGGGACGACCGTGGGGGACGCGCCGGGGGAGCTCGCGGAGCTCGCGGCCGAGGCGCTGCGCGCCGGCCGCAGCCACGTCGTCGAGCACGGCGCCGTCACGCTCTTCGCCGACGTCTTCGGGCCGCCGCCCCGCCTCCTCGTCTACGGCGCCGTCGACACCGCGGAGGCGCTCTGCCGTGCGGCGAAGCTGCTCGGGTGGCGGACGATCGTCGCCGACGCGCGGGCCCGCTTCGCGACGCGCGAGCGGATCCCGAGCGCGGACGAGCTGCTCGTCGCGTGGCCGGAGGAGGCGCTGGCGCAGGTCGAGCCGGATCTCGGGACGGCCGTGATCGTTCTGACGCACGACGACAAGTTCGACCTGCCGATGCTGCAGGCCGCGCTCGGGAGCGACGCTTTCTACATCGGCGCGCTCGGGTCGCGGCGAAACCAGGAGCGCCGGCGCGGCCTGCTGCTCGAGGCGGGGGTCGGCGAGGAGGAGCTCGAGCGGATCAGCGGCCCGGCCGGTCTCGACATCGGCGCCGAGTCGCCCGGCGAGACGGCCCTCTCGATGCTCGCCGAGGCGCTCGCGGTTCGCGCCGGTCGCGACGGCGGCCGGCTGAAGGCCGCCGGGCACCGGATCCACGCCGGCGCCTGAGCGGCTACACCTCGGCGCAGGCCGCGCCGATGTCCACCTTCGTGGACGCCGAAGAGCCCGTACCGCCCGCGGTCGACCTCGCGGGCGCAGGCGTGACGCTCTACGAGTGGACCGTCCCGGACTGAGCGAGCGGACAAAAAATAAAATCCAACTTGCAACGCCGATCTCGCGCTGCGTAGGATCGCACCCGTGCTGCTGCGGGAGGTCGAATACGCGAAGCCCGCGTCGGTCGCAGACGCGCTCGCGACCCTCGCCGAGCACGACGGCGCCCGCGCGCTCGCCGGCGGCCAGACGCTGATCAACGTGATGAAGGCGCGCGCTGCGTCGCCCGACGTGCTCGTCGACCTGAACGGTCTCGCCGAGCTGAAGGGGATCGACCTCGCGGCCGACGGTACGCTGACGATCGGCGCGATGACCACATACGCCGAGCTGATCCGCTCCGCGGAAGCGCGCGCCCGCCCGATTCTCGGCGAGGTCTGCGCGACGATCGCGGACGTCCAGGTGCGGAACCGCGGCACGCTCGGCGGCAACGTCTGCGCGAACGACCCGACGAATCACCTGCCGCCGCTCATGTGCGCGGTCGGCGCGGAGCTGACGATCGCGTCCGCCGCGGGCGAGCGCACCGTGCCGGCGGCCGACTTCTTCCTCGGCGTCTACATGACGGCCGTCGGCCCCGGTGAGCTGCTGACGCGGATCACGATCCCCGCCGGCAAGCGTGACGGGTTCGCCGCGGTGACCCTCGGCGTGGACGGTACGTGCATCGTGAATGCAGCAGCGAGCGTGAACGGCGGGGTTCGCGTCGCGCTCGGTTGCGTCGACGCGGTGCCCGTGCTGGTCGAGGCGGCAAGCCCCGAGGAGGTGGCGGACGCCGTCGAGCGGGCCGCGCTGCGGCCGCCGTCGGACGTGCACGCCTCGAGCGAGTACCGGGCACACCTCGCGCAGGTGCTCGCGACGCGCGCCGCGCGCGAGGCGGCGGCGAGAACCTGATGGACGTCGCGGTCACGGTCAACGGCGTCGAGTACGAGCGCGACGTCGAGCCGCGGAAGCTGCTGATCCATTTCATCCGCGACGACCTCGACCTGACGGGTAGCCACATCGGCTGCGACACCGGCAACTGCGGCGCGTGCTCGATGATCGTGGACGGGCTGCTCGTGAAGAGCTGCATGCTGCTCGCCGTCCAGGCCGACGGCGCCACGATCGAAACGGTCGAGGGGCTCGCCGAGGACGGGAAGCTGACCGCCCTGCAGCAGGCCTTCAGCGATCACCACGCGCTTCAGTGCGGCTACTGCACGCCGGGGATGCTGATGAGCGCCACCGCGCTCCTGCGCGAGAACCCGAGCCCGAGCGAGCGCGAGATCCGCAAGGCGCTCCAGGGCAACCTCTGCCGCTGCACCGGCTACTGGAACATCTTCGAGGCCGTGAAGGCCGCGGCGAAATGACCGAAGCGACCCTCGCGCCGGCGCCCGGCGAAGTCGTCGTCCCGAGCAAGAAGTGGCAGGGGCAGAACGTGCCGCGCAAGGAGGACAAGCGCCTCACCCAGGGGGAGGGCGTCTTCGTCGACGACATCAAGCGGCACGGGATGGGCTACGTCCACTTCGTGCGCTCGCCGTACGCGCACGCGCACATCACGTCGGTCGACGTCTCGAAGGCGGAGGAGATCAGGGGCGTCTACGGGACGATCACGGGCGAGGAGGTCGCCGCCCTCACCGATCCGTTCTTCCAGCTCTCGACGCCGCCGGGCGCGCATCTGAAGGACTATGCGCTCGCCGTCGGCAAGGTGCGCTACGTGGGCGAGCCGGTGGTCGCGGTCGTCGCCGAGACGCGCGAGCTCGCGCGCGACGCGTCCGAGCTCGTCGACGTCGACTACGAGCCGCTGCCGGCGCTCGTCGACGCGCGCCGGGCGCGCGACGAGTCCGCGCCGGTTCTGCACGAGGACTCCGGCTCGAATCTGATGTGGGAGGGCGTCTACGAGTGGGGAGACGTCGACGCCGCCTTCGCCGAGGCGGACAAGGTGGTGAAGATCAAGGAGCTCCACTTCCACCGCTTCAACTCGACCCCGCTCGAGTGCGACGGCGCGCTCGTCGAGTTCAACCGCGGCGTCGGGCAGTGGACGATCTACACGAACAATCAGTTCCCGGGGTTCGCGCAGATCATGATGGGGCCGGCGATGCGGACGGGGCTCGACAAGCTCCGCTTCGTCACGCAGGACATCGGCGGGGGCTTCGGCAACAAGATCACGTCGCACCCGCAGCTCGTCGTCTGCTGCCTGCTCGCGCGCAAGCTCAACCGTCCGATCCAGTGGACGGAGTGGCGGACCGATTTCCACCTCTCGATGTCGCACGGCAACGAGCGCTGGTTCCTCGACACGGAAGTGGCGGTCCGAAGCGACGGCACGCTGCTCGGGTTCCGCACGAAGGCGCTCGACGACGCCGGCGCCTGGCTCCGCTACGAGCCGCTCGGCGGCGTGATCTGGGCGCAGGTCACGCCCGGGGTCTACCGGTGGCGGAACATCCGGCTCGAGTTCACGCAGGTGGCGACGAACAAAGCGCCGTGCTCGCCGAACCGCGGCTATTCGCGGATGCAGCACCTCTGGTTCACGGAACGAATGCTCGACATCGTCGCGCATGAGCTCGGGCTCGATCCCGTCGAGGTGCGGAAGCGCAACTACATCAAGGCCGACGAGATGCCGTACGAGACGCCGAACGGCTGCATCTACGACTCGGGCGACTACGCGAAGATGCTCGACGTCGCACTCGACCTGATCGGCTGGGACGCGCTCGAGGCGCGGCGCGAGGACGCGCGTTCGCGCGGCAGGCTGCTCGGCCTGGGCATCGGCTCGACGCTCGATTCGGGCACGAACAACTTCGGCCAGTCGCGCCTGATCAACCCGGAGCTGCAGTTCTCGGGCAACAACGAGGTCGCGACGGTCAAGCTCGACATCTTCGGCGAGGTCGTCGTGACGCTCGGGACGACGCCGCAGGGGCAGGGCCACGAGACGACCGCGGCGCAGGTGGTCGCCGACATCCTCGGCTGCTCCATCGACGACGTGCACGTGCGAGCCGGGCACGACAGCTACTGGAACTCGCACGCCGGCTTCTCCGGCACGTACGCCTCGCAGTTCGCCGTCACGGGCCTGTCGGCGGTGAAGGGCGCGACCGAGATGCTCGCCGAGCAGATCACGAAGCTCGGCTCCGTGATCCTCGGCGGCGTGCCCGAGGACGCGCTCGAGCTCGCCGACGGGACGGTGCGGATCAAGGAGAACCCGGAGGCCGCGCTGCCGTTCATGGCCTGCGGCGCGATCATCAACGCAAACAACGCCGGGCTCCCCGAGGACCTCGACGTCACCCTGAATTGCCGCTATGTGTACCGGCCGCCGTTCCAGGTGCCGGACGTCGAGCGCAAGTACGGCAACCTCACGCTCACCTACGCCGCGCAGGTCCATGCCGCCGTCGTCGAGATCGATCCGGAGACGGGTCACTACGAGATCGTCGACTACGCGGCCGTCGACGACTGCGGCGTCCGCATCCATCCGCAGATCGTCGAGGGGCAGGTCATGGGCGCGACGGCGCAGGCGCTCGGTGCGGCGATGCACGAGGCCTTCGAATACGACGACGAGGGCAACCTGCTGACGCCCAATTTCTACGACTACCACGTGCCGCACGCGCTCGACGTGCCGCCGCTCGAGACCGGGTACATCGAGACCGCGTCGCCGTTCACACCGCTCGGGACGAAGGGCATGGGCGAAGGCGGCGGCGCCGGGATCCACTCCGTGTGCGCGGCGATCCAGGACGCGCTGCGCGGGCACGGCGACGCGATCGTCTACGACAGCTGGAACCCGTACAAGCGCGTCTGGGAGCTGCTCGAGCACCCCGAGCGCGCGCGGTCGCTCGTCGAGGTGGTCGGAGCGTGAACGTCGAGGGCGAGCGCACGTTCGCCGCCCCGCGGGCGACCGTCTGGCGGGTGCTGAACGACCCGAGCGCGATGGCGCAGACCATGCCGGGGGTCGAGAGCTTCGACGTCCACGACGAGCGCCGGTGGACTGCGAACGTCAAGATCCCGCTCGGGCTCGGCGGCCTGAAGATGAAGGTCGACATGGAGAAGACGCAGGAGCGCGAGCCGGAGTTCGCGGCGATGCAGATCAGAGGCCAGGGCGTCGGCGCGATGCTGAACATGGCGACGACGTTCGAGTTGAGCGACGCGGCCGAAGGCGGCACCGCGATGAAGTGGGCGGCGGAGGTGAAGCTCGCAGGCCCGGTCGCGTCGATGGGGCAGCGCGTCCTGCAGCCGATCGTGAACCAGCAGGTCCAGCACGTGCTGAGTGCGCTCGACCGCCAGGTGCAGGCTGCGCTCGGGACGCAGGCGGAGGGGCCGAAGGACTACGGCCCGCCCGCCGCCTCCGATCGCGACCCGGAGCCGGAGAGCGGCGCGAGCGCCGCCGAGGAGGGCATCAGCCCGATCTCGGACGAGCCGTACCCCGACCGCTGATGCAGCTCCGGATCGGCGTCATGCAGCTCACGATGGAGCCGCTCGAGGAGATGCTGGCGTCGGCGCGGGCGATGGACGAGGCTGGCATGGACACGGTCTGGCTGGCCGAGGCGTATCCGTGGTGGCGCAAGCACGGGATGGAGGCGCGCTCCTCGACGGGTGTCGGCGCGCTGATGGCCCGGGAGACGACGCGGCTGACGATCGGCTGGGGGATCATCGCGGCGTCGACGCGCCATCCTGTGCAGGCCGCGATGGATGCGCGCGTCGTGCAGGAGGCGGCGGGGCCGGGGCGGTTCATCCTCGGCTTCGGGGCGTCGAAGATCTTCCTGAACAACACGAAGACCCAGACGCGCAAGACGCTCGGGCCGATGCGCGACGCGGTCGCGATCGCGCGCGGGGTGCTGGGCGGCGAGCGGTTCGAGTACGACGGCGATACCTGGAGCGCCGACGTCCCCGCGCTCGCGCCGGACGCGCACGCGCCGCGAGAGGTGCCGCCGGTCTACGTCGCCGCGACGGCTCCGAAGATGCAGCGGCTCGCCGGGGAGATCGCCGACGGCTGTCTGACCCCGTCGATCACGACGCCCGCGTTCGTCCGCTACACGAGGAAAAACGTCGGCGCGGAGCTCGACGTCGGCTGCACGATCGTCGCCTCGATCGACGAGTCGGACCGCGCCGCCGGGCGGGAGGGCGCGCGCGAGATCGCGGGCATGTACCTGGCGAACAAGGTGCAGAACATCCAGGGCGCGGCCGACACGCTGCTCGAGCTGGCAGGGATCGAGCAGGAGGAGATCCGGCCGGTCGCCGAGGCGATGGAGCAGGGCGGGCGCCTCGCCGCCAAGGCGAAGGTCTCGGACGCGCTGCTCGACAAGTGCCGCCCCATCGCCGGCACCCCGAGCGACTGCATCGCCGCAATCGAGGAGTACCACGACGCGGGCTGCACACACGTCATGCTGGAGCTATGGGGTCGGAACCGGCGCGAGCAGATCAGGACGTTCGGCGAGAAGGTTCTGCCGCACTTCCGCGGATAGACCGGATGCTCGCGGAGGCGCGCTCACGGATCGTTCGGTATACGGCCGAGGAGGCGTCGGCCGCGGACGACATCCTCCTCGTCGACATCCGCTCAGTCGACGAGCGCGACCGCGCCGGCGTGATCCCGGGCTCACGGCATGTCCCGCGCTCCGTGCTCGAGTGGCGCGCGGATCAGACGTCGGAGTGGCGCGACGAGACGCTCGCGGGGCGTCGGCTCGTCCTCGTCTGCGCGGAGGGCTACTCGTCGAGCCTCGCCGCCGCGTCGCTCGTCGAGCTCGGCGTCGACGCGGGCGACCTCGTGGGTGGCTTCGACGCGTGGGCCGCTGCCGGGCTTCCGGTCGCATGACGATCTCGATCGACCGCGAGCGACTGGTCGAGACCGCGTCGCGGCTGATCGGCGTGCACAGCTTCACCGGCGACGAGCAGCGGCTGGCCGAGTTGATGGCCTCGCTCTACGAGCAGCTGGGGCTGCACGTCCAGTGGCAGCAGGTGGAGGACGGCCGCGCGAACGTCCTCGGCACGTGGACCGGCGCGGGCGGCGGCAAGTCGCTGATGTTCAACGGGCACATGGACACGTCGTACTCGGGGCGCGAGCCCTGGCTTCGCGGGGTGCCCGGCTTCCAGCCGCAGGCGTTCGTGCAGGACGGCCGCCTGTACGGGCTCGGCATCTCGAACATGAAGGGAGCGCTCGCGTGCTACGTCGAGGCCGTCCGCGCGCTCCAGGACGCCGGCGTCCGGCTGCGCGGCGACGTCCTCGTCGCCGCGGTCTGCGGAGAGATCGAGAAGACGCAGTACGGCGACGCGACCGGTGCGCAGTACCGCGGCTACGCGGCGGGCTCGCGGTACCTCGTCTCGCACGGCGGCGTCGCCGACATGTGCCTGCTCGGCGAGCCGACCGAGGGCAAGGTCGTGCTCGGCCACTTCGGCGCGCTCTGGCTCCGCCTTCGCGTGCACGGCAACTTCATCCACACCGCCTTCAGCGAAGGCAAGCGCGACCAGAACTCGATCCTGCGGTCGCAGCGCGTGCTCGCGGCGATCGAGGAATGGATCCCGGCCTGGGAGGAGGATCCGACGAATACATATCGCGGCGCACGGGCGATCGTGAACGTCGGCGCGATCGAGGGCGGGTTCGGCTGGCGGGTGTCGCGCACGCCGCACCACACCGATGTGTTCCTGGACGTGCGCGTGCCGCCGACGAAGGCGATGGGCGTTGCCCGCCGCGAGGTGCTCGAGTGGGTACATTCGCTCGGCGAGCGGTTCCCCGACTACGGCGTCGAGGGCGAGGTGTACGTCACGGCTCCCGGTGCCGAGATCGAGGAGGGCCACGAGCTCGTGGCCGCGATCGACGCCGCCCACGCCGCGGTGTTCGGCGTGCCGCCCGAGCGCGACGTGACGCGCTGGTTCAGCGACGCGTCGGCGTTGACACGCTACGGCATTCCGACGGTGAACTACGGGACGTCGACCGGGCTGATGGACGTCGAGCTCGGCGAGAATCTCGAGATCGACGGCCTCGTGAAGACCGCTGAGGTGTACGCCCGTGTGGCGATGGAGGTTTGCGGCCGTGCGTAGGCATGACGGAGCAACGTCACCTGACGCGAGCCATGATCCGTATCAGCTGCCGCCTGACTTGCCGGTGCCGGTCGACGACGGTGCCGTCGACCACCTCGTCGGGCTCGAGCTGCCGGATCTCCGGCTGGCGTCGTCGCTCGGAGAGGTGAACGTCCGCGACTTCGACGTCGTCTACGTCTATCCGCGCACCGGCAAGCCGGGCGTGCCGATGCTGCCCGGCTGGGACGAGACGCCGGGCGCACGGGGGTGCACGCCGGAGTCTTGCGGCTTCCGCGACTCGTACGGCGAGCTGACGTCGCTCGGCGTCACCGTCGCCGGACTTTCGGCCCAGACGCTCGAGGATCAACAGGAGTTCGCGCAGCGGAACGCGATGCCGTTCCCGGTGATCGCGGATCCCGAGCTGCGGCTCCGCGAAGCCTTGCGACTCCCGACGTTCGCGATCGCGGGGCTCACCCTGTACAAGCGGCTCACGCTCGTCGCCGAGGATGCGCGAATCGTGAAGGTCTTCTATCCGGTGTTTCCGCCGAACACGAACGCCGCCGAGGTCGTCGCGTGGCTCCAGGATCGAGACGTATGAAGCTCGTCACCTACGACGACGGCAAGGTGGGACGGATCGAGGTGGAGGAGATCGTTCGACTCGATGTCCCGACCATGCGCGAGTACTTCGAGCGCGGCGGCGCGGACGACCTGGGCGAACGCGTCGCGCTCTCCGACGCCAGGCTGCGCGCGCCGATCGTGCCGAAGAAGTTCTTCCACACCTCGGGCAACTTCCGCGAGCACGAGGAGGAGTCGAAGAACGTCGCCTGGTCGCACGAGATCGCACCGTGGATCGTGTTCTTCCAGAACGTCGACGCGATCGTCGGCCCGGACGAGCCGGTCGTCTACCCCGAGCATCTGACCGAGGAGCTCGACTACGAGCTCGAGCTCGCGGTGATCGTCGGCCGCGCCGGCAAATGGTTCGGCCCCGAGGACGCGATGAGCTACGTCGCCGGCTACCTCGTCTTCAACGACATCACGGCGCGGGATATCCAGCGTCGCGAGATGCGAAGCGGCGTCTTCTCGTTCTGCAAGGCGATCGACACGTTCTGTCCGCTCGGCCCCTGGATCGTCACCCCCGACGAGGTGGGCGACCCGCACGGCCTCTCGATGGAGCTGCGCGTGAACGGCGAGCGGCGGCAGGTCTCGAACATGAGCCACATGTCGACGAGCGTGCCGGAGGTGCTGGCGCACTACTCCGCGCTCGGCTTCAGTGCAGGCGACGTCCTCTCGCTCGGAACCGTGTCGGGCGTCGCCGGCTTCAGCGATGACCCGTCGGCCTGGTACCTGAAGCCGGGCGACGTGATGGAGGCGGAGATCGAGCGCATCGGCGTGCTGCGGAATCCGGTGATCGGCTGGCGGGAGGCGCACGGCGAGCCGCCGCCGCCGCGTGTGCGCTGGTGAAGCGCAAGGCGTTCATCACGGGGGTGACGGGCCAGGACGGCTCGTATCTGGCGGAGATCCTGCTCGAGAAGGACTACGACGTCTACGGCATGGTGCGCCGCTCGAGCACGTTCAACCGCTCCCGCATCGATCACCTGCAAGGCGAGCTCGAGCTCGTCTACGGCGATCTCGGCGACAGCTCCGTGCTCAACCAGCTGATGCGCACGATCCGACCGGACGAGGTCTACAACCTCGGCGCGCAGAGTCACGTGCGCGTGAGCTTCGACATTCCCGAATATTCCGCCGACGTCGTCGGTGTCGGCGCGCTGCGGCTGCTCGACGCGATCCGCGAAGGCGATCTGCGCTGCCGCTTCTACCAGGCGTCGTCGAGCGAGATGTTCGGCAAGGCGACCGAGGTGCCGCAGAGCGAGTCGACGCCGTTTCACCCGCGGAGCCCGTACGCGGTCGCAAAGGTCTACGCGTACTGGATCACCCGCAACTACCGCGAGGCGTACGGGATGTACGCGGTCAACGGGATCCTCTTCAACCACGAGTCGCCGAGACGCGGTGAGAACTTCGTCACACGGAAGATCACGCTCGGTCTCGGCGCGATCCTGCGCGGAGAGACGAACGAGCTGCGGCTCGGCAACCTCGAGGCGAAGCGCGACTGGGGCTATGCGCGCGACTACATGGAGGGCGCCTGGCGGATGCTGCAGCAGGACGCCGCCGACGACTACGTGCTCGCGACGGGCGAGACGCACTCGGTGCAGGACTTCCTGGAGGAGGCGTTCTCGTACGCGGGGCTCGAGTGGCGCGACTACGTCGCGATCGACCCGCGCTACTTCCGCCCCGCGGAGGTCGATCTGCTGATCGGCGACTACGCGAAGGCGAGATCGGAGCTCGGCTGGGAGCCGACCGTGCGGTTCGGCGAGCTCGTGCGGATGATGGTCGACCACGACCGATGAGGTGGCCGCGCGACGACGCGAAGCTCGAACGCGTCAGAGCGTTGATGGCGGAGCAGCAGCTCGACGCGCTCGTCGTGCGCGCGCCCGACAACGTCCTTTACCTGACGAACTTTTGGGGCATGAAGGGCTACGACGCCTGCTTTTTCCCGCTCGAGGGCGAGCCGGTGCTGATCTGCCTCGAGGCCTCGGCGGAAGACGCGGCGCGGACGGCGTGGACCAACGAGGTGCGCTACGTCCGCGGCTACGACGAAGCCGATCCGCGCCCGGTGCCCTCCCGGACGCTCGACGCTGTGCTGGCCGCGTCGGGCGGCTACGGGTCGATCGGGCTCGAGCTCTCGCTCGGGACGCAAGCGTCCGATCGGATGGTCGGCGAGCCGACGACGTTCACGAAGGCGTGGTTCGACGCGTTTCCGAACGCGGTCGACGCAGCGCCGCTGCTCGCCCACGCGCGCATGGTGAAGACCGAGCAGGAGATCGTGCGACTGCGGATCGCGAACGAGCTCGCCGCAGCGGCGATGGAGCACGTTCGCGGACGGCTCGAGCCCGGGATGAAGGAGTCCGAGGCGGCGGCGATCTGGCAGGCGTACGTGCACGGCCGGGGTACGGCTCGAGCGGACGTGGACCTCGCCCTCCCGTTCTCGCTCGTCTGGGCCGGTAAGGGCATCAAGACGTTCACGGCCACGTCCGATCTGCCGATCGTCGAAGGCGAGCCCGTCCTGTTCGAGATCTGGGTCTGCGCTGACGGGTACTGGGCCGACCACACGAAGAACCTCGTGCTCGGAGAGCCCAAGGCCGAATATGCCGAGCTCGAGGAGCAGGTGATGGCTGTGTACACCTACATCAATGGCTGTGTACACCTCCATCACTCGATGGCCGACCTGGACCGAACGGCCAGGGAAATGCTGGCGAACCTCGGCTATCCGGGACAGCCGACGCATCCGCTCTGCCACGGCGTCGGCGCGCGGGCGCACGAGCCGCCCTATCCGCACCAGGCTGCGGGCGGCACGTTCGAGGCGAACATGGTGCTCGCGATCGAGCCCGGCGTGTACTGGGCCGGCGGAGGCGGTCTGCGCGTCGAGGACAACTTCCTCGTGACGGCCGACGGGGTCGAAAAGCTCTCGCCGTTTCCGGACGGGATCGTCCGCTGTTGACCGGCGAGATCTGGACAGGCGCGCTGAACGACGCCTACCGCGTCGGCGGCAGCGTCGGCCTCTACGACACGACGCTTCGCGACGGCGAGCAGACGGTCGGCGTCGTGCTCGACCCGCAGCAGAAGCTCGAGATCGCCCGGCTCCTCGACGGCCTCCGCGTCGACCGGATCGAGGCCGGCTTCCCGCGCGTGTCTCAGGACGACTGGGAAGCGGTGCGGCTGATCGCTGCGGAGGGGCTCGAGGCCGAGGTGTGGGGCTTCTCGCGGGCCGTAGCGGCCGACCTCGAGGCGCTCGTCGAGCTGAACGTCCGCGCCTCGGTGATCGAGTCGCCGATCTCCGACCTGAAGCTGAACGCGATCGGCGTCGACCGCGGCACGATGCTCGGCCGGATCACGAGCGCGATGCGCTTCGCAGCCGACCACGGCATCCACGCGGCGTTCTTCGGCGTGGACTCGACGCGCGCGGAGCGCGGTTTCTACGAGCGCGTCTACGCGGAGGCCGTCGAGGCGGGGGCGCGCGAGGTCGTCGTCGTCGACACGCTCGGCATCGCCTCGCCTGAGGCGGTTGCCGAGCTCGTCGGGACGACGGTCGAGCTCGTCGGCGGCACAGTGCCGGTGCACTTCCACGGACACAACGACTTCGGTCTCGCGACCGCTGCCGCGGTTGCTGCCGTGCGTGCGGGTGCGACCTGGGTGCACGGCACGGTCAACGGCATGGGGGAACGCGCCGGCAACGCGAACCTCGGCGAGGTCGCACTCGCGCTGCGTGCGCTGTACGGCGTCGAGTCGAACCTCCGGCTCGACCGCGTGCGCGCCGTCTCGGAGACGGTGCAGGCGCTCTCGGGTTACGCGCTCGAGCCCTGGAAGCCGCTGACGGGCGAGACGCTCTTCCGCCGCGAGTCCGGTGCCGTCGCGGCGCAGTTCCACGATCCGCCGTCGATCGAGCCCTACTCGTCGGCGCTCGTCGCGGCCGAGCGCGGGATCGTGCTCGGCAAGAAGAGCGGCCTCGACTCGATCCGCATCAAGGCCGAGGAGCTCGGGCTCGACGTGCCCGAGGATCGCCGCGCCGACCTGCTCGCGAAGGTGAAGGCGCTCGGCGCCAGCAAGCGCGGCCTCGTGACGGACGACGAGTTCCGGGCGCTCGTCGCGGAGTGAACCGCATCGTCGTCGTCGGCCGCACAGGCGCCGGCAAGACGGCGCTCGCGCAGGAGCTCTCCGACCGGACCGGGACTCCCGTGATCCATCACTCGCGGTGGGAACGGGCGGACATGGGTGTCTTCCTCGGGTGCCGCTGACATAGTGCTCGGCGGTGGCTGAGCTCGACGCGGTCATCGTCGGCAGCGGGATCAACTCGCTTGCGTGTGGTGCGCTCCTCGCCAAGGGCGGCTGGCGCGTCTGCGTGCTCGAGCGGAACGAGTGGCTCGGCGGCGCGATCCACACGACCGAGCTGACCGAGCCGGGCTTCCGGCACGACGTCTTCAGCGCCTGGCACCCGCTCTGGGTCGGCGGCGCCGCGCACGGGCAGCTCGCCGACGAGCTCGCGGCGCGCGGGCTCGACTACCTGAACACCGACCTGCCGACTGCGACCGCGTATCCCGACGGAGAGGCCGCGTTCCTCCTCCGCAGCGCCGACGCGAACGCGCAGGAGATCGGCCCCGAATGGCCCGGCGTGCTCGAGCGTTTCTTCCCGAACGCAGACCTCGCGTTCGGCCTGCTCGGAACCGAGCTCTGGTCGCCCGCCGGACTCGCCTTTGCGGCGAAGGCGCTCCGCCGGCTCGGCCGCGCCGGCTTCGCCGCGTTCGCCGGCGAGCTGCTTCAGTCGAGCCGCGACTGGCTCGAGTCGACCTTTGCTTCGGAGCACGCGCAAGGGCTGCTCGCGCCCTGGGTGCTGCACACCGGGCTCGGCCCGGACGCGGCGGCGTCCGGCTTCATGACGCAGGTGATCGCGGTCGCGATCCAGGAGGGCGGGATGCCGATTCCGCGCGGCGGCGGTGCACGGCTCGCCGACGCGCTCGTCCGGCTGATCCGCGACCACGGCGGCACGTGCGAGACCGGCGTCGATGTCGAGCAGATCGTCGTGCGCGCGGGACGCGCCGTCGCTGTGCGGATTACGACCGGCGAGACGATCGAGGTGGAGCGCGCCGTGATCGCGAACGTGACGCCGACGCAGCTGTACGAGCGCCTGCTCGACGGCGTCGACGTGCCGCCGTCCGTGCGCGACGGCGCGCGTCGCTTCCGCTACGGACGCGCGGAGATGCAGATCCACTTCGCGCTCTCCGAGCCGCCGCGCTGGCGCGGCGACGAGCGTCTGAACCGCACCGCGCTCGTGCACGTCACGCCCGGCCTCGACGGCGTCTCGCGGGCCGTGAACGAGGCCGAGCGCGGGCTCCTTCCGGCCGAGGCGACGATCGTCGTCGGCCAGCCGCTGACGATCGACGCGTCGCGCGCACCCGAGGGCAAGGGCATCCTCTGGATCCAGCTGCAGGAGCTGCCGTGGCGCGTCAAAGGCGATGCCGCAGGCGACCTCGACGTCGGCGAGGGCGTCTGGACCGAGCGGCTGAAGGAGCGCTACGCGAACCGGATCCAGGCGCGGCTCGTGCGGCACATCTCGAACCTCGAATCGAGCCTCCTGCGCCGCGTCGTCCTCTCGCCCGCCGACCTCGAGCGGGCGAACATCAATCTGCGCCGCGGCGATCCGTACGGCGGCGCGCTCGCGCTCGACCAGAACTTCCTCTGGCGCCCGTTCCCGCAGAGCCCCGGGCACACGACGCCCGTCGAGCGGCTGTGGCACATCGGTGCCAGCACGTGGCCCGGTCCCGGCCTCGGCGGCGGCTCGGGGACGCTCGTCGCGCAGAAGCTGCTCGAGCCGCCGCCTGCGCGACGCGCGCTCGGAAAGCTACGCGCGCTGACGGCGCGCAGCTAGAACGCGAAGATCGGCCGGCCCTTCAGCTCGAGCACGAAGATGTCGTCGGCGAGCTGCAGATGATCGTGAAGCGCACGGGCGGCGCGCTCGGCGTCGTGGGCGATGCAGGCGTCGAGGAGCTCGACGTCGAGCTCCTCGTGCCGATCCTGCAGCGAGCCCTCGGCGAACAGCACCGGCCGGTACCGCTCGCACGAGTCCCACGCAGGACGAATCAGCCGGACGAGCCACGCCGAGCGGGAAGCCTCGTAGAGCGCAAAGTGGAACGCACCGTGCGCGCGGACGGCCGCGCGGACGTCGCCGCGATGGCGCGCCTCCTCGTACGCCGTCAGGTGCGTGCGCGCCGCGTCCTCGTCCGACGCTTCGAAGAGGGCCGCCGCCCGCCGGACGGCCATCCCCTCGAGCGCGAGGCGGATCGAGAAGAGCTCGCGCAGCTCCTCGACGTCGAGCCGCATCACCTTCGCGCCGTGGTGCGGGACGTGCTCGGCGAGGCCGAGCGCTTCCAGCTGGCGGACGGCTTCCCGGATCGGCGAGATGCTCATGCCGAGCCGGCGCGCGAGATCCTCGAGCCGGAGCGGCGTCCCGGGCGTGAGCTCGCCCATGATGATCGCCTCGCGGAGGCGCTCGAGCGCGGCCTCCGCCATCGTCCGGTGGCGGACGCCCGCACCGCCGGCAACGTCGATCGGAGTCTCCAACGACGCGGACCCTGAACCACACTTGATCAGATGTCAAACGTCTGCGAGGATCGCGCCGACCGCGTGCCGACGGGTTCCACGCAGCAGCCGGGCTTCTCGATCTCCCAGGTGACGACGTTCACCTCGAGCTTCGCCGACGACCTGCGGCTCTACGCGGAGGAGGGCGTCGATGCGGTCGGGATCTGGGAGCTCAAGCTCGGCGACGGCCCCGACGACGACGCGCTCGCGAGCTTCGAGGCGAGCGGTCTGCGTGCCGCCACCGCCGTGCCGGCCGTCCCGTCGATCCTGCCGCTGCCGCTCCTGCCGGGACCGGCCGACGTGAGCGAGCGCGTCGACTCGATCCTGCGCTCGTTGCACCGGCTCGCCCCGTTTCGGCCGAGCGGCGTCCTCTGCTTCACGGGTGCGGGCGGCGAGGCGGACCGGCAGACGGTCGTCGACGGTCTGCGCGAGATCGCAGACGAGGCCGAGCGCCTCGGCTTGCGCATCGCGTTCGAGCCGTTCCAGCGTGCGGGCGGTGAGAGCTGGTCGTGGATCAACACGCTCGGCGACGCGGCGGCGCTTCTGGACGAGGTCGACTCGCCGGCGCTCGGCCTCCAATTCGACGTCTGGCATCTCTGGAACACGACGAATCTGCACGACGAGATCAGACGGCACATCGGTCGTGTTGTCGGCGTGCACGTCGGCGATTGGCGTGAGCCGACTCGCGGCTGGGCGGATCGCGTGCTGCCGGGTGACGGCGTCGCCGACGTCGCGGCCATCCTGGCGGCGCTCGAATCCGCCGGCTGGCGCGGCGACTACGACCTCGAGATCTTCTCGGACGACGGTACCTTCGGCAACGCGTACCCCGACTCGCTCTGGGCCGTCGAACCACGCGAGCTCGTGCGCCGTAGTCGGGAGAGCTTCATGCACTGCTGGGACGAACGGAGGGTCGCCGCGTGACTCGCGGCAGAGAGGAGCACAGATGACTGCAAGCACACGGGCGCGCACGGCGCTTGTGATCGTCGCCGTCGTAGCCGGAGTCCTCGCCGCGACGGCAGCAGCACACACCGGCACGGCCGCGAAGAAAAAGCCGATCGTGATCGGCGCGGTCGTCGACCTCACGAAGAACATGGCTCCGTTCGATGCGCCGGCGCTGCTCGCAGCGCAGCTGGAGATCAAGGCGATCAACGCGAAGGGCGGCGTGCTCGGCCGGCCGCTCCAGCTGAAGTTCCTGAACGACCAGCTGGACCCCGCGAAGACGAAACAGGATGCCGTCCAATGGCTCCAGAAGAAGGTCGACATCGGCTGGGTGACCTGCGACGTCAACTACGCGGCGCCTGCGGCCCAGGAGTTCCTGAACGCCGGCAAGCTCACGATCGCGCCCTGCCTCGGCACCGACGAGCTCAGCCCGATCCGCTTCGGCGCGAGGGGCAAGCTCGGCTTCTCGTTCGGCAACGCCGCGCAGGACGAGGGCGCAGCGGTTGCCGAGTATGCATACAAGGTCAAGCATTGGACGACCGCCGACGTCGTCACCGACAACCTGCTGCGCTACTTCCAGGACGTCTGCAAGGCGTTCACGGTGCGCTTCCAGCAGCTCGGCGGCAAGATCGTCGCGCAGGAGTCGTTCACGCAGGGCGACAAGACGATCAACAACGTCGTCAGCCGCGTCAACGGCGAGAAGGCGGACGTGATCGCGTTTTGCACGTCGTTCGGCGCGGACCAGCCCGCCTTCGTCTCCGGACTGCGCAGCCTGAACAACCAGACGCCGATCATCAACGGCTGGGCGAGCGACGGCAACTACTGGTGGCCGAAGAACCCTCCGGTCACGAACTTCTACTACCTGACGTACGCATCGGTCTGGGGCGACGATCCCTCGAAACAGGTGCGTGCGTTCGAAGCCGAGATGAAGGCTGCTGGGCATCCCGCGCAGACGGGCGGATTCCTCGGCGGCGCCGCCGCCATCCAGGGGATCGCAGACGCGATCGTGAAGGCCCACGGCAGCACGAACGGCGCGAAGCTCGCGAGCATCATGGTGCACTTCCACAAGGTGCCGACCATCTCCGGCAACGTCAGCTTCTCGCCGTCGCTGCATACCGTGTTCGGCCGCGCGTACCGTGTCATCTTCGTGAACAACAACAAGGCGAAGTACGTCGGGGAGATCACCGCCTCGTCGCCGGCCAACATCGGCCGCTAGCGAGGCGCGTGACGGAGCACGACCTGGAAGACGGCCGGCCGCCCGGAACGCTCCGGGCGGTCGGCGTCTCCCGCTCGTTCGAGGGCGTGCAGGCGCTCTCGGACGTCGATCTCGATCTCGGCCGCCGCGAGGTCGTCGGCCTGATCGGGCCGAACGGAGCCGGCAAGACGACGCTCGTCAACGTGATCACCGGCTTCGACTTTCCGACCGAGGGCCGCGTCGAGCTCGAAGGGCAAGACGTCACGCGCTGGTCGCCGCAGCGGCGCGGCCGTGCAGGCCTCGCGCGGACCTTCCAGCACGGTCACGCCTTCCGCGGGCTCACCGTCAGGGAAAACGTCGAGGTTGCAGCGCTCGGGACGGGGGCCTCCGCGCGCGCGGCGCGACAACGCGCGGGTCGGCTGCTCGAGGCGCTCGGCCTCGAGGCGCGCGCGGACGAGTCGGCGGCAGCGCTCCCGCACGGCGAGGAGCGGAAGCTCGGCGTCGCGCGGGCGCTCGCAACCGAGCCGCGCTTCGTGCTGATGGACGAGCCGGCCGCGGGCCTCACGGAGGCGGAGGTGCCGGAGCTCGCGGCGACGATCCGCTCGGTCCGGGACGACCACGGTGCGGGCGTCCTCCTGATCGACCACAACGTGACGCTCATCCTCGACGTCTGTGACCGCATCCACGTCCTCGACCAGGGCCGCACGCTCGCGGAGGGGACGCCCGACGAGATCCGGCGCAACATCGACGTCGCGAACGCCTATCTCGGCGGAAGCGGACGCGATGAGATCTGAGCCCGTGCTCGTGATCGAGGGGCTCGAGGTGCGCTACTCGGGCGTGTCCGCCGTGCGCGGGATCGACCTCGAGCTGCACGGGGGCGAGATCGTGGGCGTCGTCGGTCCGAACGGCGCCGGCAAGTCGTCGACGCTGCACGCCGTGATGGGCGTCGTGCCGCTCGCGGCCGGCGATGTCCGCCTGCGCGGCCGGTCGCTGCGCGGTCTCGCGCCGGAGCGCATCGCCCGCCTCGGCGTCGCGCTCGTTCCGGAGGGCCGGCACGTGTACTCGTCGCTGACCGTCGCCGAGAACCTGCAGCTCGGGCTCGCGGGCCGCCGCGACCGCGAGGGCGTCGCCGACGACCTCGCGTGGATCGAGGCGCTCTTCCCGGTCGTCCGCGAGTTCGCGAAGCGGAACGCGGGCGCGCTTTCCGGCGGCCAGCAGCAGCAGCTCGCGATCGCGCGCGCGCTCGTCGCGCGACCCGATGTGCTCCTGCTCGACGAGCCGTCGCTCGGGCTTGCGCCGACGATCGTCGAGCGCCTGTTCGAGACGCTCGGTGAGATCCGCGACCGCGGCGTCGCGATCCTGCTGGTCGAGCAACGCGCGCAGATGACGATCGCGTTCGCGAACCGCACGCACGTGCTCGCGAACGGCCGGCTCCGCCTCACACTCGGCCCGGGCGACGCGGGCGACACCGAGAAGCTCACGGCGGCGTACCTCTCGTGAACTGGGGACAGGCGATCGCGGACGCGATCTCCCTCGGCGCGCTCTACGGGCTCGTCGCGGTCGGGATCGGCCTCGTGTTCGGCGTCATGCGGTTGATCAACTTCGCCTACGGCGAGCTGATCACGCTGGGTGCATACGTCCTCTCGTACACCTACAGCTGGCCGGCACCGGCGGCGATCGCCGCCTGCTTCGCCGCGGTGATCGCGCTTGCGCTTGCGCAGGAGCGGATCGCGTTCCGGCCGCTCAGGCGAATGGGCGCCTCGCCCGCGACGATGCTCGTCGCGACGTTCGCCGTCAGCTTCCTCCTACAGGCGATCTACCTGCTCGCGTTCGGGTCGCGTGGGCGCTCCGTCAGCACGCTCGGCCGGTTGAACGGCGCCTTCACCACCGACGGCGTGAACATCCGCTGGATCCTGCTCGTGACGACGATCACCGGCGTGATCCTCCTCGGCGCGACGGCGCTGTTGCTCAACAGGACGAGTATCGGTCTCCACGTCCGCGCGGCGACGCAGGACTTCCGGACGGCGCGAACGCTCGGTGTGCGCGCGAACCGCGTGATCGCGCTCTCCTTCATCGTCTCAGGGGTGCTCGCCGCGTCGGTAAGCGTGCTGTACACCGTCTCGAATCCGTTCGTGCAACCGGATACCGGCGTGCCGATCACGATCTTCGCGCTCGTCGGCGTCGTCGTCGGCGGGCTCGACCGCCTGTGGAGCGCGGCGCTCGGCGGCTTCGCCGTCGGCTTCGTCTACGGGATGTTCGGCGACCTTCTCTCGTCGCAGCACGGCGTTTACCTGCCGTCGGTCGTCTACGGCCTCGTGATCGTCGTGTTGCTCCTGAGGCCTGGCGGCCTCTTCGCGCCGTTGCGGGCCGTTCGGGCGGAGCGTGTATGAGGCGGACGATCGTCGAGCTCGCGGCGCCCGTGCTCCTGGTCGTCGTCACCGCGCTGCTCACCGGCCTGTTCTCCAGGGCGCATCAGCTCGAGTTCGAGAACGCGCTCGTGATGACCGCGATCGTCGTGGCGCTCTATGTCTTCGTCGGCAACTCGGGCGTCATCTCGTTCGGGCAGGTGAGCTTCGTGGCGGTCGGGATCTATCTGGGCGGGATCCTGACGGTCGATCCGCAGACGAAGCGATTCACGATGCCGTCGCTCTTCCACGTGCTGGAGCATGCGCACATCGGGAACGTCCCGTCGCTCGTCGTCGCAGCTGCCGGCGGCGGCCTCTTCGGCTTCCTCGTCGGCCTGCCGCTCATGCGGCTCTCGGGGCTGCCGGCAGGGATCGCGACGTTCGCGGTGCTCGGAATCACGGCGAACGTGCTCTATTACTGGGAGAAGGTCGGTCCGACTGCCCAGACGTTGTCGGACGTCCCGGGCATCAGCCGCGGGACCCTCGCGGGCGGGACGATCGTGATCGTGCTCGCGGCCTACGCGTATCAGCGCAGCCGTTTCGGTCGCATGCTGCGCGCGACACGCGAGGATCCCGCGGCCGCGCGGGCGGCAGGCATCTCCGTCTACCGCCAACGGCTCGTCGCATTCACGCTGAGCGGGGCGCTGGCCGGGGTCGCCGGCGGCCTCTACGTGCACCAGCTCGGCTTGATCACGCCGGATCTCACGTACCTCGACCTGACCTTCATCACGCTCGCGATGCTCGTGTTCGGCGGGGTCGGCAGCCTCTTCGGGGCGGTGCTCGGCGCGCTCGTGATCAGCGCGCTCAACTCGTTCCTCGGCGATGCGGAGAACACGGTGCACGTCGGGTTCCGCCTGACGCTCCCCGCCGGGACGCGGCTCGTGACGATCGGAGCCGTGATGGCGCTCGTGATCATCCTCCGGCCGTCCGGCCTGACCGGCGGCCGAGAGTTCGGGATGCGGTGGCGGCGCTGAGCCGAATCTGCGTCGCCGGCGCCGGAACGATCGGCAGCCTCTTCGCGGCGCATCTCGCGCGCGTCGCGCGCGTCTCGGTGCTCGTGCGGCGCGAGGAGCACGCGCGCATGCTGAACGAGCACGGGCTTCGCGTCTCGGGGCGCGCGGACTTCACCGCGCGCCTGCGCGCCTCCACGGATCCCGCGGCGCTCGCGGCCGACCTCGTGATCGTCGCGTGCAAGGCGAACGATCTCGAGAACGTGGCGCGGCGGCTGTCCGGGCACTTCGCCGGCGCCACCGTGATGACGACGCAGAACGGGCTCGGCGCGGAGGAGGTCGTGGCGCGCAACGGAGACTGGCCGCTCCTCTCGAGCGTCACGTTCATGAGCGGCACGAAGCACCTCGACACGCACGTCGAGTACGTCCTCGACACCGCGACCTGGATCGGGCCCTACCGCGGCACGACCTTCGACGATGCGGTGTCGGTCGCAGGGCTGATCGAGCGGTCCGGCCTCCGGGCCGAGGCATTCGAGGATCTGCGGCCGGCGCAGTGGTCGAAGCTGATCTTCAACGCGACGGTCAACGGCGTCGCCGCCCTCACCGGGCTTCCGCACGACCGCCATTTCGCCGAGCCGCCGCTCGGCGACCTCGTGCGCGCGCTGATGGACGAAGGCAAGGCGGTCGCGCCGGCCTTCGCCGACGACCCGTGGGAGATGAACGTGCTCGCGAGCCGTCGCGGACATGCCCACCGGCCGTCGATGCTCGAGGACGTCGAGGCGCGACGGCCGACCGAGGTCGAGCTGATCAACGGCTCGCTCGTGCGCGAGGCTCGCGCCTGCGACGCGCGCGCGCCGCTGCAGGAAGCGCTGTACGCGCTCGTGAAGGGAAAGGAGGCGAGCTACTCGTGAGGATCTGCATCGTCGGCTGCGGCGCCGTCGGCTCGCTCTTCGCGGCCAACCTCGCGCAGCTCGACGAGGTCGAGGTCTGGGCATACGACACGTCCGACGCGCACGTCGACGCGATCAACGCGCACGGGCTGCGGCTCTCCGGCGCCGGCGAGGTCGTCGGGCGGCTGCGCGCGACGACGAGCGCGGCCGAGCTGCCGCCCTGCGATTTCGGAATCGTGGCGACGAAGGCGATGCACACGAGCGCCGCCGTCGCGGCGACGGCGCACGCCTTTGCGGGCGGCTATGCCGCCACCGTGCAGAACGGGCTCGGCAACGAGGAGGCGATCGCCGAGCACGTCGAGCGCGTGATCCGCGGGACGACCTTCCCGGCGGGGAAGCTGCTCGCGCCCGGGCACGTGCAGTGGGATGTGAAGGGAGAGACGACCTTCGGGCCGTTCGCCAACACGCCGCTCGAGGCGGTCCGGCAGCTCGCCGATGCGTGCACGCGCGCCGGCATGCCGGCCCACGCCGTCGAGGACGCGCGCGGACCGCAATGGCGCAAGGTGATCTTCAACGCGTCGACGAATCCGATCGGCGCGCTGACCGGTCTCACCCACGGCCGAGTGTGCGAGCGGCCGGATCTGCGCGCACTCGTCTCCGCGCTCGTCGACGAGGGGAAGGCGGTCGCCGCGGCGCAGGGCATCGATCTCGACGCCGATCCGGAGGCTCTGATCGACCATGCGGCGAAGCCCGGGGTCGCGTACGACCACAAGGCCTCGATGCTCCAGGACATCGAGGCAGGCCGGCAGACGGAGATCGACTACCTGAACGGCGGCATCGCACGTTTCGGCCGCGAGCACGGCGTGCCGACGCCGCTGAACGAGGCGATCTGGGCACTGGTGAAAGGAGTCGAGGCGTCGTGGTGAGCTACACAGGTCTCCCGCGCGAGGAGATCGAACGCCGCTACCGGGTCGTACGCGAGGCGGCGGAGCGCGACGGCCTCGACGCCGTGATCGTCTGCGGCAACGAGTACACGGGCTTCGAGGGTGCCGTCGCGTACCTGAGCGGGTTCGTGATCGTGCATCGCTACGCGTACGTGTTGCTCCCGGTCGACGGCGATCCGGCAATCGTCTTCCCGGCCGAGGCCCGCTACGTCGGCGAGCACGGGACGACGTGGATCGACCACCAGGAGTTCGTCGACCGTCCGGGCGACTGGCTCGCCGAGCAGGTCGCCGGCGAGCGCGTCGGCGTCTACGGCCTCGACTACGTGCTGACGGTGCGCGATTACGCAGCGCTCGCGGATCGCTGCGAGCTCGTCGGCTGGGACGTCGCGTTCGACCATGCGCGGATGGTCAAGTCGGAGCTCGAGCTCGCCTCGGTGCGCGAGTCGGTGCGCATCAACACGGAAGGCTTCCGGATCTTCCTCGACCACTTTGCCGTCGGCAAGACCGAGCGGGAGGTGCTCGCTCCGTGCGAGGCGTACTTCGTCGCGGAGGGATGCGGTCGCTGGACGATGGACATGGTGCTCGACGGCCCGAACGGGTCGGCGCTGCCCGAGTTCAAGATCGCGGGCTCGAAGCGCTTCGAGGCAGCCGATTGCGTGCTCCCGTCGCTCGAGGTCGCCGGGCCGGGCGGGCACTGGGTCGAGGTGTCGCGCGCGATCTGTCCGGGCGAGCCGAGCGACGACACGAAGCGGATGCTCGAGGCCTACGCGGAGTACTACGCCGGGGCGCCGGCCGCGCTCCGCGCCGGCGAGACCGCGCGCGACGCGCACCGCGCGGTCGCGAAGGGCTTCCTCGACCGCGGCTACCGGCTCGGCCACGTCACCGGGCACTCGATCGGCATGACCATGATCGAGTTTCCGAAGATCGGCGAGCACGACGACACGGTGCTGCAGGCGGGGATGGTGCTCTCGATGCACCCGCATGCGATCTCGCAGGACGGCAGCGCGTGCCTCTACATGCAGGACACCTGGCTCGTCACCGACGGAGGCGGTGTGCCGCTCGCCGACCTGCCGATGAAGCTCTTCGACGGATCCGAGACGCGCTAGGGTCAAGCCGTGGCGACCGCCGACCAGGACGAGTACGCCCCGATCCTCGCAGGCGCCGGTGCGAGCGACTACGAGCGCTACCTGCGAACGGACGAGCTGCTCGCCCTGCAGAAGGGCCCCGACGAATGGGTCCACCGCGACGAGCTGCTCTTCCAGACCGTCCATCAGTCGTCCGAGCTCTGGCTCAAGCACGCCTGGAACGAGGTCGAGGAGGCGACGAGGCTCGTCGAGGAGCGGGACGTCGCGGCGGCGCTGCGCCTGCTCCGGCGTGCGAACGCGGCGATCGCCTACGTGACCGGCTTCCTCGAGCACCTCGAGCGGATGTCGCCGTGGGAATACCAGGAGGTGCGTCGCGTGCTCGGCCACGGCTCGGGCTTCGACTCGCCCGGGTTCCGCGAGATCCGGCGCGTCTCGCCGGCGCTGCTGGATGCGTTCCACGGCCTGCGGCGCGAGCGGGGGCTCTCGCTGCTCGAGGTCTACACGCGCGGCCGCGAGCACGAGGATCTGTACCAGCTCGCGGAAGCGCTCACCGAGTGGGACGAGCGGGTCGGCGTCTGGCGCTTCCGGCACTTCAAGGTGGTCGCGCGGATCATCGGCGAGGACGTCGTCGGCACGCAGGGGACGCCGGTGGAGCTCCTCGCCGGGCTGATCAAGCACAAGCTGTACCCGGAGCTCTGGTCGGTTCGCACCGAGCTGACGGAGCTCGCGAAGCAGAGCGATTGATCTCGCTGGACGAGATCCGCGCGGCGCGCGAGCGGCTCGGAGACACGGTGCTGCGCACGCCGGTCGTCGGCTTCGACGAGCGGATCCGGCTGAAGCTCGAGAACCTCCAGCCGATCGGCTCGTTCAAGCTGCGCGGTGCGCTGAACGCGATGCGCGCCCAGCCTGTGCAGGACGTCGTCACCGCGAGTGCCGGCAACATGGCGCAGGGCGTCGCGTGGGCGGCCCGGGAGCTCGGCGTGCGCGCGACGATCGTCGCACCCGAGACGGCGCCGCGCGCGAAGCTCGACGCTGTCGAGCGGCTCGGCGGCCGGGTCGTTCCGGTGTCGCACGCGGCCTGGTGGCAGGCGATGGTCGAGCGCCGCTACCAAGGCGCCGACGGATTGTTCGTGCATCCGGTGGAGGACGAGCTCGTGATGGCGGGGAACGGCACGATCGGCCTCGAGCTCTGCGAGCAGCTCGACGAGTTCGACACCGTCGTCGTGCCGTGGGGCGGCGGCGGCCTGACGACGGGAATCGCGAGCGCCGTGAAGGCGCTTCGGCCGGGCGCTCGCGTCGTCACGGCGGAGCCGGCGAGCGCCGCGCCGCTCGCCGCGTCGCTCAGGGCAGGCAGGCCGGTGGAGATCGACTACGAGCCGTCTTTCGTCGACGGCGCCGGCGGGCGCGCACTTCTGCCGACGATGTGGGAGCGCGCACGCGGTCTCGTCGACGAGGCGGTCGCCGTGCCGCTCGCCGAGGTCGCCGACGCCGTGCGCCTGCTCGCCTCGCGCGCCCGCGTCGTCGCCGAAGGCGCCGGCGCGCTCGCACTCGCGGCCGCGCTGCGCCGCGACGACCGCTGCGTCTGCATCGTCAGCGGCGGCAACGTCGACCTCGCCGTGCTCGCGCGGATCCTCTCCGGCGAGCGTTCCTGAGCAAGTAACAGACTGTTACTTGCGCAGCGCGGACAGCTCGGCGTTGAAGCGGTCGATCTCGTCGAACGTGTTGTAGTGCAGGAGCCCCACGCGTACCGCGTCTTCCGGGTAGGGGAGCTTCTCGCGCAGCCCGAGCGAGTACCAGCTGTCGTGCGCCCAGATGCCGAAGCCGCGCTCGGCCATCCGCGTCGCGACCTCCGCGGCCGGAACGCCGTCGACGTTGAGCAGGAACGTCGCGACGCGGCCCTCCATCGTGGGCAGGCCGTAGAGAGCGACCCGCTCCGGCAGGCCGTCGATGAACCGCTGCCCGAGCTCGCGCTCGTACGCGGCGAGCACCGGCATGCCGCCGAGCGACTCGAGGTAGGCGATCGTCGCCGAGAAGCCTGCGAGCAGCTCGTACGACGCGGTTCCCGGCTCGAACCGCCGGCCGGCCGGCGTGGTCGCAGCCGGGCGCGCCTTGTACGGCCGCCACGACTCGAGCAGCTCGTGCCGTCCGTAGGCGAGGCCGAGGTGCGGCCCGCAGAACTTGTACGCCGAGCAGATGAAGACGTCGCAGCCGAGCGCCTGCACGTCGACCGGCTCGTGCGCCGCGTACTGCACCGCGTCGACCCAGCAGAGCGCGCCGACGGAGTGCGCGAGCTCGGAGACGCGTGCGACGTCGACGATCGTGCCGACGGCGTTCGACGACGCCACGCAGGCGACGACGCGAACGCGCTCGTCGAGCTTGCGCTCGAGGTCGTCGAGGTCGAGCCGCAGGTCCTCGGTCACGTCGACCCATTCGACGTCGAAGCCGCGATCGGCGGCGAGCTCGATCCACGGCGCGACCCCGCCGTCGTGGTCGAGGCGCGAGACGAGGATTCGATCGCCCTCTCGCCAGTCGCGCGCCGCCGTCCGCGACAGGGAGAAGTCGAGCACCGTCATGTTCTGGCCGAAGATCACGTCCTCGGGCGAGCACCCGAGAAAACGGCCGCCGTCCTCCCGCGCACCCGCGAGGATGGCCTCGACGCGGTGGCTCGTCTCGTACGCGGCGCCGATGTTCGCGGACGCGTCGCGAAGCGCGCGCGCGATCGCATCGCCGACCTCGTCGGGAACCTGCGATCCGCCCGGCGCGTCGAGGAAGACGAAGTCGCCCTGCAACGAGGAGAAGCGTCGGCGCAGCGCCTCGACGTCCAGTAGCGTCGCGGACATGGACCGAGCCTACCTCGGCCGCACCGGGATCCGCGTTTCGCGCATCATCCTCGGCTGCGGCAACTTCGGCGGCATCGGCTCCGCGCCCGAGCACTTCGGCTCGGGCGAGTCGCGAGAGGAAGCATTCGCGATCATGGACGCAGCGTGGGACGCGGGCATCACGACCTTCGACACGGCGGATGCGTACGGCGGCGGCCGCAGCGAGACGTACATCGGCGAATGGCTCCGCTCGCGCAAGGCGGAGGGGATCGTCCTCTCGACGAAGACGTTCAACCCGATGGACGCGGGCGCCGACCGCGGCCTCGCGCCGGCGCGCGTGAAGCGGCAGGTCGAGTCGAGCCTCGAGCGGCTGGGCGTCGAGCGCGTCGATCTCTTCCTCACGCATGAGTGGGACGCGGACGTCCCGGTTGCGGAGACCGCCGGTGCGCTCGACGAGCTCGTTGCCGAGGGAAAGATCGGTGCGTACGGGCTCTCGAACGTCGACGGTGCGCAGCTGCGCGAAGCGCTCGGCGCCGGCCGCTTCGGCTGGGTGCAGAACTCGTACTCGCTGCTCGACCGCGAGGCCGAGCTCGACGTGCTTCCGCTCTGCACGCAGCACGGGCTCGGCTTCACGCCGTTCAGCCCCCTCGCGGGCGGCTGGCTGACCGGGAAGTACCGCCGCGGCGAGCCGCCGCCGGCGGGGTCGCGCATGTCGCTCCGGCCCGAGCCGTACGAGCACCTGCGGCGAGACGCGGTCTTCGCTGCGCTCGACCGTCTCGCCGCGCTCGGCGATCCGGCGGTGCTCGCGCTCGGCTGGCTGCTCGGGGACCCGCGCGTGACCGCGGTGATCGTCGGGCCGCGCCGGCCGGAGCACTTCGCGCCGGCGATCCGCGCGCTGAGCTGCGACATCGATCGTGAAGCGATCGCCGCGCAGGTGCCGGCGCCGGCACGCTCCGACCGTTGAACGGACGGCGCGTTACCGTGCGTCGTCGCAGGCGACGTTGACGTAGCCGGAGCGGAACGGCCGCATCGCTCCGGAATCGACGTCGTACTGGTGGCGCCAGACGCAGCCGGTGTCGTTCGTCAGGAGGTGGATCGAGACCGACGTGTCGGGTGAGGTCGTCCGCACGCGGTGGATGTCGTCGCGCGGCGGCAGGAGCGCGTAGAAGTCCCCCGGCGCGAGCGACCGCCGCTCGACGAGCTCGAGCCCGTGCTCGCCCGGCAGGTAGATCTCTTCGTCCTGCGTGCCGCGGTAGAGGCCGACGAGGCCCCAGGCGAGGTGGTCGTGCACCGGCGTCTGCGCAGCCGGCGGCACCACGAGCGAGAACAGCGAGAGCGAGCCGTCGTCGCCGCGCGCGAGCAGCCACTGCCCGATCCCGCCGCCCATGCCGCTCTCGGGCGCGGGCGCCTGGTAGGCCGCCGGCAGCCAGTCGGGATCGCGGAGGAGCTCGGCGAAGAGCGGCCGGATCGCAGCGCACGCGTCGCCCGGCGAGCGTGCGGCCGCAATCCGCTCCTGCACCTCGCCGACGAACCGGCGCAGCACGGGGGTGTCGAGCTCGAACTCGACGTTCATCGCGTCAGGTCACCCACGCGCAGCCGTTCCAGAACGCGTCGAGCTGCCGTCGACCGGCCTCGACGACGAGCTCGTCCGGCAGCCGCGCCAGGTGCTCGGGAACGTAGAGCTCGAACCTGACCTCTTGGTCGACCCGCCGGAACACGCGTCCGCGGGGCGCTTCGTGCGCGACCTCGAGCGTCGTCAACCCGCCGCAGCAGCGGCTCTTTCGGAGCCAGACGTACAGCCGTCCGCCGCGGGCGGCGATCCGCGCGCAGGCGGAGGGCGATACGACGACCTGCATCCACCGATGATCGCACAGTAGGGTTTCCGCAAAACGACGTGAGGAGGCAGGCATGGCCCTGGCACGTGTCGTGACGTTCGAGAACGTCGACCGCGACCGCATCGCCGAGGTGCGCGGTCGGATCGAGGGCGGCGAGCCGCCGGAAGGGCTGCCGGCGACCGAGCTGTTGCTGCTCCACGACGAGGACGCCTCGAAGGCGATCGCAATCGTGTTCTTCGAGTCCGAGGAGGACTACGCGAAGGGCGACGCCGTGCTCGGCGGCATGCCGACGGAAGAGACGCCGGGGAGGCGGACCTCCGTCGGCAAGTACGAGGTCGCCGTGCGCCGGGAGACCTAGCCCCGGCATAGGATCGCGGCGTGCTCGAGCTGCTCCGAGAGCTCGTCGAGCTCGAGTCGCCGACGGGGGAGACGGCGGCGATCCGCGAGCGGACGGCCGCGGAGCTGCGCGCGCTCGGCGGCGAGGTCGCGTTCGACGGCGAGCACGTCCGCGCCGAGTTCGCCGGCGACGGGGCGCCGCTGCTCCTGCTCGGTCACATCGACACGGTCTGGCCGCTCGGCACGCTCGCGCGACTGCCCTGGCGCGTCGAGAGCGGGCGTGCCCACGGGCCCGGCGTCTACGACATGAAGGCCGGCCTCGTCGTGCTCTTCGAGGCGATCCGACGCGCCGAGACGGGCCGGGCGCTGCGGGTGCTGCTCACGGCAGACGAGGAGGTCGGAAGCCCGACCGCCCGTCACGCGATCGCCCGCGCCGCGCCCGGGACTGCGGCCGCGCTCGTCGTCGAGCCGCCGACCGAGAAGGGGAACCTGAAGACCGCGCGGAGCGGGCTCGGCCGTTTCGAGCTCCATGTCGCCGGGCGCGCGTCACACGCGGCGGAGCCGCGCGAGGGGGCGAGCGCGGTCGAAGAGCTCGCGCGCCTCGTGCTGCGGCTGCACGGCCTGAGCGAGCGGAAGCGCGGCGTCCTCCTCAACGTCGGTGTCGTCTCGGGCGGAACGCGCTACAACGTCGTCGCGGCCGAGGCGACGGCGCTGCTCGACGTGCGCGTTCCGACCTATGCGGAGCGCGACCGGATCGACGCGATCCTCCACTCGCTCGAGCCGGAGACGCCCGGGACGACGATCACCGTCTCGGGCGGCTGGACGCGGCCGCCGCTCGAGCGGAGCGAGGGCAGCGCGCGGCTCTTCGCCCGGGCGCAGGCGCACGGCCGGGCGCTCGGCCTCGAGCTCGAGCAGTCGTCGGCGGTCGGCGGCTCGGACGGGAACCTCGCCGCCGCGCACGGCGTCCCGGTGCTCGACGGCCTCGGCGCGGAGGGCGGCGGCGCGCACGCGGACGACGAGCACGTCGTCGTCGCCTCGCTCGCCGTGCGGGCGGCACTGCTCGCGCGGATCTTGCGCGACCCGGGCGTCTAGTCCTATCGTGATTCTCGTCACGTTCCCGAGAAGGGGGGTTCGCATGGCCTCGCAGGCAGACGAGCGCGTGATGATCTCGGAACGGCTCGCCCCGGGGATGCTGCCGCGGGTGCTGGGCTCGTTCGACATGACGATCATCTTCGTGGCGATCGTCCTCTTCGTCGTCAACTCGTCGGGGATCCAGCAGGCGCACCAGGCGGCGTACACCTACTGGGTCCTCGGCTTCGTGCTCTTCCTCATCCCGGGCGCGCTGATCACGGCGCAACTCGGGCAGATGTTCCCGCAGGAAGGCTCGCTCTACGTGTGGACGCAGAAGGCGCTCGGCCCGTTCTGGGGCTTCTTCGCCGGCTTCTGCGCATGGTGGCCGGGCATCCTCGTCATGGTCGCGACGGGCGACGCGGTCGTCACGATCTGGCAGTTCGTCGACAAGGGCGGCCTCGCGAAGGCGTGGGAGCAGGGGCTCGTGATCCTCGCCGTGCTCTGGTTCGCTGCGTTCATGTCGATGCTCCGGCTGCGCATGACGCAGTCGTACGCGAACTGGGCCGTCGTGTTCTACGGCGCCGCGATCTTCGTGATCGGCCTCTCCGGCATCCTCTGGCTCGTCGGCAACGGCCACTCGGCGACCGGCGGCTGGGGCACTGCGTCGAACTGGGGCATCCACTCCGGCAACTGGACGTGGTTCGGCTTCGTCATCCTCGCGCTCCTCGGCATCGAGGTGCCGCTGAACATGGGCGTCGAGATCGTGCACATGCGTTCGATCAAGCGCTATCTCTTCTGGGGCTCGATCGTCGTCATGTTCGCGTATCTCTGGACGACGCTCGGCACGATGCTCGCCCTGCCCGCGGCGAAGAGCGTCGGCGCGACGACCGACATCCTCGCAGCCGTGCAGAAGGGCTTCGGCGGCTCGCACGCGTTCGCGGTGATCGTCGCGCTCGTGCTGATCTGGTTCTTCGTCTCGAATACCGTCGTCTACAACTACTCGTTCTCGCGCCTGCTCTTCGTGTCCGGGCTCGAGCAGCGAATGCCGTCCAAGCTCGGAACGGTGAACGAGACGACGAAGGTGCCTGTCTACGCGATCGTCACGCAGACGGTGCTCTCGTCGCTCTTCGTCGTCGCGATCTTCAACCCGTGGGTGAGCGGCGACAACAACCAGCGCGCCTACTGGTTGTTCCAGGCGGCCGTCACCGTCATCTGGTGCATCTCGATGGTGCTGCTGTTCGCGGACATCTTCCTCGTCAAGCGGGCGTTCCCCGCGAAGTTCGAGGAGGTGCGGACGTCGCATCCGTATGTGCTCTACGCAAGCGGCGTCGTCGGGATGCTCGCGTCGGCGTTCGGTGCGTACGTCACGTTCCGCAGCCCGTGGACGGGCCTCTTCACCGTCGCCCACTGGCGGATGTGGCTCGCGGTCCTCTGCGGCGTCTCGGTGTTCGCCGCGGTCGCGATCTACGCGATCAGCGAGTTCCTGCACCGGCGCGAGCAGCCGACGGCGACGATGACGCCTGCGTGAAGTCGAGCGACATCGTCAAGCACGCGGACGAGGCGGGCCTCCGCCTCGTCCGCTTCCTGTGGTGCGGCAACGACGGGACGATCCGCGCGAAGTCGTCCGGCCGCCACGGGCTCGCAGGCCGGCTGGAGGCCGGAATCGGGCTGACGGTGGCGATGCAGGCGATGTCGAGCCTCGATCAGCTCCAGCCGGTGCCGGCGATGGGCCCGGTCGGCGAGGTCAGGCTCGTTCCCGATCCCGACACGTTCCGCGTGCTGCCGTACGCGCCGCACACCGGCGCCGTGCTCACCGACCACGTCGCGCTTGACGGGCAGCCGGCCGCCGTCTGTCAGCGCTCCTTCCTCAAGCGGATGGAGGCGCGCCTCGCCGAGCGCGGCCTCGTTCTCCGCGCGTCGTTCGAGAACGAGTTCTCGCTGGCAACGCGGATCGACGGCGCCTACGTGCCGATCGATTCCGCACTCTGCTTCTCGACGATCGGCGCGACCGCGTCGCAGGACTACGTCGACGAGCTTGCAGCGGCGCTCGAGGCGCAGGGGGTCCCGCTCGAGCAGTACTACGCAGAGCTCGGCCACGGGCAGCAGGAGATCTCGACGCCGCACGCGCCCGCGCTGCAGGCGGCCGACGAGCAGCTGCTCGTGCGCGAGACGATCCGCGGCGTTGCGCACCGGCACGGCCTCGTCGCCTCGCTCGCGCCGAAGCCGTGGCCGGACAACGCCGGCAACGGCGGGCACATCCATTTCTCGCTCTGGGAAGGCGGACGGAACCGCTTCTACGGCGACCGCGACGGTCTCTCCGCCGATGCACGCTCGTTCATCGCCGGCGTGCTCGCGCACCTTCCGGGCCTGTGCGCGCTGACCGCGCCGAGCTTCAATTCGTACCACCGCATCGTCCCGCACTACTGGGCGGGCGCGTTCGTCGCATGGGGCTTCGACAACCGCGAGGCGCCCGTGCGCGTCGCATCGCCCTTCCGCGGCTCGGAGGAAGCCTCGACGAATGCCGAGCTGAAGGCCGCCGACGCAACCTGCAACCCGTACCTCGCGCTCGGCGGACTGGTCGCCGCAGGGCTCGACGGGCTCGAGAGCGGGCTCGAGCCGCCGGAGCCGATCGATGTCGATCCGGGCGGCCTCGACGAGCACGAGCGGCGCGGGCGCGGGATCGTCCCGTTGCCGGCGTCGCAGGCAGAAGCGCTCGACGCGCTGGAGCGCGATTCGCTCCTGCTCGATGCGCTCGGCCTCGTGCTCGCGCAGTCGTACCTCGCCGTCCGCCGCTCCGAGTGGGCGGCCTACTCCGCCGGAGACGCCGAATTCGAGCAGCAGGGGCACTTCGAGAAGTACTGAGCGGCGTTCCGCTCGTCGACCACCACGCGCACGGCTTCCACCGCGAGCCGCCGCGCACGCTCGACGAGTTCCGCGGGCTCTTCTCCGAGAGCCCCGACCCACGGCAGTGGCCCCACATCGCGACCGGCCTCACCTACCGGCGCGCGATCGCGCTCCTCGCGGCGCACTTCGGCGTCGAAGCGGACGAGCGCGCCGTGTACGAGCACCGCCTCGCCGCCGACCCCGCCGCGTACGCGTCGAGCCTGCTCCGCGCGACGAACACGGAGGTCTACATCGTCGACGAGGGCTTTCCGCCGTACGGCGAGGGAACGACGTGGGACGAGCTCGGCGAGCTGGCCGGCAGTCGCTCGCTTCCCGTGCTGCGGCTCGAGTCGCACGGCGAGCGTGCAGCCGAGGAGACCGCGACCGCGCGTGAGCGCGGGTATGTCGGGCTGAAGACGATCGCCGCGTACAGGGGCGGCCTCGATCGCGTCTCCGAGCAGGTGGTCGCGGCGCTCGAGGCGAACGAGGCGACGGGCGAGCCTCTGCCGGTGCAGGTGCACACGGGATTCGGCGATTGGGATCTCCATCTCTGGCGCGCCGACCCGAGCTACCTCAAGCCGCTCGTCGAGCGCTTCCGCGAGACGACGTTCGTGCTGTTGCACTGCTACCCGTTCGTGCGCGAGGCGGGCTGGCTGGCGCACGTCTACGGGAACGTCTATTTCGATCTGTCGCTCACGATCCCGCACGTCTCGCGCCCGGTCGAGGCGTTGCACGAGGCGCTCGAGCTCGCGCCGGTCTCGAAGCTCCTGTACGCATCCGACGCGGCGCGCACGCCGGAGCTCTACCTGCTCGCGGCGACGTGGTGGCGCGACGCGCTCGCGGAGGTGCTGGACGACGAGCGCGACGCGCGGCTCGTGCTGCGGGAGAACGCGGTCGCGGTCTACGGGCTTCGAACAGCGGGGTCAGGCCCGCAGGGCCAGACCCCCGCGTAGCGGCGGCCGTCGAGGCCGCCGCTACGCGGCGTCCGACTGCTCGGCGGCGATGCGCGTCGCGCGAGCCTCGGGCGCGACGGCACGGGCGCCGCGCGACCACGAGGCGATGGCGGCGACGAGGCAGGCTGCGATCGCGAACGCGAACGCTTCGTGGAGGCCGCTCCGGAAGGGCGCGGCGATCAGGTGTGGGAAGAAGCTGCGGCCGCTGATCGCCGCTGCTTGATGCGCCGGCAGCCGTGCGAGCACGTGCGGGCCGATCAGCTCCTTCGCCGGGTTGTAGCCGAGGAACGCGGCGAAGAGCACGGAGACGGGCGGCAGATGCGCCACGCGCGTCGCGGTTGCCTGCGGCACGCCGTGCGCGGCCAGGCCTCCGGCGAGCGAGTGCGGGAGGGTCGCGGACAGGCCGACGATCATCAGCGTGAAGAAGATCCCGATCGACAGGACCTGCGCCGAGTTCTGGAACGTTTGGTTCATCCCGCCGCCTGCGCCGCGATGCTCGGCCGGCAGGCTGTTCATCACGCCGGCGCGGTTGGGCGAGGCGAACGCGCCCATCGAGATCCCCATCAGGAGCAGCACGGCCGCGAACAGCGGGTAGGAGAAGTCCACCGGCAGCAGCGCGAGCAGCACGAACGCGACGGCCGAGCTGAGCATCCCGCCCGTTGCGAACCCGCGTGAGCCGTAGCGGTCGGAGAGGATGCCCGAGAGCGGTCCGGCGAGCAGGAAGCCGGCGGTGAGCGGCAGCATCCGGATCCCCGCCCAGAGCGGCGTCGAGGCGAAGTCGTAGCCGTGCTGCGGCAGCCAGATCCCCTGCAGCCAGATGATCAGCATGAACATCAGGCCGCCGCGCGACACGGCCGAGAGGAAGCTCGAGAGGACCCCGAAGGTGAAGGCGCGGATCCTGAACAGACCGAGCCGGAACATCGGCGCCGGCGAGCGCGCCTCGACGATCGCGAAGCAGGCGAGGAGGGCGACGCCGCCCGCGAGGCAGGCGTCGACGAACGGCGAGCTCCAACCCATCGCGTGGCCGTGGTACGGGCGGATGCCGTACGTGATCCCGATCATCACGAGCACGAGACCCGCGGCGAACGTGATGTTGCCGGGCCAGTCGATCGGCTCTCGGCTGCGCACGCCGATCTCGCGCAGGCTGCGGTACGACCACACGGTTCCGATCAACCCGAACGGCACGGAGACGAGGAACACGAGCCGCCAGCTGACGGGTGCGAGCACGCCGCCGAGCACGAGCCCGATGAACATGCCGCTGATCCCGACCACGTTGTTGATCCCGAGCGCGAGCCCGCGCTGGTTGGCCGGGAACGCGTCGGTGAGGATCGCCACGGAGTTCGCGACGAGGAACGCGGCGCCGATCCCCTGCGCGATGCGAAAGCCGATCAGCCAGTCGGCGCCCGCGCGCCCGTGCAGCCAGTCGATCGTCAGGAGCAGCGACGCAATCGTGTAGACGATGAAGCCGACGTTGTACATGCGCACGCGTCCGTACAGATCGCCGAGCCGCCCGAGACTCACGACGAGCACGCTCGACACGACGAGGAAGCCGAGGATCATCCAGAGGAGGTAGAAGCTGTTACCGGGCTGCAGCGGATCGAGCCGGATGCCGCGGAAGATGTCCGGCATCGCGATCAGCACGATCGAGCCGTCGATCGTCGCGAGCAGCACCCCGAGCGTCGTGTTCGAGAGCGCGATCCACTTGTAGCCGTCCTGATTCTCAGGCAACCTGAACAGGTTACCTGTATAAATAGGGCGATGCCGCGAACCTCCGACGTCGTCGGCGCCGCCGGCGAGCTCAGGATCGTGCTCGGCCAGCTCGTCCGGCGGCTGCGCAGCGAGTACTCCTTCCCGATCGCGCAGGCGAGCGTGCTCAGCCGTCTCGACCGAGACGGCCCGCAGACGACGAGCGCGCTCGCGGCGGCCGAACGGGTCCGGCCGCAATCGATGGCGCAGACGCTCGCCGAGCTCGAGGCCGACGGCCTGATCTCGCGCCGGCCCGATCCCGGAGACGGCCGCCGCGTGCTGATCGAGGTGACCCGCGCCGGCCGCGGCCGGCTCCGCGAGAACCGGCGGCGCCGGGAGGGCTGGCTCGCGGCGGCGATCGAGGCAGAGCTGACGCCGGACGAGCAGGAGACGCTGCTCGACGCCGTGCCGCTCCTGCAGCGCCTGGCCCATCACTGACTCGAGGAGGAGAACGTGCAGATCCGCTGGTACGGGCAATCGGCATTCCGGCTCGACGGCTCGCGAAGCGTCGTGATCGACCCGTTCGGGCCGATGGGCGAGCTCGCCGCCGCGCGCGGGATCGTCTTCGACTATCCGCCGATCGAGCCGGCGCCGGCCGATCTGCTCCTGGTCACGCACGAGCACGGCGACCACAACGCCGTCGATGCGGTGACGGGCGATCCGCCGACGATCCGCTCGACCGCGGGCACGTTCGAGTCGCCGCTCGGCGAGGTCGTCGCCGTCGCCTCCGAGCACGACGACGCTGCGGGGACGCAGCGCGGTCCGAACACGATCTTCCGCTTCGAGCTCGACGGACTGCGCGTCTGCCACTTCGGAGACTTCGGGCAGCGTGCGCTCCGGCCCGAGCAGCGCACGGCGCTCGGAGAGGTGGACGTCCTGTTCCTGCCGGTGGGCGGCGGCCCGACCGTGGGCGGCGCCGAAGCGGCCGCCGTCGTACGCGAGCTCGCACCGCGGCTCGTCGTCGGGATGCACTACCGGACGGCGGCCGTCAACTTCCTCGATCCGCCGGACGCGTTCCTCGATTCGCTCGGCACGGAGGTGCGGCGGCTCGATTCGAACGAAGCCGTCGCCGAAGACCTGCTCGGCACGCGGGGCGCGCCGGTCGTCGCGCTTCTCGCGCCGCCGAGCTAGCGCCCGACGAGGCGGTCGATCCCGGCTTCGAGCTCGTCGAGCCGGACGAGCCCGACGTCGTGCACGGTCCCGTCGCCGTCGACGAGGATGTTCGTCGGCACGCCGCGGATGTCGAGCAGGCGGGCGTACTCGCCCGTCTCGTCGAGCAGGATCGTCCCCTCGATCCCCCAGATGTCGCGGAAGCGTGCGGCCTCGGTGCCGGCGTCGACGCCTTCCCAGATGTCGATCAGGACGATGTCGAGACCCGACCGGGCCTCCTCGCGCCGGCGCAGCTCCTCGAGGAACGGCGCCTCCGCGTTGCACGGCCCTCACCAGCTGGCGAAGAAGTTGAGGATGTACTTGCGCTCGGCCCACTCGCGACTCGAGCGCCGCTCGCCCGTGGCGAGGTCGACGAGCGAGAACTCCGGCAGGCGCCGGCCGACGAGCGGATGCGGTTCGGCGTCCGCCGGCCGCGGCGGCGGGCCCGCGAGCAGGTCTTCGAGGATCGAGAGCGTCCCGGAGCCGGCGTTCGCGACGAGGACGCGGCCGTCGTGGCGGTCGACCGTGACGCCGCCCGGACCACCGCCCACCGGGAGCTGCGCCCACGCGCCGCCGTCTGCGACGCCGAGCACGCTGACCGTTCCTGCGCCGCGGTTCGTGACGTAGATGCGGTCGGCGGCCGGCGCGACGGTGAGGCCGACCGGCGCCTGGCCGGTCCGCAGCTCGCCGACGACGGTGTGCGAGTCGAGATCGATGCGCGACACGGTGCCGGCGAGCGAGTTCACGACGAACGCCTCGCCGCGGGCCGGGACCATGCCGACCGCGCACGGTCCGGTGCCGAGCTCGATCCGGCCGACGGGCTCGAGCCTGCCCGCGTCGACGAGCGTCGCCGACGCGGCCGCGAAGTTGACGCAGACGACGAGACCGCGGTCGACGTCGACGCCGACGGCTCCGGCGCCCGGCTCCGCGTCGACGGTCGCGACGACCTCGAGCGCGTCGAGATCGACGACGCTCATCGTCGAGCCGAGCGAGTTGCCGCAGTAGAGGCGGCGACCCACGACGTCGTGGGTCAATCCGGACGGATACGCACCCACCGGGACGTGCCGTTCCACCTCCAGCGTCTCCGCGCTGATCACGGAGACCTGGTCGGAGCGGGCGTCTGCCGTGAGCACCCGGTCCGCGGGCTCGTCGAAGACGATGTCGATGGGCTCGGTTCCGACCTGCACCTCGGCGACCACCTCGAGCCCCTCCAGGTCGATCACGGAGACCGTCGAGCTGCGGGAGTTCGCGACATACGCGCGGCGGCGGTGGGGATCGACGACGACGCCTTCGGGATCGAGACCGACCGGGATCTCGGCGACGGGGCGCGAGACGGTCGAGAAATCGACCCGGCAGGCGGCGCCGGTCGCGAAGCCGCCGACGCGAGCACTCGCGTCGTGAGCCAGCCCGGCCACGTCCCTCGCGCTCACGGGGCCTTATCTTGACGATTAGCACAGGGGCGCGTGCATTGAACCGTCGCGGGATTCGCGTCATCGTGTGCCGGTGCACGACGCCGCACCCGGCCCGCTGGCCGCCGGCCGCGCCGTCGATCGCCCGCGCACGACCGTGTGGGCGACGGCGCTGGCACTCCCGCTCGCGCTCGTCGTCCTGCTGCGTGTGACGCCTCGAATCGACGAGCGCTGGGAGGACACGCCCGCGCACTTCTGGCTCGTCTTCTCGGCGGGAGCCGTCAGCGCCGCCGTCGCGCTCGCGATCACCGCCGCGGCGCGGCGGCGCCGGGATGCCCGCCTGCTCCTGATCGGACTCGCGTTCCTCGTCTCCGCGGGCTTCCTCGCGCTGCACGCGCTCGCCACGCCGGGGATGCTCGTGGGCGGCAAGAACGCGGGATTCGTGCTCGCAACGCCTGTCGGCCTGATCGGCTCCGGCGTCTTCGCCGCCGCGTCCGCGGTCGAGTACCGGCTGCAGACCTCGCTGCGCATCGTGCGCAGCGCGCCGCTGCTGCTCGCGCTCGTCCTCGCGGTGCTCGGCGCGTGGGCGGGCGTCTCCCTCGCGCAGATCGCGCCGCTCCGCCGTGCCGTCACACCCGCCGAGGTGAGCACGCCGCTCGGCGCCGTCGCAGCGATCGGTGTCCTGCTCTACGCGTACGCCTCGCTCGTGTACTTCCGGGTGTGGTGGCGTCGCCGTACGCGGCTCGCCTTCGCGGTCGCGTTCGCTTTCGCGTTGCTCGCCGAAGCTCTCGTCGTCGCCGTCGTCTCCGTGCCGACCAGCTGGCAGCTCTCCTGGTGGGAGTGGCACGCGCTGATGGCGATCGGCTTCGGCGCGATCGGCGGCGCCGCGTCGGCCGAATGGCGCGAGGAGCGCTTCAGCGCGCTCTACCTTGAGGAGACGCTGGCCGGCCGGCGCGAGGTGACGGTGCTCTTCGCCGATCTCGCCGGCTTCACGCCGTTCTCGGAGTCGCACGAGCCGGACGAGGTGCACGCAATGCTCGTCGCGTACTTCAGCGAGCTGACGCCGTTGATCGCCGACCGGTTCGGCGGCGAGGTGCACGAGTTCGTGGGCGACCAGATCTTCGCGATCTTCAACAAGAGCGGCGACCAGCCCGATCACGCCGCGCGCGCGGCACGCGCCGGGCTCGCGCTCCAGGAGACGGCCGAGCGGATCCGTGCCGCGCACCCCGCGTGGCCGCGCTTTCGCGTGGGCATCAACACGGGCCCGGTGCTGGCGGGCGTCGTCGGCGAGCGCGGCCACCGCGTGCACGGCGTCTTCGGCGACACCGTCAACGTGGGCGCGCGGCTCGAGGGGCAGGCGCCGATCGGCGGCGTGCTCGTCGGGGAGGCGACGCGCGTGCAGCTGCCGGCCGCGGCCGAGGCGGAGCGAGTGCCGGAGCTCGAGGTCAAGGGGAAGGCGCAGCCCGTCGCGGCGTATGTGCTGCGCCGGGTCCCCTAGCTGCGCTCCGGCGACGACGATCAGCGGCGCGGGTGCGGCGAGAGCTCCTCGAGCTGCGCCTCGACGTTCGCCGCCCGGTTGCGGGCGAGGTCGGCCGAGGCAGCCCGCGGCGGCTCGACTGCGAGGCCTGCGGCGACGCCGCCGCCGGCGACCGCGCGCCGCAGCTCGTGCAGGTAGGCGAGATCCGCCTCGGCGAGCTCGAGCGCCTCGGCCGCGGCGAGCGGCGGGCCGTGACCTGGGAAGACCGTGGCCGGTGGATCGCGCCGGAGCAGGTCGGCGAGCCCCGCGAGCGTGAGGCGGTACTCGGCGGTCGACGACGCGAAGGGAAACTCGATCGGCGAGAGATGGTCGCCGACGGCGAGCACGTCGAGCGAGCGGATCCGGTAGGCGATGCCGTCGGGCGTGTGGCCGCGCAGCGCAAGCGTCTCGACGACGAACGGGCCGACGCGGTGCGCCTGCCCGGGCTCGAGCTCCAGATCGACGCGCGGCTCGCCGGCGAGCGCAATCCCGTATTCGGCGCTTGCGGACGCAAGCCGCGGCGCGGCGGCGCCGCTGCGGATGCGCTCCGCGGCCGCAGGGCTCATCGCGGCGACCGCATGCGGAAACGCAGCGATGCCGCAGATGTGATCCCAGTCGCCGTGGGTCACCAGCACGTGCGTGACCCGGGCGTCGAGCTCGTTCGCGCGTGCGCCGATCCGCTGCACCTCCTCGCTGCTGATACACGGATCGACGACGACCGCCTCGCTCTCCGAGACGAGGAGGAGGGAGGTCGTCTGCCAGAGCGCGCTCTCGAACCGCTCGACGTGCACGCGCTACGACGCCAGCTGCACGCGCGTGTCCGCCGGCGCCGGCGCGCCGGCGCACAACCACGCGTTCACCGCTTCGGCGCAGCGGCGGCCTTCCTCGATCGCCCAGACGACGAGCGACTGGCCGCGGCGGCAGTCGCCGGCAGCGAAGACGCCCGGCCGCGTCGTTGCGTAGCCCTCGCGCGAGGGTGCCGCGCCGAGCTCGTCGAAGAGCCGCGGCTCCGGCCCCGTGAAGCCCATCGCGAGCAGCACCAGGTCGGCGGGCCTCGTCTCGTCCGTGCCGGGAATCGGCTCGAACGGCGGCGAGCCGGTGTTGCGCACCCAGTGGATCGCCTCGACGCGGCCGTCGCCCGAGAGCCCGGTCGTCGAGATCGCGAACGAGCGCTCGCCGCCTTCCTTCAGCGCGTACGACGTGCGCAGCTTCACGGGCCAGAGCGGCCACGGCGTCAGCTCGTCGCTGCGGCGGGGCGGCGGCTCGCCGAGCAGCTCGATCTGCGTCACGCTCGTCGCGTGCTCGCGGTGCGCGCTTGCGACGCAGTCCGCTCCGGTGTCGCCGCCGCCGATCACGATCACGTGCTTGCCGCTCGCCGTGATCGCCGCGGGCCGGTCGCGCGCGATCGCGCGGTTCCGACCGTAGAGGTACTCCATTGCGAAGTGGACGCCGTCGAGCTGGCGGCCGGGCACCCCCAGGTCGCGCGGCACCCGGGCGCCGACGCAGAGGACGACCGCGTCGAAGCCGTCGAGGTCGTCCGCGCCCGGATCGACGCCGAAGCGGAAGTCGACGCCCTCCGCGGCGAGCTGTTCGAGGCGGCGCTCGACGACGTGCTTCTCGATCTTGAAGTCCGGGACCCCGAAACGCAGCAGGCCGCCGCCCGCCTCGTCGCGCTCGAACACCGCCACCGTGTGGCCGCGGCGGTTCAGCTGCTGCGCGGCAGCGAGGCCGGACGGGCCGGAGCCGACGACGGCAACCGTGCGGCCGGTTCGCGCGGCGGGCGGTTGCGGCACGATCCAGCCCTCCTCCCACGCCCGCGAGACGATCGCGAGCTCGATCTGCTTGATCGTCACCGCGTTGCCTTCGTCGATCTCGAGCACGCACGCCGCCTCGCACGGCGCGGGACACAGACGCCCGGTGAACTCGGGGAAGTTGTTCGTGCGGTGCAGCTCGGCGATCGCCTCGCGCCACCGGTCGCGGTAGACGAGGTCGTTCCAGTCCGGAATCAGGTTCCCGAGCGGGCAGCCGTGATGGCAGAACGGCACGCCGCACTCCATGCAGCGTGCGCCCTGCTCCTGCAGCTCGACGAGCGGCAGTGTGCGCACGAACTCGCGGTGGTCCGAGACACGCTCCGCCGGAGGCCGTTCCGGCGTCTCCACTCGCGCGAACTTCTTGAAGCCGCCGACCTCACCCATACGCAGCGGTCTCCTCGCGCTCCGACTCGCGCGTGAAGACACCGAAGCCGCCGGCCGAGACCGGCCGGTCGCGGTATTCGTCGAGCGCGCGGCGGTAGTCGTGCGGCATCACCTTCACGAAGCGGGGCCACGCTGCGAGCACGCGCTCGGCGAGCGTCGAGCCCGTGCGCTGCAGGTGCTCCTCCACGAGTGCCCGCACGAGCTTCGTGTCGCCGGCGTCGAGCGGCTCGAGCCCGACGAGCTCCGTGTTGCAGCGTCCCGCGAACGTGTCGTCCGCGTCGAGCACGTATGCGACACCGCCGCTCATCCCGGCTGCGAAGTTGCGTCCCGTCGGGCCGAGCACGACGACGAGGCCGCCGGTCATGTATTCGCAGCCGTGGTCGCCGACGCCCTCGACGACCGCCGTTGCGCCCGAGTTGCGGACTGCGAACCGCTCGCCGACGAGGCCGCGGAAGAACGCCCTCCCGCTTGTCGCACCGTAGAGGATCGTGTTTCCCGCGATCACGTTGTGCTCGGCCGTGAAGCCGGCGTCGTCGGGCGGGCGCAGCGAGAGCACGCCGCCCGAGAGCCCCTTGCCGACGTAGTCGTTCGCGTCGCCGACGAGCGTCAGCTCGATCCCGGCGGCGAGCCACGCGCCGAACGACTGTCCCGCGGAGCCGTGCAGCGTGTAGCGGAGCGGCTCCGGCGTGCCTGCGGCACCGTGCCGGCGCGTGACCCAGTTCGAGAGGATGCCGCCGACCGTGCGGTTGCGGTTCGCGATCCCGAACTCGCCGCCGCCCTGCGGAGTCGCGTCGATCAGCCGCCAGTCGAGCGCGTCGTCGAGCGCGGGCGCCTGCGGCTCGGTGCGCCGGCGCGGGCCCTGCTCGGTCGGAGCGTGGAGGATCGCGGAGAGGTCGACGCCGCGGGCCCGCCACCCTGCGACGGCGTCCTCGACGTCGAGCAGGTCGACGCGCCCGACGAGCTCCTCGAACCGGGCGATGCCGAGCTGCGCCATGATCCCGCGAACCTCCTCGGCGACGAAGAAGAAGAACTCGACGACGTGCTCCGGCTTCCCGGCGAAGCGCTTGCGGAGCTCGGGATCCTGCGTCGCGATCCCGACCGGGCACGTGTTCAGGTGGCAGGCGCGCATCATCACGCAGCCCGTCGCGACGAGCGGCGCCGTCGCGAAGCCCATCTCGTCCGCGCCGAGGAGCGCGGCGATCACGACGTCGCGACCCGTCTTCAGCTGGCCGTCCGTCTGCACCCAGATCCGCGAGCGCAGGGCGTTGCGCACGAGGGTCTGCTGCGTCTCGGCAAGCCCGATCTCCCACGGGATCCCCGCGTGCAGGATCGACGAGAGCGGCGCCGCGCCGGTGCCGCCGTCGTGACCCGAGATGAGCACGTGGTCGGCGCCCGCCTTCGCGACGCCGGCGGCGACGGTGCCGACACCGACCTCGGCGACGAGCTTCACCGAGATCCGCGCCTCCGGGTTCGCGCAGCGCAGGTCGTAGATCAGCTGTTTCAGGTCCTCGATCGAGTAGATGTCGTGGTGCGGGGGCGGCGAGATCAGCCCGACGCCCGGCGTCGTCAGCCGGACGCTCGCGATGTACGGGTCGACCTTGTGGCCCGGCAGCTGCCCACCCTCGCCCGGCTTCGCGCCCTGCGCCATCTTGATCTGCAGCTCGTCCGCGTTCGCGAGGTAGTGCGCGTTCACGCCGAAGCGGCCGGACGCGACCTGCTTGATCGCCGACCGCCGCTCGTCCGCGAACCGTTCCGGATCCTCGCCGCCCTCACCCGTGTTCGAGCGGCCGCCGAGACGGTTCATGGCCACGGCGAGCGTCTCGTGCGCCTCCCGCGAGATCGATCCCAGCGACATCGCACCGGTCGAGAAGCGCTTGACGATCGCCGACGCCGGCTCGACCTCCTCGAGCGGGATCGGCTCGGTCGCCCGGAACCGCATCAGCCCGCGCAGGGTCGCGCCCCGCACGCTCTCGGCGTTCGCAGCGGCGCTGTAGGCGTCGAACGTCTCCGCCGAGCCCGCGCGGACCGCGTGCTGGAGCTTCGAGATCGTCTCGGGATTCCAGTGGTGGTGCTCGCCGTCGCGCCGCCACGCGTAGAGGCCGACGACGGGCAGGAGCGCGTCGGGCGTCTCCGGGTACGCGCGCGCGTGCCGGGCGAGCGACTCCTCCGCAAGCTCGCGCAGGCCGATCCCGCCGATGCGCGAGGCGGTGCCGGTGAAGTAGCGCTCGACGAGCTCGGGGGCGAGGCCGACCGCCTCGAAGATCTGGGCGCCGCAGTAGGACGGGATCGTCGAGATGCCCATCTTCGACATCGTCTTCAGGAGGCCCTTGGCGATCCCCTTGACCGCGCGCCGCTGCGCGAGCTCCGGATCGAGGTCGGTCAGGTCGCCGAGGGTCTCGAGCATCAGGTACGGGTTGACCGCCGCCGCGCCGTAGCCGACGAGCACGGCGATCGAGTGCACGCTCCGCGGCTCGCCCGACTCGACGACGATCCCGCACTGCAGGCGGGTGCCCTCGCGCACGAGATGGTGATGGACGCCGCCGGTCGCGAGGAGCGGCGGCACCGGCACGCGCTCGGGCCCTGCGCTCCGGTCGGAGAGGATCAGGATGTTCGCCCCGGCGGCGAGCGCGACGTCCGCCTCGCCGCAGATCCGCCGCAGCGCACGCTCGAGTCCGTCCGGCCCGTCGGCCGCGCGGAACGTCGTGTCGATCGTCCACGAGCGGAAGGCCGGGTGGCAGACCGCGCGCAGCGCCTCGAGCTCGTGGTCGAGCAGGATCGGGTTGTCGATCACGAGCTGGCGCGCATGCTCGGGGGTCTCGTCGAGCAGGTTGTGCTCGGAGCCGACGCTCGCACGGACGCTCATCACGATCGCCTCGCGGATCGAGTCGATCGGCGGGTTCGTCACCTGTGCGAACAGCTGCTTGAAGTACGAGTGGAGAAGCGGCTTGCGCCGGCTGGTCAGGACGGCAAGCGGGGTGTCGTTCCCCATCGAGCCGACGGGCTCCTCCGCGTTCCGCGCGAGCGGCGCGAGGATCGCCTTCATCTCCTCCTGCGCATAGCCGAAGAGCAGCTGTCGCGCGCGGAGCGGCTCGCTCGGGCTGTGCACCTCGCTCGACGCCGGCAGCTCGGAGAGGCGCAGCTGCTCGCGCTCGACCCACGCCGCGTACGGCCGCCGCGTCGCCAGCTCGCGCTTGGTCTCCTCGTCCGGGACGATCCGCCCCTGCTCGAGGTCGACGAGGAAGAGCCGCCCCGGCTGCAGGCGGCCCTTGCGCAGGATGTTCGCCTGCTGCTCGGGCAGGACGCCCGTCTCCGAGGCGAGCACGACCCAGCCGTCGCGGGTCTCGTACCAGCGGCCGGGGCGCAGGCCGTTCCGGTCGAGCGTCGCGCCGATCACGCGCCCGTCGGTGAACGCGATCGCCGCCGGGCCGTCCCACGCCTCCATCAGGCACTGGTGGTAGGCGTAGAAGCCGCGCAGCTCCGGCGACATGTCCTCGCAATCCTCGTGGGACTCGGGGATCATCATGGCGAGCGCGTGCGGGAGCGACCGGCCGGCGAGGACGAGCAGCTCGAGCACGTTGTCGAAGGTGGCGGTGTCGGAGCCCCCGGGGCGGATCACCGGCAGCACCTTGCGCAGGTCGTCGCCGAAGAGCGCCGACGCGAGCTGCGACTCGCGCGCCCGCATCCAGTTGACGTTGCCGCGCAGCGTGTTGATCTCGCCGTTGTGGGCGATGTAGCGGTACGGGTGCGCGAGCTCCCAGCTCGGGAACGTGTTCGTCGAATAGCGCGAGTGCACGAGTGCGAGCGCCGACTCGACCCGCGGGTCGGCGAGGTCGAGGTAGAAGCGCTCGAGCTGCGGCGCGGTCAGCATCCCCTTGTAGACGAGCGTGCGCGAGGAGAGGCTCGGCACGACGAGCTCCGGCCCGGCGGCGAGCTCGGCGACGCGCCGGATCACGTAGAGCTTGCGCTCGAACGCGTCGCCCTCGAGGCCGTCCGCAGCGCCGATGAGCGCCTGACGGATCACCGGCGCGACGGCGGTCGAGGCCGTGCCCGCGACATCCCAGTCGACCGGGACGTCGCGCCAGCCGAGGAACCGCTGGCCCTCGGCCTCGACGGTGCGCTCGACGAGGGCTTCGAGCTCGGCGCGGCGCGTCGCCTCGCGCGGCAGGAAGCAGGAGCCGACTCCGTAGCGGCCGGGCTCCTCGCCGAAGAGCGCATGCGGGAGCTGGAGGAGGATCCCGGCGCCGTCCCCGGTCTCCGCGTCCGCCCCCGAGGCGCCGCGATGCTCGAGGTTCGCGAGCGCCGCGAGCGCGCGACGGACCGTCTCGTGCGAGCGGGTGCCGTCCAGCCTCGCGACGAACGCGACGCCGCAGGCGTCGTGCTCGTAGGCGGGGTCGTAGAGGCCGGCGCTCGTCACCGGGTTATCGCACCGCCCTCGGACGGCCCGATCCTTTGTCGCTAGTCGGTGTCGGGCGGGGAGCGGAGCCGACTAGCGCAGGTGAAAACGCGCGGCAAACGCGAGAATCGGCTTCGTGACGAAGGCGTTCGCTGCGCGCATCAGAACCACCACAGTGGCGGACGCGGCGAGAGTCGTCAACGGCTTTGTTCGTTTATCTCGCTTGACGTGCGTCGCCGGACCGGGCAAGGTGAGGGAGCGATGACGAACGCCGCGCCGTTACGCGTCCCCGCGCAGCCGCTGATGCGGCTTGCCGGCGCGTGTGCGCTCATTCTTCTCGTCGTCATTCTCATTCTCCCCCACTAGGGGGAGATACACGAACACGCGCCTCGTAGACAGGCGCAGACGCCGACCTAACCACAGCCTAGGTGCGTCCCCGAACGCGCCGTGTGTCAGGAGGAGTGTTCGTGTCCCGAAGCAGGATCCGAGTTTTCGATACGACCTTGCGCGACGGCGAGCAATCGCCGGGCATCGCGCTGCAGCCGCACGAGAAGGTCGAGATCGCGCGCCAGCTCGAGCGGCTCGGCGTGGACGTGATCGAGGCCGGCTTCGCGGGCGCGTCTCCCGGGGATTTCGAGGGCGTCCGCGCCGTCGCCGCGGCGGTGACGGCTCCCACGGTCGCCTCGCTCGCGCGCACGCGCAGCGAGGACGTCGAGGCGGCCGCCGAGGCGGTCGCAGGCGCACGCCGGTCGCGCATCCACATCTTCATCGCGACGAGCCCGCTGCACATGGAGCGCAAGCTCGGGCTCGAGCCGCAGGAGGTCGTCGAGCAGGCGCGTGACGCCGTCGCCTACGCGGCGACGCTCGTGGACGAGGTCGAGTTCTCGTGCGAGGACGCGACGCGCTCCGATCCGGCGTTCGTCGCGCGCGTCTGCCGCGTGGCGATCCGGTCCGGTGCGACCACGATCAACCTGCCGGATACGGTCGGCTACGCGCTGCCCTTCGAGTACGCGACGTTTCTAGCGAACGTCCGTCGTGAGTGCCCGGAGCTGCGCGAGGTAGTGCTGTCGGTGCACTGTCACAACGATCTCGGTCTCGCGGTCGCGAACACGCTCGCGGGCGTGCAGGCAGGCGCGGAGCAGGTCGAGTGCACCGTCAACGGGATCGGGGAGCGTGCGGGCAACGCGGCGCTCGAGGAGATCGTGATGGCGCTGAACGTGCGCGCCCAGCATTTCGCCGCGACGACGGAGATCGATACGACCGAGATCACGCGCACGTCTCGGCTCGTCTCGCGGCTCACGGGCTACGTCGTCCAGCCGAACAAGGCCGTCGTCGGTGCCAACGCGTTCGCGCACGAGGCCGGCATCCACCAGGACGGGATGCTGAAGGACGAGCGGACGTACCAGATCATGGATCCCGCCCGGCTCGGTGCGCGCACGACGCTGCCGCTAGGGAAGCACTCGGGCCGGCACGCGTTCGCGCGCGCCTGCGCGGAGCGCGGCATCGAGCTCGTGGGCGAGGAGCTGAACGCGGCATTCCGCCGCTTCAAGGCGCGCGCGGACACCGGTGGGCCCGTCGCGCTCGAGGAGATCTTCGAACAGGAGGTGGTTGCATGAGCGCTACGGCGAAGGTCGCCTGCCTCACAGGCGCCGGAACCGCACCGGAGCTGATGGCGGAGGCCGTCTTCGCGCTCGAGCGCGTCGGACGGCTGCACAACTTCCGCGTCGACGATACGCACGCCGCATTCGGCGGCGTCGCATTCGCCCGCGCCGGACAGATGGTCCCGCCGGCGACCCGCGCGGCGATCCTCGACGCGGACGCCGTGCTCGTCGCGGGCGCGGAGGAGCCGGCGCTCGACGAGGTCATGCGCGAGCTCGACCTGCGGGCGCAAGCGACTCGGGTGCGCTTCGGGCACGAGGACGACGTCGTCGTCGTGGCGCCGCGCTTCGACGACGCGTGCGAGTGGGCGGTCGAGCGGACGTTCGCCATGGCCGAGCGGCGCACGATGCGCCTCGCGTCGGTCGGCGACGCCGATTGGCAAGAGCTCGTGGCGACCGTCGCGACGAGCCACGAGCACGTGCGTGTCGAGAACGTCGAGCCGAAGATCGCGATCCCGCTCGCGGCATTCGACGCGGGCCGCTTCGACGTCGTCGCCGTCGCTCCGCCGTGGGCCGAGGCGATGGGCGAGATCCTCGCCGCGTCGGCGACGGCGCGCGTGGCTGCGCACGGGCTCCTCGCCGAGCACGGGCCGAGTCTCTTCGTCCCGGCTCCGGATGGGGGCTACGCGCTCGCCGGCACGGGCGTCGTCAACCCGAGCAGCATGCTGCTCGCCGCCGCGATGATGCTCGACCTCGCATTCGGCCAGACCGCGGCCGCCGCGACGCTCGCCGGCGCGGTCTCCGCCGCGCTCGTCGACGGCCCGCAGACGCCCGATCTGCTCCGGCGCGGGATCGGTGCGACCACCCGCGAGTTCACGACGCGCGTCGTCGCGGGGTTCCAGCTGACGCAGCCCTGGGGGTCGGCCGCGTGAGAATGACGGGGGCCGACGCGATCCTGCGCTGCCTCGAGGCGGAGGGCGTCGACGTCATCTTCGGCATCCCCGGCGGCGCGATCCTGCCGCTGTACGACGCGATGGCGCGCGGCACCAGCGTGCGGCACGTGCTCGCGCGGCACGAGCAGGGCGCCGGCCACATGGCCGAGGGATACGCGCGCGCGTCCGGCCGCGTCGGCGTCTGCGTCGCGACGTCCGGCCCGGGTGCGACGAACCTCGTCACGCCGATCGCCGACGCGTGGATGGACTCCACGCCGCTCGTCTGCATCACCGGACAGGTCCGCTCGCACCTGATCGGCACCGACGCCTTCCAGGAGTGCGACATCACCGGGATCACGATCCCGATCGTCAAGCACTCGTGGCTCGTGCAGAACGTGCGCGAGCTGCCGTCGGTCGTCAAGGCCGCCTTTCACGTCGCGCGCACCGGCCGCTGCGGTCCCGTGCTCGTGGACGTGCCGCGCGACGTGCAGGAGGCCGAATTCGATTTCTCCTACCCGGAGAGCCTCTCCCTCCCCGGATGGAAGCCGCCCCGCCGCGGTCATTCCCGCCAGATAACGGCCGCAGCACGGGCCGTCGCCGCGGCGGAGCGGCCCATCCTCTACGTCGGCGGAGGCGTCCTGAACGCCGACGCGACGTCCGAGCTGCTCGAGCTCGCCGAGCGCGGGCGGCTGCCGGTCGTCACGACGCTGATGGCCAAGGGGGCCTTCCCGGAGTCGCACGAGCTGCATGCGGGCTGGCCCGGGATGCACGGCCCGAAGTGGTCGAACTGGGCGCTGAACAAGGCGGATCTGATCGTCGCCGTCGGCGCGCGTTTCGACGACCGCGTCACCGGCCGCGTGTCGGCGTTCGCGCCCGGCGCGACGATCGTGCATCTCGACATCGACGCCGCCGAGATCTCGAAGATCCGCCATGCGGACATCCCGGTCGTCGGCCCGCTGAAGCCGGTGCTCGGCCAGCTCGCACGCGAGCTCGAGCCGGTGCCGGGCCGCGCCGAGCCATGGCTTCGCCAGATCGCCGACTGGCGCGACGAGTTCCCGCTCCGCTACGGCGGCGAGAACGGCGTGCTGAAGCCCCAGCGCGTGCTCGAGCTGCTCCAGGAGCTGACCGCCGATCGAGACGACGTCGTCTTCACGACCGGCGTCGGGCAGCACCAGATGTGGGCGATGCAGTACCTGCAGTGCGACCTGCCGCGCTCGTTCATCACCTCCGGCGGGCTCGGGACGATGGGCTACGGCATCCCGGCCGCGGTCGGCGCCAAGGCGGCGCGGCCCGACGCCACCGTCGTCTGCGTCGACGGCGACGGCTGCTTCCAGATGACGCAGCAGGAGCTGGCGACGGCGGTGCTCGAGCAGCTGCCGGTCGTCGTCGTGATCGTCAACAACGGCTACCTCGGCATGGTGCGGCAGTGGCAGGACATGTTCTTCGACGAGCGCTTCTCGCAGATCCGCCTCACGCAGCAGGTTCCGGACTATGCGCTGCTCGCGCAGGCGTACGGCGCGCTCGGCTTCACCGCCGAGACGGACGACGAGCTGCGCGACGCGCTCGAGCAGTCGCTCGCCTCGGGCCGTACGTGCGTGATCGACGCCCGCGTCGATCCGCACGAGCACTGCTTCCCGATGATCCCCGCGGGCGCCGCGGCCGTCGACGTGATCGAGTACCCGGTCAACGAAGCGGTGACCGCGTGAAGCACACGCTGTCGGTGCTCGTCGAGAACAAGCCCGGTGCGCTGATGCGCGTGACGAGCATGTTCGCGCGGCGCGGCTTCAACATCGACAGCCTCGCGGTCGGACCGACCGAGCGGCACGACGTCTCGCGGATCACCATCCGCGTCGACTGCGCGCAGACGACGCTCGAGCAGATCGAGAAGCAGATGCACAAGCTCGTGAACGTCCTGCGCGTGCAGGAGCTGGTGCCGGGCGAGTCGATCGAGCGCGAACTCGCGCTGCTCAAGGTCGCCGCACCGGCGAGCAAGCGGGCGGAGCTGATGACGCTCGCCGACGCGGTCGGCGCGCGGCTCGCGGACATCGGTCCCGACTCTGTCGTGTTCGAGCTCGTCGGCACGCCCGAGGAGATCGACGCCTTCGAAGAGCTCGTCCGCCCGCATGGCCTGCGCGAGCTCGGGCGTACCGGCCGACTCGGCCTCAGTCGCGCGGCTCGGACCGCGAAGCGCCCACAACAGGTTCTCGTCTAGGCAAAGGAGCGGAAACGACCATGGCAACCATTCATCGCGACGGCGACCTCCGCCTGCTCGACGGCACCGTCGCCGTCGTGGGCTTCGGCAGCCAGGGACATGCGCACGCGCTCAACCTCCACGACTCCGGAGTCGACGTCGTCGTCGGCCTGCGCGACGGCAGCGGCTCGCGGAACGCCGCGGAAGAGGCAGGCCTCGAGGTCGCGTCGATCGGCGACGCCGTCCGCGGTGCGCAGCTCGTTGCGTTGCTCGTCCCCGACCACGTACAGCGAGACGTCTGGGAGCAGGACGTGGCGCCGAGCCTGCCGCCGGACGCCGCGGTGCTCTTCGCGCACGGGCTCAACGTCCACTTCGGACGGATCGCGCCGCCGCAGGGGCACGACGTGATCATGGTCGCGCCGAAGGCGCCCGGTCATCGGGTGCGCGAGCTCTTCGTCTCCGGCGCCGGCACGCCGGGCCTCGTCGCCGTGCACCGGGACGCGAGCGGGCACGCGCTCGAGCTCGCGCTCGCCTACGGCGTCGGCATCGGCTGCGGCCGCGTCGGGCTGCTCGAGACGACGTTCGCCGAGGAGACCGAGAGCGACCTCTTCGGTGAGCAGGCCGTGCTCTGCGGCGGCGTCCCCGCGCTCGTCCAAGCGGGCTTCGACACGCTCGTCGAGGCCGGCTACCAGCCGGAGATCGCCTACTACGAGTGCCTGAACGAGCTGAAGCTGATCGTCGACCTGCTCTACCAGGGCGGTTACGAGTACATGCGCTACTCCGTCTCCGACGTCGCGGAGTACGGCGACCTGTCCGTCGGCCCGCGGATCGTCGACGACGCCGTGAAGCAGCGCATGCGCGAGGTGCTCGAGAACGTGCGCAGCGGCCGCTTCGCCGATGAGCTCTTCGCCGACGACGCGGCCGGGCGCCCGCGCTTCGCGCAGCTGCGCGAGGACGGCGCCAGGCGCGCGCAGGAGATCGAGCGCGTCGGCAAGGAGCTGCGCCGGCTCGCGGGGGTGGAAGGGCTTCTTGGCGTCAGTTGACGTGGGGGTTGCCCTCCTCGGGTACGGAACGGTCGGCTCGTCGGTGAGCCGGATGCTCGCCGAGAGCGGGGAGGAGATCGAACGTGCGACCGGTCACCGGCTGCGCGTCGTCCGTGCGCTCGTCCGCGACGTCGAAAAGGAGCGCGCGTTTCCCGCGGAGGACGGCGTCCTGACGACGGACTTCGCCTCCGTGCGCGACGACGAGTCGGTCGACGTCGTCGCCGAGGTGATGGGCGGCCTCGAGCCCGCCGGCGGCTACGTGCGCGAGCTGCTGCGCGCGGGCAAGCCTGTCGTCTCGGCGAACAAGCAGCTCGTCGCGCGCGAGGGCGCCGAGCTCTTCGCAGCCGCGTCGGATGCGGGCGTCCAGCTTCGCTTCGAGGCGTCGGTCTGCGCGGCGATCCCGGTGATCAAGGTGCTGCGCGAGTCGCTCGTCGCGACGAACGTGCACCGGATCCTCGGGATCGTGAACGGCACGACCAACTTCATCCTCACCGAGATGGAGCGGGGCGACTCCTACGACGCCGCGCTCGCCCGCGCGCAGGAGCGCGGCTACGCCGAGGCCGACCCCACGGACGACGTCGACGGCCTCGACGCCGCGGCGAAGATGTCGATCCTCGCGACGGTCGCGTTCGGGTCGCGCGTCACGCCCGACGAGGTCGAGACGCGCGGCATCCGCGAGCTCGCGCCGGCGCACGTGAGCGCCGCCGCCGAGCTCGGCATGGCGGTGCGGCTCGTCGGGATTGCGACGCTCGCCGGAGAGGAGGTGGACGTGCGGGTGCAGCCGGCCTTCGTCGAGCGCTCGCACCCGCTTGCCGCGGTCGACGGCGCGTTCAACGCGGTGATGCTGCAGGGCGACGCGATCCGGGAGATCACGCTCGAGGGCCCGGGCGCGGGCGGGCTCGAGACGGCGTCCGCCGTCGTCGCCGATCTCGTCAACGTCGTCGGCACCGCCGGCACGGGCTTCCTCGAGAACGACGCCTGCTGGCGCGAGCTCGGCCGGCTCGACCCCGACGCGTGGCGCTCTCCGTTCTACGTCCACCTCGACGTCGCCGACCGGCCCGGCGTGCTCGCGCACGCCGCCAGCCGGCTCGCCGCGCACGAGGTCTCGGTCGCGCAGCTCGTGCAGCGGCTCGAGACAGAGGCTGGAAGCGACGGCGGCAACGCCGCCGTCGCCCGGCCGGGAGGCGGGGGGCGCGCATCCCTCGACGTCGTCCTGCACGAGGCGCCGCTCGGCCGGGTGCGCGGGGCGCTCGCGGAGATCGCCGCCTTCCCCGAGGTGCTCGACCGCCCCTTCGTCGCGCCCGTGATCAGGGAGCAGCGGGTGTGAGCGCGAACGATCCGTACGCACGCCCGAGCGACGGCGCGAAGCGATGGAGCGCCGCGCTGACCGACGGCGTCGACCGCGCGCCCGCGCGCGCGATGCTGAAAGCGATCGGCCTCGACGACGACGCGCTCGCGCGCCCGCTCGTCGGCATCGCCACGACGTGGATCGAGACGATGCCGTGCAACTGGAACCAGCGCGAGCTCGCGCGTCACGTCCGCCGTGGCATCGTCGAGGCAGGCGGGACGCCCCTCGAGTTCAACACGATCGCCGTCTCCGACGGCGTCTCGATGGGCACCGAGGGCATGCGCGCCTCGCTCGTCTCGCGCGAGGTGATCGCAGACTCGATCGAGCTCGTCGTGCGCGGCCACCTGCTCGACGGGCTCGTCTGCCTCGTGGGCTGCGACAAGACCATCCCCGCGGCGGCGATGGCGCTCGCGCGCCTCGACGTGCCGGGCCTCGTCCTCTACGGCGGCTCGATCGCTCCGGGACGCTTCCGCGGCCGTGACGTGACGATCCAGGACGTCTTCGAAGCCGTCGGCGCGGCGGCCGCGGGGACGATGACGAACGCCGACGTCCACGAGCTCGAAGGCGTCGCGTGCCCCGGCGCCGGCGCATGCGGCGGGCAGTTCACCGCGAACACGATGGCGACGGTCCTCGAGTTCCTCGGCATCTCGCCGGCGGGGCTGAACGACGTGCCTGCCACCGATCCGGCGAAGCAGGACGCCGCGTACGCGGCCGGCAAGCTCGCCATGCGACTCGTGCGCGAGGACGTCCGCCCCTCGCAGGTGATGACGCGCGAGGCGCTCCAGAACGCAGCCGCGGCCGTCGCCGCGACCGGCGGCTCGACGAACGGCGTCCTGCACCTGCTCGCGATTGCGCACGAGCTCGACCTTGACCTGACGATCGACGAATTCGACCGCATCGCCGAGCGCACGCCGGTCGTCGCCGACATCAAGCCGGGCGGCCGCTTCGTCGCGACCGATCTCCACGCCGCCGGCGGCGTCGCACTCGTCGCCAGGGAGCTGCTGAAGGCGGGACTCGTGCACGGCGATGCGCCGAACGTCGACGGCCGCACGCTCGCGCAGGTCGCGACTGCGGTTGCGGAGACGCCGGGGCAAGAGGTGGTCGTGCCGATCGAGCGGCCGCTCAAGCCGACGGGCGGTCTCGCGATCCTGCGCGGGAACCTCGCGCCCGAAGGCTGCGTCGTGAAGCTCGCCGGGCACGAGCGTCTCTTCCATCGCGGCCCCGCGCGCGTGTTCGACTCGGAGGAGGCGTGCTTCTCGGCCGTCAAGTCGCGGAGCATCCGCGCAGGCGACGTCGTCGTGATCCGCTACGAAGGCCCGGCCGGCGGTCCCGGCATGCGCGAGATGCTCCACGTCACGGCCGCGCTCGTCGGCGAGGGGCTCGGCGACGAGGTCGCGCTCGTCACCGACGGCCGGTTCTCGGGCGCGACGCACGGGCTGATGGTCGGCCACATCGCTCCCGAGGCCGCGCGCGGCGGGCCGATCGCCGCGCTCCGCGACGGCGACACGATCGAGCTCGACGTCCAGGGCCGCGAGCTGCGCGTGCTGCTGTCGGACGACGAGCTCGCCGCTCGGCTGCGCGACGTCGTGCCGCCGCCGCCGCGCTTCACGAAAGGCGTGCTCGCCCGCTACGCGACCGGCGTCTCGTCGGCTTCACGAGGAGCCGTCCTCGAGTGAGCTTTCTTTTGTATAGTCAGGCACCACAAGGAGCCGGGCACAAGTCCCGCTCCGCATCGAGAGAGGCTGAGGGAACCGGCCCACAGACGCCTCGGCAACCGGCGCACCCTGCTGAATCGAAGGGGGCGCACGGTGCCAATCCCGGTCGGATGCCGAGCGACGGACGAAAGGAGTAGGACGTGCCTGCAACCGCACTTCGCTGTCGGGTCTGCGAGACCCACTATCCCCTGGACCCGGTCGGGGTCTGCTCGCGCTGCTTCGGCCCGCTCGATCCCGTCTACGACCGGGACGAGCAGCGCCGGACCGTGACGCGCGCCTCGATCGAGGCGGGGCCGCGCTCGATCTGGCGCTACGCCGGCCTGCTGCCCGTCTCGCCGCCCGAGGAGCAGCGGCTCGCGCCGGGCTGGACGCCGCTCGTCGCGGCCCCGCGCCTCGCGTCGGCGCTCGGCCTCCGCGAGCTCTGGCTGAAGCTCGACACGGCCAACCCCACGCACTCGTTCAAGGACCGCGTCGTCGCCGTCGCGTGTGCGAAGGCGGTCGAGCACGGATCGACGACGCTCGCGTGCTCGTCGACCGGCAACCTCGCGAACGCGGTCGCGGCGCGCGCCGCGGCGGAAGGGCTCGAGGCGGCGATCCTCTGCCCGGCCGACCTCGAGCCGGAGAAGCTGATCGCGAGCGCGGTCTACGGCCCGAGGATCTACGCGGTCGAGGGCAGCTACGACGACTGCAGCCGGCTGACGGTCGAGCTCTCGTTCGAGGTGGACTGGGCCTTCGTGAACGTCCAGCTCCGGTCCTACTACGCGGAGGGCTCGAAGACGCTCGCGTTCGAGATCGCCGAGCAGCTCGGCTGGAAGCTGCCCGACGTCGTCGTCGGGCCGATTGCGTCGGGCTCGATGTTCACCAAGGTGCATCAGGGGTTCACCGAGCTCCGCGAGCTCGGGCTCGCGACCGGGAGGACGCCGCGCCTGATCGGCGCGCAGGCCGAGGGCTGCTCGCCGGTCGCTCAGGCCTTCGCCGACGGCGGCAAGGTGAAGCCGGTGCGACCGGCGACGCTCGCCCGCTCGCTCGCGATCGGCAGCCCCGCCGACGGCGCCCTCGCCGTCGCGACCGCACGCGACTGCGGTGGGGCAATCCACGTGACGCCCGAGGGCGAGATCGTCGAGAACATCGCGCTGCTCGCCGAGACGACCGGAGTCTTCGGCGAGACGGCGCCCGGGGTCACGCTCGGCGCGCTTCGCGCCGCGGTGCAGGCAGGCGAGATCGACGAGGACGACCGCGTCGTCCTCCTCGTGACGGGCGACGGGCTGAAGACGCCGGGCCTCGTCGCCGACCGGCTCGATCCGATCGTGATCGAGCCGAACGCAGATCGGATCCTGGAAACGCTAGGGGGAGGTGTGGCATGAGGACGGGCCCGAGGACGGGCTTCCGCTGGACGGACGACACGATCGTCTACGCGATCACGCTCTGGTACAGAAAGCACAGCAGACCGCCGCTCACGCGCGAGTGGGAGCAGGCGGGCGAGAACCATCCGTCGCGCCAGACGGTCGCGCGCGTGTTCGGCAGCTGGAACGCGGCGATCCACGCGGCCGGGTTCAGCCCGCGCCCGCGCGGTCGCCAACCCAAGGAGCTGCTTGTCGAAAGCTAGGGTCGTCCTCCTCCCGGGCGACGGGATCGGGCCGGAGGTCGCGCGCGAGGCGCGGCTCGCGCTCGAGCAGCTCGTTCCGGACGTCGTGATCGAGGAACACCTGCTCGGCGGCGCCGCGATCCGCGCGAGCGGCGTTCCGCTGCCGCAGGAGACGCTCGACGCGTGCCGATCGGCGGCGGCGGTTCTGAAGGGGCCGGTCGGCGATCCCGAGTTCGACGCCGCGGACGTGCGGCCGGAGCAGGGCCTGCTCGCCCTCCGCAGCGCGCTCGATACGTACGCGAACCTGCGGCCGGCCGTGCAGGACGATGTCGACGTCCTGATCGTGCGCGAGCTCGTCGGCGGGCTCTACTTCGGCGCGAGCGGGACGCGCGACGACGGCACCGTGTTCGACACGTGCGAGTACCACCCGCGGCAGGTGCAGCGCATCGTCCGGCGCGGCTTCGAGCTCGCGCGGTCGCGCCGCGGCAGGCTGACGTCGGTCGACAAGGCAAACGTGCTCGAGACCTCGCGGCTCTGGCGGCGCATCGTCGACGAGACGGCGGAGGCGTATCCCGACGTGCGGGTCGAGCACATGCTCGTCGACAACGCCGCCATGCAGCTCGCGACGGACGCGGCGCGGTTCGACGTGATCGTCACCGAGAACATGTTCGGCGACATCCTCTCCGACCTGGCGGCGGCGGTGACCGGCGGCCTCGGCCTCGCACCGTCGGCTTCGCTCTCCGACGGCGGGGCGGGGCTGTTCGAGCCCGTGCACGGGTCGGCCCCCGCGCTCGCGGGCCGCGGCGTCGCGAACCCGACCGCGATGCTGCGGTCGACCGCGCTCTTGCTCGAGCACGGACTCGGCCTGGGCGACGAGGCGGCGGCGCTCGCGCACGCGGTCGACGCCGCGCTCGCGGTTGCGCCGACGGTCGATCTCGGCGGCTCTGCATCGACGGCCGAGCTCGGAGCGGCGGTAAGAGAACAACTCGCGGTTGACGGCTCGGCCGCCGTTCCGTACGGTGCACGTTGATGCGTTCCGCGTGTGAAGCCGACTGCAGCACCTCGTTCGGCTTTATCGCGTTCGCCTTTACGCGCTAGCCGGCGCTTTCGTTCCCCGCAGCCGCCGGCTAGCCACAGAGATCGCGGGACAAGCCATCGTCTTCGTGCGCTGGGGGCGCATCCCATGACCACATCACTCGAGCCCGAATCGACCTACCGCCGACCGGAAGAGCGCCGCGGCCGAACGGTTCCCTCCCCGTCCGTCGTCCGCGCCGCGGTCGCATACCCCGGGCCTCCGGGCTCGCACACGGCCGCCGCGGCAGCGGCGCTCTTCCCGTCGGCGGAGCTCCGACCGGTCGCGAGCTTCAGGGACGTCGCCGAGGCCGTCGCGACGGCGGCCGCGGCGTACGGCGTCCTCCCGATCGAGAGCTCGCTCGCCGGCGCGGTCGCGGAGACGCACGACCTGCTCTACGAGCACCGGCTGTCGATCGTCGCCGAGACGGTTCAGCCGATCCGTCACTGTCTCGCCGCAGTTGCCTCCGTGCCGCTCGAGCGCATCCGCTCCGTTCACTCGCATCCGAGCGCGTTCGAGCAGTGCCGCCGTCTGGTGCGCGGACGCGCGCTCGTACCGACGGCGACGACGGCGGATGCGGCGCGGATCGTCGCGGAGAGGGCTGACGAGACGGAAGCTGCGCTCGCGTCGGTCGCGGCGGCGCAGCAGTACGGCCTGACGGTCCTCGCGGACGACGTCGGCGATCGCCCCGCCTTCACGCGCTTCGTCACGATCGCCGCGCATACCGTGCTCGACGCGGTCCATGCGCGCACCGCGCTCTCCTTCGTCACCGACCACCGCCCGGGTGCGCTGCACGCTGCGATCACGCCGTTCGCGCTGGCCGGGCTCGACCTGCAGCGGCTCGTCTCCCGGCCGCTGCCCGAGACGCCCTTCCAGTACCGCTTCGACGCGGTCGTCGCAGGACATCCGCTCGACCCGGTCGTCCGCGCGGCGCTCGACGAGGTGCGGCAGGCGACGCGGGAGCTGCGCGTGCTCGGCGTGTACGAGGCGCAGACGTGAGCGCGGTCGCGCAGGACGAGTACGTCGCCCGGGTCAGGCGCGAGATCTCCGATCTCGACCGCTCGCTCGTCGAGCTCGTCAACCAGCGCCTCGCGCTCGTCGCGCAGCTCAAGCGCTACAAGGACGAGCACGGTATCGGCTTCGTCGATCTCGCGCGCGAGGAGTGGATGCTCCAGTACCTGCAGCGCCTGAACCGCGGCCCCCTCTCGCGCGAGGGGCTGACCGAGCTCTACCACGAGCTGCTCGACCTGATGAAGCGCGAGGTGCAGCGCTGAGGCGCCTCGACGGCCGCCTCAGCGCCCCGGGGTCAGGCCCTTCGGGGTCGCCGGGGTCTGGCCCTTCGGGCCTGACCCCGCTGTTCCGGGTTCCGTCCGCTCCAGCAGCAGGGTCAGACCGCGAGCGTGGATAGCGCCGCCGGGTGCGCCTGCTCGTGCGCGGCGATCGCGTCCTCGTGCTCGAGCGTCAGGTCGATGTCGTCGAGCCCTTCGAGCAGGCAGCGGCGCGAGAAGTCGTCGAGCTCGAAGGGAAACTCGTCGACCGTGCGCGCTTCGAGGTCGACGGTGATCTCCTCGCGGGTCATCAGCTCGCGCACCTGCTGCTCGGGAAGCTGGACCGGCAGCAGCCCGATCTTGAGCGAGTTCTGCCGGAAGATGTCGCCGAACGACGGGGCGACGATCACGTCGAAGCCGTAGTCCTGCAGCGCCCACGGCGCGTGCTCGCGCGACGAGCCGCAGCCGAAGTTGCGCCCGGCGAGCAGGATTCGCCCCGACTGATGGTTCAGCTCGAAGTCGGGATCCCTGCGCCAGTCGTAGAAGAGGAACTCGCCGAAGCCGTTGCGCTCGATTCGCTTCAGGAACTGCTTCGGGATGATCTGGTCCGTGTCGACGTCCGGCCTGTCGAGCACGACCGCCCGCGAGGTGACCGTGCGGAATGCCTTCACGGCTCGGCGAAGTGCCCGGCGAGGGCGGTCGCGGCCGCGATCGGAGGGCTGACGAGGTGCGTGCGCCCGCCGGCACCCTGTCGGCCCTCGAAGTTGCGGTTCGACGTCGAGGCGCAGCGCTCGCCCGGCGCGAGCACGTCCGGGTTCATGCCGAGGCACATCGAGCAGCCGGCCCGGCGCCACTCGAAGCCGGCGTCGACGAAGATCCGGTCGAGCCCCTCGGCCTCCGCCTGCGCCTTCACCTGTGCGGAGCCGGGCACGACCATCGCGCGCACGGACGGATGCACACGGCGCCCGCGCACGACCGCGGCCGCGGCACGGAGATCCTCGATCCGCGAGTTCGTGCACGACCCGATGAAGACGCGATCGATCGCGATCTCGCGAATCGGCGTGCCCGGCTCGAGCGCCATGTACGCGAGCGCGCGCTCGGCCGCCTCGTCGGCCGGTTCCGGCACCACGTCGTCGATCGACGCGACCATGCCCGGGTTCGTTCCCCAGGTGACCTGTGGGCGGATGGCGCTGACGTCGATCTCGAGCTCGTGGTCGAAAGTGGCGTCGTCGTCGGAGCGGAGCTCGTGCCAGGCGTCGTCGATCTCCACGTCGTGCTCGCGCAGGTACGCGAACGTCCGCTCGTCCGGCGCGATCATCCCGGCGCGCGCTCCCGCCTCGATCGACATGTTGCAGATCGTCATCCGGCCCTCGATCGAGAGCGCTTCGATCGCTGGGCCGGCGTACTCGATCGCGTAGCCGACTCCTCCGTCGACCCCCATGCGGCCGATCGCGGCGAGCACGAAGTCCTTCGCGCCGACGCCGGGCGCCGGCTCGCCGTCGAAGCGGATCCGCAACGAGCGCGGCTTCCGCTGCGGCAGTGTCTGCGTCGCGAGCACGTGCTCGACCTCGGATGTCCCGATGCCGAACGCAAGCGCGCCGAACGCGCCGTGCGTCGAGGTGTGCGAGTCGCCGCAGACGATCGTCAGGCCGGGCCGCGTCAGCCCCAGCTCGGGGCCGATCACGTGGACGATGCCTTCGCGGCCGCTGCCCGTCGCATGGAGCGGGACGCCGAACTCCTCGCAGTTCCGTCGGAGCGTCTCGAGCTGCTGCCGAGAGAGAGGATCGACGGGCGTGTCGTCGCCGGTCGGAACGTTGTGGTCCATCGTGGCGAGCGTCAGGTCGGGCCGCCGCACGCGCCGGCCGGCGAGCCGAAGCCCTTCGAACGCCTGGGGCGAGGTCACCTCGTGCACGAGGTGAAGATCGATGTAGAGGAGGTCGGGCGCACCGTCGCCCCGCTTGACGACGTGCGGCTCCCAGAGCTTGTCGAGCAGCGTCTCCGCCACGCTCCCACGCTATCGCCGGCCGGGCGCCTTCGGCCCGGATTGTCCGGTTTCCCGCGATTTTCCGTCCTACGCTTGAGCGGTGGCCGTGCTCTCCGAGCCCCTCCGCCGGGACGTGCGCCTGCTCGGCGACCTGCTCGGACGCGTGCTCGTCGAGCAGGAGGGCGAGTCGCTGCTCGAGGACGTCGAGCGCGTCCGGGCGCTCGCGCGCGCCGCGCGGGCGGGCGAGCCGCACGAGGAGCTGCGGCGGGCGGTCGCGGAGCTGCCGCTTGCGCGCCAGACGAGCGTGCTGCGCGCGTTCGGGCTCTACTTCCAGCTCGCGAACGTCGCCGAGCAGCACCACCGCGTGCGCCGCCGACGCGAGTACCGCGACGAGGGCCGGATCCCGCGCGAGTCGCTCGAGGCCGCGTTCGCCGAGCTCGGCGACGACGTGCCGCACGTCTCGCTCGGCCTCGTGCTGACCGCGCACCCGACCGAGGCGACGCGCCGCAGCGTGCTGGCCGCCCATCTGCGGCTCGCCGAGCTGCTCGACGCCGACGAGCCCGAAGAGCGGCTGCTCGGCGAGATTGCGACGCTCTGGCAGACGGACGAGGTGCGCTCGCGGAGGCCGCACATCGTCGACGAGATCCGAAACGGACACTGGTTCTTCGAGCAGAGCCTGATCGACGCCGCCGAGCGGCTGCTCGCCGATTTCCGGCGGCGCGTTCCCGATGCCCCGGTGCCGCTCCGCTTCGGGACGTGGATCGGCGGGGACGCCGACGGCAACCCGGCGACGAGTGCGGAGACGGTCGGCGAGGCGCGCCGCCGCGCGCGCGAGCTGTTGCGTGGGCGTTATCGCGCCGAGGTGCGCGCCCTCGCGGCCGAGCTCGGTATGTCGTCGCGGCTCGTTGCCGTCACGGACGAGCTGCGGGCGTCGGTCGAGCAGGACGAGCGCGAGCTTCCGGACTATGCGGCGGCGATCGGCGACCAGAACCTCGACGAGCCGTACCGGCGGAAGCTCTCCTTCGTCTGGCACCGGCTCGACGCCGATCTCTACCCGGACGCCGACAGGCTGCTCGCAGATCTCGACGTCGTCGACCGGAGCCTGCGTGCGAACCGGGGCGCGCGCATAGCGGACGGCAGCCTCGCCGCACTGCGCCGCCGCGTCGAGCTCTTCGGCTTCCACCTCGCAGAGCTCGAGGTGCGTGTGCACGCGCGCGACGCGCTCGACCCCGACGACCGCATACGCGGCCTCCTCTCGTCGGCGGGAGAGACGGTGATCGTCTCCGGCACGAGCTCGGCGGAAGACGTCGACCGCGTGCGCGCCCTGACACCCGCGCGCAACGTCGTCCCGCTCTTCGAGTCGCTCGAGACGCTGCGCGCCGCGCCTGCGATCTACCTCGAGCTCGACTGCCACGAAGTGATGGTCGGCTACTCCGACTCCGCGAAAGACGCCGGCTACCTCGCGGCGCAGTGGGAGATCCGGCAGGCGCTCCTCGCGCTCGCGGCCGCTGCGCGCCGGCGGGGCAGGAAGCTGACGGTGTTCCACGGTCGCGGCGGCAGCGCCGGACGCGGCGGCGGGCCGACGTACGACGCCATCCTCTCCCAGCCGCAGGGCGAGCCGCCGGGCTTGCTCAAGCTGACCGAGCAGGGCGAGACGATCGCCTTCAAGTACGGCCTGCCCGAGCTCGCGCACCGGAACCTGGAGTCCGCCCTCGCCGCGACGCTTCTCGCCGCGTCCGGGGTCGAGCCGCGTGTCGACACGGCTGCAATCACGCCGCTCGTGGAACGGTCGCGCGTCGTCTACCGCGGACTCGTCGACGATCCGCGCTTCGTCGATTTCTTCCGCGCGTTCACGCCCGTGGACGAGCTCGCGCTCCTCAACATCGGCTCGCGGCCCGCACGGCGACCCGAGGCGGCCGAGTATCTCTCGTCGCTGCGCGCGATCCCGTGGGTGTTCGCCTGGACGCAGAACCGCTGTCTGCTGCCGGCGTGGTACGGCTGCGGCAGCGCGTTTGCCGAGGGCGACCTGGCAGAGCTCCGCACGCTCTACCGCGACTGGCCGTTCTTCCGCACACTCGTCCAGAACCTGGAGATGACCCTCGCGAAGTCGAGCATCGAGATCGCGCAGGTATACCTGGCGCTCGTCGACGACGCACAGCTGTGGCCGCGCATCGCCGACGAGCACGAGCGCACGGTCGAGTGCGTGCTCGCGATCGTCGAGGCCGATCGGCTGCTCGACCGCCATCCGGTCGTGCAGCGCTCGGTCGAGCTGCGCAACCCGTACGTCGATCCGATGAACGCGATCCAGGTCGAGCTGCTCGCCCGCTACCGCGCCGGCGACCGGAGCGTCGAGGCGACGCTGCTCCGCTCGATCGCCGGTATCGCGGCCGCGCTCCGGAACACGGGATGAGAGAGCAGATCGAACAGGAGGCGCGTGCCGCACACGCCGCCGTCGGCGCGCTCGACGACGCCGCGGTGACGGTCGCGCTCATGAATGCGGCGGCGTCGATCGACGAGCACGGCGAGCGGCTGCTCTCGGCGAACGCCGAGGACGTCGACGCGGCGCAGCACCTCGACGAGGGTGCGCTCGACCGGCTGCGCCTCGACGAAGAGCGGGTCGCGACGCTCGCCGACCAGCTGCGCGAGCTCGCGCTGCTGCCGCCGCTCGAGCGCGTGGAGGACGACTGGGAGCTCGCGGACGGCGCGCGGGTCGAGGTGCGGCGGATCCCGATCGGCGCAGTCGGTGCGAACTTCGAGGCGCGGCCGAACGTCGCCGTCGACGTCGCCGGCCAGCTGCTGAAGTCGCTGAACGCCGCCGTGCTGCGCACCGGCGCCGCCGCGCTCGGCACGGTGACGATGCTCGTCGACGAGGTGCTCCGGCCGGCTCTCGCGGGCGCCGGCCTGCCCTCGGAGGCTGTCGGCCTCGTGCGGACGCCCGAGCGCGAGGGCGCGCGCATCCTCGTCTCGCTGCCCGACGTGCTCCCGCTCGTGATCCTGCGCGGCAGCGGCGAGACGACCGCCGCACTCGCGCGCGAGGCCGCGCAGCACGGTGTGCGGACGCTCGCCCACGCCGAAGGCGGCGGCGTGCTCTACATCCATCGCGCCGCCGATCCCGAGAAGGCGCGCGAGATCGTGCGCGCGAGCCTCGACCGGCTCGGCGTCTGCAACCGGCTCAACCTCTTGCTCGCCGACGACGATACGCTCGTCCCGTACGACCTCCTGCGCGAGCTCGGGATCGAGGTGCGCGAGGCCGAGCGGATCGGCTACGAGTGGGCGAACGATCCGGAGCGGATCGCGTCGGTGACCGTGCACGTCGTCGGCTCGCCCGAGGAAGCCGCCCTGATCGCGAACGAGGAGACGAGCGGGCTCGCGGCGGCGATCCTCACCGAGGACGCCGACGCGGCGCGCGCGTTCCTCGACGCGTATCGGGGCACCGCCGCCTACTGGAACGCGACGACGCGCCTCACCGACGGCTTCAAGCTGACCGGCTCGCCGGAGACCGGCATCAACGTCGACCGCGTGCCCGGGCCGCGCGGCCCCGTCACCTACCGCGACCTGTACCTCCGGCAGTACCGCGTCGTCGGATGAAGCGTCCGCTCGTCGTCAAGCTCGGCTCGAGCCTGGTCGTCGACGAGCGGGGACGGCCGCGACGGTCGCTGCTGCGCCGCCGCGCCGGCGAGCTCGCGCAGATCGTCCGCGACGGGACACCGGTTTGCGTCGTCTCGTCCGGCGCGATCGCGCTCGGCCTCAAAGGCGAGCGGCGGCCGAGCGCGCTGTCGAGGCTGCAGGCGGCGTCCGCGCTCGGTCAGGTCGCGCTGCAGCGCGCCTGGCAGGACGCGTTCCGCCCGCACGGGCTCGACGCCGCGCAGATCCTGCTCACGAGTGCCGAGATCGGCGATCGGCGTGCGTACGTGAACGCGCGGGCAGCGTTCGGCGCGCTGTTCGCGCTCGGCGCCGTGCCGGTCGTGAACGAAAACGACGCAACCGCGACCGACGAGATCAGCTTCGGCGACAACGACGCGCTCGCGGCACAGGTGGCCGTCCTGCTGCGGGCGCGGCTGCTAGTGCTGCTGACATCGGTGCCGGGCGTCCTGCGCGAGGGCGTCGTGATCGCCGACGGCTCTCGCGCGCGCGCGGCCGACTTCGGCGCCGGCACGCCGCTCGGCCGCGGCGGCATGGAAAGCAAGGTCGCCGCCGCCGAGCTCGCGGCCGGTGCGGGCATTCCGACCGTGATCGCGGGCGACGGCCCGCTCGCCGAGCTGCTGCGCGCAGGCGGCACGCGCTTCCAGGCGGCGGGCGGCGCGCCGGCGTTCAAGCTCTGGCTCCGTCACGGCAAGCGCGTCGCGGGCCGGGTCGTCGTGGACGACGGAGCGCGTCGCGCCCTCGTCGACGGAGGCGCGAGCCTGCTCGCGGTGGGCATCCTCGATGTCGAAGGCTCCTTCCGCGCAGGCGACGGCATCGAGGTCGTCGGACCGGACGGACGCGCAGTCGCACGAGGCATCGCCTCTGTCGACGCCGCCGAGCTCGTGGGCCGGCCGGCGAACGTCGAGGCCGTGCACCGCGATCGGCTCGTGCTGCTGTGACGGGCCGGGCCCTTCGGGCCCGATCCCGCTGTCGGGAGGCGCTGCCTCCTAGAATCGCGCGCGGTGACCGAGCCGTACGAGGCGATCGAGACGGCGTCCCGCGACGAGCTCGCGGCGTTGCAGCTCGAGCGCCTGCAACGCACCCTGCGGCACACGTACGCGAACGTCGAGCACTACCGCCGCAAGTTCGACACCGCCGGCGTCCGTCCAGACGATTGCCGGACGCTCGACGATCTTCGCCGCTTCCCGTTCACGACGAAGGACGACCTGCGCGATACGTATCCGGTCGGAATGTTCGCCGTGCCGCGTGACCGCGTCGTCCGCATCCACGCGTCGAGCGGGACGACGGGCCGCCCGACGATCGTCGGCTACACGCAGAACGATCTCGACGTGTGGGCGACGCTCGTCGCCCGTTCGATCTGGGCGGCCGGCGGCCGGCCCGGCGACGTCGTGCACGTCGCGTACGGCTACGGCCTCTTCACCGGCGGTCTCGGCGCGCACTACGGCGCCGAGCGCCTCGGCTGCACGGTCGTGCCGGTCTCGGGCGGTATGACCGAGCGCCAGGTACGACTGATCGTCGACCTCGAGCCGGCGGTGATCATGGTCACGCCGTCGTACATGCTCGCGCTCCTGGACGAGTTCGAGCGGCAGGGGCACGATCCGCGGGGGTCGTCGCTCCGCATCGGCATCTTCGGCGCCGAGCCGTGGACGGAGGAGATGCGCGCCGAGATCGAGCAGCGGGCGGGAATCGACGCCGTCGACATCTACGGGCTCTCCGAGGTGATGGGCCCCGGCGTCGCACAGGAGTGCGTCGAGACGAAGGACGGCCTGCACGTCTGGGAGGATCACTTCTACCCGGAGATCGTCGACCCGGAGACGGGCGACCCGCTGCCGGCCGGCGAGCGTGGCGAGCTCGTCTTCACGACGCTGACGAAGGAGGCGCTGCCGGTGATCCGCTACCGAACGCGCGACCTCACGCGGCTCCTCCCCGGCACTGCGCGGAGCATGCGGCGGATGGAGAAGGTGACCGAACGGAGCGACGACATGGTGATCCTCCCGCGGGGTCAATCTCTTCCCGACGCAGGTCGAGGAGCTGATCCTGCGCGTGCCCGAGCTCTCGCCGCACTTCCAGCTCGTGCTCTCGCGGCCACATCGGCTCGATGAGCTGACCGTCCGCGTCGAGGCGCGACCGGACGCTGCGGGGGCGGCGGAGCGGCGGCGGGCGGGGGCGGCGCTCGCGGCGCTCGTCAAGGACTCGATCGGCGTCACGGTCGACGCGGACGTCGTCGAGCCCGGCGCGATCGAGCGCTCGCTCGGCAAGGCCGTCCGGATCGTCGACCTTCGTCGCTGAACCGGACAATTCACTTTCCTAATTGAAGTAATGCGGGCTAGCCTCGCTGGATGGCGAGCTGGGAGGCCGTCTACGAGCGCAACTCCGTCGAGCGGATCAAGCGCGACAAGCCGCCGCTTGCGATCCGCGACGAGCTGCCGGCGCTGATCGCGGGCGGCTACGAGCGCATGGCCGAGGAGGACATCGTGCGGCTCCAGTGGTGGGGCCTCTACCACGACAAGCCGAAGATCGGGACGTTCATGCTGCGCGTGAAGATCCCGAGCGGCATCCTCTCGGCTGCGAAGCTGCGCGCGATCGGCGAGGTCTCGAACCGCTACGGCCGCGGTGACGCCGAGCTGACGACGCGCCAGTGCATCCAGCTGCACTGGCTCGAGCTCGGCGCTCTGCCGGACGTCTTCGCCGAACTCGAGGCGGCCGGGATCACGAGCGCCGGCGGCTGCGGCGACACCGTGCGCAACATCACCGGCTGCCCGGTCGCGGGCATCGCCGCCGACGAGCTCTTCGACTCGACGTCGGTGATCGAGGCCGCGACCGCGAAGTTCTACGGGAACCCCGACTGGGCGAATCTGCCGCGCAAGCACAAGTACTCGATCGCCTCGTGCGCAGACCGCTGCAACGCGCCGGAGATCAACTGCATCTCGCTCGTCGGCACGCTTTCGGGCGGTCGTGAAGGGTACGCGGTGCTCGTCGGCGGCGGACTCTCCTCGGTGCCCCGGATCGCGCGCGACCTCGGCGTCTTCGTCCCGACGGAGGAGGCAACGGAGATCCTCGGCGCCGTCACGTCGGTGTGGAGCGAGGATCTCAAGTACCGCATGTCGCGCGTGAAGGCGCGGCTCAAGTTCATGGTCGACGATCTCGGCGCGGAGGGGATGCTCGCGCGCGTCGAGGCGAAGCTCGGCCGCACGCTCGAGCGGCACGCACTGCCGCCGGTCACCGCGCAGCCCTCCGCGCACATCGGCGTGCATCCCCAGAAGGACGGCAGGCGCTACATCGGTCTGCCCGTGCCGCTCGGTCTTTCGTCTGGCGATCAGCTGATCGCCGTCGCCGATCTCGTCGAGTCGTTCGGCGGCGACATCCGGCTGACAGGGCAGCAGAACCTGATCGTGACCGGCGTCGTGGACGTGGACGCGACGCTTGCGGCGCTCGCGGAGGTCGGTTTGACGCTCGAGACGAGCGAGGTGTGGGCGAACTCGATCGCCTGTACCGGCGAGCCGCATTGCAACTTCTCCGTCGGGGAGACGAAAGAGCGGCTGCGGGAACTCGTCGACCATCTCGAGGAGACGTTCGGCGAGGCGATCGCCGAGCTGCGGCTGCACCTCGACGGCTGTCCGCATTCGTGCGCGCAGCACTGGGTCGGCGATCTCGGGTTCCAGGCGACCACGGGCAAGGACGCCGACGGCAACCGCGTCGGCGCCTACGACATCTTCGTGCGCGGCGGGCTCGGTCCCGGCGCGCGGATCGGGACGTCGCTGTTTCGCCGCGTGCCGAGCGACGCGCTCGACGACGCGGTCGCGGGGCTCGTGCGCGGCTGGCTCGAGGCACGCGAGGAGGGCGAGTCGTTCACAGCGTTCCAGCGGCGGCTCTCGGACGACGAGCTCGGCGCGCTCGCCGGGCTCGAACCCGTCGTGAAGAGAAAGGTGGCAGCAGCATGACCGTCTGGCTGGACGAGCTCGACGCGGGGGAGCTCTCGATTCGTTTCGAGGGCGAGGAGCCGCAGGCGCTGCTCGAGTGGGCGGTCGACGAGTTCGAGAACATCGCGCTCTCGGCGGCTTTTCAGGCGGACGACGTCGCGCTGATCGACATGGCGTACGCGCTCGATCCGGGGATCCGCGTGTTCACCGTCGACACGGGCAGGCTCCCGCAGGAGACGCACGACCTGATCGCGCAGTTGCGCGAGCGCTATCCGGGCTTGAACCTCGATGTGCTCGAGCCGGATCCGGGCCAGGTCGCGCGGATGGTCCAGGCAAAAGGACTCGACCTGATGAAGGAGTCGGTCGAAAACCGGCTCCTTTGCTGCAACATCCGCAAGGTCCAGCCGCTGACGAAGCACCTCGACGGGCTCGACGCCTGGGTGACCGGTCTTCGGCGCGACCAGTGGGCGACGCGCACGAACATCCGAAAGGTCGAGATCGACCACGACCACGGGGCGATCGTCAAGCTCAATCCGCTGGCGGAGTGGACGAAGCGTGAGGTCTGGGAGTACCTGCGCGAGCACGACGTGCCGGTACACCCGCTGTACACGAAGGGCTACACGTCGATCGGCTGCGGGCCGTGCACCCGCGCGATCGCGCCGGGCGAGGACGACCGCGCCGGTCGCTGGTGGTGGGAGACGAACGCACCGAAGGAATGCGGCATGCACTGCTCGATCGAGCACGGCGGGTTCGAGCACGAGCTGAAGGCGATCCTCGGTGCCGGCGTAGGCTCGACGGAGCAGGCGGAAGCAAAGGGAACGACGCGGTGACGGTCAGCCTTCGAGGCGACGCCGCCGACGTGGCGCTCGGCGAGGCGCAGGCGGTGCTCGCGCTCGTCGGCGACCCCGAACGGCGCGGCCGCCTCGGCGACCTGATCGCGGCCGTCCAGGACGGCGAACTCGGCGACGACGAGGCGCAATCGCTCGAGGAGCTGCTCGAGCTCGGCCTCCAGAGCGGCCGTATCCGCACCGTCTACGGCCCGGAGGGCGAGCAGGCCGCGCTGAAGACGTACCGGCGGCTGCCCGCCGGCCGCGCGCTCGCCGACAGCGCGGCCGACGTGAGCAGCGCCCTCTCGTCGCTCGAAGGACGAACGCTCGAGCACGTGAAGGTGCAGGGCACCGGTCCCGGCTCCTACGTCGTCACGATCGCAGTCGACGGCCTCGAGCTTGCCGTCCGTCTCGATCGTGCCGGCGCGCGCGTGCATTCGGTCGGTGTCTGAGCTGCAGCACTACGTCGCCTGCCTCGACCTGACCGACAGGCGTGTGGTCGTGATCGGCGATTCGCCGCAGAAGGTCGCTGCGTTGCAGGCGGCAGGCGCCGACGTCGCGGTCGCTGCGGAGTACGAGCCGTCGCTGCTCGACGACGCGTGGCTCGTGGTCGTCGTCGACCGCGGGCAGGGTGAACGCGTCTTCGCGGCCGCCTCGGCGCGGCGCATCTTCTGCAACGTCGAGGACGTTCCCGAGCTCTGCACGTTCATCCTTCCCGCCCTGCACAGGCGCGGACCGATCACCGTCGCCGTCTCGACCGGCGGCGCGTCACCCGCACTCGCGCAGTGGCTCCGAGACCGCTTCGCCTCGCAGATCTCCTTCGAGCACGAGCAGCTCGCATACGAGCTGCGTCGCATCCGTCCGTGGGTCAGACAGAACTTCCACAGCTACGCCGAGCGACGTGAGTACTTCCGGGAGCGTGTCAGAAAGGCGCTCGCTTGAGCGTCGCGCTGGTGGGAGCCGGGCCGGGCGATCCGGAGCTGATCACGGTGCGAGGCCTTGCACGAGTTCGGGCGTGCGAGGTGGTCGTGTACGACCGGCTCGTCGCGGCTGAGCTCATCGAGGAGGCACCGGCCGACGCGCTCCGGATTCCGCGCGACGAGCTGACGCAGGAGCGCGTGAACGCGCTGCTCGTGCGCTTTGGTCGCACACGGCGCGTCGTCCGGCTGAAGGGCGGCGACCCGTTCGTCTTCGGTCGCGGCGGTGAAGAGGCGCTCGCGCTCGCCGGCGCGGGCATCGCGTTCGAGCTCGTTCCCGGCGTGTCTTCGCTCGCCGCCGTGCCCGAGTCCGCGCTCATCCCGGTCACCCACCGCGGCCTCTCGCAGGCCGTCACTGCATTTACCGCTCACGACGTCGAGCGACTCGACGTCGCCGCCCTCGCGCGTGTGCCGGGAACGCTCGTCGCGTTCATGGGCGGCGCCCGCGCGGAGCGTCTCGCGCAACGGCTGATCGAGCACGGGAAGCCGGCCTCGACGCCGACGGCCGTGATCGCGCGCGGCACCTCGCAGGACGAAAAGGTCGTCGTCGGGCCGCTCGGCTCGCTGCGCGGTGCGACGACGACGCCGGCTCTCGTGGTGATCGGGGACGTCGTCGCCGTTCGCGCGTCGCTCGCTGTGCGACGATCGGCCGCGTGATCGAGTTCAGGCGCGTCGACGCGCTCCCGCCGTACGCGTTCGCAGAGGTCGAGCGGCTGAAGCTCGAGCTGCGCCGCGCGGGCGAGGACGTCATCGACCTCGGCTTCGGCAACCCGGACGTGCCGCCGCCGGAGCTCGCGGTCGAGAAGCTCCGCGAGGCCGCGCTGCTCCCGCGAAACCACCGCTACTCGGCAAGTCGTGGGCTGCCGAATCTCCGTGCAGCGATCGCCGGGCTGTACGCCGACCGCTACGGCGTCGAGCTCGACCCCGAGACCGAGGTCACGATGTCTCTGGGCGCGAAGGAAGGCCTCGTGCATTTGCTGTGGGTGCTTCTCGGGCCGGGCGACGTCGCGCTCGTGCCGAGCCCGAGCTATCCGATCCATCTGTTCGCGCCGGGCTTCGCGGGCGCCGCGGTCCAGCGCGTGCCCGCCGACCGGTTCGTCGAAGGTGTGCAGGACGCATGGGAAGCGGCACATCCGCGGCCTCGGGTGCTTCTGTGCTCGTTTCCGCACAATCCGACGACGGCGTGCGCGGACGGCGACGAGCTGCAGCGGCTCGTCGACTTCGCGCGTGAGCACGAGCTCGTCCTCGTACACGACTTCGCGTACGCGGATCTCGCGTTCGACGGCTACCGGCCGCCCTCGATCTTCGAAGCAGACGGCGCGCGTGAGGTGGCGGTGGAGCTGTACTCGCTGACGAAGGGCTTCTCGCTCGCCGGCTGGAGGATCGCGTTCGTCCTCGGTCGCGCAGACGTCGTCGGCGCACTCGCCCGCCTCAAGTCCTACCTCGATTACGGCAGCTTTCAGCCGCTGCAGATCGCGGCGACGGTCGCGCTGCGCGAAGCGCGCGAGCAGCCGGCGGTGGCGGCATCGGTCTACGAGCGGCGGCGGAACGCACTGTGCGACGGGCTCGCTCGGATCGGCTGGGACGTGCCACGACCGCGGGCGACCATGTTCGTGTGGGCGCCGATCCCGACGGGCGAGCAGGCACAGCCCTTCGCGTTGCGCCTGCTCCGCGAGGCGAACGTCGCCGTCAGCCCCGGTAGCGGCTTCGGTGCCGACGGGGAGGGCTTTGTCCGCTTCGCGCTCGTCGAGAACGAACAGCGGATCGCGCAGGCCGTCCGGGGCCTGCGGCGTGCGCTCGGCTGAACCGCGGCGAACCCGAGTTGCAAGCCGGCTTGTCCAGGTCCACGAACTTGGACAGACCGGACAGACCGGACAGTCTCGTCAGGCTGACATGACCGGGCCGGCCGGGCTGACTCGGCTGCCCCTATCCTGGAGCGGCGGCCCGATCCGACCGCCCCGCCTCGCGCGACCAGCGGCCCGAAGTGCACGCGCGTACGCAGCTGCGGGCGTCGCGCCGGAGGCCATGACCTCGCCGGTCGAGCGCATCTCCGGCCCGCGCAGGGCCGCGCCGGCGAAGCGGTCGTCCGGGAAAACCGCTTCCTTGGCCCACGCTCGGCTCGGCGTGACGCGCGCGGGCAGCTCGAGCGCCGCGAGCGGCTCCCCCAGGAGGAGGCGGCATGCGTGCTCGACGAGCGGCACGCCCGTGGCTTTCGCGACGAACGGCACCGTGCGCGATGCCCGCGGATTCGCCTCGAGCACGAGAATCCGGTCGCCCTCGAGCGCGAGCTGCAGATTGAGCAGCCCGCGCGCGCCGAGGCCGTGCGCGATCGCCTGCGCGACCTCGTCGATTGCGATGTGCAGCCGCGCGTGCACGCTCGGTGCGGGCACGACCACGGCCGAGTCGCCGGAATGACTCCCCGTGCGCTCGACGTGCTCGAGCACTGCAGCGACCCACGCGGACTCGCCGTCGCACAGCACGTCGACGTCGAGCTCGATCGCATTCACGAGATAGCGGTCGAGGAGGCAAGGTCCCTCGACGTCGACCTCGCGGGCGCTGCGCGCCACATGGATGCCGCGGCCACCGATCACGTGGTGCGGCCGGACGAGCAGCGGGTACCCGAGCTCGTCGGCCGCTGCGCGCGCATCGTCGGCGTCTGCCACAGCTCGCCAGCGCGGCGCCTCGAGCCCGAGCTCTCCGAGCAGCGTTGCGAACCGCGCGCGGTCCTCGGCCGCGTCGATTGCCCGGAGCGGATCGCCGAGAAGCGGCACGCCGGCGGCGGCGAGCCCCGGGGCGAGGCGCAGCGGTGTCTGACCGCCGAACGAGCAGACCACGCCGACCGGCTGCTCGAGCTCGCAGACGTCGAGCGTCCGCTCGAGCGTCAACGGCTCGAGATACAGGCGGTCGGACGTGTCGTAGTCGGTCGAGACGGTCTCCGGATTCGGGTTGACGAGCACCGCCTCGTAGCCGAGCGCGCGAAAGGTGCGTGCCGCGTGCACGCAGCAGTAGTCGAACTCGATGCCCTGTCCGATTCGGTTCGGGCCCGAGCCGAGCACGACGACCGCGCGCCCGCTCGGCACCGGCTCTTCGTCGGACGGCTCGTACGAGAGATAGAAATACGGTGTCCGAGCCTCGAACTCCGCCGCGCACGAGTCCACGGCGAGCCGACCCGGCAGCCCGCGCTCCGCGCGTGTCCCCTTGAGTACGCCGAACCGCGCCGCCTCACGCGGCGACAGACGCTCGGCGGAGGCGAGCTCGCGCAGCTGTTCTGCGAAGTACGGGTGGATCCCCGGCAGATCGAGCCCTCCCCGTGCCGCTTCGAGCAGGAGGTCCCAGCGCTCCGGTACCGCCTCGCCGCGGCGCGAGAGATCGCTCGTGTCATAGGCGATCTCGCGCCCGTCCATCGCCTTCAGAAACGCCTCGGCAAACGTCCGGCCGAGACCGAGCGACTCGCCGACCGCGCGCATCTCGCTGCCGAGCCGGTCGTCGGCGGCGGGGAACTTCTCGAAGTCGAAGCGCGGCGCCTTCACAGCGACGTAGTCGAGCGCCGGCTCGAACGCCGCCGTCGTCTGCTGCGTGATGTCGTTCGGCAGCTCGTCGAGCGTGTATCCGATCGCGAGCAACGCGGCGATCTTCGCGATCGGGAAGCCGGTCGCCTTCGACGCAAGCGCGGAGGAGCGCGAGACGCGCGGGTTCATCTCGATCACGCGCAGCTGCCGCGTCGACGGTTCGTATGCGAACTGCACGTTCGCGCCGCCCGTCGCGAGGCCGACCGCGCGGGCACATGCGAACGCGGCGTCGCGTAGTCGCTGGTACTCGCCGTCCGGGAGTGTCTGCTGCGGTGCGACCGTCCAGGAATCGCCGGTGTGGACGCCCATCGGATCGAGGTTCTCGATCGAGCAGACGACGACGCAGTTGCCCGCGGCGTCGGACATCACCTCGAGCTCGAACTCCTGCCACCCTTCGAGCGACTCCTCGACGAGCACCTGCCGGGCCGGGCTTGCGGCGAGGCCGGCTCGAATGCGTGCTTCGAGCTCGTCGCGTGTGCGGGCGATCCCGCCCCCGCTGCCCCCGAGCGTGAACGCCGGCCGGACGATCGCAGGCAGGAAACCGGGGAGGCGCGAGGCGTCCGTCACGACCTCGGAGCGCGGCACCTGCAAACCCGCGGCGACGACTGCCTCCCGAAATGCGAGCCGGTCCTCCGCACGCCGGATCGCGTCGACAGATGCGCCGAGCAACTCGATCCGGCAGCCGCGCTCGTGCAGCTCGACCGCGAGGTTGAGCGCCGTCTGGCCGCCGAGCGTGGGGAGAAGCGCGTCCGGCTGCTCCGCCTCGATCACTTCGAGCACCGTGTCCGCGTCGAGCGGCTCGAGATACGTCGCGTCCGCCCACTCGGGATCGGTCATGATCGTCGCCGGGTTCGAGTTGATCAACACGACCCGCAATCCCTCGCGCCGCAGCACGCGGCATGCCTGCGACGCCGCATAGTCGAACTCGCAGCCCTGGCCGATCCGGATCGGCCCGGAGCCGATGATCAGGACCGAGCGAAGATCCGCGCGCTTCGGCATGTCTCGGCGATCCGTTCGAAGAAGGGAAGGCCGTCGAGCGGCCCGGGCGCTGCTTCTGGATGAAACTGCACGGTGGCGAAGTCGTCCCCCGCGAGCCCCTCGCACGTGCCGTCGTTGAGCGAGACGTGGCTCACGTGCTCGGCGGCCGCGACGGCGAAGCCGTGGTTCTGCACCGTGACGAGCACACGGCCGCTGCGGAGCTCGCGCACGGGATGGTTCGCGCCGCGGTGCCCGAAGGGCAGCTTGAACGTCGGGTAGCCGAGCGCGAGCCCGAGCAGCTGATGGCCGAGGCAGATCCCGAAGAGCGGCACGCGCCCCAGCAGGTCGCGCACCGCCACGATCTGCTCGACGAGCACCGACGGATCGCCCGGGCCGTTGCCGACGAGCACGGCGCGCGGGTCGAGCTCGAGGATCGCCTCCGCGTCCCAGTCCCCCGGCACGACGACGACCTCGAGGCCGGTCTCGGCGAGCCGACGCTCGATCGACCGCTTGCAGCCGAGGTCGACGGACACGAGTCGCGGGCCTGCACCCACGGTGTACGGCTCGTCCGTCCAGGTGTGCCGGTCGAGCGGCCGTCCGTCGATCGGCGGCTCGGCGAGCGCGCGCTCGTGGAGCTCGGGGACCGGCGCCTCGCCGACCGCGCAGCGGAGCACCCCGTCGCTGCGGATCCGGCGGACGAGCGCACGCGTGTTCACGTCCGCGATCGCGACGACCCCCTGCGCGCGCAGCCACTCCGCCCACGCGGGCCGTGCGGTGCGCATGACGATCGCCTCCGCCTGCACGCGCCCGGACTCGAGCCGCGCGGGGTCGACGCCGTAGTTGCCGACGAGCGGATAGGCGAAGCAGAGGACCTGCGCGACGTAGCTCGGATCGGTCGCCGCCTCCTCGTAGCCTGTGCTCGCAGTCGTGAAGCAGGCCTCCCCGGCCGCGAGGCCGGGAGCGCCGACGGCCGTGCCCGGATAGGCCGTGCCGTCCTCGAGTACCACATGGGCAGGCCGCATCATCGTTGCATCATATGCATAATTTTGCATATCATGCGTACATGGCGACCGCAGCGATCCTCGGTGCCTCGGGCTATGCCGGGCAGGAGACGCTCGACCGGGTGCTCTCGCATCCCGAGCTCGAGATCGTCGCGCTCGGTTCCGACTCGCTCGCAGGCGAGACCGCGGCGGCACTCGACGTCCGCCTGAACGGCTCGCTGCCGCCCTTCGTGCCGAACGAGGAGGCGGTCGCGGCCGGAGCCGACGTCGTCTTGGCATGCCTCCCGAACGAGCGCGCGGCAGAGCTCGACGTGCCCGAAGGCACCGTCGTCGTCGACCTCTCGGGCGCTCACCGCCTGCGCGACGCTGCCCTCTATCCGGACTGGTACGGCTTCGACCATCCGGCGCCGGAAACGCTCGAAGGCTGGGCGTACGCGCTTCCCGAGCTGTGGCCGCCGGCGGGTCGCTTGATTGCGAATCCCGGGTGCTACGCAACCGCTGCGCTCCTCGCGCTCGCGCCGCTGCGGGATGTCGTCGAGCAGCACGTCGTCGTCGACGCCAAGTCCGGCGTCTCCGGCGCCGGACGCGAGCTGAAGGCGAGCTCGCACGCGGGCTTCGTGCTCGAGAACGTCTCGCCGTATCGCGTAGGGACGCATCAACATGCGCCGGAGATCGCGCAGGCGCTCGGCTTCCCGGTGTGCTTCGTCCCGCACCTGCTGCCGATCCGGCGCGGGCTGCTCGTCACCTGCTACGTGACGCCCCTCGCGGATCTGCGCCCGGTGCTCGAGGACGCGTATGCCTCGAGCGCCGTCGTCCGTGTCTTGCCGGAGGGAGTGCAACCGGAGCTCGCGCGAGTCCAGCACACCGACGCTGCCGAGATCGCACTCTTCGAGGATCGCGCGACGGGGACGGCGATCGTGGTCTGCGCGCTCGACAACCTGGGCAAGGGCGCGGCCGGCCAGGCGGTGCAGAATGCGAATCTCGCGCTCGGGCTCGATGAGACGCTCGGCCTGCGGCTCGCGGGAGTGCTCGTATGAGCGTCACCGCTGCAAGAGGCTTCCTCGCCGCGGGCGTCCACTGCGGGATCCGGAAGAACGGCCGGCTCGACCTCGCGCTCGTCCGCTCGCTGCCGCCGGCGACCGGTGCGGGGATGTTCACGAGCAACCGGATGCTCGCGGCGCCCGTCGTCGTCTCACGCGAGCACCTCCATCTCGCCGAGCCGCAGGCGGTCGTCGTGAACTCGGGTGTCGCGAACGCGGCGACCGGCGAGCGCGGGCTGCTCGACGCGCATGCGACTGCCGCGGAGGCGGCGCGGGTGCTCGACCTCGACGCCGAGGAGGTGCTCGTTCTCTCCACCGGCGTGATCGGCGCGCAGTTGCCGCTCGCGAACGTGCTCGCGGGCGTGCGCGACGCGGCACAGCGCGCCGCCGAGAACCGCGGCGACGACGCGGCGCAGGCGATCATGACCACCGACACGCGGCCGAAGAGCGCGCTCGCGCGCGGCTGCGGGTTCGCGGTGGGCGGTATCGCGAAGGGTTCGGGGATGATCCATCCACAGCTCGCGACCATGCTCGCCGTGCTCACGACCGACTATCCGCTCGAGCCGGGCGAGGCGATCGACTTCCTGCGCCCGGCGGTCGACGCCAGCTTCAACGCGATCTCGGTCGACGGCGAGTGCTCGACGAACGACGCCGTCGTTCTCCTTGCGAACGGGGCGAGCGGCGTGCGGCGCACGCCGGCAAGCGACGAGGAGTTCGCGCTCGGCGTGCGCAAGGTGTGCGGCGAGCTCGCCAAGCTGATCGTCGCCGACGGCGAGGGCGCGACGGTCCTCGCCGAGATCGCCGTGCGCCGCGCGGCGAGCGAGCCGCAGGCGCGCGCGATCGCCGAGCGCGTGGCGACGTCGCCGCTCGTCAAGACCGCGCTGTACGGTCGCGACGCGAACTGGGGACGGATCGCCGCCGCCGCCGGCTCGGCGCGGCACGACGGCGGCTTCGCCGAGCTCGACCCCGGCCGGTTGACGATCGTGATCGACGACATCGCGGTGCTCGTCGACGGGCGGCCGACCGGCGACGAGCCCGCGCTTGCCAACGGCCACTGCGCGATCGAGCTCGACCTCGCGCTCGGCGACGGCTGCGCCCGCTATCTCACGACCGATCTCTCGTACGACTACGTCAAGATCAACGCGGAGTACCGGTCGTGACGGTCGTGCTCAAGGTCGGGGGCGCGTCGACGGACGGCGTCGCGGAGGCGGTACGTGCGCTCGGCGACCGTGTCTGCGTCGTGCACGGTGCCGGGCCCCAGATCTCCGCCGAGATGGAGCGGCGTGGGCTCGAGGTGCGCTTCGTCGGCGGCCGCCGCGTGACCACGCACGAGGCGCTCGACGTCGTGCGGGAGAGCCTTGCGGCCGTCAACGCCGCCGTGTGCGAAGCGATCGGCGAGCACGCAGTGCCGCTTGCGGGCGACCGGATCGGCCTGGAGGCGGTGCAGTTACCCGAGCTCGGGCTCGTCGGGCGCCCGGTCCCGTCGTGCCCCGTGCCCGTGCTGCGGGCGCTCGCCGCCGGGCGCGTGCCCGTGGTGACGCCGCTCGCGCGCGGACCGCTGAACGTCAACGCCGATGAGGCCGCGGCGGCCCTCGCCGTCGGGCTCGGCGCGTCGAGGCTGCACTTCCTGACCGACGTGCCCGGGGTCTACCGCGACGGCGGGCTCGTCGACTCGCTCGATGCGGCGACCGCCGAATCGCTCGTCGCGAACGGAGAGTTCGAGGGCGGGATCGTGCCGAAGGTGCTCGCCGCCGTGCGGGCGGCGCGAAACGGCGTCGTCGCCGAAATCGGATTGACGGCGGTGACCGCATGAGCGCGGTCCTCGATGCGCCGCTCCTTTCGACGTACCCGCCGACGCGAGTCACCTTCGTCGACGGCGACGGCATCACGCTCCTCGACGAGCGCGGGCGCGAGTACCTCGATTTCGCGGCCGGCATCGCGGTCGTCGGCCTCGGGCATCGTCATCCCGCGGTGCTCGCCGCCGCGCACGCGCAGCTCGACCGGCTGTGGCACGCGTCGAATCTCTTCGGGACCGAGCCGGCCCGCGACCTCGCGCGTGCGTTGAGCGCGCGCTTCGGCGGTGCGCAGGCGTTTTTCTGCAACTCCGGCACCGAGGCGAACGAGGCCGCGCTGAAGTACGCGCGCAAGGCGACCGGGAAGCACGGGGTGATCGCGCTCGAGCAGAGCTTCCACGGGCGCACGGCCGGAGCCCTTTCGGCGACCGGTCAGCCGGCGAAGCGCAACGCGTTCGAGCCCCTGCTCGACGGCGTGCGCTTCGTGCCGCCCAACGACATCGCTGCGCTGCACGCAGCCATGTCGGAGGAGATCGGGCTCGTGTTGCTCGAGCCGGTGCTCGGCGAAGGCGGCGTGATTCCGCTCACACGCGAGTTCGTCGCGGCCGCCCGCGGGCTGGGCGCGCTGCTCGCCCTCGACGAGGTCCAGACCGGTGTCGGCCGCACCGGAACCTTCTTCGCCTTCGAGCAACTGGGTGTGCGCCCGGACCTCGTCACGCTCGCCAAGGGTCTCGCGAACGGGCTCCCGATCGGCTGCCTGCTCGTCGCCGACGACGTCGCCGGTGCGTTCTCGCCCGGCGACCACGGGTCGACGTTCGGCGGCAATCCCGTCACCTGTGCAGCCGCGCTCGCCGTGTGCGACGCGATCGACGACGCCCTGCTCGCGCACGTCCAGGCGAACGGCAGGCGGTTGCTCGGCGGGCTGCGCGCGCTGCCGCACGTCGTCGAGGCGCGGGGCGCGGGGCTGCTGATCGGCGCCGAGCTCGACACGCCCGCGCAGTCGGTCGTCGACGCGGCGCTCGACGCGGGGCTCGTCTGTCTCACGTCCGGTGCCGACGTGCTCCGACTCGCGCCGCCGCTCGTCGTCGACGCGCGCGACGTCGACACCGCACTCGCGATCCTCACGGAGGTGCTCAATCGATGAACCGCAACGAGCGGCACGCCGCGATCCTTCGACTCGTCCGTGACCACCCGATCTCGACGCAGAGCGAGCTCGTGGACGCTCTACGCGCAGAAGGCCATGACGTCGTCCAGACGACGGTCTCTCGCGACGTGCACGAGCTCGGCCTGATCAAGGTGCGCCATCCGAGCGGCCGGCTCGTGTACGCGTTTCCGGAGGACTCCGGCTTCAGCGAGGACGTCGCCGGCGCGCTCGGCCGCTGGGCGCTCACTGTCGAGGCCAGTGGGAATCTCGTCGTCGTCACGACGCCCTACGGGTACGCGAGCCCGCTCGCGCAGTCGATCGACGTCGCGCGCCATCCGCACATCGTCGGCACGGTGGCCGGCGAGAACACCGTTTTGCTGATCGCGCGCGAGCCGGCCACGGGCGCGGAGCTCGCCGAGGAGCTGCGACGCCAGCGGGCGGCGGCATGAGCGTTTCCCAGACGACGCCCTCGGTCATCCTCGCCTCGCTGCCCGTCGGCGAGCGCGTCGGCATCGCCTTCTCGGGCGGCCTCGACACGTGCTGCGCGATCGCGTGGATGCGCGAGCACGGTGCGGTCCCGTACGCATTCACCGCCGACCTCGGGCAGTACGACGAGCCCGACATCGACGCGGTGCCGGAACGCGCGCTCGCGTGCGGCGCAGAGGAGGCCGTGCTCGTCGATTGCAAGGATGCGCTCGCCCGCGAGGGCCTCGCGGCGCTTCGCTGCGGCGCGTTCCACATCCAGACTGCGGGCAGGCGCTATTTCAACACGACGCCGCTCGGCCGCGCGGTCACGGGCACGCTGCTCGTCCGCGAGATGGCGTCATACGGCGTCGAGATCTGGGGCGACGGCTCGACGTACAAAGGCAACGACATCGAGCGCTTCTACCGGTACGGACTGCTCGCGAACGAGAACCTCCGCATCTACAAGCCGTGGCTCGACGCCGAGTTCGTCGGCGAGCTCGGCGGCCGTGCCGAGCTGAGCGAGTACCTCGCCGAGCGCGGGCTGCCGTACCGGATGTCGCCCGAGCGCGCGTACTCGACGGACGCGAACATGCTCGGGGCGACGCACGAGGCGAAGGACCTCGAGCTCCTCACCACCAGCATGGAGATCGTCGAGCCGATCATGGGTGTCGCGCATTGGACGGACGTCGAGATCGCGCCGGAGACCACGACGATCTCGTTCGAGCGCGGCACTCCGGTCGCGCTCGACGGCGACGAGCTCGAGCCGGTCGAGCTGATCCGGCGCGCGAACGCGATCGGCGGCCGCCACGGGCTCGGCATGTCGGACCAGATCGAGAACCGCGTGATCGAGGCGAAGAGCCGCGGCGTCTACGAAGCGCCCGGCCTGGCGCTGCTGCACATCGCCTACGAGCGGCTGCTGAGCGCGATTCACAACGAGGCGGTGCTCGAACGCTATGCAACCGACGGGCGGCGGCTCGGCCGGCTGCTCTACGAGGGACGCTGGTTCGACCCGCAGGCGCTTACGCTACGCGAGTCGCTCGAGCGCTGGGTCGCCGAGCCCGTCGAGGGCGAGGTGACGCTCGAGCTGCGGCGCGGGGACGACTACACGATTCTCGATACGCGCGGCGACGCGCTCACGTACCGAGCGGAGCGTTTGAGCATGGAACGGAGCGCGACCGCGTTCACGGCGGCCGACCGGATCGGCCAGCTGACCGTCCAGTTGAACGACATCGCCGACACGCGCGCGCTCCTCGCACGGCTCGGCTATACGCCGCTGTGACGCTCTGGGCCGCTCGCGTGGGTTCAGAGCTCGCGCCCGAGGTGCGCGAGTTCTTGCGCGGGGACGACGCGGAGCTCTTGCCGTACGACTGCCGCGCGACACTCGTGCACGCACAGCGCCTGCACGCGGCGGGGTTGCTGACGAGCGGCGAGCTGGTCGAGGTCGAGCACCGACTCGCCGAGCTCGAGCATGCCGCGATACCGCCCGGCGAGCACGAAGACGTCCACTCGTTTCTCGAGGCGGAGCTCGGCGCCGTCGGCCGGAAGATCCACGCCGGCCGGTCGCGCAACGACCAGGTCGCCGCCGCGTTCCGGCTCTTCGTCTCGGACGCGTGCGCAGAGGCGGATGCGGCGCTCGTCTTGCTCGCGCAGGCAGTTCTGGAGCGCGCGGCCGATGAAGCGGCGACACCGATGCCCGGCTACACGCACTTGCAGCGTGCGCAACCGGTGACGCTCGGTCACCACCTGCTCGCCTGGGTGGAGATGCTCGAACGCGACCGGGCGCGCTTCGCGTTCGCCGCCGTGCACGCCCGACCCTCGCCGCTCGGCGCCGGTGCGCTCGCCGGCTCGACGCTCCCGCTGCCGCCCCCGCCGCACGCGATGCGCAATTCGCTCGACGCGGTCGCCGATCGCGACTTCGCGCTCGACTATCTCTACGCCGCCGCGGTCCTCTTCGGGCACCTCTCGCGGATCGGCGAGGAGCTCGTGCTCTGGACGAGTGCGGAGTTCGCATTCGCGCGGCTCCCGGAGGTCGCCGCGACCGGCTCGTCGATGATGCCGCAGAAGCTCAATCCGGACGTCGCAGAGCTCGCGCGCGGGAAGGCGGGCACGATGCTCGGCCGGCTGACCGGCCTGCTCGCGACGGTGAAAGGGCTGCCGCTCGCCTACGACCGCGACCTGCAGGAGGACAAGCCGCCGGTGTTCGCGACGCGGCGCGACGTCGCGGGCGCGCTCGCCGCGCTCGCAGTGCTCGTGCGAGGCCTCGACTTCGATCGCGGCCGGCTCGCCTCGGCGGCGTCCGATCCGCTCTTGCTCGCGACCGACGCGGCAGAGGCGCTCGTGCGGGACGGCGTGCCGTTTCGCGACGCGCACGAGCAGGTCGCGGCAAGCGTCCGTGCCGGCACGTTCGAGCCGCCGCCGCCGGCGCCGCGGCTCGGCGACGTCGCGTCCGCGGTCGCCGCCGCGAGGGAGCGGTGGGGATGCTGACGGCGACGCTCACAGGGCGCGACCTGCTGCGGATCGGCGACCTTTCGCCGGCGGAGGCGGAGGCGATCCTCGACCTGGCGGTCGAGCTGCGCGACCAGCCGAAGCAACCGCTCCTGCCCGGCGCGACGCTCGGTCTCTACTTCTCGAAGCACTCGACGCGGACGCGCGTCTCGTTCTCGGCTGCGATGACGCAGCTCGGCGGCGCGGCGATCCCGCTCGCGCCGGAGGAGCTGCAGCTGTCGCGCGGGGAGTCGCTGCCCGACACCGCGCGCGCGCTCTCGCGCTACCTCGATGCGCTCGCGGTGCGCACGCACGCGCACTCCGAGCTCGAGGCGTGGGCGGAATGGGCGTCGATCCCGGTGGTGAACGCGCTGACGGCGGACGAGCATCCCTGTCAGGCGCTCGCGGATGCGCTCACGATCCGCGACCGCGTCGGCTCGCTGCGCGACGTCCGCGTCGCCTGGGTCGGCGACGGCACGAACGTGCTCGTCTCGCTCGCCGCGCTCGGCGAGCTGCTCGGCTACGAGGTCGTCGCCGCGTGTCCCGACGGGTACGAGCCCGCGCCAAGTAACAGTCTGTTACTTGTTCGGGATCCGCGAGAAGCAGTCCGCGACGCCGACGTCGTCGTCACGGATACGTGGATCAGCATGGGGCAGGAGCACGAGCGCGCGCACCGCCTGCGCGACCTCGAGCCGTACCGCCTGGACGCGTCGCTGCTCGCGCTCGCGTCGCCCGAGGCGTTCGTGATGCACTGCCTGCCGGCGCATCCGGGCGAGGAGGTCACGGCGGACGTGCTCTACGGCGAGCGCTCGGCGGTCTGGGACGAGGCGGAGAACCGCCTGCGCGTGCAGAAGGCCCTGCTCGTGCTGCTGCTCGGTTAAGGCTCGAGCACGGCCGCGCCGGCGGGCGGCGCCGGGTGCCGTTCGACCTCGACGTGGGGGAGCCAGTCGAGCCAGCGCGGCAGGTACCACGCGCGGTCGCCGAGCAGGCTCATCATGCTGGGCAGGACGACCGAGCGGATCAGCGTCGCGTCGAGGAGCAGGGCCACGGCGACGCCGAATCCCATCTGCTGGAACATCACGAGCTCGCCGCTCGCGAAGCCGGCGAACACGGCGACGATGATCAGCGCCGCGCCTGTGATGATGCGCGCCGTCGACGCGACTCCGGACGTCACGGCGTCGCGGGTCGAGCGCGTCGCGTCGTAGCGCTCGCGGATGCGGCTCATCAGGAAGACCTGGTAGTCCATCGAAAGCGCGAAGAGCACGGAGAAGAGGAAGAGCGGCACCCATGCGTCGATGATCGGCACCTTCTGGAAGCCGAGCAGCTGCGTCGCGTACCCGTGGATGAAGACGAGCGTCAGGAGACCGTACGCGGCGCCGACCGAGAGCAGGTTCAGCACGATCGAGACGAGCGAGACCACAAGCGAACGGAATGCGACGGTCAGGAGAATCAGGCTGAGGCCGAGCACGAACGCGAGCACGTACGGCGTCGGGGTCGTCGTCGCGTCGTAGTACTCGGCGGCCTCGGCAGTCTTGCCGCCGATGTACGCGCGCGTCGAGGTGCCTCCGAACACGCTGTTCACCTCGTGCGTGAGGTGTCGAACTGCGCCGACCGCCGGCTCCCCGACCGCGTCGCCGACGATGGGTGCCGTAAGCGCCGCGATGTCGTCCCTGCCGTGCCGCACGACTGCGGGACCGAAGTGCGGGTCGCCGCGCAGCTCGCGGGCAAGCGCCTCCAGGCGGTGCAGAGTCCCGGAACCGCCGCCCTGCGAGGCGACGATCACGGGGTACGGGTTCGCCGCGCCGAATTCGTGCTGGAGCGCGGCGTAGCCCTGCCGCGACGGAAGCTTCGACGGCAGCGTCAGGACGCTGTTCTGACCGATGTGGATCCCGAGCGTCGGCACGGCGGCGGCGATCATCACGCCCGCGGCGAGCGCGAGGCTGAGCGCCGGTCGTCGCAGCACGGTCTCGACGATCCGCCGCCAGACGCGGCCTTCCGCAGTGTCGGCTCGGTCGAGGTTCCGGCCGAGGAACGGAACCGGCAGCGCGTTCACCCGGTCGCCGATCAGCGCGAGCAGCGCGGGCAGAAGCGTCAGCGCCGCCGCGACCGACACGATCCCGACGATGATCGCACCGGCGGCGAGGCTGCGCATGATCGATGTCGGCACGATCAGCATCCCGAAGAGCGCGACGACGAACGTGCTGCCGCTGAAGAGCACGGCGCGGCTCGCGGTCGCTCCCGCAGTGCGGATCGCCGCGTCCTTGACGAGACCACGGCCGCGCTCCTCGCGGTAGCGCGAGATGACGAACAGCGAGTAGTCGATCCCGAGCGCGAGGCCCATCCCCGTGAGCATGTTCACGATGAAGATCGAGAGGCTGAAGGCGAGTGAGAGCACCGCGACGATCCCGAGGCCGACGAGAATCGAGAGCACGGCCATCGACACCGGCACGAGCCCGCCGACAACCGACGCGAAGACCAGCACGAGCACGACGAGCGCCGCCGGCAGGCCGATCTCGAATTCGCCGTGCTCGAGGTCGGTCTGCGAGACTGATCCGAAGTCCGCGCCGACGGAATGATCGCCGGTGATCGCGGCGGTGAACGCGCCGGCATTTGCCCGCTGCACCACCTGCACGACCGGTTTCGCCGCGCTGTCGCTGTCGATGCCGAGTCGGACGAGTGTGGCGTGACGGTCGCGCGAGATCGGCGCGCGGCCGCTCAGATACGTGTCGACGGCGGCGACACCGCCGGTCGCCCGCACGTCTCTCACGAGACGTGAGACGTAAGCGCGATACGCGGGGCTCGACACGGTGTACCTCGTCGAGCGAACGACGACGACGTCGGTGATCGGCGGCGTCGGGAATCCCTCGAAGTAGAGCTCTTCGGCCTTCGCCGAGCTCGGATGCCCGCTCACCGTGGAGTTCGAGGTCAGCCCGTGCAGCGACGTCGCCACGAGCGCGAGCGCGACCACGACCACTCCGCCCCAGATCGCGAGCACGCGCCTCGGGCGCTCTGCCGCCCGGCGGGCGAGGCGCTCGGTGATGCCTTCCTTCACGGCGACGACTCCACGGTGGACGGTTCAGACAATACGCGTCGACAGCGCGAGTGCCCCCTCGACCCAGGCGCGCCCGACGACGACACCGTCGAGGCCGAGCGCCCGCACCGCGTCGACGTCGGCGTGGTCGCGGATCCCGCCGGCTGCGACGAGCGCTCCACCGAAGCGCGCGCGGACGTCGGCGAGGAGCCCGAGGTCGGGGCCGTCGCGCGTGCCGTCGCGCTCGATCGCCGTGCAGACGACGGTCGCGACGCCCGCGTCCTCGCAGCGCTCGATCGCGGTCCTGTAGTCGAGCCCCGTCTGCGTCCACCCGGCGGTGCGGACGACGCCGCCCGCGACGTCGAGCGCCACCGCCACGTGCCCGCCGAGCGCGTCGACGAACGCCGTCAGCGGTTGCGGGCCGAAAGCAGCAGTGCCGATGACGACGCGCTGGACGCCGGCGTCGGCGATCGCGACGGCGTCGGCAACCGACCGCACGCCGCCGCCGAGCTGCACGGGAACCGGAGCGGCGGCGGACACGCTCGCGCGGGCGAGCGCGAGCGGCGGTCCGCCGTCGCGGGCGGCCGCGAGCGCGACCACGTGCACGAACGGCGGCGCGGCCTCGGCCGCGAGCCGCACGAGCTCGAGCGGGTCGCCCGCCTCGAGCTCGATCCGCCGGTAATCGCCTTGCCGAAGTCGTACCGCCCGGCCGTCGAGGACGTCGACCGCGGGTATCAGGGCGAAGATCTGTGGCAACGTGTTATCATGGTAACACGATGGCACTAACGACATCCGACCCGCGACATTGGCCGACGGCGGCGCACGAGGATCTGTTCGCGACGATCGCTTCGCTCCGGACGAGCGACGAGGTCGGTCGCTTCCTGCGGGATCTCTGCACGCGGTCCGAGCTGGACGCGATGGCTCACCGCTGGGAAGTCGCCCAGCTGCTGGACGAGGGGCTTCCCTACCTGGAGGTGGCGGGGCGCGCGCATGCCTCGACGACGACGGTGACGCGCGTGGCGCAGTGGCTCCACCACGGCGAGGGCGGTTATCCGCTCGCGCTGCGGCGCCGGCGGCGCCGCCACGGCGCCTGAGGATCGCCGTCCCCTCGAAGGGGCGGCTGCGCGAGCCCGCGGTCGAGCTGCTGCACGACGCAGGTCTCGCCCCCGAGACGCCGGGCGACCGCGCCCTCGCGTTCCCGTGCCGGAACGCACCGGTGGAAGCACTGCTCGTGCGCGCTGACGACATCCCGGAGTACGTGCAGGACGGAGTGGTCGACTGCGGCATCACCGGTCTCGACATCGTGCGAGAGACGGGCGCCGATGTCGTGGAGCTGCTGCGACTCGGCTTCGGCGCATGCACGCTCGAGGCTGCGGTGCCGTCCGAGTCCGCGGTTCGCTCGCTGGAGGAGCTCGCGGGCGCGCGCGTTGCGACGAGCTTCCCGCGGCTTGCGCGCGAGCTGCTTCCCGCGGGTGTCGAGCTCGTGGACGTGCACGGCTCCGTCGAGCTCGCGCCGCGCCTCGGCCTTGCCGAGGCGATCGTCGACCTCGTCTCCAGCGGCAGCACGCTCCGCACGAACGGATTGCGCTCGGTCGGCTGCCTGCTCGAGTCGGAGGCGGTGCTGATCGGCCGGGCGGACGAGCCGCTCGACCTCGTGGGCATCCTCCGCAGCGTCGTCGACGCGCGCGAGGCGCGCTACCTGATGCTGAATGCTCCCGAGCACGCGCTCGACGAGATCTGCGCGCTCGTCCCCGGCTCGCGTGCGCCGAGCGTGCTGCCGCTCGCCGAGCAGGGGATGGTCGCCGTGCACAGCGTCGTGCCGGCCGCCGACGTCTGGTACCTGCTGCCGGCGCTCGAATCCGCCGGCGCGACATCGATCTTGCTCGTCCCGCTCGAACGGATGCTCGCATGAGCGTCGCAGAGATCGTCGACGACGTGCGCGTGCGCGGGGACGAGGCGCTGCGGGAATGGGCGCAGCGGCTCGACGGCGTCGTGCCCGCGCGCGCCGTCGCCGACCCGGACGGGCTGCCGGCTCCGGCGCTGCTCGCGCTCGCCGACCGCGTCCGCCGCTGGCACGAGGTGCAGCGGCCGCTCGACGTCGAGCTAACCGTGGAGCCCGGCGTGCGGCTCGCGCGGCGCTGGGTGCCGCTCCGTTCCGTCGGCATCTATGTGCCGCGCGGGCTCGTTTCGACTCTCGCCATGTGCGCAGTGCCCGCGCGCGCCGCCGGCGTCGAGCGGATCGTCGTGACGACTCCGCCGGCCGGCGCCGGTCTCGTCGCCGCGGCGGCCGAGCTGGTCGGCGTGGACGAGGTCTGGGCGGTCGGCGGGCCGCACGCGATCGCCGCGCTCGCGTACGGCACCGCGTCGATCGAGCGCGTCGACAAGATCGTCGGGCCCGGCAACGCGTTCGTGAACGAGGCGAAGCTCCTCGTCGCGCGCGACGTGGCGATCGACCTGCCCGCGGGGCCGTCGGAGGTAGCCGTCGTTCTCGGCCGCGGCGGCGATCCGGCCGTCGCGGAGCTCGAGCTCCGCGCACAGGCCGAGCACGGCGACGGCACCGTGTGCACGCTGGTCGACGGCGCAGACCTCGAGCGGGCGCTGGCCGAGGTCGAGCGGCTGGCCCCGGAGCACGTGGTGCTGCTCGGCGAAGCCGAGACGCTCGCAGCGCGGATCCGGAATGCCGGTGCGGTCTTCGTCGGCGAGAGCTCGCCGGTCGCAATCGGCGACTACGCGACCGGCGCCAATCACGTCCTTCCGACCGGCGGCCGGGCGCGCTCGATCGGCGGGCTCGGGCTGGAGACGTTCCTGAAGCCGGTGACGATCCAGCATCTGACGCCGTCCGGCCTTGCGCGCCTGCGGCCGGCGGTCGAGGCGCTGGCCGCCGCCGAGGGGCTGCCGGCACACGCGGCGGCGGTGAGGCGATGAGGGCTCTGCCGCCCGATTTCAAGCCGTACGAATGGGCGCCGTCGACCGAGGAGCTGGCCCTGCGCGCCGGCCTCGATCCGGTGGAGATCGTCCGCTTCGACGCGAACGTCCCGCCGCTGCCGCTGCCGAGCTCGCGGCCCGGCGCGCTTGCACGGGCGCTCGCGGACGTCAATGCGTATCCGCACGGCGGCTACCCGGCGCTGACCGCTGCGATCGCCCGCCACGACGGCGTCGAGCCGGAGAACGTCGTGCTCGGGGCGGGCGCCGACGATCTGATCCTGCTCTGCGCGCGCACGTTCGCCGGGCCGGGCGACGTCGTGGCCGTGCCGCCGCGGCCGACCTACCCGCTCTACCGCATCGCGGCCGAGCTCGCGGGCGCAAGCGTCGGGGACGGCGATCCGGCCGTCACCTTCTGCTGCCGTCCCGGCAATCCGCTCGGCGACCTCCCGGCGCTCCCGTCCGCACGTCCGCTCGTCGTCGACGAGGCGTACTACGAGTACGCAGGCGAGTCCGCGGTGCAGCTGCTCGACGAGGACGTCGTCGTCCTCCGCACGTTCTCCAAGGCGTTCGGGCTCGCCGGTGCGCGCGTCGGCTACGCGCTCGCGCGCGCCGACCTCGCCGGAGAGCTCCGTGCGCGCCAGGCGCCGGCACCCGTGTCGACGCTCTCGACGGCACTCGCGCTCGCCGCGCTACGGACGCCTCCGGACGTCGGAGCGACGATCGAGGAGCGGGAGCGGCTGGCGCGGAGCCTGCGCGAGCTCGGCTATGCCCCGCTGCCATCGCACGCGAACTTCGTCTTCGTGCCGGTCGACACTGCGCCCGAGCTCGCCGAGCGGCTCCTCGCCCGCGGCGTCGTCGTCCGGGTCACGGGCGGCGGCATCAGGATCGGTGTCCGCGATCGCGAGGACGACGACGTCCTCCTCGCCGCGCTCGCCGGAGCCGACGCGCGGCCGGCGCGCCGCGCACGCCACGTGCGCGCGACCGCGGAGACCGCGTTGCGCGTGCGGCTCGGCCTCGAGGGCGCCGGCCGGGTGCGGGTCGCGACAGGCGCGGGACTGTACGACCACCTGCTCGAGCAGCTCGCCTTCCACGGCGGCCTCGACCTCGTCGTCGACGGCAGCGGCGATCTCGAGACCGGCGAGCATCACACGGCCGAGGACGCAGCGATCGCGGTCGGCGAGGCGCTCGATCGCGCGCTCGGCGACCGGCGCGGGATCGCGCGCTACGGCTCTGCCGTCGTGCCGATGGACGACGCACTCGCGCGCGCGGCCGTCGACCTCGGCGGCCGCCGGAATGCAGAGATCGAGCTCGCGGAGGACCCCGGGCTCGCACGGCACGCGCTCGAGAGCCTTGCGCACGCTGCGCGGATCACGCTGCATGTGTCCGCCACGGGCCGTGATCCGCACCATGTCGCCGAGGCCGCGCACAAGGCGGTGGGACGGGCGCTGCGCCAGGCGATCCGTCTCGACGGCGCCGAGCTCCCGAGCACGAAAGGCGTGCTGTGACAACCGCCGCCGTCTGCTCCTACGGCGCGGGCAACGTGCGCTCGGTCGAGCTCGCGCTGCTGCGGCTCGGGGCACGTCTCACGGAGGACGTCGCCGGGGCAGACCTGGCCGTCGTCCCGGGAGTCGGCTCTGCGGCCTCGGGCATGCGCGGGCTCCAGGCCCGCAAGGCCGACGACGCGCTCCGCGACCGGTTCGCGCGCGGGCGTGCGATCCTCGGCATCTGCCTCGGCCTCCACCTCGCGCTCGAGGAGAGCGAGGAGGACGGCGGCGTGCGCGGGCTCGGGCTCGTTCCCGGACGCGCGGTCCGCCTGCGCGGCGACCGGGTGCCGCGCATCGGCTGGGCGCAGGTCGACCCGGACGGGGATGCGTACTGGTTCGCGCACTCCTACGCCGCGGAGAGTCCCGCTGCGACGGCGACGAGCGAAGGCGTCGCCGCGATCGTCGAGCACGGCTCCTTCGTCGGCGTCCAGTTTCATCCCGAGAAGAGCGGCGCCGCCGGCGCCCGCTTCCTGGAGCGATGCCTTTCCCGCGCCTGATCCCGTGTCTCGACGTCGCGGGCGGTCGCGTCGTCAAGGGTGTCCGCTTCCGCGGCCTGCGCGATGCCGGCGATCCGGTCGAGCTCGGCGCGGCGTACTCCGACGCGGGCGCGGACGAGCTCGTCTTTCTCGACGTGGCTGCGACGGTGGAGGAGCGCCCGTCTGCGGTCGACCTCGCGGCGCGCGTCGCCGAGCACGTGGCGATCCCGTTCACGGTGGGCGGTGGGATCCGCACGAGGTTCGACGCGCTCTCCGTCCTCGAGTCTGGTGCAGACAAGGTCGCCGTCAACTCTGCCGCGCTCGCGCGGCCGCAGCTCGTCGAGGAGCTCGCCGGGCTCCTGGGCTCTCAGGCAGTCGTCGTCGCGATCGACACCGAGCGCGGTCGCGTGCGCTCGCACGCGGCAACGCGCGAAGCCGGCCGCGACACCGTCGCGTGGGCGCGGGAATGCGAGAGCCGCGGCGCCGGCGAGCTGCTCGTGACCTCGATCGACCGCGACGGCACGCGCAGCGGTTACGACCTCGACCTGCTGGCACGGCTGCGCGACGCGGTCTCGCTGCCCGTGATCGCATCCGGCGGAGCAGGCACCGCACGACATGTCGCGGACGCGCTCGGCATCGTCCAGGCTGCGCTTCTGGCGTCGATCCTGCACGAGCGTCCCGCACGGCTCGTCTCGTTGCGCGAAGAGCTGCGCGGACTGGGGGTAGAGCTCCGCGATGCAGCCTGAGCTTCGGCCGGCAGTCGTGCAGGACGCCCGCGACGGGCGCGTCCTGATGCTCGCCTGGCTGGACTCCGAGGCCGAGCGGCGCACGCGCGAGACCGGCGAAGCGTGGTTCTGGAGCCGGTCTCGACGGCGGCTCTGGCGGAAGGGGGAGACGTCCGGGAACACGCTCGCCGTCGAGGAGATCCGCGAGGACTGCGACGCCGATGTATTGCTCCTGCGCGTGCGGCCGGCCGGCCCGACCTGTCACACAGGGTCGCGCTCGTGTTTCGCACCCGCGCTCTGGCGGACGATCGTCGAACGAGTCAGGGAGCGTCCCCCCGGCTCGTACGTCGCGTCGCTCGCAGACGCAGGCGTCGCACGCGCTGCGCAGAAGCTCGGCGAAGAGGGCGTCGAGGCGGCACTCGCCGCCGTCGCCGGCGACGGCCGGCTCGTCGCCGAGGCAGCGGACGTGCTCTTCCATCTCTACGTGCTGCTCGCGGTCGCCGGCCTGGACATCGCCGACCTCGAGGAGGAGCTGGCGCGGCGAGCGCGCGGCACGTGAGCAGCCGGCGATACCGTTCTCGCAGGAGCGGCGACGGTGAAGATCGCGATCACTGCCCTGGAGGTACGGCGGATCCTCGTGCCGCTCGACGGCTCCGAGCTCGCCGAGGCAGCGTTGCCGCCGGCCCGAGCCCTCGCCGAGCGCTTCGGCGCAGCGATCGTGCTGCTGCACGTGCTCGAACGGGACGCACCGAGCGAAGTGCACGGCGAGCCGCATCTCGGCAGTGCGGACGATGCGGGCGGCTATCTCGGGCGTCTGGCCGAGCAGCTCCGCGCCGGCGGCATGAGGGTGGACGTCGACGTGCACGAACGCCCCGTCGCCGACGTCGCAGGCGCGATCGACCAGCACGCGCACGCGCACGACGCCGACCTGATCGCGATGTGCGCGCACGGACGCACGAACCCGATCGATCGGCTCCTCGGCTCGATCGCCGAACGCATTCTGCGCGGCGGCAGCATCCCGATCCTCCTGCGCACGGTGCGTCGCCCGGGCTCCGCCCGCTTCCAGCTGCGCAATCTGCTCGTGCCGATCGACTTCGGGCACGACCTCGGTGCCGCGCTGTCCGCGGCCTCCACCCTCGCCGGCGCCTACGGTGCGACCGTGACGCTGCTCTCCGTGCCGGAGCCTGCGCCGCCCGGCGCGTCGCGGCTCCTGCCCGGCGCGACGACGCTGGCCCGTGAATACGACCTCGAGGACGTGCGGCGCCGTCTCGGCGAGCTCGTCGCCGCGGTCCACGGGGAGCTTTCGGACGTGCGCGCGCTCGTCGACGACCGCCGGCCGAGCGCGGCGATTCTCGACGCGATCGAATCGCTTCCCGCCGATCTCGTGGTGCTCGTCACCGACGTGCACAGCGGCCTCTCGGCGTGGCTCGACCCGCCCACCGCGCAGCGGCTGCTCGCACACCCCGACGTGACGTTTCTCCTGATCAAGGAGCTCTGAGCTCAGGCGGCAGACTGGCCGCCGTCGACGACGATCGTCTGACCGGTGACGAAGTCCGACGCGGGTCCCGCGAGGAACACGATCGTCCCCTTGAGGTCGTCCGGCTCGCCGAACCGGCCGAGCGGGATGCGTCGCAGAAACGTCTCGCCGTGGCGCTCGAGCAGCACCCGGCTCATCTCGGTCGGGAACCAGCCGGGCGCGATCGCATTGACGGTGATCCCGTGCCGTGCCCACTTGACGGCGAGATCGCGTGTGAGCGAGACGACGGCGCCTTTGGACGCGGTATAGGCGACCGCGTCCATCAGCTCGGGCGGGGCACCTCCGAACGCCGCGACCGACGCGATGTTCACGATCTTGCCGCGTCCTTGCTCGATCATCACGCGGCCGGCGAGCTGCGAGAACCGGAAGAGCCCCGTGAGGTTCACGTCGATCACCTTCTGCCAGCCCTCGAGCGGATAGTCCTCGGCCGGCGCCCCCCACGACGTGCCTGCGTTGTTCACGAGCACGTCGATCGCCCCGAGCTCGTCGTGCGTTCGCTCGACGACCGCCTCTGCCTCTTCTTCCGCGCGCACGTCGCAGCGCATCCCGAGCGCACGGACGCCGTGCGCACGCTCGAGCTCGGCTGCGACCGCCTCGCAGCGCTCGCCGTTGCGTCCGCAGACGACGACGTTCGTCCCCGCCTCGGCGAGCGCCTCGGCGAAGACGAACCCGAGCCCGGCTCCGCCGCCGGTGACGATCGCCGTGCGCCCGCTCAGGTCGAACAGCCGACCCGTCAATCTCCGGTCTCGTACTTGAACGAGATGTCGAGGCGGACGCGGTACTGCGAGACCTTGCCGTTCTCGATCGTGACGTCGAAGCGCGTCGCCTCCGCGACACGCAGGTCGTGCACGGTCTGTGCGGCCGTCTCGACTGCGCTCCTCGCCGCCGCCTCCCACGACTCGCCGCTCGTCCCGATCACCTCGGTGACGCGGTAGACGCTGTTGCTCATCGTTTCGCTCCTTTCGTGGCCTGACGGGCAATGTTCGGGCACCGGACGGGTGCGGCGCAACCTGGCCCGCCGACGAGACCGACATACTCCCACCGGCGGCGGAGACATGGACCGGGGAGGTCAACGTGGGGACGCTCGCAACGCCGCTGCTCGTCGCCGTCTTCCTCGCGGCTGCGGCGGCGACGTGGGTCGCGGGCGTCCTGCTCTCGAAGTCGACCGACGCGCTCGATGCGCGCTTCGGCCTCGGCGAGGAGCTCGGCGGCATCCTCCTGCTGGCCGTCGCGGGGAGCCTGCCGGAGCTCGCGATCACGGTGTCTGCGGCGAGCGGGGGTCATCTCGACCTCGCGGCAGGGAACCTGATCGGCGGGATCGCGATGCAGACGATGGTGCTCGTGATCTGCGACATCGCGGCGGGTCGTGAGCGGCCGCTGACGTTTCTCGTCGGCGCGCTCACCCCGGTGGTCGAGGCGCTGCTCGTCGTGCTCGTCGTCTCAGGTGTGCTGATGGGTGCACTGCTGCGCTCCTCCGTCGCGATCGGCGGCGTCGTCAGCCCCGCGTCGATTGCGATCGTCGTCGTCTGGGTCGTCGGCGTCTACGTCATCAACAGCGCCCGGAAGGAACAGCGCTGGACGGTGTCGATGCCGGGAAGCCATCCGGGCCGCAGGCACCGACGCGAACGTCATCCGGATCGTCCGCACCCGTTCGCTTCGTCGACCACGGCCCGCGTCGCCGGTCTCTTTGCGCTTGCGTGCGGCGTCACACTCGTCGCCGGGGTCGCGCTCGAGACCACCGGCAACACGCTCGCCGACCGCGCCGGCGTGAACGGTGTCGTGTTCGGAGCGACCGTGCTCGCGATTGCGACGGCGCTGCCGGAGATCAGCTCGGGCATCGCCGCAGTCGCGCTCGGCGACAACGCGCTCGCGCTCGGCGACATCTTCGGCGGCAACGCGTTCCAGGTCTGCCTGTTCCTGATCGCCGACATCGTCGCCGGCAAGCCCGTGCTGCCGACGGCCGGCCGGCTGAACAGCTGGCTCGCCTCGCTCGGCGTGGCGCTGACCGCGATCTACGCGATCGGCGTGATCGCGCGGCCGGATCGCGCTCGCTGGCGACTCGGCCCTGATTCGATCCTGGCGATCCTCGTGTTCGCGATCGGAATCGCGGGGCTCTTCGCGCTCTCTCACTGACCGGCCCTGGCCCAGCGCCACGGCCGGTAGAGAGGCCGGTGCGAGCGCGCGCGCACGGCGTTCGCACGCGTGAACGGGTACGCGGCGAAGCCGATCAGGACGCTCGCGAGGTGGCCGAGATCGGTGAAGGTCCGGCCGACCGCGAACGCGAAGAGCGCGAAGACGAGCACGAGCGCGGCCGCATAGACCGGTCGCCAGGGCGCGGGCAGGCGATACGCGAGCACGCCGGCGACGCAGAACGCCCCATAGCTGATGCCGACGTCGATCGTTCGTGCGATGCTCGTCCCGCCGGCGGACGTGAAGTAGCCGTGGCTGATCGCCACGGCTGTGAGCAGCGTCGCGCCGACGTGGCCGAGTGCAAAGACGAGGATCAGCCGGAACGTGCCGAGCCACTCCTCCGCCGGTGCGAGGACGATCGCGAGCAGCAGCAGGAACGGCAAGAACGTCGTCGAGCCGGACCAGAAGGCGCTTCGGAACAGCACGTCGACCGGATGCGTGCGAAGGTTGTGCAGATTCGTGCTCTGCGTGCGCAGCAACGCGTTACGCTGCCCCGCCGGCAGGCCCGCGACCACCCACGTCGTCACGAAGATGACGCCCGCGTAGATGAACGTCGCGGGCGAGTTCCGCACGTACGCCCCGAGATAGGGCTCGACGCGCTCCCACAGCCGGTGCAGGACGAATGCGCCCGGCCAGTGGTGCGCGGCGCCCACGGCCGTGAGCCACGCGAGCCCGGCCACGGCAAGCACGACGATGTCGAAGCGGTTCACGACTCGGGCAATGATCACATTGCACGAGAGCAGCCGGCCGCTTCGACCGCGCTACTGCGGCGGGCCGCTGCCGAGCGTGACCGTCACGGTCTGCGCTGCGCCGCTCGGGTCGGCAAAGCCGATTGCGACCTTCGCGCCGGGCGTGTACGCCTGGAGGATCGAGGCGACGTCGGTCGGTTCGCCGACCGTCTTCCCGCCGACGGCGGTGATCATGTCGCCCCCCGTGAGGCCGGCGCGCGCGGCCGGGCCTCCCGCGACGACGCCGACGATCGACGCACCGTTCGCCGAGGCGAACGGATCGCTCCCGACCTCGATGCCGAGGAACGCCGTGCCGCCGACGTGCACCGTCGCGGAGGATTTGCCCGACACGATCTGCTTCGCGACCGCGACTGCCTTGCTGATCGGGATCGCGTACGCATCGCTCGAGCCCTGGTAGGCGGCAAACGGCGAGCCCGCCGCCGCGGCCGTGTCCATGCCGACGACGCGCCCGGCGCTGTTCTCGAGCGGGCCGCCGGAGTCACCGGGCTGGAGCGCGGCGTCCGTCTCGATCAGGCCCGTGAGCCGCTCGGCGGTGCCGTTGTCGTCCTGGGCCGTGATCGAGCGGTCGAGGCCCGTCACCGTGCCCTGTGCGACCGAGAGCAGACCGGTTCCGCCGGCGTTCCCGACCGCCGTGACGCGCGTGCCGAGCTTGGCGGGCGAGCCCGCGATCGTGACGGTCTTCAGGTTCGAGGCGTCCTGCAGCTGCAGCACGGCCACGTCGTTGGTCGTGTCGTAGCCGACGACGCGCGCGGCGTACCGGTGCGACGTGCCCGGGACGACGACCTCGATCTTCGTCGCGCCCGCGATCACGTGGTTGTTCGTCAAGACTTCTCCCGACGGGCTCAGCACCATTCCCGTGCCGGCGGCAGCCGCACTCTGGTAGCCGAACTGGGTGTCGATCACGACGACGCCGGTCCCGATGCGGGCCGGGGTCTTGCGAAGTGCGGCGTACGCTGCGCCGCTTCCGGCTGCGAGGACGAAGACGAGCGCGAGCAGCGTCGCCCGGATGTGTATGTGTCGAAGAGCTTTCATGGAAGACGTGGTATCCAGGCCGTCTAAGCGCGGCATGAACGCTGGCGCATTCACAGGAAACCCTTAACCGGCACGGCTGAAGCGGACCGCCTAGTCCGCTTGTGCTACGCTAAGCGGACTGACGAGTCCAGATGGAGAGGGAAGGTAGCCGGTGGTACGTCGTGCAACGAATCCGTGGGTCGTTCTAGTCCTGATCTGCCTCGCGCAGTTCATGGTCGTGCTGGATGCAACGATCGTGAACGTCGCGCTCCCCTCGATCCAGAACGATCTCCACCTCTCGGAGGGGAGCCTGCAGTGGATCGTGAACGCCTACACGCTCGTGTTCGGCGGCTTCCTGCTGCTCGGCGGGCGCGCCGGCGACTTGCTCGGCCGGAAGCGGCTGTTCCTCCTCGGGCTCGTCATCTTCACCGGTGCCTCGCTGCTCGACGGTCTCGCCTCGAGCGAGGGCGTCTTGATCGGCGCGCGGTCCCTGCAGGGGCTCGGGGCGGCGCTCGTCTCGCCTGCCGCGCTCTCGATCATCTCGACGACGTTCGCCGAAGGCGCGGAGCGCGCACGCGCGCTTGGGGTCTGGGCGGCGATCGCAATCGGCGGCTCCGCCGTCGGCCTGATCCTCGGCGGCGTGCTGACGCAGTACTTCTCGTGGCCGTGGATCTTCTTCGTGAACGTCCCGGTCGGCATCGTCGCGTTCGTGCTCTCGCTCCGCCTCGTGCCGGAGTCGAAAGACGCAGCCGCCCACCGGAGCTACGACGTCGCGGGCGCGGTCACCGTCACGGGCGGTCTGATGGCGCTCGTGTACGCGATCGTCGACGCGCAGACCGCCGGCTGGGGCTCGGCGAAGACGCTCGGATTCTTCGCGCTCGCGCTCGTTCTGCTCGCGTCGTTCGTCGGGGTCGAGCTGCGCGCAAAGGCGCCGCTCGTCCGGCTCTCGATTTTCCGGACGCGGTCGCTGCTCACCGCGAACCTGACGATGTTCCTGGCGATGTCCGGGATGTTCGCGATGTTCTTCTTCAACACGCTCTACATCCAGCGGGTGCTCGGCTACGGCCCCTTGAAGGCCGGGCTTGCGTTCTTGCCCTTCACCGCCGGCGTCATGATCTCCGCCGGGCTTGCGTCGCAGTTCGCCCCGCGGATCGGCGTCCGCACGGTCGCGATTGCCGGCTTCGTCCTCAGCGCGGCGGGGCTCGCGCTCCTCACGCAGCTTCCCGTCCACGGCTCGTACGCCGCGAACGTCCTGCCGTCGATCCTGCTCTCGTCGCTCGGCATGGGCGCGGTCTTCATGCCGCTCACGCTCGTCGCGACCACGGGGCTCGAGGACGAGGACCAGGGGCTCGCGTCGGGGCTCTTCAACACCTCGCAGCAGGTGGGCGGGGCGCTCGGCCTCGCCGTGCTCTCGACGATCGCGACCAGCCGGACATCGGCCGCCGGCGGCACCGCCGCGCATGCGCTCGTCGCGGGCTTCCACTGGGCGTTCGCGGCCGGCGCCGTCGTGATGGCCCTCGCGCTCGCCGTGCTGGTCGCGCTCCTTCGCCGCCGCCACGTGGCGCGCATCGAGGAGCAGGCTGCGTCGGGCGAGCCTGTCATCGTTGGAGCCTGATGAACGCTCTGCGTGCCGACGCGCAGCGGAACCTCGGGCGCATCCTCGAGGCGGCCGCCGATGCATACGCCGAGCTCGGCCCGGACGTGACGATCGACGAGATCGCGCGCCGGGCCGGCGTCGGCCACGGCACCGTTTGCCGGCGCTTCCCGACGAAGGACGCGCTGCGGGCCGCGGTGATCCGGCGGCGCCTCGACGAGATGCTGGCGCGCGCACGGGAGCTGCTCGAGGAGCCGGACGCCGGCGCCGCGCTCGAAGAGTTCGTGTGGTACGGCGCCGAGATCAGCCGGCGCGATCGAGCGCTCTTCGAGGGTGTGGAGCGGTGCGAGTACATCGCCGAGGTCTCGGACGCGAAGCGCGAGCTCCACGACACCGTCAACCGCTTGATCCGGCGGGCACAGCGGGCCGGAGCCGTGCGGCGCGGACTCGACGCCCAGGACCTCGGAGCGCTCGTCGGCGCGTCGATCCACGCTGCGATCCACGCCGAGCGCGGCGACGCCTGGCGTCGCTACGTGCAAGTGGTGCTCGACGGCCTGCGTCCGTAGGCTGTCTGCGGCACATGCGCGCTCTCGCGCTCGCCGCAGCGGTCCTCCTGGCCGCCGTCCCCGCCGCGGGCGCGGCTTCCGCCCCGGTCGGCCTGCGCGTGCTGCACCTGGTCGACCGCAGCCGTGTTGCACGCTTTCGCAACGGCGCCGTGCGGCCGCGAGCGCTCACGACGTTCGTACGGTACCCGCGGACGGGCTGCGGGCCGTTCCCGCTGATCGTCTTCGCGCACGGCTTCGCGCTCGCGCCCGGGGCGTACGCCCGCCTGCTCGACGCATGGGCCGCCGCGGGCTACGTCGTCGCCGCGCCCCTCTTTCCGGTCGAGCAGCCCCACGCTCCGGGCGGTCCGAGCGAGTCCGATCTCCTGAACGAGCCGGGCGACATCCGCTTCGTGATCAGCGAGCTGCTCTCGGGGCCGCTGCGCCGGCTGATCGATCCGCGCCGCATCGCCGTGGCCGGCCAGTCCGACGGCGGGGTCGCCGCGCTTGCTGCTGCGTACTCCGTGGGCTTTCGCGACCCGCGAATCGACGTCGCCGTGATCCTCTCCGGCGCGCAGCCGCCGGGCGTGCGCTTCGACTACGCGGACGGCCGCCCCCTGCTCGCCGTGCAGGGAACGGCCGACACGATCAACGACCCCGCCAACACGGAGGCGTTCTTCGCGGCTGCGCGCAGGCCGAAGTTCCTCCTCCAGCTGGTCGGCGCGGAGCACCTGCCTCCGTACACGACCGACGCCCGCGAGCTTGCGGTCGTCGAGCGCGCGACGATCGCCTTTCTCGCGCGGTATCTCGAGGGAGCGCCGCTTGCGCCGCTGCTGCGCGCAGCGCCGCCGGGGGTGGCCCGGCTGACCGCAGAGCCGTGAACACCGAGCGACCCAGGTTGCGCCGCCCGCTTCGAGCGCGCTCAGTAACAGATGTTTTTCGGTGGAGACGAGGAAGTCCAGATCTGGCGAATCCGTCCTCCTGCGAGGCGTTCGAGCGGGCGGTTCTGGCATCCGTAGCGGCCGCGGATCAAGGTCGACGCGAAAAAGTAGAGATCTCCACGGGAATCCACCCTGAGGTGGTCGAAGCCCATGATCGAGAGCGCTCGGCGATGCAGCGCACCCGCAAGACTATCCTGCGTGACGAGCGGGACGAGGCCGCGGCCGGTAACTCGGACGAGCTTGTCGTCATACACGCCGACGACCTCGCCGTGGCCCACGGCCAGCGCCCCGACGCGAAACGCCCGGTAGGCGACGGACGCGCCGTCCTTGCGAACGACGAGAAGCTCCTTCGGGTGCGGATGGCCGGCGCGGGCGCCGCCGCTCATACACGCGAAGACGCGGAAGCCCGGGCCGGAGACACCACTGCCGCACTCCGGCCCCACCGCGCCCGTGGAATCAGCACTCCGGTGCGCGGCGGAAGGGACTGTCCGGCTAACGGTGTAACTACGAGGGCCTGACTTGCCGGCCGGCTGGTCGGCGGAAGGGAGCTCGTAGTGTCTGAGGAGATGACACCGGCCGAGCAGCCGTCGGTGGATGAGCAGCTCGC